>OIYU01000044.1_pt1 | contig 101674 bp, 94 predicted proteins | sample 1588321 | NCBI WGS metagenome assembly OIYU01 (sample SAMN03283258) | human gut metagenome | biome: human-associated habitat; material: feces | host: Homo sapiens | place: USA | collected 2013 | reverse complement strand
TAATCCCCTCAAGATTGAGGGGCGGGGGAGTTGAAGTGTCGAAGACACTTTTTTACGTTGAAGAAATGACGGTTTTATGGTACAATAAGTTATCTGTTTAGTGAAACCGATTAAAAACGGACGTGGATGAATATGGTTAGAAATAATATCGAAATAGATGTGAAAGTAAAGTGCATAGAGCAGGGAACTACACAGGCGGCGGTGGCAGAACAGATTGATACCACCAAGTCCTATGTGAATCGCGTCATCAAGAAGCCGAACGGAGTTGTAAATAATACGTTTGTGCAGATGATGGAGGCTCTGGGATATGATATTGAGCTGCACTATGTGAAGAGAGAGGAATAGAACGGTTGGAGGATTTATCTGTAGAAAGTAGAATAAATACCTTTATGCTCGATGTAATTGATTCTTCGGAATATCAAAGCGTGGAGTATTTGGTGTTTTCAATTAGAAAACAGTTCTTGAATTACATGAGCGCTTCGAGATTGAAACAATTTGAAATTCCAGCGTTCTTGGATCCGCTTGTTGACAAGGTGATAGATTTATTTAATCAGTCAGGCATAAGTACAGTGGATATGCTTCAGTACATGATGAACAATGATGTAAATAATTGGGTTCATTACTATGCATATGCATTTATTATTCCGGTTGCGCAGGGACAGCAGAATGAGTTTGTCCCAGATTTAAACGACTTATTTGCTTATGTGATGACAGGTTATATTCTTGATGTATTTAGAGAAACAAGAATAAATATAGAAAAAATCGCACAAGGGGAAGTATTACTTCATGAGACTAATCAATATGGGCTGTCGATTGTGAATGGAGTTGATTTTAATAGGGACTATTTTGTTTTTGAGGATAAAGCGTATCTTTACAGTATCCTGACAAATACAACTCCGTTACAATTTGGGGATTCAATGCCTGGATTCGCAAGGTTAATATGCGATGAAGTTAGTGACGGGAACATCTTACTAAGACTTGATGAGCGCTTGGCTCTCCCTAAAGAACAAGCAATTTCATATTCGACTTTGAATTTTGAAAAGTATCATGGACCTCAATTTCACTTTAATCAGACTTCTCTAAAGAGTCCGAAGACTATTACTGTTCATATTGATGAAGGCACATTAGATAAGCTTCTCATGGTAGTGAAACAAGATTATGATCAGGTGGCTGATAAACCGCTGTGGCATATTGAGATTGAAACCCTTCCGCATTTGATAGAAGATAAGGGTATAGAACATAGGATTACGACATTCCTTCACGGGATGTATTACCCAGAAGATGACCTGTTCACGCATATAGATTGCACCAAGAATCAGTATGATGGAGAGCGTTATGAACGTAAATATACCGAAAATGCCCCAGTAGATTTGTATACAGAGAATAATAACCTTCATCATAAAATCTGGTGCATTGAGCAAGGACGCTATTCGAGAGAATTATGGTACAAGCTGATGGTCGTGTCCTTGGAAGAGAGATATTGCAAACTGCTGGATGAGATCCTTCAGTAAAATCTCTGCCATCGAAAATATGGCTGATAAAACTTTTAGACCTATGTTGACATACGCTGATGAATGCCATCATGCGGCTTCAGATACGATCGCAGAAGTACTGCAAAAAGTCACTGCGAAATATGTATATGGTGTTACAGCCACACCAAAACGATCGGATGGACTGGAAAAGATCAATTATATGCTGCTTGGCCCAATCCGATACAGTTATTCTGCAAAAGAAAAAGTAAAAGCGCAGGGAATCCCTCATCTGGTGTACCCAAGATTTACAAGGACAGTACTTCCCAGAGGTGTTACAGCAGAAAAGATGCATCCCAATGAAGCCTATGAAATGCTCCGGCATAATGAAGCGAGAGATGAACAGATCCTTTCGGATGTGAAAGATTGCGTTGCGGCAGGCAGAACGCCGGTAATATTATCCAAATATAAGGATCACTCAGAAAGACTGTATGACCGGATGAAAGGGTATGCAGACAGGGTCTTTTTGATGACGGGAAACAATTCAAAGAAAGAACATAAGCAAATCCGTGAACAGTTACAGCAAACCGCTCCGGAGGAAACGCTGGCGCTGGTTGCCACAGGCAGTCTGATCGGAGAAGGTTTTGACTTCCCGCGCTTGGATACATTGATCATGGCGACACCTGTTTCGTTCCGAAGTGTAGTTGAGCAGTATGCCGGACGTTTGAACCGGAACTATGCAGGCAAGAAAGATGTAATCGTATTTGATTACGTTGACAGTCATATTCCAATGTTTGAAAGAATGTATGGAAAAAGGCTGAAAGCATACAAGCAGATCGGATACGAAATATGTTGCGGATTGGATCGTGAAAAGCAGGAAGCAAATGCCATTTTTGACAGCGAAAATTATAAAGAAGTATTTAAGAGGGATCTGCTTGAGGCAGAACAGAGGATCGTAATATCCAGCAATGTTATCAGTGCGAAAAAGGTCTATGAAATTATAAATATATTGAAAGAAAAGCAGGCATTGGGGATAGAAGTGACTATAGTTACTTGGGAACCTGATGACTATGGCTTTGGTGATGCTGCATTTTGGATGCAATTGCATGAGGATATGCGCCAGGCTGGGTTCTTTATTAAAACAGTGGAAGATTCCTGTGAAAATTTTGCGGTTATAGATCAGGAAATTATCTGGTATGGAAATATTCATTTGCTGGGTAAAGAAAAAGTCGAAGATAATATTATGCGAGTGAAGGATAAAAAAATTGCAGCTGAGTTATTGGAACTGGCGTTTAAATAATAAGAGAGATGTCCTCAATCGCTGTGAAAAGCCATGGGTTTGTAACGTATTTGCAACAACTTTCCGTGTAACCCCTTGATTTTCCAGTATTTACAGTTCTCCAAACGTTAATTCCGACTGGAGAAACAGTCATCCAAAGAGAATATTGCAAAGCAAACAACCCTCGGAAACTATATGCTTCCGGGGGTTGCTTTTTGCCTGGATCAGTCCGATAAAAGATCGGATCCTGTAAATTATCTCCTATTCTTCATCTCAATCATATCACCGAAAACCGGTGTAGGCATTCCGAAGCCTCCTGATACTTCCAGGATCTGACCTGTTGTGTAGGAAGACTCATCACTTGCAAAATACAATACAGCCTGCGCAATGTTTTCCGGAGTTCCCATCCGTTTGATCGGCGTGTGCTTCAGGAAGAAATCCTGGAAATCCTGGGTCAGGTTCTGCATAACGGCGTCAGTTGCAGTCATGCCCGGGAGTACGGCATTGCAGCGGATGTTATCTCTGGCAGCCTGGGTGGCGATCAGTTTAGTGAGATAGTTGATGGCAGCTTTGCTGGTACCATAACCGATCTGTGAAATGTCCGGTACAGAACCGCCGATAGAAGAAATATTGATAATGCTTCCGCCGCCATTTTTTGCCATATGTGAAATAGCAGCCTGGGAAGCAAGGAATACGCTTCCGATGTTTGCATTGAGGGTTCTTAGAAATTCATCATATTCTGTGGATTTAATATCCAGATCTTTCGTCGGATCAGAAGTACCGAAGTTATTGACAAGGATATCGATTCGTCCTTCCTTTTCAACAGTCTCTTCGATCATGCTTTTATAAGTCTCCTGCTTATAGGCATCATTATATACATAGGAAACAGAACATCCTTCTTTCGTCAGGCGGTCGATCATAGCCTGAGCACGTTCGGGATTGCGGGCAGCCAGATAAACTTTGGCTCCTTCCTGTGCGAATGTTTCTGCAATAGCAGCTCCGATTCCTCTGGTAGATGCTGTTACAACAGCCACTTTGTCTTTTAGTCTCATAAGTAATTCTCCTTTCCGGTGTTTTCTGTTATTTTATATTATAGTCCGGTAAAAAACGTATTAACAGTGATTTGGTCACATTTATATTTGTTTCTTTCGGAAATTATGGTACAATTTGCTTACACAAAATTGTATACAAAAAGTAGTTGACATGGTAGAAAGGCGGGGGAGGATATGGATTACGAATTGCTGTGGAATTTGCCCAAGCTGGAGCTTCATTGTCATTTAGATGGCTCCTTGTCTTTAGAATTTTTAAAAGAAAGGCTAAGACAGGATATTTCTTTGTCGCAGATCCAGGCTGGATGGGAGTGTAAAAATCTGGCGGAATATTTGCGGAAATTTGATCTGCCACTTTTGGCGCTGCAGAATGAGGAAGGCTTAAAGGGAGCCGGCTATGACTTGATCCGTTCGGTGTCAAAGGAAAATGTGAAGTATATAGAGGTTCGGTTTGCCCCTTTGCTTTCTGTACACGAAAATCTGGGGACAAAACAGGTGATAGAGAGCGTTCTGCAGGGACTGGAGCAGGGGAAAAAAGAATTTCAAGTAGAGTACAATGTGATCGTCTGTGCCATGAGGCATCACAGCCTGGAAGATAATCTGCACATGATCCGGCAGGCGAGAGAATTTCTTGGAGAAGGAGTGTGCGCCGCCGACCTGGCAGGAGATGAGGCAGCCTATCCGATGGAGGGATTTCTGGAACTTTTTGGGGAAGTGAAGAAAATGGATATGCCATTTACGATCCATGCCGGGGAATGCGGAAGTGCGAAGAATATCAAAGAGGCTGTAGAGGTGGGAGCTTCGAGGATCGGACACGGGATTGCTATGAGGGAGGATCCGGAAGTTCGCCGCCTTTGCAGGGAAAGACAGATTGGGATCGAAATGTGCCCGGTCAGCAATCTGCAGACGAAAGCGGTGCCGGACCGCCGGGAGTATCCCATGAATCTGTTTTTAGGAGAAGGGCTTTTGGTAACGGTGAATACAGATAACCGGACCGTGAGCGGAACAACGGTTACGGATGAGCTAAAGTTTATTCAGAAAAATTATGGAATAAAAGACGAAGAGATTTTTAGGATGATGAAAAATGCAGTGGAAGTATCTTTTGCTGATGAAGCAGTGAAAGACCGTCTGCTTCGTCTATATGAAATATAAGGTTATTGTCCAGTGATGGAAAAAGGAGGAAAGAAATATGCGTCCATATGAAAGATTGCTGAAATGCCGTGAGGAAATACGAAAAAGGACAGACTTCAGACCCCAGGTGGGAATTGTGCTTGGCTCCGGGCTTGGGGGATATGCCGATAATATGGAAATATCCTGTGAAATTCCATACCGTGAAATTCCGGGCTTTCCTGTGTCTACTGTACAGGGCCACGACGGGAAGTTTTTGTTTGGCTACGTAAAAAACACTCCCGTTATTTTGATGAAAGGAAGAGTGCATTACTATGAGGGATATCCCATGGAAGATGTGGTGCTCCCGGTGCGTCTGATGGGACTTTTGGGAGCGGATACGGTTATCCTTACCAATGCAGCAGGGGGGATCAACAGGACGTTCCAGGCGGGGGATCTGATGCTGATCACGGATCATATTTCTATAGCGGTTCCGAATCCCCTCAGAGGAGAAAATATAGATGAGCTGGGAACCCGTTTTCCGGATATGAGCCATGTCTATGATCCGGAGCTTCAGGAGGCGGCGAAAAAAACGGCGGCGCGCCAGGGGATTTCCCTTAGAGAAGGGATTTATGTGCAGTGCAGCGGTCCTAGTTATGAGACGCCGGCGGAAATAAGGATGCTGGGTGCGCTGGGGGCAGATGCGGTAGGTATGAGTACCGTCTGTGAGGCGATTGCCGCTCGTCATATGGGAATGAAAGTATGCGGGATTTCCTGTATTACGAATATGGCCGCCGGAATTTTGGATCAGCCTCTGGATCACCGGGAGGTGCAAAAGAGCGCGGATCAGGCAAAAGAAAAATTTGAGAATCTGATTACCGGACTGGTGGGGAAATAACTGATTCATGAAAGAACCATTGACGAAAAAATGAGAACGAAGTAAGATAATCTGTGGTAAAAAAGTTGTATGGGGGGATTCTCTTGAAAAACAAAAGATATGAGATCGATATGTGCAATGGTTCGATCATGGATAAACTGATTTCCTTTTCTCTGCCGCTTATGCTGACCAGTATTCTCCAGCTTATGTTCAATGCGGTGGATATTATTGTCGTAGGGAGGTTTGACAGCAGTTCGGCTCTGGCGGCAGTAGGGTCTACAACATCTTTGATCCATATTTTTACCAATCTGTTTGTTGGGATTTCCCTGGGGGCCAATGTGCTGGCTGCCAGACATTATGCAGCAGGGCGGGACAAGGAAATGTCAGAGACAGTACATACGGCAATTACATTTGCCCTGATTTCCGGAATTGTGATGGCCTTTGTCGGCATGTATGCCGCATATCCCGTGTTACAGCTGATGGGGACCCCGTCGGATGTGATCGGGCAGTCTGTGCGCTATATGAGGATCTACTTTATGGGGATGCCTTTTTTCATGCTTTACAATTATGGATCTGCCATTCTGCGTGCAGTGGGTGATACAAAACGACCACTGCTCTTTCTGAGCCTGGCCGGGATGGCAAATGTGGCGCTGGATCTTTTGTTGGTTATTGTCATACCGCTCGGCGTGGCCGGCGTGGCTGTCGGTACAGTGGCATCACAGTGTGTTTCTTCTATTCTTGTGGTGCGCTGTTTGTGTAAAACAGAAGGCAGTTATCAGCTTAAGTTTTCACAGCTTAAAATCAAAACGGTTCATCTGAAACAGATTTTTCAGGTGGGGATTCCGGCAGGAATCCAGAGTGTGGTGATCAATTTTTCCAATGCACTTCTGCAGTCGTCAGTTAATTCTTTTGGCTCCATAGCCATGGCCGGATATGCGGCGGCCAACAATATCCTTGGATTTTTATATGTGGCTATCAATGCAGTAACACAGGCATGCATGAGCTTTACAAGCCAGAATTACAGTGTGGGGAAGCACAAACGTATGGACAGAGTACTGATGAACTGTATGATATTATCAGTAGGGACAGGAGCTGTTCTGGGAGTTGGGAGCTATGTGTTCGGAGGAACAATCCTGCAGATATATACGACGGAGGAAGACGTAATACGCTGTGGGCTGGAAATCCTGTCTATTACGACAGTTCCTTATTTCCTGTGCGGCATTATGGATCTGATACCGGGCGCACTGCGGGGAATGGGACATTCGGCAGTTCCCATGGTTCTGTCGGTGATCGGAACAGTAGGAACAAGGATTGTCTGGATTTACGCGTTGTTTCCGAATCACAGGTCGCTTTATTTTCTGTTCATTTCTTATCCGGCTTCCTGGATCATTACGATCCTCATGCAGGCGGTATGTTTCTATTTCGTGCGGAAGAAATGTATACGTCATATACTGCAGGCAACATAAAGTTTGCCCCTCAAAGAACACAGGACAGACAATGCTTTATCGACTTATCCCCCTTTTTGTGCTATGATAATACAGTCATTATTACAGCGCAAAAAGAGGTTTTTTCATGGAAAATACATCCAAAAATATAGAGAAAAACGCATCCCAAAAACAGGCGGAGCACATCTGTGTCGGTATTTTGGCTCATGTAGATGCGGGGAAAACAACATTGGCGGAAGGCATATTATACCAGACCGGACAGATCCGTAAATTGGGCCGGGTGGATCATAAAGATGCGTTTCTTGATACCCATGCAATGGAGAAGGAGAGGGGGATCACCATCTTTTCCAAGCAGGCAGAACTTACCATTGGAGAGAAAGAAGTGACGCTTCTTGATACGCCGGGACATGTGGATTTTTCCGCAGAGATGGAGCGGACGCTGCAGGTGTTGGACTATGCGGTCCTTGTGATCAGCGGATCGGACGGGGTGCAGGGCCATGTGGAAACGCTGTGGCACCTGCTGAAGTGTTATGATATACCAACGTTTTTGTTTGTCAATAAAATGGACCTGGAAGGAACAGACAGGGAGCAGCTTATGGGAGAGCTGAAGGAACGGCTTTCTGATGACTGTGAGGATTTTATGCGGGACGGTGAACAGGCTGATGAGGAGTTTTGTGAAAGGATCGCTCTCCATGACGAAACCCTTCTGGAAGAGTATCTTGAAGGAAATATGCCGGGGAGGGAAGACATTGCAGGCCTGGTAAAAGAAAGGAAGCTGTTTCCCTGCTTTTTCGGTTCGGCCCTTAAGATGGAGGGGGTACAGCAGTTTTTGGATGGTCTGGACCGGTACATGGAATATCCTGTCTATCCCCGGGAATTTGGCGCCAGAGTCTATAAAATTTCAAGAGACAGTTCAGGTATGAGACTGACCCATCTGAAAGTGACGGGCGGAACGTTGAAAGTGAAAATGCGCCTGGATGAGACGAGCGAGGATAAGGCGGAACAGATCCGCATTTATTCCGGGACAGGTTTTCAGAATGTAACAGAGGCCGGCCCCGGAACGATCTGCGCCCTGATCGGACTGCGGACCAGTTATGCGGGGCAGGGACTGGGCATAGAGAAACAGTCCGAAGCGCCGATTCTGGAGCCGGTGCTGACTTACCGGCTGCAGCCGCAGGTGGAATGCGATATGCACAGTCTTTGCCTGAAGCTTCGGCAATTGGAGGAAGAGATTCCGGAAATGCACATCGTATGGCAGGAGGAACTGTCGGAAATCCATATACAGATCATGGGTGAAGTGCAGATGGATATTTTAAAGGCTCTCATCCTGGAGCGGTTTGGAGTGCCGGTTTCCTTTGGGGAGGGAAGCATTGTATATAAGGAGACGATTGCCGCCCCGGTGGAGGGAGTGGGACATTTTGAGCCTCTTAGGCATTATGCGGAAGTCCATCTTCTCCTGGAACCGGGGGAGAGAGGAGAGGGACTGCAGTTTGCAGCGGAATGCAGTGAGGATATGCTGGATGTAAACTGGCAGAGACTGATATTGACCCATCTGGAAGAGAAAAAGCACAGAGGAGTGCTGACCGGTTCTGAGATTACAGATATGAAGATCACACTCATTGCAGGACGGGCCCACCAGAAGCATACCGAAGGCGGAGACTTCCGCCAGGCTACATACCGGGCAGTGCGCCAGGGACTTCGGAAAGCGGAAAGTGTTCTTCTGGAACCGGTGTATGAATTTCGGATCGAGGTTCCCCGGGAGCAGATCGGGCGTGTGCTTGCAGATGTGCAGCGAATGAGCGGCGGTTTTGAGCCTCCCGTTGCAGAAGGGGATCGGATGATCTTAACCGGAAGCGCCCCGGTAGTCTGTATGAGAGGATATCAGACAGAACTTCTGTCCTTTACCGGCGGAAGAGGGCGGTTTTTCTGCACGCTGAAAGGATATGAGCCCTGCCACAACCAGGAAGAAATCGTAGAAAAGATGGGATATGATCCGGAGGCGGATACTGATAATCCGACAGGATCCGTATTCTGCGCTCATGGAGCGGGATTTACCGTCAGCTGGGATCAGGTGGAAGATTATATGCATGTGGAAGGGATCCGAAAGAGAGAAGAGGCGGAGGAAGTATCGGAGTTGGAGGATCGAAGGCATAGAGTTCACACTGCCATGGCAGATGAAGAGGAATTGAAAGCGATTTTTGCGCGAACGTATGGTTCCGGAGAAAAGCGCACTGCATGGAAGCGCACCGTGCATTCGGAAAGCAGCGGCACCTATAGAGGAGAGAAGAAGAAAAAAGGAAAAGAATACCTTTTGGTGGATGGATACAATATTATTTTTGCATGGGAAGATCTGAAAGAACTGGCTAAGGAGAATATTGAGGCAGCCAGAGGGAAGCTGATGGATGTTCTCTGCAATTATCAGGGTTATCGCAAAATGACGCTGATCCTTGTATTTGACGCATATAAAGTGCCGGGATACACAGGGGAAGTGCAGAAATATCATAATATTTATGTTGTTTACACCAGGGAGGCAGAGACGGCGGATCAATATATTGAGAAGACTGTGCATGAGATCTCAAAAGAGCATCAGGTGACGGTCGCTACCTCGGACGGTCTGGAGCAGATCATCATAATGGGACAGGGGGCAAGAAGACTGTCTGCACAGGGGCTTCTTCGGGAAATAAAAGATACCGGGAAAGAAATGCGCCTGCAGCATATGGACCGCCCTGTTTCCGGAAAAGCGTATTTGTCCGAGATCATGCCGGATGATGTTTTGAACTCCGGGGAATGATGACTTTGAAAAAGAAATGCAGGAAAAGAAAATGCAGGAAAAAATGCTTGACTTCGCATATCTGACTGTGATATAAGTAGACACAAGCAAGAGAAAGGGCCCCATCTGCCACCGGGTAGATGGAGAAAAGTGTCCAGCCGTATTCCGGTAGGTCTTAGAAGGAATACGGCTGGATATTTTTGTTTGTCAGGAAACTTTGTTCTCGGATCAGATAACAGTCTTTCGGGTATCGCAAAAAGTAAGTGACCTGGCAGAAAGAGGAGCAAGGAGGAAATAAGACATGAAGAGAGAATTTGGCAAATATGTATCTTTGAATATTTTTGGAATGCTGGGGCTGTCCTGTTATATTCTGGCGGATACATTTTTTGTTTCAGCAAAGATGGGGGCCGACGGTCTGACAGCCCTTAATCTTGCCATTTCTATTTACAGTTTTATCAATGGAACAGGGCTGATGATCGGGATCGGAGGCGGAACAAAGTACTCTATTTATCGTTCCAGAAGAGAAGAGGAAAAGGGAAACCGTGTATTTACGGCGGCCCTTGTAATGGGATTTTTGATCGGAATCATTTTATTTGCAGTGGGAATTTTTGCAACTCGGCCGCTATCGATGCTTCTTGGAGCGGAGGGAAAGATCATAGAGATGACTACGGTTTACCTGCGGACAATTTTATGCTTTTCCCCCTGTTTTATATGCAACAACATTTTTCTTGCCTTTGTGAGAAATGACGGCAATCCCCGGCTTTCTATGATCGGGATGCTTGTGGGAAGTTTTTCCAATGTTGTTTTAGACTATATTTTTATTTTCCCGGCGGATATGGGAATGTTCGGAGCGGCATTTGCGACAGGGCTTGCTCCTGTTATCAGTATGCTGATCCTTTCCCGGCACAAGTTTTCCGGAAAGAATGGCTTTCATTTGCAGACAGACGGATTCTTCTGGCGCTATGCAAAAGGGATCCCTGGTCTGGGAGCTTCATCCTTTATCAATGAAGTCTCTTCCGGCGTCGTACTGATCGTTCTGAATCTTTTGATTCTGGGGATCAGCGGAAATACGGGAGTTGCGGCTTATGGGGTGATCGCAAACCTTGCCCTGGTGGCTCTTTCGATTTTTACCGGTATCTCACAGGGAAGCCAGCCTCTTTTGAGCAAATATTATGGGGAGGGAAACGGTGAAAAAGTGCGGGAAATATATCGTTATATGGTGATATTGGCTTTGGCAGTAGGTGTTTTTCTTGTACTGACCGCATTTTTTGCCACGGATTCTTTGATCGCTGTATTTAACAGCGAGGGGAATAAGGAGCTTGCCCGGATCGCTCATGCAGGGCTTCGTATCTACTTCCTGGGATTTCTGGCAGCAGGTGTGAATATTGTGACAGCTGCGTGCAAAGGAGCCTTGGAACAGGCGGGGGAATCCTTTCTTATTTCAGTGATGAGAGGGCTGATCTGTATTGTAATCTACGCGGCAGCCCTTTCGAAACTGTTCGGAATGACCGGTATATGGGCGGCATTTCCGGCAACAGAGGCAACGACCCTTCTCTTGTCTGTGTTTTTTGTCCGGCGCAGGAAGAATCCCTTTTCCAGGTAGACGATTTATGCTATAGTGAATAAGAAGATGAAGAAATAAAGAGGTGTTAAAATTGCGGGAACAGCTGACGAAGCAGGATGTGGAAAAAATACAGAAAGAAATTGAGTACCGGAAGCTGGTTGTAAGAAAAAATGCAATTGAGGCAGTAAAAGAGGCAAGAGCCCATGGCGATCTCAGTGAGAATTTTGAGTACCATGCTGCTAAAAAAGATAAGAATCAAAATGAGAGCCGGATCCGGTATCTGGAGCGGATGCTGAAAACGGCGAAAATCGTTCAGGATGACTCTGCAGCTGACGAGGTGGGTATAGACAAGAAAGTAGAGGTCTATTTTGAAGACGATGATGAGACAGAAGTATTTAAGCTCGTCACTTCTGTGAGGGGAAGTTCTTTAAATGGAAAGATCAGCATTGAATCCCCCATTGGAAAAGCAATTTTGAAGCATAAGGCCGGTGACAGGGTTTATGTAAAAATAAATGAAAATGCCGGGTACTATGTTGTGATCCGTTCTGTGGAAAGCACAGAAGGCGAGGACGAGGATGAGATCCGTCGGTATTAGAGGGGAGGAAGGAGAAGGGAAAATGGAACAGAAAGTATTTGAGGAGATTGAACGTAAAGCAGAAATTCTGATCAGGGCGCTTCCCTATATCAGAGATTTCAACAGGCAGGTGGCGGTCATTGAATATGGGTGTCGTAAGTATTTAAGTCCTGTAGCAGAACAGGATCTGATGCAGGATATTGCTCTTTTAAAAACAGTAGGAATGAAACCGGTAGTTGTCCATGATGCTCCAATGGGAGTAGATAAATTCAGGGAGAATAAGCGTATTGCCAAACTTTTGGAATTGTGCGGCACAAAGGCGATCGGCGTGTGCGGCATCGATTCCCATACCCTTCACATGATGCTGGACAATGATTATATTCCGGTTATCATGCCCAATGATATTGACAATGAAAACGTAGTGATTGATTCCAAGGATGCTGCGCTTGAAACGGCGGTGGTCCTTCATGCGGACAAGCTGATCTATCTTTCTTCCCACAGGGGAATATGGAAGGATGAGAAAAGGACCGCAGTTTATCCTCATCTGACGGTAGAGAAGATCCAGAAGATGAAAGAAGAGGGAAAAGTGACCGAGGGCGTTATGTCCAGAGTGGAACGGGGACTTACGGCAATCGAGAAGGGAGTAAACCGTGTACATCTCCTGGATGGAAGGATGCAGCATGCCCTCCTTTTGGAATTTTTCAGTGTAGCAGGAGTAGGGACGGCCATGATTAAGGATGAAAATCAGCTCTATGCTCATGAAAAGGATGAAGATTAGATGAGAAAAGAAAAAACCTTCCGGGAAAAGCTGCTGCCGCTTATTCTGGCGCTGGCAGCCATACCGGTTGTGATTCTTTCTGTTATGGCAATCGTCAGCCTGGAAGAAACTCTTACTGACCGCTATCAGGAACAGGTAAAAAACGATCTGCAGCAGTCAGTAAGAATGCTTGATGTTACTCTGGACAAATATACTTCTATTCTGCACGAATTATCAACAGATGAAGAATTTCAGGAAAACGTCCGGAATCTTGGAGAAGAACAGGGGAAGGGAAAAGCAGCCGGAGAAAGTATACAGCAGGACTTTGCATACATTTGCCGGAGAAACACCGGTATAGAAGGGATGAGCCTGCTGGGACCGAGGGGGACTTCGCTCTTCTATGAAAGAGAGGAAGAAGCCTCCAAGTCTGACAGCTGGATGGATGAGAGCCTTTTTGTGGAAACAGATCAGGAGATTACTTACCATACAGATACTGCACCTGTGTTTACGAAATCAGGGGAGCAGTATCTCTTTCATATTATCGGTCTTATAAAAGATGAGGAAGAAAATGCAATAGGTCAGGTAGTAATGAGCCTGAATGAAAGCGTGATCAGAGAAACTATTCAAAACGGCTCCAATACAACGACTTTTATCATCGATAAAGGCAGGGTGATCAGCTCATCAGACTCTTCCGCCATCGGCATTTCTACAAAAGAGCTAAGTGGTGACAGTTCTTATGTGGAGACAAGAACAATGAAGGATACAGGATGGAAGATTGAGGAGCATTACTCTCTTAGTCTGTATGCGCGGACTCTCCGGGGGCAGGTGATATTTGAATTGATGATTGCTGTCGCTGTTATTGTTATTCTGGTAGTTGTAGCTTATTTTATGTCAGCGCCTCTGGTGCGGCAGGTGGGGCGGATTGTGACAGCTATGAATGCCGCAAGAAGCGGGGACTTTTCTGTGAGACTGACGGCAGATAAGAAGATGCCTTACGAACTGAATCGGATTTCAGAAGGGTTTAATGACATGATGCGTCAGATCGATATTCTGGATAAGCAGGGCAGGGCGGCAGCAGAGGAACAAAGGAATGCAGAACTCCAGGCTCTTGAAGCGCAGATAGACCCTCATTTTCTCTACAATACACTGGATGCGATCAACTGGAAAGCGATTGAAAAGGGGGAACTGGAAATCAGCCAGATGTTAGGAGATCTTGCTGATATCCTTCGTTACTCTGTGATGAACGCCGGTGAAGAAACAACGGTAAGAGGGGAGCTTTACTGGCTTCGTCAATATGTCAGGCTGCAGCAGGAAAGAATCGGGAAGGAAATTCTCATAGAGGAAGATGTGCCGGAAGACATAAAAAATAGAAAGCTCCATAAACTGCTGCTTCAGCCTTTTGCGGAAAACAGTATCCGGCACGGGTTCCGCGATCAGCAAGGAGAATGCAGGCTCCTGATACGCATGGCACAGGAGGAAGGTCTGCTTCATATTGTCATAGAAGACAATGGAAAAGGGATTGGGGAACGGGAACTGGAAAAGATCAGGAAGAAGGAACCGGAAAACGGGCACGTAGGAATAGAAAATGTAAGGAAGAGGCTTCAGTTGTATTATTCCAGCAGAGCATCCCTGGAATTTGAAAGTGTTCCGGGAGAATTTACAAGAGTACATATGTATATTCCTACAGAAAAAGGCGGCGATATAGATGAAAATCGTGATTGTAGAAGATGAAGCGGCAATACGAAATGGAATGGGAAATATACTGAAAAAGCTGAATCCGGCATATGAGCTTGTGGGAAAAGCGTCAAACGGGATAGAAGGATTGGAAATGATCCGGAAAGAGAAGCCGGATTTGGTGATCTTGGATATCCGTATGCCCGATATGGACGGCCTTGAGATGCTGAAAGTACTCAGACAGGAGAACAATGGCTGCAGGGCAGTGGTTTTAACGGCTTATTCTGATTTTGACTATGCGAAAACAGCAATTGAACTAGGAATTGAAAATTATCTTCTTAAACCGGTAAAGCTTAAGGAACTGGAAGAGACTTTAAAGCTTGCCGAAAAAAGGATCAATGAGGAAAAAGAACAAAAGAAAAAATATTCATTGGAGTCGGCTTTAACCCTGGCTTTGGCAGAGACGCCGGAAACAGATACTTATATGAAAGAACAGCTGATGGAGAAGTATGGATTTGACGCAGATGGAAATTTGGGCATTTTCTTCGTGTGGCTGGGAGAGCGGTTTCAGGATTATGCAGAGGAGATTTACAGCAGCCTTAAGGAGGCAGGCAGGAACAGTGGGATTTTTTCTTCCTGTGCTCTCAAAAGAGAAAAGAGAGACCTTGTGATGGCAGTACTGTATCGGATGCCGGGTCAGGAAGAAGCAGCGGCATACATAGAAACAAAGCTTGCTTCTGTGATTTCGGGGCAGACAGGAGGCCGGGCGGTCATGGGGCTTCATTTTTGCCATGGGCTTAAGGGGCTGTCAGAGGCAGCGGCGGGTCTTTTTGGCGTACTCGATTATTCTCTGACCGGAGGGGGACGGGAGCTTATATATTATGACAAGATCCTGGAAATGGGGAAGGAGCCGTTCAAATATCCGCTGGAGCTGGAAACAAGAGTAAAACAGGCAGTTGCAGGGAAGAACAGTACCGAAATATCCAGGTGTGTGGATAAGTTTATCGCTTACTGCAAGGCGGGAGATTTCCATCCGGCAGCAGTTAAAGAAGCCTGTTTCCGCTATTTCAGTGTGGTTTTCCATGCGGCGCGGGAGTACGGAAGGATCTATCAGACAGATCTTCCCGTGGCCCGGCGGATGCAGGAGATGATGGAAGCTGTGACATGGCAGCAGATCAGAGATGTATTTTCTGACTGTATGAGTCAGATTGAAGGAGAGAATGAGGAGCAGGATGAAAGTCTTCTTGTGAGAAAGGCACGTATTCTGATTGGAGATTATTATAATCAGGGAATTACATTGGAAGAGATTGCGGATAAGCTGGGGGTGTCGGGAGAATATTTGAGTACGCGGCTGAAAAAAGAAACCGGCATGACATTTACGGAGACAATGAAAAAAGTCAGAATAGAGCGTATCAAAGAACTCCTTGTGTCTACCAGTTTAAAGCTGAACCAGATCGCAGACCAGGCAGGCTACAGTGATCCGAAATACATGAGCAGGATTTTCAGGGAAGAGACAGGAATGCTTCCTTCAGAATACCGGAAAACACATTTGTAGGAGGGAACGATACAGAGGATACGGGGAAAATACACGAAAAAGATTAAAAAATTACTCCTTTTTTAAAAATATGAGCCTGTTTTTTTGGCAATAATGATATATGATAGTCTTGACTTGAAAAAATGGAACATAATAAGACAGACAAGAATATATAGTTTTAAGAAAATTTTAGGAAAAGGGGAAGACGTATGAGTCAGGTAAAAGTACAATTCAAAACGCCGGAAGAAGTTATGGATTTTACAAATGTTGTTTCAAAGTATGATTACAACATGGATCTGAAGAAAAGCAGCAGAAAAGTTGTTGACGCAAAATCGCTGCTTGGTATTCTTGCTCTCGGACTGGAAAATAACCTAGAGCTGTGTATTTATTCCGACGAAGACTGCAGTGAAGTTGTAAATGCGATCGGGAAGTATGTCGTTGCATAGAAGTATTTAAAATGAAAAAATGAGGGAGAGCCGCAGATCATCAGCGATGGATGAACAGGCGGCCTCCCTTTTTAATTTACATTTTTGTTTTCACGATAAGATTTCCCGAAAGAAGGTCTGTTGCCGGAAGGAGGAATCAGATGGGAAATCCGATCTGTAATTCTGACCAGGATATCGGAAGAACCGATGAAAGCAAGGCTTGTGCAGAAAGCAAGCAAAAGGATGGTCTCCGGAATAGTATTTATATTCTGCAGGATATGGGAACCGTATTTGAAGCAGGAGTATACAAGCCCGTGAAAGATGTAGATCGGCATGGTCCGACTGCCCAGGTAAGAGAAAAATGTGCGTTTCTCCGTTATGATAAAGGCAATCAGGAAAGTCAGAGCAAATCCTGCACCATAGCAGATCAGGCGCACCAGCATTCCTTCCAGAGGAGCCTGTCCCAGGTAATGATAATTGTATCTTCCGTAGCATATCTTAGGATCATAGCCTTTGTGGATCGGATCAGCGACAAGGAAAACGGCGGCAAAGATCAGTCCTGCAGCTGAAAGAATACGTATCCGGCGGGTACGCATCCTTGTGAAAAATTCCCGGTTCATATGATAGCCTGCCAGGAAGTAAGGATAGAAGACCAGGATCCTTGGAATGGAGAGGAAGTTGTCTTTCATTCCGGACAGCCCGATCAGGAGTCCTGCCGCAACTGCAAGGATCATATGTCCCGGCAGCTTTTTGAAGTAGGGAGTTGCCAATCTCCATGCAAAAAGAGCCAGAATATACCACAGAGAAAATTTCGGATAGAGAAGATAGAGTCCTGTGTGCCTGTGCAGGATGAAGGTGTACAGGGCATAATAAACACATTCATATACGAGATATGGAATGAGGAGCTTTTGGATCAGCTCTGTCAAAGAATGCTGGCGTTTGGAAAAATATCCTGATATGTAGATAAAAGCCGGCATATGAAAAGATGAGATCAGCCATTTTAAATTGTATAAAAAAGCATTATTTCCATAGTTTAAGTCTGTAAAGTGTCCCATAATGACAAGGACGATCAAGACAGCTTTATAATTGTCAAAAAGAAAATCACGCTTTGCGGTTGTTGTATCCATTGGAATCCCCCTTGCTAAAATGCAGCGGCATACAGAAACATCTGTGTTTCTGCAAAGAACTGCCGAATTTCGCAGAAGATATCTTACTCCTTTTTGGGGAGGGAGACAAGGGTTTTCTTATAAATAATGCTAATTAATAGTGGAAAGTTATTGGTAATTCTTATATAATGATAGAGGAAAACCTCGGCTGGCAAAGAATGTGTACCTGCAGCCGGGGACAGATAAACCAGCAAATGGCATGAAAAGGAGAGGGATACATGGAAATGTTATCAATTGAAAAAGAATTACAGGGAAATTCTTATCCGGGCAGAGGAATCATTATTGGAAGAAGTGCAGATGGGAAAAATGCAGTGACAGCATATTTTATTATGGGAAGAAGTGAAAACAGCCGCAACCGCATTTTCGTAGAAGATGGTGACGGAATCCGTACTCAGGCATTTGATCCTTCTAAGTTGACGGACCCAAGCCTGATCATCTATGCACCGGTGCGCGTGCTGGGAAATAAGACGATCGTGACAAACGGAGATCAGACAGACACGATCTATGAAGGTATGGACAAGCAGATGACATTTGAACAATCTCTTCGCTGCAGAGAATTTGAGCCGGACGGTCCTAATTATACACCTCGCATTTCCGGTATCATGCATATAGAAGGCGGAAAATACAGCTATGCAATGTCTATTTTAAAGAGCAATAACGGAAGCCCTGAAAGCTGTAATCGTTTTACATTTGCCTATGAGAATGCAGCTCCGGGAGAGGGACATTTTATCCATACATATATGCATGACGGCAATCCTCTGCCAAGTTTTGAAGGTGAACCGAAGCTGATCGGGATTCCGGATGATATGGATGCTTTTGCAGAAAGTCTCTGGAGCAGTCTGAATGAGGAAAATAAGGTCTCCTTGTTTGTGCGTTATATTGATATAGAAACGGGAAAGTGGCAGACACGTATCATCAATAAAAATCAGTAGTTTTTTGAAGAGAAAAAACAAAAGAAAGGAACGGATAAAAATGAAAGAATTACAGTTGAAATATGGATGCAACCCTAATCAGAAACCATCCAGGATCTATGTGGCAGACGGAAGCGATCTCCCGATCCAGGTGCTGAACGGGAAACCGGGATATATCAATTTTATGGATGCCTTCAATGGATGGCAGCTTGTAAAAGAACTGAAGAAAGCCACCGGATATCCGGCAGCCACTTCCTTTAAGCATGTATCCCCGGCAGGGGCTGCGATCGGCCTTCCATTAAGCGAAACCCTTGCCAAGATTTACTGGGTAGATGATCTGGGAGAGCTTTCTTTGCTTGCCAGCGCTTACGCAAGAGCCAGGGGAGCCGACAGAATGTCTTCCTTCGGAGATTTCATTGCTCTGTCCGATGTTTGTGATACAGATACAGCCAGACTGATCAAGAGGGAAGTATCCGACGGAGTGATCGCGCCGGGTTATGAGCCGGAAGCGCTGGAAATCCTGAAGCAGAAGAAAAAAGGAAACTACAATATCATTCAGATCGATGAGGATTATACTCCGGCAGCTCTGGAACATAAAGAGGTTTATGGAATCACATTTGAGCAGGGAAGAAATGAGCTGAATATCGGTGAAGATTTCTTCGACAATATCGTGACAGAGAATAAGGAATTGACAAAAGAGGCTAAGATCGATCTTGCTATCTCTATGATCACACTGAAATATACCCAGTCTAATTCCGTGTGCTATGTGAAAGGCGGACAGGCAATCGGAATCGGAGCAGGACAGCAGTCCAGGATCCACTGTACAAGGCTGGCAGGTCAGAAGGCAGACAATTGGTACCTTCGCCAGTCACCCAAGGTAATGGGACTTGAGTTCCTTCCGTCTATCGGAAGAGCAGACAGGGACAATGCTATTGACCTGTATATCGGAGAAGACTACATGGATGTGCTGGCAGAAGGAGAATGGCAGAAAATTTTTGTAAGGAAGCCGGAAGTCTTTACAAGAGAAGAAAAAAGAGCATGGCTGGATCAGATGACAGACGTTGCTCTTGGATCAGACGCTTTCTTCCCCTTTGGAGACAATATTGAGCGCGCCCACAGAAGCGGAGTGAAATATATCGCTCAGCCGGGCGGTTCTGTGAGAGACGATAATGTCATCGAAGTGTGCAATAAATACGGCATAGTGATGTCATTTACGGGAATCCGCCTTTTCCATCATTAAAATTTGTTGTATATTTGACGCAAAACGATTATAATAGTTTTGTGTGAGACTGATTGTGCAAAAAAAACGGACAATCGGTCAAAAATATGCGGTAAAAGGAGAATTAGTAAGATGGGAAAATATTTCGGTACAGATGGTTTTCGGGGAGAAGCCAATGAAGTATTGACAGTAGAACATGCTTTTAAGGTAGGCCGGTTTCTGGGATGGTATTATGGACAGGAGCATAAGGCGAGAGTAGTGATCGGAAAAGATACAAGAAGAAGCAGTTATATGTTTGAGTATGCGCTTGTTGCAGGTCTGACCGCATCAGGTGCGGATGCGTTCCTTCTTCACGTAACAACAACTCCCAGCGTGTCCTATGTAACAAGAACAGAAAACTTTGACTGTGGTATTATGATCTCTGCAAGCCATAACCCGTTCTATGACAATGGAATTAAGGTGATCAACGGAAAAGGGCATAAACTGGAGGCAGAGGTAGAAGAGAAAATCGAGGCCTATATTGACGGCGAGATAGGAGAACTGCCCCTTGCAAAGAAAGACAATATCGGGCGGACAACAGACTATGTGGCAGGAAGAAACCGGTATGTAGGATATCTGATTTCTCTTGCGACCCGTTCTTTTGAAGGAATTAAAGTAGGACTTGACTGTTCCAACGGAAGCGCGTTTATGATCGCCAAAAGCGTGTATGATGCTCTTGGAGCTAAAACATACGTCATCAATAACGAGCCAAATGGTACAAATATTAACTTAAACTGCGGCTCCACTCATATAGAAGTACTGCAGCAGTATGTCAAAGAAGAGGGCCTGGATATTGCGTTCGCCTACGATGGTGATGCAGACCGCTGCATCGCAGTAGATGAAAACGGAAATGTAGTGGACGGCGATATGATCATGTATGTCTGCGGAAAATACATGAAAGAAAACGGACGTCTCAATGGAGATACCATTGTTACAACGATCATGTCCAATCTGGGACTTTACAAAGCCTGTGATAAAGTGGGACTGAAGTATGAAAAGACGGCAGTTGGAGATAAATATGTCTATGAAAACATGGTGAAAAACAATTTCTCCCTGGGCGGGGAACAGTCCGGACATATTATTTTCAGCAAACATGCTACAACCGGAGACGGCATCTTGACCTCCCTTATGGTTATGGAAGTTATGCTGGAGAAGAAGTTAAGCCTTGGCAAACTGACAGAGGAAGTCAAGATTTATCCGCAGCTTCTGAAAAATGTGCGTGTAACTGACAAAAAGACAGCAAGAGAAAATCCGGCTGTTGTAAAAGCGGTAGAGGAAGTAACAGCGGCCCTTGGTGATGACGGACGTATTCTGGTAAGAGAAAGCGGAACAGAACCTGTGATCCGTGTTATGGTGGAGGCTGCTACTGACGAGCTGTGCAGCAAATATGTGGATCAGGTAGTCGAGGTTATATATAAGGAAAATCTGGTTGCCGAAGCATAAGAACATAGAGTGAAAAATCATTGCCCCGCAGTATTCTGCGGGGTATTTTGATGAGGAAAAGGGACATACTAATTCCTGGAGCCGGCAAAACGGTTTAAGAAGGAGGAGTCAGTATGTATCAGTATTTACCGATTACAGATGTATACGCAAGAGAAATCATTGATTCCCGGGGAAATCCAACGATAGAAGTGGAAGTGCTTGCTGCAGATAAATACCTTGGAAGAGCCAGCGTTCCATCCGGAGCTTCCACAGGACAGTATGAGGCTGTGGAATTAAGGGATGGAGAGGAACGTTACGGAGGGAAAGGGGTACAGCAGGCGGCGGAAAATGTCAATACAAAGATTGCTTCGGAGATCATCGGAAAAAATGTACTGGATCAGGTGGCCTTAGACGAACTGCTGATAAAGCTGGACGGGACGCCCAACAAGAGGAATATGGGTGCTAATGCGACGCTGGGGGTTTCCATGGCGGCGGCCAAGGCAGCAGCAGCGGCGTTAAGGCTTCCGCTTTATTCTTATCTGGGAGGGGTTAATGCGAAGACGATGCCCATTCCAATGATGAATATTATGAACGGCGGACAGCATGCAGACAATACGATCGATATTCAGGAATTTATGATCATGCCGTCCGGAGCGTGCTGTTTCAGGGAAGGATTGCGCATGTGTTCAGAAATATACCATCATCTGAAAGCGCTGCTGAAAAAACAGGGATACAGCACGGGAGTAGGAGATGAAGGAGGATTCGCTCCAAATCTGAAAGATGCAAAGGAAGCCCTTTCCTTTATTATGGAAGCAGTACAGGCGGCCGGATATGAACCGGGAGAGGATATACGGATCGCACTGGATGTGGCGGCGTCAGAACTATATGACAGTAAACTGAAAAAGTACGTGTTTGCGGGGGAGAGCCGTATGCATGGATTTAAAGTGACACGATCAGTGGAGGAACTGATAGACTACTATGAAGAACTTGCATCCGAGTTTCCTGTTGTTTCCATTGAAGACCCTCTCGACGAAGAGGACTGGGAGGGATGGGAACTTCTGACAGCCAGACTGGAACGGGATATCCAGCTTGTAGGAGATGACCTTTTTGTGACAAATGTAAGAAGGCTGCGAAAAGGTATTGAACGAAGTGTGGCAAATGCAATTCTTATTAAAGTTAACCAGATCGGAACGTTGACAGAGGCGTTTGACGCCATAGAGACAGCAAAAAAAGCAGGATACCAGGCGATCATTTCCCATCGGTCCGGAGAGACGGAAGACGCGGTTATAGCGGATATTGCAGTGGCCTTTAACGCCGGACAGATAAAAACAGGCGCACCCTGCAGAGCAGAGCGCACCTCAAAATATAATCAGCTTCTTCGGATAGAAGAACGATTGGGCGATACCGCCCGTTATGGATTTTAAAAGGTTTACCAGATACCAAGCACATGCTGGAGGATCAGGCTGACGGCAGTAATGCCAACCCAGCAGCAAAGGCCGAGGATAATAGGTTTGCCTCCTGTTTTTACCAGTTTCACAATGTTGGTATTCAGTCCGATGGCAGCCATGGCAACAACAATGAAAAATTTGCTCAGTTCTTTGATGGGAGCAAAAAATTCTGAAGATACACCGAACACATTTGTCGCCACTGTTGTGATGATGGAAGCGACAATAAAATAGATAATAAAGAAGGGGAAAATCTTTTTCAGGCTGACGGAGCTTCCGGAAGAAGATTTTTCCTTTTTTGTGCGATAAAGAGCAAGCACCAGCGTGATCGGGATGATGGCCAACGTCCGGGTGAGTTTTACGGTGACGGCTTTGTCCAGGGTGGCAGATCCAAGCGCAAACATGTTGTCCCAGGTAGAAGCTGCAGCTGTAACGGATGAAGTGTCATTGATGGCTGTACCGGCAAAAATACCGAAAGCTTCGCCGCTTGTCTGGTCAAATCCCAGGAAATTTCCAAAATGTGGGAAGATTACTGCAGCCAGCACATTGAAGAAGAAAATAACGGAAATAGCCTGGGCGACTTCTTCGTCATCCGCATCAATAACAGGAGCCGTGGCGGCAATGGCGGAACCGCCGCATATGGAGGAGCCGACGCCCACTAAAGTGGCAATACGTGCCGGAATATGCATAACTTTGCTTAAAAAGTATGCCAGGATAAGTGAAGTGGCAATGGTGCAGATAATGATAGGAAGGGATTGCTTTCCTGTATCCAGGATAACGGAAAGATTCAGTCCGAATCCAAGGAGAATAACCGCGTACTGCAGAATTTTCTTGGCGGAATAATTAATACCGTCCTGAACAGAAGATTTATCTTTTATAAATAGTGTAACGATCATTCCAAGAATGATGGCGATCACAGGACCTCCGATGATGGGGAATGCTGTTCCGAGAAACCATGCGGGAACTGCAATGAGAAGGCACAGCAGAAGCCCTTTCATATTTTTAGTGACAACTTCCATAGTTTACCTCTTTTCTTTCTCTTTTTGAGTTTCAACAGTAGTTTCGGTCTGAACCGATGCTTTTAATTTATCACAGAAAAATAATAATGTAAAATTATAATAAATTATGATATGATAAAAATAATTTATATAAGGAGGGGAAATATGCTGGATTTTCGGATGGAGACATTTGTTACTGTATGCAAATATATGAATTATACAAAGGCTGCCAACGCCCTGCATATTACGCAGCCGGCTGTGTCCCAGCACATGCGCCATATAGAAGAAGAATATGGGGTGAAACTGTTTGAATTTCAGGGGAAAAAACTGTTTTTGACAAAGGATGGGAGAGCGCTGCTGAATATGGCTGTGACCTGGCAGCATGATGACCAGGCTCTTCGGAGAAAATTTCAGGAAAACGCTGCCGGGCAGCGCCATCTGATCTTTGGGGTGACGCTGACGATCGGAGAATATGTGATAGGTGATTATCTTGCCGGATATATGAAAAAGCACCCTCATACGCAGATCAGGCTTACCATTGCCAATACGGAGGGACTTTTGAAGAAGCTGGATGAAGGAGAAATTGATTTTGCTGTAGTAGAAGGATATTTTGAAAAAAGCGACTATGATTTTCAGCTTTTCCGAAAAGAACGTTACATAGGAGTAGCGAGTCCCTACGGCGCCAAGGTAAAAATGAGCGGGGAAAAATGCGGGTGGCCCCGGATTTTCGGAGAGACATTGATCGTCCGGGAGCAGGGTTCCGGCACAAGGGAAGTGTTGGAGAGGGCGCTTAGGGAAGACGGCTATCAGATCGGTGATTTTGACAATGTGGTGGAAATCAGCAATATGAACGCTATCAAATCTATTGTAATGGGCGGAGGAGGAATATCTTTCCTGTATGAAGCGGCGGTGAAGAAGGAGATTGGAGAAGGAAGTCTTGTGGAACTTCCTGTGGAAGGCTTTCCCAAATACCATGATTTTACTTTTATCTGGCGGAAGAACAGCATTTTTTCACAGCAGTATAAAGAACTGCTCTGCCAGATGACAAATGCTACATAAAAAAACCTTGCTATCCGGGGAACAGTATGATAGAATATATTTGGTTTATCCACAGGAGGTGTGAAAAAGTGGAAATTTTGAAGATGGTATTAATGATTATATTTGCTATAGACTGTATCGCATTGACAATTATCGTATTGATGCAGGAAGGAAAACAGGCAGGCCTTGGAACGATCGGAGGCATGGCGGATACTTACTGGGGACAGAATAAAGGACGTTCTATGGAAGGAGCGCTTGTCAAGATCACCAGAGTTCTTGCTGTACTTTTCATTGTACTGGCAGCAGTGCTGAATATGAAAATATTTGCCTGATCATTAAGATAAAAATGTCGAGACACTCTTGTTTGCGGATAAGAGTGTCTTTTTACGTATACAGTATAGAAGGTGACAGAAAATGGATGATAATTTTGAAAAAAGAAAAAAGGTTATCTATGATTTTATCTGCGATGACCTGTATGTGCCAATGAAATTAAAAGAGATTGCCGTTATCCTTCAGGTACCCAAAGAACAGCGCACAGAGCTGAAGGAGGTGTTGGACAGTCTGATCACAGACGGCAAGATCCGTCTCTCTCAAAAGGGGAAATACTTGAGGGGAGAAGCGGGCAGGCTTACCGGAGTATATCAGGCCCATCCAAAAGGCTTTGGGTTTGTGAGTGTAGAAGGTGAGGAGGAAGATATTTTCATCGGCGAGGCAGAGCGGTGCGGAGCCATGCAGGGAGACACCGTTGCGGTTGTGCTTCTTCGGACGCCGGAAGGAAAAAGAAAAGAAGGAAAAATCGTGGAAATCCTCTCCCGTGGGACAACCCGTATTGTAGGGTTGTATGAGAAGAGGAAAAATAAGGGGTATGGTTTTGTACGCCCGGACAATGCCAGGTTCCTTCAGGATATTTTTGTGGCAGAAGAAAACAGCAAAGGGGCAATGGACGGACACAAGGTTGTGGTGCGTCTTTTAAGCTATGGAGATGAAAACAGAAAACCGGAGGGGAAAATAGAAGAGATCCTCGGGCATAAAAATGATCCGGGAACCGATATTTTATCCATTGTAAAAGGATATGATCTGCCGGTGGAATTTCCGGAGAAAGTGCTGAATCAGGCGGGAAAAGTGCCGGAGGAGATCAGCGAGGCGGATATGCAGGGCAGAAAAGATATCCGTGAATGGCAGATGGTTACCATTGACGGGGAAGACGCCAAAGATCTGGATGACGCAGTTTCTCTTACCTGGACTGACGATCACTTTACGCTGGGAGTCCACATTGCGGATGTGTCCAACTATGTGCAGGAAAGAAGCGCTTTGGACCGGGAGGCACTGAAGAGAGGAACCAGCGTCTATCTTGCAGACCGGGTGATCCCCATGCTGCCTCACCGGCTGTCTAATGGGATATGTTCTTTGAATGAAGGTGTGGACCGCCTTGCGTTGAGCTGTATTATGACGATTGACAGGCAGGGAAATGTGATCGATCATGAGATTGCTGAAACGGTGATCCGCGTAGATAAAAGGATGTCCTATACGGGAGTTAAGCAGATCCTTTCCGATCCTGACGGCGAGGAGGCAAAGGAGCAGGAAACTCTGGTACCTATGCTGAGACAGATGGCAGTGCTTTCGGAAATTTTGAGGAAAAAACGTCATAAAAGAGGAGCCATTGACTTTGATTTTCCGGAGGCAAAGATCCGGCTGGATGAGCAGGGAAAACCGATAGAGATCCAGCCCTATGACCGGAATGCGGCCACAAAGATGATCGAGGACTTTATGCTTCTTGCCAATGAGACAGTGGCGGAGGATTACTATTGGCAGGAGCTGCCGTTTGTATATCGGACCCACGAGGCTCCTGATGAGGAAAAAATCCGGAAATTTGCCATATTTATCAATAATTTCGGTTATTCCATGCATGTGGGGCAAGGGGAGGTCCATCCGAAAGAGATGCAGAAACTTTTGGAGAGGCTGGAAGGAAAACCGGAGGAGGATCTGATCAGCCGGCTTGCCCTAAGATCTATGAGACAGGCAAGATATTCACCGGAAAATACCGGACATTTCGGTCTGGCAGCGCCCTATTACACGCATTTTACTTCACCGATCCGCCGTTATCCGGATCTTCAGATCCACCGGATCATTAAGGATAACTTGAGAGGGCGGATGAACGACAAGAAAATAGAACATTACGAGTCGATCCTTCCGGAAGTGGCGAAACACTCCAGCGAAACGGAGAGAAAGGCAGAGGAGGCGGAGCGGGAGACTGTGAAGCTGAAAAAGGCGGAATACATGCAGGCCCATATTGGAGAGATATACGAGGGCATTATTTCGGGAATGACAAAATGGGGCATGTATGTGGAGCTTGAGAATACAATAGAAGGACTGGTCCATGTAGCCTCCATGCGTGACGACCATTATGAGTATTATGAAGAGCGCAGTGAGATGGCGGGGCTTCATACGGGCAGAACATATCGTTTGGGAGAAAAAGTATATGTCCGTGTGTCTGCGGCGGATCGTCTTACAAGAACAGTAGATTTTGAGATTGCAGAAAAAGGAGACTTTGAAAATGGCAAAGACCAGTGAAAAAATGATAGCCAATAATAAAAAAGCATATCATGATTATTTTATACTGGAAAAATATGAGGCTGGAATTTCTCTGGCTGGAACGGAAGTGAAATCTCTGCGTATGGGAAAATGCAGCATTAAAGAATCATTTATCCGTATCGAGAATGGAGAGGTTTATATTTATGGCATGCATATCAGCCCATATGAAAAAGGAAATATTTTCAACAAAGATCCCCTTCGCATAAGAAAGCTTCTTCTTCATAAATCCGAGATCAATAAAATGGCCGGGAAAATGAAGGAAAAAGGGATTGCAATTGTACCGCTAAAGGTATATTTTAAAGGTAGTCTTGTCAAAGTGGAGATCGGCCTTGCGAAGGGTAAAAAACTGTATGACAAGAGGCAGGATATCGCAAAAAAAGATCAGCAAAGAGAAGCAAGCAGAGAATTTAAAGTAAGGAATTTCAGATAAGGAGAAACGGGTATGATTCCGACCAATAAAAAACAGCTAAGAGATCTGGTATCACAGACAACCATAGAAACTTACGAAGAGCTGACCCCACAGCTGGTTCAGCTGATCCAGGAGACTAACAGAAAAGAAGATCTGACAGAAGCGCAGAAACAGGACGAGATTTCTCTTCATATGATGGGGTATATCAAATCATGTACTAATGAGATTATTATAGAAGTCCTGGCGGAAATTCTTGGGCTGGAAGACGAGAAACAACCGGTACACATAGGAGGGAGATAAAATGGCTTACTGTGTAAAATGCGGAGCGAAAGTACAGGATGGAGCAAAGTTCTGCCCGGAATGCGGAGCAAGTATTCCGGAGGGGCAGGCGGAAAATAAAGATAGAGAGCAGTATACTTATACAAACCAGGATACCTGGAATTACAGTTACCAGGGCGGAGGATATCAAAAGGAACAGCAAAACGGATATCAGCACAGCGGCCCGGGCGGAAATCAGCAGCATTATCAATATAAGGAAGAAAAATTTGAAAAAGAAGATGTACAGAGAAATAAAGTGATGGGAGTGCTGTCTTATATCGGGATTCTGGTTCTTGTGCCCCTTCTGGCCGGAAATAAATCTTCGCCATATCTCCGTCATCATCTGAATCAGGGGATTGTGCTTTGGATCACCTCTCTGATCCTGAATCTGATCACCAATGGTTCCTTGCTGGGTTATCAGATATTTTATCATTATTCATGGGGACTTTCTCTTGTGGGCGGCGTGCTTTCTCTGGCCCTTTTTATCCTTGCGATTGCAGGGATCGTGAGTGCATGTAAAGGAACGAAAAATCCTTTGCCGGTGGTGGGAAGCATCCGCATATTCCAGTAAACATAATTTGTTATCAGTTTTAAGATATAAAAGGGAGAGAAAAAAGTGACAGCAGAAAGGGTAAAGCATATCGAACCTTCCAAAACAGTGGAGCTGACAGCACGCATTGCAGAGCTGAAACGGCAAGGGGAAAAAGTGATCGGCCTGAATGTGGGGGAGCCGGATTTTGTCACTCCGCCCCATATCTGTGCAGCGGCAAATCAGGCGCTGAAAGAGGGGTTCACGAAATACACGCCGGTAATGGGTATCCTGCCTCTTAGGGAGGCAATCTGCCGGAAACTGGAAAGGGAAAATCATGTCTGTTATACTCCGGATCAGATTACCATTGGAGCAGGGGCAAAGCAATGCATTTATGCTGCTCTGATGGCGGTCTGTAATCCCGGCGAGGAGATCATCATTCCATACCCGTGCTGGGTCAGCTATACTGAAATGGTAAAGATGGCCGGAGGAACTCCGGTTCTTGTGCCCTGCAGAGAAGATTTCAGCCTTGATGCGGAAGCGATCAGAAACGCTGTTACAGATAAGACAAGAGGAATCCTGATCAACACTCCCAATAATCCTACAGGAGCAGTCTATTCCGGAGAGGCGCTGAAGGAACTGGGACAGCTTGCGGTGCAAAAAGATTTCTATATCCTGGCGGATGAAGTGTATGAGGCCATGGTATATGACGGAGCAGAGCATGTGAGTATCGCTTCCCTGTCGGAATCAGAAGAGTGGAAAGACCATATTATTTTGATCAACAGTTTTTCCAAGACCTACGCAATGACAGGATGGCGTCTCGGGTATCTGGCGGCCTCTCTGGAAGTGATCGGGGCGGTCAATAAGCTTCAGAGCCAGATGGTGTCCTCCATCCATTCCCTTTCACAGAAAGCGGGAATTGCGGCATTGAACGGAAGCCAGGATTCAGTGGCTGATATGGTGGCGGAATATGAAAAAAGGCGCAGATATGTGTATAGCCGCCTTGAGAGCATGGAAGGAGTAAACTGTCGTCTGGGAGAGGGGGCTTTTTACCTTTTGCCTGATATACGCGCCTATTATGGAGCTTCCTATGGAGAATGGGAAATAAAGGATGATATTGTCATGGCGGAATACCTTCTGCAGGAGGCGCATATTGCTGTTGTTCCGGGGAGTGCGTTCTATGCGCCGGGACACCTGAGGATCACCTATGCGGCCTCGCAAGCAGAACTGAAACAGGCGATGGATCAGATGGAGGAAGCGTTGGAAAAACTGCACAGAAAAAGCTGAAATACAGAGCAGTCCTTCCTTGACATTATGCAGCCGGTTTACTATAATAAATAAGCGCCAACAGAAGACGTCTGCGGACCAGAAAGGCAGCAATCAGGGCTTGTACTGGTTTCGACGGGGGTTTGGAAGTTGGGGAAGCCATCCGTAGCGGGACACTACGTTAAAAGTTCCAATTAAATATAAACGCAGACAATAGAGAATTAGCGTACGCTGCCTAATTTCGGCGGCAGTCGGCCTTAGGTCATCCGCTGCTTAAGATCCCGGCTTCAATAAGGCGGAGCACTTCGTTTCCAAAGCTTTGAGGAAATGGAAGAATTTATGAAGCTACTGAAACCGGAAGCTTGTCATTAAGCGTCCGGCAGAGGGAATGAAAAAGTAATGACTGTGATGGGAGATGCCCTGATGGAAAGGCTTTCGGACGCGGGTTCGATTCCCGCCAGGTCCATCCTAAAGGGGGTGTCGGTTAATATCGGATTTTACCCCCTGGCATGCAAGGAAGGGACAATCCCAGAGGATTCGTTTTTTAAGAACCGGATCTTCTGTCGGATTGTCTCTTCTTTTTTTCTCGTATTTAGGGTACAAAAATCTCCCGATTTGAACAATCTGTTTCCTGACAGCCTCTTATACTTTTGATAATTGATTTTTGGGAGAAATCAGGAGAAGAGAGCACCTGTCTGCAAATATCATAAAATTGAAGGCAAAGTGGCGTGAAAAAACTATTTTTCATCCAGGCAAGGTTAATACGCGATTTTGATAAGAAATTTTTAATATATATCTGGCTGAGAAGACCATCGTCCAGCTCGTCTTGTACAACAAAACGGTAAATAAAGGAAATCCCTGTATTTTCCATGACCAGTTTCTTAACAGCGTTGATCGTGCCTATTTCTACATAAGAACGGAAATTGGTGATATCCTGATTATACTCGTGAAGGATTTTTATCAGATTGCGTTTGGAATTGGTTGCGCTTTCACGAAAAATCAGTCTGGAACTGTTCAGTTCTTCAAAATTTACGGTCTTTTCTGCCAAAGGATGCTTTGGCGAACAGACACAGATTGTTTCACATTCAAATAACTCCCGGCTTTCATATTCTGTGTGCGGGCAGTAGATATCAGATACGCAGAAATGTATGTTTCCGTTTTTTAACTGTTCTAAAAGGGTATCCGCTTCATCCAGATACATATAAACTTTTTTATCAGGGTATTTTCGGAGATATTCAGCAAGGATTAGTGGAACCAGAGATTCTCCGATTGTAACGATAGAACCGATTTTAATTTCTTCCGGTTCTTTTTCAGGAGTTTTCAGATACTCTGTGATTTGAACGGAGTCTGCCTTTACAGTCTGTGCGAAGCGGTGGAGAAGCTTGCCGTGCTCAGTCAGATGCAGTCTGCGTTTTTCATCATAATAGAACAGTTTTGTGGAGTATTGGTTTTCCAGATGTTTAATATGTTGAGTAACGGCCGGCTGCGTTATATTCAGGAGACTGGCTGTCTGGGTATAACTTCTGGTTTCGCAAAGGCTAAGAAAAGTATCTATTCTGACGTCTAACATAAAATCCCTCCCTGTGTAAATATTCAGATAAATTTAGGTATAACGACAAGTTATCGGCCTATAAGATAATATAATTTCATTTTACTAGTTATTAGTGATAGAATCAAGGTAAAGATATTCCGGATATCAAAAAAGAGGGAGGAGGATTGCAAATGAAAATTGGAGCAGTAACTATAGGACAGTCTCCTCGTGTCGATGTAACGCCAGATATTTTGCCTATTTTGGGTGATAAGATTGAGTTGCTTCAGGCGGGAGCGTTGGATGGATTGAGCCGGGAAGAGATAGAAGACATGGCGCCGGGTCCGGAGGACTACGTGCTGGTTTCCAGGCTGAATGATGGAAGTTTTGCAAAATTTGGGGAAAGTTTTATCCTGGAAAGAATGCAGAATTGTATATCTAAGCTGGAAGAACAGGGCGTTTCACTGATCATGATTTTCTGCGCAGGATCTTTCCCGGATGTTTTTCAATCGCGCGTGCCATTGGTATATCCGGCAAAAATTTTAAACGGGCTGGCAAAAGCTCTGAGTAAGGAGTCAAATATTATTGTGATCACTCCGGACGAACAGCAGATCCAGCAGGCCTACGAGCAGTGGGGGCCAATTATGAAAAAGGTAACGCCAATACCGGCAAATCCGTATGGAGACATCAATGAGGTGTACAAAGCGGCAGAATTGGCAAAGGATGCCACAGCGGATCTTATCGTGATGGATTGTATCGGTTTTACCAGAGAAGCGAGAAGAATTGTAGCAACAATCACCGGGAAACCTGTTCTGCTCTGCAGAACCACTATGGCACGTGTTGTAAGAGAAATGTTGGACGGTGAATTAACCGCAGATTAAACTAAAGGAGGAAGGAAAATGGAATACCCAATTGGAATTGAGATGTCACCAGATTATTTGTCTTATGAGGTAAGTAAAGCTGCCTATAAGCTTGTCAAAGAGGTTATGCTTGTCGAGCCGGGGGAAAATGTAGTTGTTACAGGAGATACGTCTACAGATAAAAGAGTACTTGACGCGATTATGAACGCGGCATATATCGTAGGAGCGAACCCCGTGCTGGTCTATGTTCCTACGAATGAGAAGGCGTATGCGGAACCGATAGCACCTCTTGGTAATGCGGTTGCGGTTGCAGATGTATGGATCGAGCTGTCTTATTCGTCTATCATGCTCTGTGAGTCATGGAGAAAAGCAATCGATTTTGGATGTCGTTATATCAATCTGACAGGAATGGATGTGACGATGATTGTAAAATGTATCGGCAGAGTAGATGTCGCAAGCGTTGTAGAATTGGGAGAGACATTGAAAGCTAAGATGGAAGCTGCAAATGAGATTATTATTAAAGACGGAAATGGAACCTATCTGACAGCTAAAAATGAGGGACGGCCTGTAAGACATTCCGGACAGCTTGCTACCTTTAAAGGTTACCCATTTATGATGTGCGGACAGATCAGCTGGTGTCCTATTGAAGAGACCATTAATGGAAAACTCGTGTTTGATGCGGCTATTTTCCCGCCGACGGATATGGGAATCCTTTCGGGCAATGTAGAGCTGACTCTGGAAGAGGGCAGAGTTACAAAGATTGAAGGAGGAAAGGATGCAGAAAGATTTAAAGCATGGCTGGAATCCTTCGACGATCCGAATATGTTCCGCCTTGCTCACTATTCACTTGGATTTAACCCGGGTGTTACAGAGGCAACAGGGCGGATTGTAGAAGACGAAAGAATTTTTGGCTGCATGGAGTTTGGAATCGGAAGTCAGGGAAAGATGATTCGCGGAAGTTATTGGACAGCGGCATCCCATACAGATGGAGTTGTTTCCAAACCAACCATTATTTTGGATGGCGTCACTATGGAAGAAGATGGAAAATACGTTGATCCGGAACTCATAGAAATCTGTAAAAAAATGGGTGCAGCAGGATACTAAAGAAACATAAGAGGATAGGCGCCTGAACGTTTCTGCGACTCAGGCGCTTTTTTGATACCGTCATGTAAAGGAACAGGAGAGGAGGAAAAAAAGAATGCAAGATAATCAGAAATCTAAAGCAGCGGATACATTTGAGAAAATACGATGTTCAGAGCCGATGACGATTATTTTTGGATCGGTTCTCGCGGTATTGTCAGGCATAATATGTATGCAGATCATGGGAAAGGTCGGAGTTTCGGCTAATACATCTATATTAGGCGCGATTTTTGCGATGCTTGTCGCAAGGATTCCGATGACAGTATTTGGGAAATTTAAAAGTGTGGAAAGACAGAATTATATCCAGACGATTGTGTCTGGCGCAGGTTTTTCCGCAGCAAACTGTGCCTTTGTGGCAGTAGCTATCCTGTTTGTGATGGGTGAATTTGACGCTATTTTGCCAATGGCGCTGGGATGTATTTTCGGAACATTGATTTCCGTTTATACGGTAGGGGCGTTGTTTGATTCTCCTTTGTTTCCTGCCAAAGAAGCCTGGGCGTCGGGAGTGGCTACTGCGGAGGTCCTGGAGGCTGGAGATGAGGGCGGGGATAAAGCTAAACGTGTTATCCAGGGTATTGTTGTAGGAATCCTGGGAAGTATCGTAAAATTACCGGTAGGCGCCGTAGGTATCGTATTCATTGCAAACATTGTATCTATGCTGGCGTTGGGGATAGGTCTGCTGATCCGGGGATACTGTGCCCCGCTGACAGGGTTTGATCTTGGGGCGACGAGTATCCCTCAGGGCTTTATGGTTGGAGCAGGTATTATCGCATTGATCCAGTCGGTTGTATCAATCTATCAGGGCTCTGCAAAAAGAGCAAAGAAATCAGAGGGAGATGATGTGGAAGAGGGACTGACTGTTTCTGCGGGAAAGACTAAGTGGACGCTGATCATTGCGTTGCTCACCCATTTGGCTGGCGGCGTATTTGTAGGAGTGATCTGTGGAATATTTACTGGGATGTCTGCTGGTGAAATGGCCTTATGGGTACTCTGGACTGCGTTTGCCTCTGTTGCTTCGATGATTATTATAGGGAAAGCTGCAATGTATTCCGGGTGGTTTCCAGGATTTGCGGTCACTACGATTTTCATGACCATCGGTGTCGTTATGGGCTTCCATCCTCTTGCTGTTGCGGTTTTGACTGGTTATATCAGCTCTGTAGGTCCATGTTTTGCGGATATGGGATATGATTTAAAAACAGGCTGGCTGATCCGTGGAAAAGCAAAAAATCCGGAATATGAATTGTATGGAAGAAAACAACAGGTTTGGATAGAAATGCTGGGAGCTTTGATCGGAATTATTGTTGTCATCTTTTTTGCGGACATGACATTAAAAGACGGATTGATTCCGGCTACAAGTACAGTATTTGCGACTACCGTAGAGATGGGGAGCGATATGGCGCTTATGAAGGAGCTGGCCATCTGGGCGATTCCGGGAGCGATCATTCAGATAATCGGAAGAAAGTATATGTTTGGCGTCCTTTTGGCGACCGGGCTTTTGATCAATAATCCAATTTATGGAATAGGTGTTGTTGTAGCTGTTATTATCCGAAAGATTATCGGGGATGAATTTATGAACTGCCGTGATGCTGGTTTGATTGCAGGGGATGGATTATACAGCTTTTTCTCGAGTCTTATCAAAATGTTTATCTAAATGCATAGAATCAGAAAGGAAGACAGTAAAATGGAACAGAAAATCGATGAACTTGTGAAATCATACCGTAATGATATGATCCAGTCTCTAGAAGAACTGGTTAAGATTCCCAGCGTGATCAATCTGGAAAGCGCCGGAGAAGGCGCCCCGTTTGGTCAGGAAATCCGAAGCGCCCTGGATGCGCTTATGGAGCTGGCCAAGACGCTTGGATTCGAAGTGCGGGATTATGACGGCTACGCGGCTGCAGTGGATTTTGGAGCAGAAGGCAGGGAGATAGGGATCTTGTCCCACATTGATGTGGTTCCGCCGGGGAACGGCTGGTCAAAGCAGCCCTTTGTCCCGGAAATTGAGAACGGGAAAATGTACGGAAGGGGCACGATTGATGACAAAGGACCGTTGGTTGCCGCGCTTTATGCAATGAAAGCTGTGAGGGAAAGCGGCCTGCCCATTAAGAACCATGTACGGCACATCATCGGCTGTGATGAAGAGACAGGCCACCGTTGTATCAAGTATTATCTGACCAAGGAAAAAGGCCCGGATCTTGGATTTTCTCCAGATGGTATGTTTTCTGTCATCCATGCGGAGAAAGGGATCCTGCGGTTCCAGATCCAGAAGGAACGAGAGCTTCCAAACACAAAGGAACTTTGCGTGATCCGGATCAAAGGGGGAACAGTTGTAAATGCAGTACCTAACATTGCGGAGGTGTGGATTGGCGGCCCAAAGGAGCAGCTGGAAGAGATTCTTAGGGAGTTCCAGGAAAAGATTTCCAAGGGAACTGCACAGATAAGAGAGGGAAATCTTTATCTTGCGTTTACCGGAGTCAGCGCCCACGCTATGCAGCCTTGGCTGGGAGAAAATGCGATCCTGTCCATGATCCGGTTCCTAAAGGATCTGCCGTTTGCGGATTACAAGACCAGGGAATATTTCAAAGCTCTGGCTGCTCTGTTTGAAGACGGCTGGGAAGGAAGAGGCCTGGGAATTGCCTGTGAGGATCAGCTTTCAGGAAAACTCAGTATGAATCTGGGGATCCTGAATGTGGAGAAAGAACACAGTGAACTGAAGGTAGATATCCGTTGTCCTGTCCATGTTGATCTGGACACAGTCTGGAAGACAATCCGTCTGACCTGTGAGAAACATGGATTCCAACCGGAATACTGGCAGAAACGGCCGCCGCTCTATGTACCTAAAGATGCACAGCTTGTGCAGATTCTGCTGGATGTGTACGAAGATGTGACTGGGACAAGAGAAGAGGCCATCACTATCGGGGGCGGAACCTACTGCCGTGATGTAGAGAACTTTGTTTCTTTTGGTCCGGTATTTCCGGGTGAACCGGAGCTGGCTCACGAGGCAGATGAATTTGTTGATCTGGATGAGCTGGTACAGTGTGCAAGACTATATGCGCAGGCACTGTATCGGCTGCTGCAGATGGAGTAAGATTGCATAATTTTAAGAGAGGGGATGTCGGTACCGACATCCTCTCAGACTGTAGACAAAGTTGGTGCGGGAGCTTAGTTCCGGCACCACTTCTTTGCCCAAATACAAATTCCCATATTTTTGTGTGAAAGATCAAAAAGAATCCTGATTTTCTGTCCTGCCTTTCTGGATGATCACTCATCCATTCATGGAATATGCCTCAAGTGGCAATTTCGATATTTTCGCATAAGTTAATATTGAAATTCTGCAAAAAATGACAGGAGGCAGCGAAATATGAGTTTAAACGGCATTGATATCAGCAATCATCAGGCAGGGCTTGACCTTGCGAAAGTTTCTGCTGACTTTGTGATATGTAAGGCTACAGAAGGAACCGGTTTTGTGGATCCATACTGTAACGGATTTATTCAGAGGGCAAAAAGCCTTGGAAGAAAAACAGGAGTTTACCATTATGCCACAGGAAAAAGTACAGGAAAAGAAGAAGCGGATTTTTTTTATAAAAATATTCGGGGGTATATCAAACAGTCGGTACTTGTTCTTGACTGGGAAGGAAAAGCAATAGAAAAAGGTCCGGGGTATGCCAAAGCGTTTCTGGACCGGATTTATGAATTGACAGGAGTAAAGCCGCTCATTTATATGAGCAACAGTGTAGTAAACAGTTATGACTGGACAAAGGTTGTACAGGCAGATTATGGTCTGTGGAATGCCGGATATTTTGCGGGGGATCAGACAATGGGCTATACGCCGGATGCTCCTGTTTACGGCAGCCTGGGGGCGTGGAAAACCTGTGCTATGTATCAGTACACTTCGTCGGGAAGGCTGCCGGGGTGGAGCGGCAATCTTGACCTGAATGTATTTTACGGCAGCAGGGAATCCTGGGACAAATATGCGGGAGCTTCAAGCGTCATAAATGATCCGGATGGAGAGATAAGAAATGGAGGAGAAATGCAGAAAGATAAGTCACAGAAGGGTGAAGTATCCTACCAGGTACATGTGCGGAGACAAGGGTGGCTTTCCTGGAAATGCGACGGGGAAATGGCCGGGACAACCGGACAGAACAGGCGGATAGAAGCGCTTCGTATCGCGCCTCCGGGAAAGACCAATGTAAAAATCCATATGAAAGGAATCGGAGATCGGGAGTATCAGGATATTACGAAAAATACGATCCTTGGCACAACAGGAGAGAAAAGGCGGATAGAAGCCATTGCTATAGAAGGCAGTACAAAAGAGGAGGAGCTTCATTATGCCTATCAGGTACACCAGAAAAGTAAAGGGTGGACAGACTGGAAATTTGATGGGGAATGGGCAGGAGAAAGAGGAGGATCTCTTCAGATGGAAGCAGTGAGGATCCGGATTGCCCATCTGATCCTGGAGGCTCATGTGCAAAGCGAAGGCTGGCTGCCGAAAGTTCCGGATGGTGAGATCACGGGAACTACAGGTAAATCCCTTCGGCTGGAAGCATTCCGGCTGGATCCTTTTGAGAACGAAATCAGGGCGAAGGCCCATATTCAGTCAGAGGGCTGGGTGGATTATGGCATCATCAGTAAAAATACCGTGATCGGTACAGTAAATGAGAAAAAGCGGCTGGAATGTCTGTGCTTTGAAGGTCCCTTTGAATGGCGGGCGCATCTTGCTCACAGCGGCTGGACAGACTGGACTTTGGCAGATGGTATTGCAACACTGGGAACGGTGGGGCAGGCGCTTGCAATGGAGGCGTTTCAGATACGCATGAAAAGATAGAGGTTACGCCCGGACTTCTATGCTATAATGAAAATGGAAAATAAGAAATACAAAACAACTTTTACTGCGGCAAAAGTAAGCAGGAGGAGCGATGAAGGATATCATAAACAATATATTCAGGAGAAGGAAAGTCAATCTGACCAGGCTGCCTGCTTATGGATTTTCAGAAAAAAAGGGCAGATATTTCTATCATACGGTGCTGCCGGGCAGCGGGTTTTCGATGGAGGTGGAAATTACCGGGAAAGGTTTGGTGAAAGCGACCGTAATTGACGCAGAAACAAATGAACCCTACACTTTGCATCTTACTGACAGCGCATCGGGCAGTTTTATCACAGGAGTGAAAATGGACTATGAACAGGTGCTCACTGATATTGCAGAACACTGCTTTGAGCCGGATGTTTTTAAGGGCACACAGACAAAAGCGATAATCGCTTATGTTCGAGAAACTTATGGAGATGAACTGGAATTTCTTTGGGCGAAAACGCCTGATAATGCTATCTGGCGTCGGAAAGATACACAGAAATGGTATGCCGCAGTCCTTACAGTTTCCCGCAGCAAGCTGGGACTTCCTTCTGATGAAATGGCTGAGATCATCGATCTGCGGATTGAACCGGAACAGATGGAAGCGACTGTGGATAATAAAAAGTATTTTCCCGGCTGGCATATGAATAAAAGAAGCTGGTATACCATAATTTTGGACGGTTCAGTACCGGAAGAGGAGATATACAACAGAATTGACAGAAGTTACCGTCTGGCAACAAAATAAATCAGGAGAAAACCTCTGTTTTAAGGGGTTTTCTCCTGATGCTTTAATAGAACGGAGACGGAGGGATTCGAACCCTCGTACCGGCGATAAAACCGATAAACTGATTTCGAGTCAGCCCCGTTACGGCCACTTCGGTACGTCTCCTCGTTCATGCTGTCAGGTCAGGGAATGCATTCTCTGGCATAACAGCAGGAATATTATAACACGTCTGGACGGATTGGAAAAGGGAGAAAATCTATTTTTTCTTCCTGAAAAAAGAAAAGCGTGACCGCCGTTCTTCCTCACCGATTGCCAGGAGTTCGTCGTACGCCCGGCGCATTTCCCGTTCTCGTTTTTCCCGGACATGTTTTGGAGGGATATTGGCATATTTGGGATAATGCTCTTCCTCATCTTCGTTTTTTTCCTGCTTAGGAGCAGAGTCCGGCAGGCGGAACTTTTTACGGCATGTATCGCAAAGAGCATAGCCTGGAGACTTTTTGCTCATCCTTAAGGGATTTCCACATTTTGGACAATTCATTTTCAAAACCTCCTCACGGAAAACAGTATAGCACAAGTTGGAAAGATTTTCACAAAAGAAACATAAATTACTGGTATACTGTACTTGAAGGTAAGTGGGCTCTTTTGGATTTCTATACGGTGAATAGAGAAATCCGGTTGCAATTACCTGAAATATTGCAGATAATAGATAATAACAGAGGAGGTGGCTTTTGTGGATCAGATAAAAGTTTTAGTAGTGGATGATGAAAGCCGTATGCGCAAGCTTGTCCGGGATTTCCTTGAGCGGGAAGGATATAAGGTCCTGGAGGCAGGCGACGGTATAGAGGCTATGGATATATTTTATGAAAATAAGGATGTCTGTCTTATTATTTTGGATGTTATGATGCCGAAGATGGATGGCTGGCAGGTGTGCAGAGAGATACGGCAGTCTTCTAAAGTACCGATCATTATGCTCACGGCACGTTCTGAAGAAAGAGATGAACTCCAGGGCTTTGATCTGGGAGTAGACGAGTATATATCAAAACCTTTCAGCCCGAAGATTCTGGTTGCCCGTGTAGAAGCAATTCTTAGACGTACCTGCAGCGCGGCAGAGGAAGATGCATTGGAAGCAGGCGGGATCCGGGTTGATAAGACAGCCCATATTGTTACCATAGATGGAGAGAATGTGGACTTAAGCTATAAGGAATTTGAGCTTCTTGCCTATTTCATGGAGAATAAAGGAGTGGCTCTTTCCAGAGAAAAGATTTTGAACAATGTTTGGGATTACGATTATTTTGGAGATGCCAGAACCATAGATACTCATGTAAAGAAGCTTAGAAGCAAGCTGGGAGACAAAGGAGATTATATTAAGACTGTGTGGGGCATGGGATATAAATTCGAGGTGGACTAGATGAAATATTCAATTCGCAAGCAGATGATAGGGATTTTTGTGGGCCTTATTGTCTGTATGATAATCGGTCTTTTTATTATCAATGCTTTTTTCCTGCAGCCCTATTATGTAGAAAACAAAAAAGAAAGTTTTGTTAAAATGTACGATGATATCGGAAAAGTTATGGACGATGGGAATATCCAGAATGATTCTGTCAGGAACACATTGGCCTATACAGCGGAACGATATAATTTTTCCTATATGGTATATAATTTTGCGGAGCGTCAGGGCTATTCCAATGTCAGGGATACAGAAAAACTGCTGCAGCAGCTGACAGGAGTTCTTCTGAATCAGCCGGGAAGCCAGATGCTGGAGAAGACGGACTCTTATCAGATCATACGATTCAATGATGTGGACAGCGGTTCAGAGTACCTGGCTCTCTGGGGAGAAATGGGAAACGGATATAATATTTTCATCCGGAGCCCTATTGAAAGTATCAGGGAAAGCATTATGCTCTTTGACCGTTTTCTTCTTTTAGTGGGGACAAGCGTGATTGTGGCAGGCATTCTATTTGTGTGGTACTTTTCCAGAAGGCTGACAGAGCCCTTGATGGAACTTACCGCACTGTCGGTCAGGATGGCGGACCTTGATTTTGATGCCAAATATACAAGCGGCGGTAAAAATGAGATCGGTGTTCTGGGAGAGAATTTTAATGTGATGTCACAGAAGCTGGAAGAGGCGGTTTCTGAATTGAAAAGCGCCAATTACCGTCTGCAGCAGGATATCGAAAAAAAGGAAAAGCTGGAGAAAATGAGAACAGATTTCATGGGAAATGTTTCCCATGAGCTTAAAACCCCGATTGCCCTTATACAAGGATATGCGGAAGGGCTGAAGGAAGGGGTCAGTGATGATCCGGAGAGCATGCAGTTTTATTGTGATGTAATCATAGACGAAGCAGACAAAATGAATCAGATGGTAAAAAATCTCATGACATTGAATCAGCTGGAGTTTGGAGATCAGGATATCCAGTTTGAGAGATTTGATCTGACAGAGCTTATTAAAGGCGTGCTGCAAAGTATGGAAATACTGATCCAGCAAAAGGATGCGAAGATCCAGTTCAGAACCAAGGAGCCGGTCTATGTATGGGCGGATGAATTTAAGGCGGAGCAGGTGCTTCGTAATTACGTCAATAATGCGCTCAACCACCTGGATGGGGATAAGGTGATTGATATAAAAATTCTCTGTCATGATGAGAAGGCAAAAGTAACGGTATTCAATACAGGCATTCCGATTCCGGAAGATGATCTTCCCCATATATGGGAGAAATTTTATAAAGTGGACAAGGCTCATACAAGAGAATATGGCGGAAATGGTATAGGGCTTTCTATTGTAAAAGCGATCATGGATTCCTTTCATCAGGAATACGGAGTCAATAATTATGATAATGGCGTGGAGTTTTGGTTTGAGCTGGACAGAAAATAACCGGTGCAGTCATAGCATGCTTATACAGCGCCGGAAATAGAAAGGACAGGAAAGAGAATGATAGCGATAATTGATTATGATGCGGGGAATATCAGAAGTGTGGAAAAAGCGCTGAACTTCCTTGGACAGGAAGCGATAGTTACGAGGAAGAAGGAGCAGATTCTGGGAGCAGATAAGGTCATTTTGCCGGGCGTAGGATCTTTCGGTGATGCCATGGATAAAATACGTCAGTATGGCCTGGAGAAAGTGATCCGTCAAGTTGCAGAAAACGGAACTCCGTTTCTCGGCATTTGCCTGGGACTTCAGCTGCTTTTTGAGAGCAGCGAGGAAAGCCCCGGCGTTCAGGGACTTGGCATACTGAAGGGGCGGATACTGAAGATTCCGGAGACGGAAGGGCTGAAGATTCCCCATATGGGATGGAATACTCTGAAGCTCCAGGGAAACGGCAGACTTTTTCGAGGCCTTCCGGAGGATCCTTATGTCTATTTTGTCCATTCTTATTATCTGCAGGCGGCAGAAGAAGAGATCGTAACGGCAGTAACGGATTACGGTATCAGGATTCATGCTTCTGTGGAAAAAAATAATGTGTTTGCCTGTCAGTTCCATCCGGAAAAAAGCAGCAGCACAGGACTTGCCATTTTGAAGAATTTTGTAGAGTTATAAAACGGAGGAGAGAAGCATGCATACAAAACGAATCATTCCCTGTCTGGATGTTCATGGCGGGCGGGTAGTCAAAGGTGTGAATTTTGTGGATCTGAAGGACGCAGGGGATCCGGTGGAGATTGGAAAAGCTTACGACCAGGCAGGGGCAGATGAACTGGTATTTCTTGACATTACCGCGTCTTCAGACCGAAGAGCTACTGTGGTGGATATGGTGCGCAAAGTGGCAGAAACAGTATTTATCCCCTTTACCGTAGGAGGCGGGATCCGGACTGTGGAGGACTTCCGTGCGATCCTGCGGGAGGGAGCGGATAAGATCTCTATCAATTCTTCGGCAATCCAGACGCCGGAACTGATCTCGGCAGCGGCAGATAAATTCGGCAGCCAATGCGTTGTTGTCGCTATAGATGCCAAAAAGAGAGCGGACGGCAGCGGCTGGAATATCTACAAGAACGGCGGGCGTATTGATGTGGGGATTGACGCTGTAGAATGGGCTTTGAAAGCGGAAAAACTGGGGGCAGGAGAAATTCTCCTTACCAGTATGGACTGTGATGGGACGAAAGCGGGATATGACCTGGAGCTGACAAGAGCTATTGCGGACGCAGTGCGTATTCCGGTGATCGCATCCGGCGGCGCCGGTACACTGGAGCACTTCAAAGAAGCTCTGACGGAAGGGGGCGCGGATGCGGTGCTTGCGGCTTCCCTGTTCCATTATAAAGAACTGGAGATACGGGAAGTAAAAGAATATTTGAAAAAAGAAGGGATTTCGGTGCGCCTGTAAAGGCATCAAAACGGACGAAAGAGAAGGAGGATACGATGGCTGCAATATCAAACGACTGGCTGGAAGCATTAAAAGGAGAATTTGGCAAAGCCTATTACAGGCAATTATTTGAGACTGTAAAAAAGGAGTATGCAACTCATTTGATCTTTCCCCCATCTGACGATATTTTTAATGCGTTTCATTTGACGCCGCTTAAAGAGGTGAAAGCGGTTATTCTGGGACAGGATCCCTATCATAATGTGGGGCAGGCCCATGGGCTTTGTTTTTCGGTGAAAAAAGGTGTGGATATTCCCCCTTCTCTTGTGAACATTTATCAGGAGCTTCACGATGATCTGGGCTGCACGATTCCGGATCATGGCTGTCTTGAAAAGTGGGCCAGGCAGGGGGTGCTGATGCTGAATACTGTTTTGACTGTACGGGCTCATCGGGCAAATTCTCATCGGGGAATCGGTTGGGAGGAATTTACAGATGCGGCGATCCGGGTGTTGGATCAGGAAGACAGACCCATTGTGTTCATCTTGTGGGGGGCGCCGGCACAGAGGAAAAAGGCAATGCTCCACAATCCGAAGCATCTGATTCTGGAAGCACCTCATCCCAGCCCGTTGTCTGCATACAGAGGATTTTTTGGAAGCAGACCGTTCAGTCAGACTAATGCCTTTCTGGAAAAGAACGGAATGGAGCCTATTGACTGGCAGATAGAGTAATAAAGAAATGCCAGAGAGTGATATATCTGGCAGGACAGGGGGAAATATGGAAGAGAACAGATATGATCTGGTAATTATTGGGGCAGGACCTGGAGGATATGTGGCCGCTAAAAAGGCAGCAGAACTGGGAATGAAAACAGCCGTGATCGACAGGGGGCCTGCAGGAGGAACCTGCATGAACAGAGGATGTATTCCGGCAAAAGCGCTTCTTCATGCCGCAACTTTGTACCGGGAAATGAGAGAGTGTGAGAAGTTCGGACTTCATGCGGAAAATATCAGTTTTGATCTTCAGAAAATATATGAGTATAAAGATTGGGCATCGGAACAGATGCGGTCAGAACTGGAAAAGGATTTTGAACGCCTGGGCATTGATATGATCTATGGAAATGCCATGCTTCAAAAGAATAAAACTGTGAAGGTTGCGAGGGAGGACGGAAGCAGCCTTCTCCTTGCCGGAGATAAGATACTCATTGCTGCCGGGGCCAAAGCGAAGCTGGCAGATATCCCGGGGATGGAGCTTCCGGGAGTGGTTACAAGTGAAGAACTTCTTGTCAGCAAGGCCCATAAATACGAAAATATGCTTATCCTGGGAGGGGGCGTGATTGGTCTGGAACTTGCCACTGTATTCCAGGCGCTTGGCACAAATGTGACTGTAATAGAAATCTCCGACCGGCTGCTCCCCAATATGGACCGTGAATTTTCAGATGCGCTGGAACAGATTTTGACAAAAAGAGGAATCCGGATTTATAAAGAAAGCATTCTCGAGCGGGTGGAAAAAAAGGGAGATCTTCTGGGATGTCGATTTGTGCATGACGGAAAGAACAAAGAAGAGTCGGTGGATGTGGTACTTGTGTCTGTGGGACGCGCGCCGGCCACAGAGGGTCTTTTTGAGGCGGATGTTCCTATCAAACTGGAAAATGGGAAAGTTGTGGTGGATGAATTTTATCGTACCAGCATGCCGGGAGTCTATGCGGTAGGTGATGTGACCGGAGGAATACAGCTGGCCCACGTGGCTTCTGCAGAGGCTACATATGTAGTGGAGAGAATGAATGATAAAAGAGCGTCAGTGATTCTTTCCATGGTTCCGGGTGGCTTGTTTACTTCAGTTTCGATCGTGCCAAGCTGTCTTTATACAGACCCGGAAATCGCTTCTGTGGGGCTGACGGAAGAGGAAGCGAAGAGAAAGGGAGTGCCGGTAAGGTGTGGGAAATATATCATGGATGGAAACGGACAGTCTATTATTGCAGGCGGAGAGGGCGGATTTATCAAAGTGCTCTTTGCAGCGGACAGCGATGAGCTTTTGGGAGCGCAGATGATGTGCCCCAGGGCAACGGATATGATCGGAGAGCTTGCCACGGCTCTTGCCAACGGTCTGACAAGCTCCCAGCTTATGTATGCAATGCGTGCCCATCCTACATTCAATGAGGCAATTTCATGTGCTGTGGAGGACAGCAGAAAGGCCGCTGTTACCCGATAGTCGGGTGCAGCGGTTTCTTGTGTGAAAATAAAGTCATTCCTCTATTGACAACAGGGAAAAAATGTGTTTATATTAAAGCATGAACATATGAACAATCATTCATATAAAGATAAATTTGAAGTCAGTCAGAGGAGGGATTCGCATGCCGGAAGAAAAAATGCAGGCAGAACAGGAACACTGCCATTGTGAAGGAAAATGCAGCCATGAAGGACATCATCATTCCCATGACCATGAGGAGCATTCCCATAGCCATGAAGGACACAGCCATGCTCATGGTGACCATCACCATGGAGATCATCACCATACAGAAGTCATACACACAGGACATGAGTTTGACCATATAGATAAAAAGACGGAGCAGAGAATCTATATTCTGGAAGGGCTGGGATGCGCTAACTGCGCAGCGAAAATGGAACGGCAGATCTGTGCGCTTCCGGAGGTGGAGATGGCGGTTCTTACTTATGCTACCAAACAGCTTAAGGTGGCGGCGAATCATCAGGAGGCACTGCTTCCTAAATTACAGGAGATATGCTCATCTATTGAAAGTGAAGTGACTGTTGTACCAAAAGAAGAGGAAAAGCCTCTTCCCAAAGTGAAGAAAAGTATTTTTGAAGAAAACAAAAAGGAAATTTTGATAATTGCGGCAGGTGCGATTCTTTTTGCGGCGGGAACGATCAGTGAGCATATGGGAATGACTCCCCTGTATCCCGCTATAGGATTTATAGTGGCATATGTACTTCTTGGCTGGGAAATCGTATGGTCAGCGCTGAAAAATCTGACGAAGGGTCATGTATTTGACGAAAATTTTCTTATGAGCGTAGCAACACTGGCGGCATTTGCCATTGGCGATTTCGCAGAAGCTGTGGGAGTTATGCTTTTTTACCGGATAGGAGAACTGTTTGAAGATATTGCTGTTGACAGAAGCCGGTCCCAGATCATGGAAGCGGTGGATATGCGGCCGGAAGTTGTAAACAGGGTGGAAGGCGGCAATGTTTATGAGATTCCTGCAAAATCAGCGGAAGTGGGAGATATTCTCCTTATCCGCCCCGGGGACCGCATTCCTCTGGATGGAACAGTGGCAGAAGGAACAAGCAGGATCGATACCTCTCCGGTAACCGGAGAGCCGGTGCCGGTAGCGGTGTCACCGGGATCTTCTCTTGTCTCCGGATGTGTCAACGAACAGGGCGTCCTGAAGATGAGAGTGGAGAAAAAATTGAGTGAATCCATGGTTACTAAAATTCTCGATTCGGTAGAGAATGCAGCTGCAAGTAAACCAAAACTGGACCGTTTCATTACCAGATTTGCGAGAGTTTACACTCCCATCGTTGTTCTGGCGGCTGTTTTGACAGCGATTATCCCGTCAATGATTACTGGAGACTGGAACCACTGGATTTATACGGCTATCACGTTCCTTGTTATCAGCTGCCCATGCGCGCTTGTGCTGAGTGTTCCGCTGGCGTTCTTTTCCGGTATCGGGGCAGGTTCTAAAAGAGGAATCCTCTTTAAGGGAGGCGTGTCTATTGAGGCGTTAAAAAATGTGAAAGCTGTCGTTATGGATAAGACGGGAACGATCACTAAGGGAGAGTTTCAGGTGCAGAGTGTGGTGCCAAAAGGAAGGATCGGGATGGAAGAGCTGCTAAGAAAAGCGGCTGAATGTGAACTGGGTTCGACGCATCCCATTGGAACCAGCATTGTGGAAGCGGCAAGAGAAAAAGGTCTTACCCTGGTACGGCCAAAAGAAGCGGAAGAAATTTCGGGAAAAGGCATTCGTGCAGTGATAGAAGAGCAAGAGGTGCTTTGCGGAAACCGGGCGCTGATGGAGAAGTATCAGGTTGATACCAGGAGTTTTGAATATACAGAATACGGTACGGAAGTTTTGATTGCAGTAAACGGAGAGCTTTCCGGATATATTGTGATTGCGGATGCCTTGAAGGAAGAAGCGGTCAGAGCTGTTGAAACATTGAAAAAGGAACATCTGGCGGCAGCAATGTTGACAGGAGATGCAAAGGACAGCGCCAGGGCAGTGGCAGATGCTGTAGGGATCCAGGAGATTTATGCACAGCTGCTTCCGCAGGAGAAATTGGAACATCTGCAGATGATCCGGAAGAAATATGGGCCGGTAATGTTTGTCGGAGACGGCATCAATGATGCGCCGGTTCTTGCGGGAGCAGATGTAGGCGCTGCCATGGGCAGTGGAGCGGACGCTGCTATTGAGGCAGCTGATGTTGTGTTTATGACCTCTTCCGTAGAAGCAATCCCCGATTCCATCCGCATTGCTCGGATTACCGGAAAGATTGCGATGCAGAACGTAGTGTTTGCCCTTGCGATCAAGGCGCTGGTTATGCTTCTCGGATTTTTTGGAGCTGCCAATATGTGGATGGCGGTATTTGCCGACACAGGAGTAGCGATGCTCTGTGTGCTCAATTCCATCCGTATATTGTATAGAAAATTTTAAAAACACATTACAAAATTGTTAAGTTCCCCCGGATTTCAGCGAAATAGTTGAAATATCGGGGGTATTTTGGCATAATTAACAAATGAACCAGTATTCACATGATAGCTGTGGAAAGTCAGGAAGGACGGTAGAACATGAAAAGAACAGAAGCAGAATGCTGCGATGTTGTGATGACCCACACAGGTACAGTAGAAGAAGTGAAGAAAAAGATGCCGGGAGATGGAATGATCCATGATCTGGCGGATTTTTATAAAGTATTTGGAGATGCCACGAGAATCCGTATTTTGTGTGTTCTTCTTCAGGCAGAGGTATGTGTCTGCGATCTGGCGGAGATACTCGGAATGACTCAGTCGGCAATCTCACATCAGCTTAGAATGTTGAAGCAGATGAAGCTGGTAAAAAACAGAAGAGAAGGAAAAACCGTTTTTTATTCCCTGGCGGACGGACATATTCAGACGATCATCAGCCAGGGTATGGAGCATATTAGCGAATAGAGCTCATATAAATGGGATGAAGAGGATAAAAGGATGGCAAAAGAACTGAAAATAAGGTGGATAATTCTGGCGGCAGGAATCGCGCTTTATGCAGGTGCAGTGGCACTGGTCAGGCTCACTGCCTTTGACAATGAAGTTAAGTTTTGGATTTTTCTTGCTATATATTTGGTGGCAGGATTTGAGTCCTTCCGGGGATTTCAGGAAAATGTCATGCAGAAAAAAATTTTAGATGAGCACTTTCTGATGATCGCGGCTACTGTAGGGGCTCTTGCAGTAGGACACTATGAGGAAGGTGTGGCAGCGATGCTTTTGTTCCAGATCGGAGGATCTTTAGAGGCTGTTTCTGTGGACAGAACAAAGCGTACGATAGCGAAATATATAGATATACGTCCTATGTATGCAATACGCAAAGAGGGGGAACAGGAAGTGCAGGTGGAGCCATCCAGTCTGCAGGTAGGAGATGTTATTGTTATAAAACCCGGAGAAAGAGTCCCGGTAGATGCTGTGATCACAAGCGGCATCACGGCTATGGATACCAAAGCGCTTACTGGAGAGACCGTTCCCCAGACGGTGGGCACAGGAGACAGGATCTACAGCGGGAGCATCAATACAACCGGTGTAGTAGAGGCAGAGGTAAAGAAATTGTACAAAGACTCCACCGTATCCAGAGTAATGGAGCTGGTCGAGAACGCACAGAAAAGAAAGGCTGATACGGAGAGCTTTGTTCAGCGGTTTACGAAGTTTTATACGCCGGCGGTAACAGCAGCGGCCATATTGATCATGGTAGTTCCGCCTGTGTTTTTACCCGGAGCCCAGTGGAGTACCTGGATTTACCGCGCTATGATCGTGCTGATCGCCGCCTGTCCGGCGGGACTGATCCTGTCGGTGCCGGTAGCTTTTCTTGGCGGGATTGCAGCGGCGGCCCGTCAGGGTATTGTGGTAAAGGGCGGAAATTATCTTGAAATGCTGGCTAAGGCGGACACCTTTGTTTTCGATAAGACCGGAACTCTGACGGAAGGCGTGTTTGAAGTGCTTGAAGTCTATGCGGAATCTTTGACAGAGAGTGAACTTCTGGAGATTACAGCTCATGTGGAGAATTACTCCAACCATCCCATTGCGCAGTCTCTTATGAACGCCTACGGCGGAGAATATGATGCTTCCAGGGTAACCCAGGTAGAAGAGCAGCCCGGATATGGCATCAGCGCCAAGTATGAAGGGAAGAATATCCATATCGGCAACAGCCGAATGGCCGGGCTTTACGGTGTGGAAGTGGATGAAATAGAGACAGAGGACACGGTAATTTACGTTCTTGTAGAAAGCGAATACGGCGGATATATTGTGGTAGGAGACCGGCTCAAGGAAGATGCCAAATGGACCATGCGGACGCTTCGCGAAAAATACCATGCAGTATTGGTTATGCTGACCGGAGACAGCCGGGAAGCCGGAAACGCCGTTGCAAAAGAACTGCATATGGATTATGCTTATACAGAACTGATGCCGGAAGATAAACTGGAACAGATGGAAGAATTTATGCAGTGTCAGTACGAGGCAGAACGGGTTGTGTGTGTCGGTGACGGTATCAATGATGCACCTGTTCTTGCCAGAGCGGACGTGGGAATCGCTATGGGCGCTCTGGGAGCTGACGCGGCGATCGAGGCGGCAGATATTGTTTTGATGGAAGATGAGCTTCCCAAGATCGTGGATGCAGTAAGCATAGCGAAAGAAACCGTGCGGGTGGTAGGGCAGAATATCAATTTTGCGCTTGTAATGAAATTTATCGTGCTGGTTCTGGCAGCTGTTGGGTACATTTCCATGTGGGAAGCGGTATTCACTGATGTGGGCGTAATGATTCTGTCTATTATCAATGCGTCCGGAGTGGTAAAATATTGGCAGTAAAACTGCCTGGAACACAGCGGGAGGATAGATTTGGGATGAAACGTTATATAGGAACACTGGCGGCTCTGGCCCTGGCCGGATTCATGCTGACAGGGTGCGGCGACAAAACGGTAGAGGAAGGGGTAAGCCTTCTGGAAGAGCAGGACTACAAGGGAGCGGCGGAATTGTTTGAGCAGGCTGTAGAAAAGGATGAGGAAGACGCAGAGGCACAGAGAGGGCTTGGCATTGCAAAGTGGGAGCTTGAGGATTACGAAGGAGCGCTGTCAGCCTTTGAAAGTGCGCTGGAAAACGGAGGGGACAAGACCGCAGAGATTTATAATCTGATGGGAAACTGCTGTATGAAACTGGAGCAGGCGAAACAGGCGCTGAATTACTACCGCCTGGGCCTGGAAGAAGAGGATGCAAGCGACGAACTGAAGCAGGAGATGCGGCTGAATGAGATCGCTGCCTATGAGAAATCGGGAGACATGGAGAGCGCCAAGTCAAAGCTGAAGTCCTACATTCAGGATTATCCTGACGATGAAAAGGCTGCAAAAGAAGAGGAATTTCTGGAGACAAGATAAAAGCAGAAGGGAAAAGAGCATGTTTGAGACGAAGGAAAGGAAAGAAAGAGTCATCCTGGTAGGGGTGAGTGTTTCGGATTATGACGATGTATCGTCTTCCTTAGATGAGCTGGAGGATCTTGCCGAGACGGCCGGAGCGGTGTGCGTGGGACGCCTGATCCAGAAGAGGGAACAGATCCATCCCACTTCCTATCTGGGAAAAGGCAAGATTATGGAGCTTAAGGACCTTTTGTGGGAGACAGAAGCCGACGGGATCATATGCGATGATGAGCTGTCCCCGGCGCAGATCAGCAATTTGAAGGCAGAGCTGGACACAAAGATCATGGACCGTACCCTTTTGATCCTGGACATCTTTGCGGCTCGTGCTTCTACAAGCGAAGGGAAAATCCAGGTGGAGCTTGCACAGCTGAAATACCGGCAGTCCCGCCTTACAGGGCTTGGCACTTCTCTTTCCAGACTGGGAGGAGGAATCGGGACAAGAGGACCCGGAGAGAAAAAGCTGGAAATGGACCGAAGGCTGATCAAGAGCAGAATTTCCAGACTGAATCAGGAGCTTAAGGAGGTCAAGAGACATCGGGAAGTGACAAGGGAGCACAGAAACAGAGAAAATATTCCGGTTGCTGCCATTGTTGGTTATACCAATGCGGGAAAGTCCACGCTTCTTAATTATCTGACAGATGCCGGGATCCTGGCGGAGGATAAATTATTTGCAACGCTGGATCCGACCACGAGAGTAAAAAAGCTGCCGGGAGGACAGAAAATTCTCCTGACGGATACGGTGGGATTTATACGGAAGCTTCCCCATCACTTGATCGAGGCTTTTAAAAGTACTTTGGAGGAAGCCAGGTATGCAGATATTTTGATCCATGTGGCAGATGTGTCCAGTCCCCAGATGGATGAGCAGATGCATATTGTCTATGAGACGCTGCGGGAACTTCAGGCGCTTGATAAGCCTGTGATCACAGCGTTTAATAAAATCGATACAGCCCGGTGCGAATATGTTCCAAGAGATTTCCAGGCGGACAGAACGGTCTGTATTTCCGCAAAGACCGGAGAAGGGACGGAAGAACTTCTAAGCGCTGTGGAAGATATTCTTCGGGAGCAGAAGATCGAGGTGGAGAAGCTTTATCTTTACAGTGAGGCGGGAAAGATTCAGATCATACGCCAGTATGGGGAGCTGTCCAAAGAAGAGTACCGCGAGGAAGGCATTTATGTGAAAGCGTATGTGCCGGCATTTATATACGGCAGGATATGCTGATCAGGCAAAGGTGACGACAACAGAAAGGAAAAAATATGGCGCTGCAGTTTGTTTTTGGGGGTTCCGGTTCAGGGAAGTCCCATTATCTTTATCAGAATATTACAAAAGAAGCGGAGGAGAATCCCTCCCTTTCTTACCTTGTCCTTGTACCGGAGCAGTTTACCATGCAGACTCAGAAAGACCTTGTTATGCACGGCAGCAGGAAGGGAATCATGAATATTGATGTCCTAAGCTTTGTGCGCCTGGCTCACCGTATTTTTGAAGAGACAGGAAAGGGAGGATTCCCGGTATTGGACGATGAGGGAAAGAATCTGGTGCTTAGAAAGATCGGAGGGGAGCTTGAGTCCCGCCTGAAGGTGCTGAAAGGAAATATGCGGAAGCTGGGGTATGTCAGCGAAGTGAAATCCGTTCTGTCGGAATTTATACAGTACGACGTGGGCATGGATGAGATCCGCAAAGTGATGGAATCCTCAGGGGAGGATTCTTATTTGTATTATAAACTGTCGGATATTGCTCTTTTGTACCAGGGCTTCCAGGATTATCTCCGGGAAAAGTTTATCACTAAGGAAGAGCTTTTGGATGTACTGTCCAGAGTGGCCTGTGAATCGGAGATTCTGAGAAAAAGCACAGTAGTTCTGGATGGATTTACCGGATTTACCCCGGTGCAGGGCCGTCTTCTGGGAGAGTTGATGAAAATATGCAGGGATGTGATCGTGACGGTAACTATTGATGAACGGGAAGATCCCTATACCTTTCGTCATCCTTACCAACTTTTTGCCATGAGCAAGCAGACAGTAGCTTCTCTTTTGGAAACAGCGAAGAAGATGCAGATTCCTGTCAAGGACCCCGTTGTTTTGAAAAGGCAGCCTGCTCCCAGGTTTGAAAATTGTCCTGCTATCGGGTTCCTGGAAAGAGAAATCTTCCGTTATTCAGGAAAAACATATACAGGGCAGCAAAGCGCAGTGGAACTTCATGTAGCCAGAAATCCCATGGATGAGGCGTGGGCGGCAGCGGAAAGAGTACGCCGTATGATCCGGACGGAAGGATACCGCTATCGGGAGATCGGCATTATCGTCAGTGATATGGACACATACGGAAACAGTCTTAAGAGGGCCTTTGGACGCTATGAGATCCCGGTCTTTATGGATCAGAAAAGGAGTATCCTTTTAAACTCTTTTGTGGAATATATAAGAAGTCTCCTTACCATGGCGGAGCAGAATTTTTCATTTGAGAGTGTCTTCCGCTTCCTTCGTACGGGGTATGCAGGATTTGAAGCGGAGGAGATAGACGAGCTGGAAAATTACTGCCTGGCCCTTGGCGTAAAAGGATTTGCAAAATGGCAGGAGCGGTGGATCCGGCGTTCCAGGGATATGACCGAGGAGGAACTTGAGCGGGTCAATCATTTACGGGTGATGTTGGTGGAGCTGGTGGATGATCTCGTATTTGTGCTGAAGCAGAAAAAGAAAACAGTGAGGGATATTACAGAAGCGCTCTATGATTTTCTTGTCCGGGAAAAAATGCAGCTCGTTTTAAAAGAACAGGAAGAGCAGTTCCAGGCGGAAGGAGAGATGGCGCTTGCAAGAGAGTATGCTCAGATTTACGGGATTGTTCTGGATCTTTTTGATAAGTTTGTGCAGCTGCTTGGGGACGAGACCGTCACTTTGGAGGAGTACTGCAGCCTTTTGGATGCAGGTCTGACGGAGGCCAAGGTAGGTGTGATTCCGCCCGGCATCGACCAGGTTGTGATCGGTGACATGCAAAGAACCAGACTGAAAGATATTAAGGCGTTGCTCTTTCTGGGGGCAAATGACAGCTTCCTTCCGGGAAATCTGATGCAGGCAGGACTTCTTTCAGAAGGAGACAGGACAAAATTTGCCCGGGAAAAGATTGCTTTGACGCCTGGAGCAAAGGAACAGGCCTATGTGCAGAAATATTATCTGTACCTGAATCTGACGAAACCGACAGAGAAACTCTGCGTATTTTACAGTAAGGTGTCAGCGGATGGAAAGAGCGTCAGGCCGTCCTATCTGATTCAGGAAATCCGCCGTCTTTTTCCTGAAATTTCCGTGGAGGATGAGGAAGAAAAGGCGCTGAAGGAAAAAGAGATGACGCCGGAGTCGGGAATCACGGAACTCACAAAAGGGCTGCAGGGGAGGGATGATGCTTCCGGAAGCGCCTGGATGGAGCTTTACAGCTGGTATAAAGGAGAGGAAAAATGGCAGGGCAAGCTGTCAGATCTTCTGGATGCGGCTTATTATGTCCGCCCGTCGGATGCGGTCAGCGAAGCGGTGGCAAAAAAGATTTACGGAGATGATTTCAGAGCCAGCATTACGAGAATGGAACGGTTTTCTTCCTGTGCTTTTTCTCATTTCCTTACTTATGGCCTGGCTTTAAAAGAAAGGCAGGAATATGAATTTCGGGCTGCGGATATGGGCAATGTTTTCCACAGTGCAGTGGAAAAATACGCGGGAAAACTTTCGGAGAGCAAAAGAAGCTGGATTTCTCTGACTCTGGAAGAGCAAAAAGAACTCTCAGACCAATGTGTGGATGAAGCGGTTACAGACTATGGAAATTCTGTGCTTTACAGTACATCGAGAAATCAGTATATGGTCACACGGATGAAACATATGATGAACCGTACGGTGTGGGCCTTGACCGAGCAGCTCCGCCGGGGAGATTTCCAGCCGGAAGCCAGTGAGCTGAGTTTTGGAAGCGGAAAGATTGACCGGGTAGATACCTGTCTGGAAGATGATACGGTGTATGTAAAAGTGGTGGATTACAAGACCGGCCACACTGCTTTTGATTTTTCTCTGCTGTATCATGGGCTGCAGCTTCAGCTGATGGTTTATATGAACCAGGCGCTGGGGCTGGTAAAGCGGAGGTATCCTGACAAGGAGGCGGTACCGTCCGGGATTTTTTACTATCGCATCCAGGATCCCCTTGTGGAGAAAGGGGATGACAAGGAAACGGTAAAGGAAAAACTATTGAAAGAACTCCGCCCGGACGGCCTGATCAGCCTGGAAAAGAATTCTCTTGCACATCTGGAGCATGGAAGAGAAGGGGAATCTTTGGCTGTGCCGGTGAAATTCAAAAAGGACGGAAGTCTTGCTGCTTCATCAAAAGCAGTAGATGGAAGTGATTTTGCCGTCCTTTCCAGATACGCCGGGGAAAAGGTAAAAGAGCTGCATGAAAGGATTGCGTCCGGCGAGGCAAAGATCAGTCCCTACCGGCAGGGAACCCGGACCGGATGCGATTACTGTGCCTACCGGCATATATGCGGATTCGATACAAAGATTCCGGGTTACCATTACCGTGACATTGAAAAACTCGACAGACAGGAAGCCATAGAGCGGATGGGAAAACAGATAGAAGAAAGTACAGAAAAAAGTACGGGAAAAGGAGAGAATGATCTGTGAGCGTGAAATGGACAAAAGAACAGCAAAATGTAATTGATCTGCAGGACCGCAATATTCTTGTGTCGGCAGCAGCCGGCTCCGGAAAGACCGCTGTTCTTGTGGAACGGATCATCACCATGCTGACAAGAGAAGAAGATCCGGTGGATGTGGATCAGCTTTTGATCGTGACGTTTACAGAGGCAGCGGCGGCGGAAATGAAAGAGAGGATCCGGGGAGCCATTGAAAAGAAGATGGAAGAGCGTCCGGATGATGAACATCTGAAGCAGCAGGCCACGCTGATACACAGCGCCAGGATTACCACCATCCATAGCTTTTGTCTCTCTGTTATACGGGAACATTTTCATAGCATTGACCTGGATCCGTCTTTCCGTATCGGAGAGGAGGGAGAGCTTCGGCTGATGCGCCAGGATGTCCTGGAGGAGCTTCTCGAGAAAAAATATCAGGAGGGTAATGCCCGGTTCCTGGAATTTGCAGAGAGTTATGCCCGGGGCAGGGATGACCGCAAGATGGAAGAGCTGATCCTGAAGCTCTATGAATTTTCCAGAAGCTATCCGGCGCCGGAGGAATGGCTGGGCTCCTGTGTGCGCCTCTACCAGGTGACGTCGGAAGAAGAACTGTTAAAGACCTCTGCTTTTCAGGCGGCAAAACAGCGGATGGACTGCTATGTCCAAAGTGCTGCAAAACTGCAAAGACAAGCGGAAAAGCTGTGCTTAGAGCCGGACGGGCCTTATATGTACGGGGAAACGCTGGAAAGTGATCTGGAAAATATTGAACGGTTTGAGAAGGCTGTAACTTATTCAGATTATTATGAGGCGTTTCAGAAGATTTCCTGGAAGAAGCTGGCGGCTAACCGGGATAAAACAGTGTCAAAGGAAAAGGCAGAGCAGGTAAAAGCACTGCGGGAGGAAATGAAGGGGATCCTGAAAAATTCAGCCGGCCATTATTTTAAAGATAATATCGAAGAAGTGCTCCGCCAGGCAGCCCTTTGTTTCCCTATGATGAAAGTGCTTGCAGGTTTGACAGAGGATTTTGCCAAAGCTTTTGAGGAACGAAAAAGAAGCCGCAATATGATCGACTTCAGCGATATGGAGCAGTATGCCCTGCGTATATTGACAGAAAAAGAAGGGGATGGATGGAAACCTTCTGCTGCAGCCCGTGAATACCAGGAAATGTTCCGGGAGGTTATGATCGACGAATATCAGGACAGTAATCTGATCCAGGAAGCGATCCTTACCAGCGTTTCCGGGATTTCCCGGGGAAGGTACAATGTTTTCATGGTAGGAGATGTGAAGCAGAGTATCTATCGGTTCCGGATGTCAAGGCCTGAGCTTTTCATGGAGAAATTCAATACGTACCGTCTTTATGAAGGGGAGGGGACCGACAGCGAGAAGCAGAGGATTGACCTTTACCGCAATTTCCGAAGCAGAAAAGAAGTGCTGGAGGGAGTGAATTATCTGTTCCGGCAGATTATGACAGAGCCTCTTGGAGGAATTGTCTATGACGACCGGGCGGGCCTTCATCCCGGCGCTTCCTTTGAGGAGCAGCCGGGAAATCAGCCGGAGATCCTGCTGATCGAATCACAGATCGAGGAAGAAATCCTGGATATGGCCGGGGAGGGAGAAAACACCCTCAATGCCCGCCGCCTGGAGGCAAAGGCAGTGGCAGGCCGGATCCGGGAGCTGATGAGTCAGGCTGTGGTGACAGACAAAAAAGACGGAACACTGCGCCCGGTACGCTATTCGGATATTGTGATCCTGACCCGAAGCATAAAAGGGTGGAGCGATGTGTTCCTGGAAGTGTTGTCGGAAGAAGGGATACCGGCATATGCAGGGACGAAGGAAGGCTATTTTGAGACACGGGAAATCGGAACTCTTCTGGATTACTTCCGTGTTTTAAATAATCGGAAACAGGATATTCCGCTGGCAGCAGTTCTTTCTTCCTATTTCGGAAAAATGAATGATGAGGAGCTTGCCAGGATCAAGGCGGCTTATCCTAAGGAGCGCTTCTATGATGCGGTGGAGCATTACCGGACGGAAGGAGAAGATGAAAAGATCCGGGGGAAACTGGAATCCTGCCTGGGACAGATGGAACGTTTCCGCCGGAGAGTTCCCTATACGGCGATCCATGAACTGCTCTGGCAGATCCTGGACGAGACAGGCTATGGAGATTACACAGCCGCTCTTCCGGCAGGAGAGCAGCGGAAGGCAAATCTGGATATGCTGGCAGAAAAGGCCATGACATTTGAAAGCACCAGCTATAAAGGGCTGTTTAATTTTGTGCGCTATATCGAGCAGCTTCGGAAATATGATGTGGATTACGGAGAGGCAAGTCTTAGTGATGAACAGTCAGATACGGTGCGGATCATGAGTATTCATAAGAGCAAGGGGCTGGAATTTCCGGTGGTGATCGCAGCCGGCATGGGAAAACGGTTTAACCAGCAGGATGCCAGAAGCAGTGTGATCGTTCATGCCTCTTTGGGAGTAGGTCTGGATGCTGTTGATCTGGACGAGGGCACCAAAAGTGTATCCTTTTTTAAGAGGGTGATGCAAAGGGAGGAAATCCTGGAGAACCTGGCTGAGGAACTTCGGGTTTTATACGTAGCTCTTACAAGGGCAAAAGAAAAATTGATCCTCACAGGAACCATGAAAAATCCCGGGGAGAAGCTGGAATCTCTGCGAGCGGTAAAAGGCGGGGAAGAAGAACTCTCTTTTGGGGTGCTGTCATCGGCTTCCTCCTGTTTGAGCTGGATCCTTCCGGCCATTGCAGGCGGAGGGAAAGAGATGCCTCTTCAGGTATGGATAAAGAGACTGGAAGATTTTGTCCGTGCAGAAGAAGAGGAAAAGACAGAGAAAATATTTACCAAGCAGGCGCTGAAAGACTGGAATACACAAGAAACATATGATAAAGAAATGAAAGACAGACTGAAAGAGCAGTTTGGATACTCTTATCCCTGGCCGGATACGTTTGGACGGAAGCTGAAGTTTACGGTCTCGGAGCTGAAGAAGCGAGAATATATGAAGGAAGTGTATGGTGAGGAAGGAACAGAACTGGGAGAGATGGCCTATGAAGAGCCGGAGGTCATTCCGCTGATCCCGCGTTTCCGTATGGAGGAAGAAGAACTGACGGGAGCTTCCCGGGGAAGCGCTTACCACCGTGTTCTGGAGCTTTTGGATTTTAAGGAAGATTACAGTCTGGAATCCATGGCTATGGCGGTCGAAGAGATGAAAAACAGCGGAAAGATCCGGAAAGATATGGCGCAGAGTGTTCGGACGAAAGAAATTCTTGCATTTGTTTCCGGTGCGGACGGAAGACGGATGAAAGAAGCGGCAGAAAAAGGAAAGCTTTGGAAGGAACAGCCTTTTGTTCTGGGCGTAGATGCAGAAGAAATCTACCCCGGATCAGGAGAAGGGGAAACCATACTGGTTCAGGGAATTATTGACGTTTTCTTTGAGGAGGACGGAGAGCTTGTGGTGCTGGACTACAAGACGGATAAAGTGCGAAAACCAGAGGAACTTGCAGAAAAATATCATGCACAGCTGGCCTATTATGCAAAGGCGTTGGAACAGCTCACCGGGAAACGGGTGAAAGAAAAAATTATTTATTCCTTTACGCTTCAGGAGCGGATCTTGCTGTAATAATAGCGTCTGTGTACAAGGGGCAACACGGAGCGTATTGTCCCCTTGTACACAGACGCTAAGATGTTTGGAGAATTGATCCATCGGTGCCAAAAAAGCATCGATGGATTTTTTTGTTCAATAGGAAACTTGTTTTGCATATATTGACAAACAATATTATATGACATATAATATAATCATAAAAATAATATAGATAGGTAAATAATATTGTTTTGCAACTAATTCTGTGTGCAGAGCAGCGGCGGAGTACACCGAGGCTGCAGGCAGACATGATAACAAAGGAAGTGATTGGATGGTATTTAACACCGGAGCAGCTCTTCTTGATGCGATCGTCCTTGCGGTTGTTTCGCGGGAGAGTGAAGGGACTTACGGATATAAGATCACCCAGGATGTAAGAAAAGCAATTGAAGTATCAGAGTCCACTTTATATCCGGTACTGCGAAGACTTCAAAAGGACGAATGCCTGGAAGTTTATGATATGCAGTATGATGGAAGGAACAGGAGATACTATAAGATTACACCGAAAGGATCCGCGCAGCTTAACTTATACAGGGGCGAATGGAAAGTCTATTCGAGTAAGATCAGCGAATTATTTGAGGGAGGTGCTATTTCATGAATCGTATACAGTTTATGACAGAACTGGCAGCGCTTCTTCAGGATATATCCGTGGAAGAACGTGTAGAGGCGATGAAGTATTATAATGATTATTTCGATGAAGCGGGAGAAGAGAATGAAGAAGAGATCGTTCGGGAACTTGGAAGCCCGGCAAAAGTTGCTGCAGAGGTGAAAGCAGGACTTGGAGAGGCTTCGTCGGATGCAGGCGAATTTCGGGAGACCGGTTATACCGATACGAGATTCGAGCAGAAAGAAGCGCCGGCGTATCCGGGGCAGGAAAAAGATTCGGATGAGGCAGGCGGCGGAACGGAAAAACAGCAGGAGAAATACACCCGGGAAGAACAGAGATCAAACAACAACTGGGACACCGGAAGTGAGCAGACAAAACAGAAAAATACCGGACTTAAAATAGTGCTGATCATATTGGTGATCCTGGTGGGGCTTCCCGTCATTGTTCCGGCAGGTATAGCGCTGATCTGTGCGGCGGTAGCGGTAGTTGTGGCAGTTGTGGCGTTGTTTGCCGGTCTGGCTTTTGCTTCCGTGATGGTAGTTTTGCTTGGTGTGACGCTCGTGGGAGCAGGAATAGCCTGCCTGATACCGGAAGCGTCGGCAGGACTTGTGCTGATCGGCGGCGGCCTGATCACATTTGTGATCGGACTTATTATGACGGTGGCGTCGGTGAGGGCATGTATGATCGTACTTCCCGGATTCTTCCGGGGGATCATCAACTTAATCCGAAGACCGTTTCACAGGAGAAAGGCGGTGGCATAAATGAAAAAAGGATGGAAACGATTTTGGGTGTTCTGCGGAGTTACGGCAGCGGTGGGCTGTGTATGCGCTGTGACGGGCAAAGCAATGGGAGCGACAGGTGTATTAGTTGATAACTATATGCCGCAGTTCTTCTGGAAATCAGGAAGTACCAGTGTGGACAGCGATCAGGTTGAACTTTTTTCAAATGTTAAAAACCTGAAGGTTGATACAGAAGGACTGTTCGTGAATATTGTACCGTGTGAAGAGAATAACGTCAGAGTAGAAACCTATAATGTAAATTCCAGACTGAAGCTTCAGATTAAGGAAGAACAGGGAGAATTGAAAGTGGAAACCACTGCCGAACATTATCCCTGGAAACTTTTGAATCAGGAAGTAGCCGGAGAAGTGACGATACAGGTTCCTTACTATTTGGAATTTGGAGAAGCAGATCTTCAGGTGGGATATGGAGAACTTGACGTAGAAGAGATAAAGGCCAAAGATCTGAATCTGGAAGTTGGGGCGGGAGCAGGAAATATCAATTCTTTTACAGCCGACACGGCGGAATTTATGGTAGGCGCCGGAAGTCTGACTGCAGTGGGCGAGGCTGGAAAAAAAGTGGATATAGAATGCGGAGTAGGAGAATTAAATTATACTGCAGAAGGGACGAAGGAAGACTTCAATTATTTCATTGAATGTGGAATCGGTGAGCTGAATCTGGAAAATGAAAGTTATTCCGGAGTTGCAGTAAATAAAAATATTGATAACAACGCCGGCAAGGATATGAAGATCCAGTGCGGTATCGGTTCAGTGAATGTTTCTTTTGAAGGAGCAGCGGAAGTAAGATAACAGAAATTACAGAAAGAAGGAGTGTATATGGAATCAAAAAGATTATACAGATCAAGAAGAGAACGTCTGGTCTGCGGAGTATGCGGAGGAGTGGCAGAATATTTTAATATCGATCCGACGATAGTAAGGCTTGCTTTCCTTTTGTTTGTTTTCTGCGCCGGAAGCGGAGTGCTGGCATATATCATTGCGGCGATCGTTATGCCGGACGACCCTAATTAAGGACCGGAGCAGTCAGGAATAAATCGGTTTTGGCTGTATAAAATCCTGCATCATGTTAATACTTGCATATAGGAAAGGGGTATCAGCATGAGCAGGAAAAAAGAAAAACCGATCGTATTAAGCGAACTGACAAAAGAAGAAAAAATGAAATACGAAATAGCGGAAGAGCTTGGTCTGCTGGACAAAGTCATGGAGCAGGGGTGGAAATCCCTCTCTTCAAAAGAGACGGGACGCATCGGAGGTCTGATCAACAAAAAGAAAAAAGAACAGGGAATACGCTGAAGGCTGAACTGTAACAAAAGTATTACGAAGTATGAATATTTGGTGTCAAAGGTTGAAAAGGAAAAGTCGTTTTGCTATAATCGAACAGCTAGAAGGAATAGCGGGTGATTGTAATGAACGAAAAGATTCAAGTGCTGAATATTGGAATTGATGACTGTACAGCCAAAGAAGCCATGAAGCAGACAGTAGAATATATGGGTACAGAGCCTGTCAGCGTGATAGAGCTTGTTACGGTGGATACTGTAATGTATGCCTCGGAGGAACCGAAGCTTCGGGAGAGCATTGAGTGTGTGGATCTTGTGCTGCCGGGAGAGAAGGAGATTCTGGAAGGGGCAGATATAACAGAGAAACGGCATCTTCAGGAAGTGGAGCAGCGCACATATCTTAGAATGTTTCTGCGCTATCTTCACAAAAACCACTTCAGAGTATTTCTTTTGGTGGAGACAGAGGAGGAGGCGGAAGCCTTCTATCAATACCTGGAGGAGAGATACAGCGGGATACAGGTGGCGGGAATGGCGAAAGTATCGCCTACCGATTCGGCGGATGACCTTGTTGTAAATGCCGTAAACGGTGCAGAGACAGACTGTGTGATCGCAGCTCTTTCTGCGCCGGCAGAGCAGGAATTTATTGTAAGAAACAGAAGTATTCTGAATGCAAGAGTCTGGCTTGGGATCGGAAAGGGTGAAAACCCCATTTACCGCAGTCGGAGCCGTATGCAGAAAATGGTGCAGTTTATCAACCACAAAATTTTTAAACGCGAGATTGAAAAAAAGCGGAAAAAAGAAATGGAAACGGCTGTGAATGCCCATTGAGAGCGCACGTGATTTTGTATAGTATGTATATGCCGAAAATCAGGAAAATACCGGGAGAAAATTGAGGAAATTAACAAAAATTTGTGATTTCCTCTTTCTTTTTTTGTGGATTTATATTAGTATAAAAAAAGTAATATGTATAAATGGGTAAATGTGCAGAAAATACATTGTGGAAAATGCATATTGAAATTAGTGGAGGAGATAGAATATGATATCTAATCAAATACTACAAAATACCATCGATGGATTAAAGGGAATTACCCGGATTGATCTTTGCGTGATGGACACGGATGGCAAATCTCTTGCAAGCACATTTGCCGAACAGGAGAATTATGAGGCGTCTGTGCTGTCTTTTGTAGATTCACCGGCAGACAGCCAGGTTATACAGGGATATCAGTTTTTCAAAATTTTTGATGAACATCAGCTGGAATATATCCTTTTGGCTAACGGCGGCAGCGATGATGTGTATATGGTTGGAAAGATTGCGGCATTCCAGATACAGAATCTTCTGATCGCATACAAGGAGCGGTTCGACAAAGACAATTTTATCAAGAACCTGCTGCTTGACAATCTGCTTCTGGTAGATATTTACAATCGTGCAAAGAAATTACATATTGACACTGAAGTGAGACGTGTTATCTTTATAGTGGAGACTGCCCATGAAAAAGACAGCAGTATGGTGGATCATGTCCGCAGTCTGCTGGGAAATAAGTCCAAAGATTTTGTCACGGCAGTTGATGAAAAGGATATTATTATTGTAAAAGAACTGAGTTCTTCCGATGGGCACGCGGAGCTGGAAAAAATGGCGGAATCCATATTGGAGCTTCTTCAGGGAGAGGGAGAAGAGGATATACGGATCGCATACGGCACCATAGTAGGAGATATTAAAGAAGTTTCGAAATCCTATAAAGAGGCTAAGCTCGCTCTGGATGTGGGAAAAATCTTTTTTGACGACAGAAAAGTGATTGCTTACAGCACTCTGGGAATCGGACGTCTGATCTATCAGCTCCCAATTCCGTTGTGTAAAATGTTTATCCGCGAGATTTTTGAGGGGAAATCCCCGGACGAATTTGATGAGGAAACACTGACGACGATCAATAAGTTCTTTGAGAACAGTCTGAATGTGTCAGAGACATCAAGACAGCTTTACATCCATCGTAATACACTCGTTTACCGTCTGGATAAACTCCAGAAAAGTACGGGGCTTGATCTTCGTGTGTTTGAGGATGCCATCACATTTAAGATTGCACTGATGGTAGTCAAGTATATGAAATACATGGAGTCATTGGAGTATTGATAATTAGGAGGAAAGTATGATTGAATTAAATGAGGTAACGAAAGAATACTCAAAAGGGGTTGCTGCTCTGAACGGCGTAAACCTGAAAGTCGATCAGGGTGAATTTGTCTTTATCGTAGGCGACAGCGGTTCCGGAAAATCGACGCTGATCCGTTTGATCATGAAGGAACTGGAGCCGACTTCCGGTACGATCGTTGTAAACGGTCAGAACCTGGAAAGGCTGAAACACAGACAGATTCCCATGTACCGCAGAGGGCTTGGGGTTGTGTTTCAGGATTTCCGTCTTTTAAAGGACCGGAATATATATGAAAATATCGCTTTTGCTCAGCGTGTTGTAGAGACACCTACCAGGATCATCAAGAAAAAGGTTCCTGCTGCGCTGTCTCTGGTTGGTCTTGCACAGAAGTATAAATCCTATCCAAAGGAGTTGTCCGGAGGAGAGCAGCAGAGAGTGGCCATTGCGAGAGCTATTGTCAATGAGCCGGCTATTCTTCTGGCGGACGAGCCGACAGGAAACCTGGACCCGACTAATTCATGGGAGATCATGAAGCTTCTGGAAGAAGCGAATGACAGGGGTACGACCGTTTTGGTAGTTACGCATAATCAGGAAATTGTAAACGAGATGAAGAAACGTGTCGTTACAATGAAAAAGGGTGTCATTGTCAGCGACGAGCAAAAAGGTGGGTATAGAAATGAGGATTAGTACAGTCGGATATTCGACGAAACAGGGATTTAAAAATATTGGCCGAAATAAGATGTTTTCCATTGCGTCCATTGCTACAATGGCAGCGTGTATCTTTGTGTTCGGTCTGTTTTTTGCGATCGTAATGAATTTTAATTATATTGTACAGAAGGCCGAAGAGGGTGTGGCCATTACAGTATTTTTTGAAGAGGATATCACAGAAGACCAGATAGACGAGATTGGAGAGCAGCTGGCAGGCTGTGAAGGGGTCCATGATGTGGAATATGTGTCCGCAGATCAGGCATGGGAATCTTTCCAGAGCGAGTATTTCGGAGAAGATTCCTCACTTGCAGAAGGATTTAAGGATGATAATCCGCTGGCAAATTCCAACAATTACTCCGTGTATATGGAAGATGTTACCAAACAGGACGACGTAGTAGCTTTTGCGGAAGGTCTGGATGGGGTACGTAAGGTAAATAAATCGGACGTAGTGGCGGATACGCTGGGCAGCGTTAACAGACTCATTACCTATGTTTCCATTGCGATCATTGCTATTCTGCTTGCAGTGTCGATCTTCCTGATCAACAATACGGTAACCATGGGTATTACCGTGCGGCGGGAGGAGATCGCAATCATGAAATATATTGGAGCGAAGGACGGATTTGTCCGGGCGCCGTTTGTTATAGAGGGTCTTGTTATCGGTATCATTGGGGCGTTGATACCTTTGGTAATGTTATATTTTATGTATGACAAGGCAGTTTCATACATCCTTCAGAGATTTAATTTATTAAATAATATTCTGGATTTCCTTCCGGTAACAGAAGTATACCGTACTCTTCTTCCGGTGGGATTGGCTCTCGGTGTTGGAATCGGTTTCCTGGGAAGCTTCTTTACAATCCGTAAGCATTTGAAAGTATAAGCAATGAAAGTAAGGATATAGAAGGGAAAATTTCCTGTTATACTGGAAAAACCAAAAAAAATGTGCTATGATAAAAAATAGCAGGAAAAAACCCGTAAGGGAGTAGAAACAAGGGGTTAAAAGTAAAGGGAGAGAAGAAATGCAAAAAAAGAGATTAGTCAGTGTGCTGTTAGTTGGGGCGCTTACATTCGGAAGTGCAGTGCAGGTAAAGGCAGATGATCTCCAGGATGCACAGAATCAGGCCAGTGAGCTGCAGGATAAGAAGGCAGCGGCGCAGGCAGAGAAGGATAATCTTGCTGCACAGCTGGAAAAGATCGTGGATGATATGGATAAGACCAAATCAGACATTGAGAAAAAACAGGAAGAGATCGCTGCAAAGACAGATGAACTCATCGCTGCTCAGATTGATGAGAATAACCAGTATAACAGCATGAAACTCCGGATCCAGTACATGTATGAGAACGGAAACGGTCAATTTCTGGAAACACTGCTGGAATCAAAGAGTATTGCGGAATTTTTAAGTAATGCAGAGTATATTGCACAGATTTCTGAATATGATAGAAATATGCTGGTGGAATTTCAGGATATTGTTACAGAGGTAGAGGATCAGAAGAAAGACCTGGAAGAAGAAAACAAGAAACTGGAAGAAATGCAGACCAGTCTTCAGGAACAACAGACGGAGATGGAAAGTCTGATCGAAAGCAAGAGCGAAGAGATCAGCAGCTTAAGCAGTGAGCTTGGCGAAGTAAATGAAAAGATCGCTTCGTTGAAAGCAGAAGCGGAACGTCAGGCAAGGATGCAGCAGGAAGCACAGGCAGCGGCGTCCGGCAGCTCTGGAGGAACAAGCGGTGGCGGCGGTACAACCGTTACTCCTGCACCGCCTTACACCGGAGGTGGCAGCGGCAGACTTCAGAATCCGTGTCCATCCGCATATATCAGCAGTGAGTTTGGAGGCAGGGCGTCACCGGGAGGTATCGGAAGTACGAACCATAAGGGACGCGACTATGCGGCAAGTACGGGAAGTCCGATTTACGCGGCGGCATCTGGATCGGTAATCGAAGTGGGATATAACGGTGCAAGAGGTAATTACGTGATCATCAATCACGGCGATCTTGCTACATTGTATCAGCACTGCAGCCGTATTCTGGTAAGTTCCGGTCAGTCTGTAAGTACAGGACAGAACATTGCGTTGGTAGGCTCGACAGGAGCGTCTACCGGACCGCATCTTCATTTTGAGGTGTGGGTAAACCGTACGCCGGTTGATCCGAGACTTTATTTGTAGACAGGAACATAAAAGGTTGGTTTTTGTTGTATGAAACATAAAAAAAGTTTTTTTAAGGGGGCGCTTTTTGGCGCCCTTGTTGTATTATTAGGAATAAGTGCGGTTTCCTGCAGCCTCGGGAAAGCTGGGAATGCAGCGGAAGCAGACAGTGATAAAATGGAGCTTTTGAATGCTCTGATCGATGAGTATTATACGGGAGAGGTAGATGAGGAGAAGCTGGAAACAGGCATTTATAAGGGCTATATAGAAGGACTGGAAGATCCTTATTCTGCTTATTATGATCAAGACGAGACAGCAAAAATGACAGAAATGACAACAGGGGAATTTGGCGGGATCGGGGTGGTAGTTACTCAGGATAAGGAGACACAGACGATCCGGGTTATGCAGGTATACGAAGATTCCCCGGCTGATAATGCAGGTATAAAAGAAGGCGATATCTTTTACAAAATAGAGGGAGAAGATATCACCGGGCAGGATATCAATGCGGTTGTGAAAAAAATCAAAGGAGAGATTGGTACAACTGTTCAGCTGACTATGCTGCGAGGGGATAACAGGGAAGAGAAAGAGTTCGCTGTTAAAAGAGACACCATAGTAGAGCAGACGGTTGAAAGTAAGATGACAGAAGAGGGGATCGGTTATATCCGCATCACAGAATTTGCTTCTGTTACTTACGATCAGTATAAAGAGGCGATGGATTCGCTGGAAGAGCAGGGTATGGAGAGACTGATCGTGGATCTTAGAAATAATCCGGGAGGGAATCTGAAGACTGTATGTCAGATTCTGGATCTGATGCTGCCGGAAGGACTGATCGTCTATACAGAGGATAAGAATGGAGAGAAAGAGGAATATACTTCTGATGCAGAGCATGTTTTTGAAAAGCCGCTTGTTGTCCTGATGAATGGAAACAGCGCCAGCGCTTCGGAAATATTCGGAGGGGCTATTCAGGATTACGGCACAGGGGAGATCGTAGGAACACAGTCTTATGGAAAAGGCCTGGTCCAGCAGATTTTCGACCTGCAGGACGGAACAAGCGTGAAACTGACGATTGCGGAATATTTTACTCCTAAAGGACGAAATATAAACGGAACAGGGATTGCACCGGATGTTGAGATTGAATATGTGTACGATGAGAATAATCCCGACAGAGACAATCAACTTGAAAAGGCGATAGAGACAGTGAAAAATATTTAGTCATTCCATTTCCACCGGGCATATGTTAAACTAATCATAAGTATGTAGTTTTTTAGAAAGGATAGGAAATCTATGACAATCTTAATCAAAGAGGGGCGTGTCCTGGATCCGGAAACAAAGAGGGATGAAATCTGTGATGTATTGATCGATGGTGACAGAATTACCAGAGTAGACAGCGGGATAGAGACAGAAGCAGAGCGGGTCATCAATGCAAAGGGGTGTTACGTCATGCCGGGGTTTATCGATCTGCATGTACATTTCAGAGATCCGGGGCTGGAGTATAAGGAAACGTTGACGACAGGAGGCCGGGCGGCGGTAAAAGGCGGCGTGACTACTGTGTGTGCTATGCCCAACACAAAACCGGTGATCGATAACGGCGTAAAGGTAAAAGAAGTGATGGAGCGCGCCAAGAGGGAATCTCTTACCAATGTGATCCAGCTTGGCGCTGTCACAGTCGGTCAGGAGGGAAAAGAACTGGCAGATATCCGGGGAATGGCGAAAAACGGCTGCCACGCCATCAGCGAGGATGGAAAATCCGTTATGAACGCATCCCTGTACCGAAAAGGGATGAACCTGGCAAAAGAAGAAGGCCTTGCTGTCTTTGCACACTGTGAGGATATCACCATGGTGGAAGGCGGCGTGATGAATGCCGATAAAAAGGCGGAGAAACTGGGGCTGAAAGGCATCACCAACGCTGTGGAGGATGTGATCGTGGCAAGGGATATCCTGCTGGCTAAGGAGACAGGCGTGCGCCTTCATCTCTGCCATTGTTCTACCAAGGACAGTATTAAAATGCTGGGGCTTGCAAAAGAGGAAGGGCTGGATGTTACAGGAGAGGTATGCCCGCATCATTTTATTTTGTCAACAGATGATATTACGAAAGATGACGGAAACTATAAGATGAATCCTCCTCTTCGCAGCAAAGAAGATGTGGAAGCTATCAAAGAAGGATTAAGGAATGGTACGGTGGATGTGATCGCAACGGATCACGCTCCCCATGCGGAGGCGGAAAAAAACCGTTCCATGAAGCTGGCTGCATTTGGTATTGTAGGACTTGAAACTTCAGCGGCTCTTACGTACACAGAACTTGTAGAAACAGGAATCATTACCCCTATGCAGATGGCGGAAAAAATGAGCTGGAATCCGGCGAAGATACTGGGACTTCATGACCGGGGATCCGTGTCGGAAGGAAAGATTGCGGATGTCGTGATCTTTGATCCGGAAAAAGAATATACGATCGATAAAAATACATTTTTGTCAAAAGGGAAGAATACGCCGTTTCACGGGCGCAAGGTAAAAGGCGAGGTTGTTTGTACCATTGCCGGTGGAAGAATCGTATACGAAGGAGGAAAAATCATTGATTAATGAATTGGTAAGAAAAATAAAAGAAACAGGAGCGCCTATTGTAGTAGGCTTGGATCCCATGCTTGGATATATTCCGGAACAGGTGAAAACAAAAGCTTTCGCGGAATTTGGGGAGACGCTGGAAGGCGCCGCAGAGGCGATCTGGCAGTTTAACAAAGAGATCGTGGACAAGACATGGGATCTTATTCCGGCTGTAAAGCCGCAGATTGCCATGTATGAACAGTTCGGTATTCCGGGACTGATGGCTTTTAAAAAGACAGTAGATTACTGCAAAGGAAAAGGTCTGGTAGTCATTGGAGATATTAAGCGGGGAGATATCGGCTCCACTTCCGCGGCTTATGCAACAGGGCATATCGGAAAGGTTGAGGTGGGCAGCAAGACTTATGCGCCCTTTGACGAGGATTTTGTAACGGTCAATCCTTATCTTGGCTCTGACGGAGTAAAGCCTTTTATCGATGTATGCAAAAAAGAGCAGAAGGGACTTTTTATCCTGGTGAAGACCTCCAATCCTTCCAGCGGTGAGTTCCAGGACCGTCTCATCGACGGGCGCCCGCTGTATGAACTGGTAGGCGAAAAGGTAAATGAGTGGGGACAGGAATGCATGGGATGTTCCTACAGCTACATTGGCGCTGTTGTAGGCGCAACTTATCCTGAAATGGGAAAAGTCCTTCGTAAGATCATGCCGAAGGCTTACATCCTTGTTCCAGGATATGGCGCACAGGGAGGCCAGGGAAAAGATCTTGTACATTTCTTCAACGAGGATGGACTTGGTGCGATCGTTAATTCCTCCAGAGGCATCATAGCAGCTTATAAGCAGGAAAAATATGCTTCCTTCGGTCCGGAGGCATTTGGAGATGCATCCAGGGCAGCAGTAGAAGATATGATCGCCGACATCAGGGGCGCACTGGAGAACCGTTAGGAACCGAAAGGTGTATTGTGCTGACGGTCAAAAATCAAAGCTGATAAAAAGCAGGAGAAAAGAGAAAATGACAAAGAAAAAAGAACAGGTCCAGGTGATATCGCAGGCTTCTTTGGCAGATGGGATCTTCAGCATGTGGATCCGTACAGAGGCGGCAAAAAGCGCAAGGCCGGGACAGTTTATTTCCATGTATACAAGTGACGGGACGAAGCTGCTTCCCCGTCCCATCAGTATCTGTGAGATTGATAAAGAAAAATCCGCTCTGCGGGTGGTATACCGCGTGACCGGAGAGCATACCGGGACAGAACAGTTCTCACGGATGCAGGCAGGAGAACAGCTGTCCATTATCGGTCCCCTTGGCAATGGATTTCCCCTTGAGAGAGCAAAAGGGAAAAGAGTATTTCTTATGGGCGGAGGAATCGGAGTTCCGCCGATCCTGGAGCTGGCAAAGCAGATGAGCTGTGAAAAGAAGCAGATCATTGTAGGTTACAGAGACAGGCAGACTTTCCTGAAGGAAGAGTTTGAAGCATGCGGCGAAGTCTATATTTCTACAGAAGACGGAAGCGTGGGAACCAGGGGAAACGTGATGAATGTAGTGGAGGAAAAGGCACTGGAAGCAGATGTGATCTATGCCTGCGGCCCCACACCTATGCTGAGAGCCATTAAAAACTATGCGGAAGAAAAGGGTATTGAGTGTTATATCTCTCTGGAAGAGAGAATGGCCTGCGGTATCGGCGCCTGCCTTGGCTGTGTGTGCCGAACCAAAGAAAAGGATGCCCACAGCAACGTCAATAACAAAAGGGTCTGCAAAGACGGGCCGGTATTCTTGTCGACGGAGGTGGAGTTATAATGGCTGATACAAGAGTAACCATTGCAGGAGTGGAATGGAAAAATCCGGTTACTGTGGCCTCCGGAACGTTTGGATCCGGGGAAGAATTTGCTGATTTTGTAGATTTAAATAAGTTGGGAGCAGTGACGACCAAAGGCGTTGCCAATGTGCCGTGGACAGGAAATCCCACGCCAAGGGTGGCGGAAGTATATGGAGGCATGTTAAATGCCATTGGTCTGCAGAATCCGGGGATTGAACTGTTCTGCAAAAGAGATATTCCGTATCTCAAACAGTATGATACAAAGATCATTGTCAATGTGTGCGGCCACGCACCCGAAGAATATCTGGCTGTTGTAGAGCGTCTTGCCGATGAGCCGGCAGATATGCTGGAAATTAATATTTCCTGTCCCAACGTTAATGCCGGATTTCTGGCGTTCGGACAGGATGCCCGCCATGTGGAGGAACTGACAGGTCAGATTAAGAAATTGGCAAAACAGCCCATTATTATGAAGTTGACGCCCAATGTAACCGATATTACAGAGATTGCAAAAGCGGCAGAGGCAGGAGGCGCTGACGCCGTTTCTCTCATTAATACCCTGACAGGAATGAAGATTGATGTTCATAAGAGGGCCTTTGCTCTGGCTAATAAAACAGGAGGCATGTCCGGTCCGGCGGTACATCCCGTTGCCGTGCGCATGGTTTATCAGGCATCCCATGCAGTAAAGATCCCGGTGATCGGAATGGGAGGCATCCAGAGCGCAGAGGATGCCATAGAATTTATTCTGGCAGGCGCATCGGCGGTGTCGGTAGGAACGGCAAACTTCCATAATCCGGCTGTTACCATGGAAGTGATCGATGGAATTGAAAAATATATGGAACGATATGGATTTGCGACAGTAGAAGAGATGGTCGGAATCGTGGAATAAGTTTATGAAAAAGGCGATGGGGCTGTCGGTTAATACCGTTTGCCCCTAATATGTCACGGTGTATTGGATACAATATTAGATATCTGATGCGGAGGGGCAGAAACAAGTAGACAAGGGGAAGGGTATGAAAACATTAAGAAATATTCAGACAAAGGACCGGATTGCGCAGTCCATTCGGGATGAAATATTAAGCGGGCATATGAAGCCAGGTGAGGAACTGGCGCAGGAGGCGCTGGCAGAGATGCTGGGAGTATCCCGGATGCCTGTGCGGGAAGCTCTGCAAACGTTGGTGCAGGATGGATTCGCCAGAAGGATGCCGAATCGGCATATTCAGGCAGTGGTTCTTGACAGTCAGCAGATCCATGCTGTATTTTGGATCGCAGGAACCATAGAGGCAGAGCTCGTGGCGTTGATACTGGAAAAACAGAGAAAGGACGGGGAGAATGTGACCTCGGATCTGTCCGGTATAGGCAGAGAACTAAGAAAGATCCTGCAGTTTATGGAAGAAGTATCTGACTCGGATCATAAGATCCAATATGAAATGGAATTTCACGAATGTCTGATCCATATGGCAGATAATCCCTATCTGGAACAACTGCAGAACAAAGTCATGGACGGGTATGTGTCCTATGCGATAAGTAATCTGACGGAAAAGGGGCAGGTGCTGCATATGCTCCAGGAGGCAGCAGAGGCGGTGGAAAAGAGGGATGCCGGGGCAGCAGGCGCAGCGCTGAAGGAATATTATATGTACTATGCAGACAGATTCACAGAAAGGTGGAGGCGGCAATGAGAAACATGAAGAAGATCCAGTTGCTCCCGGCCAGAGAACAGGTGGCTTCCGCGCTCCGGGAGGCAATTCTGAAGAGGGAGATGAAGGAGGGAGAGGAGCTGACCCTGGAGGGAACGGCACAGGCTCTGGGGGTATCTAGTACACCGGTCCGCGAGGCGTTCCAGATTCTGGCATCCGACGGCCTGATACGCCTCAGACCCAACAAAGGGGCCATCGTCTTGGGAGTGAACGAGAAGACGATCCGGGATCACTACGAGACCAGGGCACTCTTGGAGAGCGAGGCGGCGGCACGGGCCAGCAGGCCGGGAACAGATATTTCTGATATCGTATACGCCTATGAGACCACGGAGAAGGCACTGGATGAGAATGATTTCGGCACATACAGTGACGGGAACCAGGCATTTCATATGGCAATCTGGACTGCGGCGGACAACGAGAAGATGAAGTCCTTTCTCTCATCGCTTTGGAACGGGCTTTCCATGGGACATAAGGTGACAGAGGAGGATTATGCCAAGATATCCATGTACGAGCACCGCCGGATCCTGGAGGCCATTAAGGCTAATGATGAGCAGAAGGCGCGGAGCAGGATGTACGATCATATTATCCGTAGCATGGAGAATATCCTGAAGAGATTTTCCGTATAGTACAAAAAAGAAGGAAACAGAAAATGATACAGAGCAGGGCAGTGGCTGCAGTCATTGTTCTGCTCTGTCTGTTTTGCACAAAAAAACAACTCTGTTTTCATGGAAAAGCACGAAAAGTGAAAAAAGTGTTGACGTGAGGGCTGTTTCATATTATTGTTTAATCAAGAAATGGATACATTATCAAATATCAACGATAAGGAGGAATGAGAGATGGATCCAATGATAATCACACTGATTCTGCTGGCGTTTGCGATCGTCATGTTCGTGCTGGAGAAGATACCGCTTGCACTTACTTCCATGATCGTCTGTATTGCGCTGGTGGTAACGGGCGTGCTCTCCATCGAGGAGGCATTTGAGGGGTTTATCGATACAAACGTGATCCTGTTCGTGGCGATGTTTATTGTAGGAGGAGCGCTCTTTGAGACAGGTATGGCAAACAAACTGGGAGGTATCGTAACGAAGTTTGCCAAGACTGAGAGACAGCTGATCGTTACGATCATGGTCGTGGTAGGTGCGATGTCCGGATTCCTGTCAAACACAGGGACCGCAGCCGTGTTGATACCGGTAGTGATCGGAATCGCCGCAAAGTCCGGCTATTCCCGGTCGAAGCTGCTGATGCCGCTCGTATTTGCGGCGGCCATGGGTGGCAATATTTCCCTCATCGGAGCGCCAGGCAATCTGATTGCACAGGCGGCGCTGCAGGACATAGGACTGAACTTCGCGTTCTTTGATTACGGCAAGATCGGCCTCCCCATGCTGGTCGCGGGTATCCTGTTCTTTGCTACTATCGGGTATAAGCTTTTGCCGGATAAGCCCAGCGTGAAGACAGAGACTACATTTGACGAGGAAGTGGATTACAGCAATGTACCGGCCTGGAAGCAGTATCTGGCACTGGTCATCCTGGTGCTCACCATCCTGGCTATGATCTTCGAAGATGTCATCGGGATCAACCTGGCTATTTCAGGAGGTATCGGAGCGATCCTGCTGATCCTGACCGGGGTTATCTCCGAGAAACAGGCCATCAGGTCAATCGATATGCAGACCATCTTCCTGTTCGGAGGGACTCTGTCGCTGGCAAAGGCACTTGAGGTCACCGGAGCAGGAGAGAAGATAGCGGAGGTAGTTATTGGTATGATCGGAGATAACGCCTCTCCGTTTCTATTGCTGGTCGTGGTATTTGTCCTTGCCTGCGTGATGACCAATTTCATGTCCAATACAGCTACAACAGCGCTCCTGGTGCCTATCAGTATCTCGATCGCTCAGGGAATGGGAGCCGACCCCAGTGCGGTAGTGATGGCAACGGTCATTGGAGGCTCCTGCGCATATGCTACCCCCATTGGAATGCCGGCTAACACCATGGTACTGGCTCCCGGGGGATATAAGTTTACAGACTATGTAAAAGCGGGGTTGCCGTTGATTCTGGTCTCCACAGTAGTAAGCCTTATTCTTCTGCCTGTCTTTTTCCCATTCTATCCGTAAAATGTAGAGTACATAAAAAAGGGTGAAGAGGGCTTCGGGATAACATGAACGGAAGATGTATGAAAGCGGCATAAGTGCCGAGTCTTAGAAAATGAGAAGAAATGAAAAGGAGGAAGTTAAAAATGAGTAAGGAGCAGTCAGTAAAGAAAATGACGGACGTTATGGCAAAATTCGTCGCCTATACAGGGAAAGTCCTTCCCGATGACGTTCGTACCAAGCTGGCAGAGCTGAGGGAAAAGGAGACAGGTGAACTGGCGAAGACCATTTATGACGCCATGTTTAAGAACCAGGAGCTGGCGAAGACACTGGACCGTCCCAGCTGCCAGGATACCGGAGTGCTGCAGTTCTTCGTAAAATGCGGCGTAAACTTTCCGCTGATCGGGGAAGTAGAAGCTCTCCTGAAAGAAGCGGTGATCCAGGCGACTATTGATGCGCCGCTCCGCCACAACAGTGTAGAGACATTTGATGAATATAATACCGGGAAAAACGTGGGCAAAGGAACGCCCACTGTATTCTGGGAGATTGTGCCGGACAATGATCAGTGTGTTATCGACACTTACATGGCTGGCGGCGGATGTACTCTTCCGGGAAAAGCCATGGTACTGATGCCCGGGGAAGGTTATGAGGGAGTGACAAAATTTGTGATGGATGTCATGACAAGCTATGGACTGAATGCATGTCCGCCTTTGCTTGTAGGCGTGGGAGTGGCCACATCTGTTGAGACTGCCGCTCTCCTTTCCAAGAAGGCGCTCATGCGTCCTCTGGGAACGCATAATCCCAACGCCCGCGCCGCTGAGATGGAGAAGCTGCTGGAGGACGGGATCAATGCAATTGGCCTGGGTCCTCAGGGAATGTCCGGAAACTATTCCGTCATGGGTGTACATATCGAGAATACGGCGAGACATCCTTCCACTATCGGTGTAGCTGTTAATGTAGGATGCTGGTCACACAGAAGAGGACATATTGAGTTTGATAAGGACCTGAATTATACGATCACTTCTCATAAGGAGGTAGAATTATAATGGCAAAGAAAATACTTACAACACCTATCAAAGCAGAGGATTTAGAGGATATCCATATCGGAGATATCATTTATCTGAACGGACATATTACCACATGCCGTGATGTAGCCCATAGACGTCTGATCGAAGGAGGAAGAAAACTGCCTGTGAATCTGGAGGGCGGCGCTATCTTCCATGCGGGGCCTATCGTCCGCCCGGTAAAAGGGGAGGAAGACAAGTATGAGATGGTATCTGTAGGACCTACGACCAGTATGCGAATGGAAAAATTTGAGTATGAGTTCATCCGCGAAACAGGCGTGAAACTGATTGTCGGGAAAGGAGGAATGAAAGAAGGAACCATGAAGGGCTGCAAGGAATTCAAAGCGCTGCACTGTGTATTCCCAGCGGGATGCGCAGTAGTCGCAGCGGCGACAGTAGAAGAGATCGAGGATGCCAACTGGAAGGATCTTGGTATGCCGGAGACGCTGTGGACCTGCAGAGTGCAAGAATTCGGGCCGTTGATCGTGTCCATTGACACCCACGGGGGAAACCTGTTCGAGGAGAACAAGGTTATCTTCAACGAGAAAAAGGATAAAGCCGTTGAAGAAATCTGTAAACATGTAAGCTTTATCAAATAACGCGGGGATAGAGAAGTTTTAGACCCTGTGAAGCAGATCAGCAAACAGCAGACAGCTGAAAGCCAAACCTAAATTTTTGCCAATGAGCCATACAAAGAGTTTCTGCTATGATCTTTGTATGGCTTTTCTGTCTTTTGAGCTGTAAAAGGAAAGAGATATTTAATTTATCAAACAGATCGGATAATTATAAGGAAAGGAAGAATGATGTGGACAGAAAAAAGGAGTGGAAAAAAATATTGCTCCGGGCAGTGAAGATAGCGGTGGGGAGCAGCGCAGCCATCTATATTGCAGAGCGGATGGGACTTGAGTATGCTGCATCGGCGGGAGGTATTGCGCTGCTTACTCTTGTGACGACAAAATGGGAAACAGTAAAACTATCTGTGTACAGACTGCTTTCTTTCTTTTTCACTGTTTTGTTGGCAGAGCTTACAATCGGGCAGATGAAAAGTGAGTGGATCGCCTACGGCATCTTTATGTTTGTAGTCATGACAGTCTGTCATGCGCTGGGATGGCAAGCCACCATGTCTGTAAATTCGGTAATAGGAACTCATTTTCTTATGACAAAAGATTTCGGATATTACTTTGTTATAAATGAGTTTCTACTTGTTGTAATTGGTATCGCCATCGCTTTTATCCTCAACCTGTTCTATGACTATAAAAATCAGAAAAACGGGTTGATCAACAGTATGCGGGACACGGAGAACCGTCTGCAGAAAATCCTCGGGAGCTTGGCAGCATATCTCGCTGGAAAGGATATACAGGTAAATGTATGGGAGGAAATCAGGTTGCTGGAGTGTGATCTGGATATGTTTATCCGGGATGCGTGTGAGTATCAGGACAATACTTTTCACTCCTATCCGGGATATTATATAGATTACTTTGAGATGCGTATGAAACAGGTGGGTATCCTTCACAACCTTCATTATGAGATTAAGAAGATTCGGGAAATTCCCCGGCAGGCCATGATCATTGCGGAATATATTCTTTATCTGACTCCTTTCGTGGTAGAGGTTAATTTTCCGGACGAGCAAATTAGCAGACTGGAAAGAATCTTCAGTGAGATGAAGAAGGAACCGCTTCCCGTGACTCGGGAGGAATTTGAGGGAAGGGCAGTGTTGTATCATATCCTGATGGATCTTGAAGAGTTTCTGATTTTTAAGAAGCAGTTTGTAGAAGGACTGGATGACAAACAAATGGAACGGTACTGGAACCAAAAGAAAGAGGAGTGGTGCAGGAGTGAATCAAGGCTGAAAAAATGGATCAGAAAATAGTCGTATATTATATCCAATGCAAGGCGCGAGAAAAACAAAAAAATGCATAAAAAGATGAGAAAGAATTTGTGAAATAGTTAGAATTGACAAAATGAGAATGATAATGCATAAGGTTATGATTTTCCAGGTACTGAATGTATTCATGACGAGAAAATACGAGCTGAACAAAGACGGATCCTGCCGGGAACATTTAAGGCAGGTAGAGCATGAAAACGTATTTTCACAGCTTAAAAACTTAGGAAGAAATAAAATATATTAAGAAACTTTACCGGAGACTGTTGGAAGATATGGCAGTCTCCTTTTTACTGTTTTCAAAATAAAAGGATTTATAAAATTGGTATTGTGTCACTTCCTGAATTGAAAATATTTATAGGGTATGGTAAAATTGTAAAGAATTTGAACCCTATAAATGCGGAGGTTTTAAGAAAGATGGAAAGCTACAAACAGGAATTTATACAGTTTATGGTAGAAAGTCAGGTGCTCAAATTCGGAGATTTCACATTGAAGAGCGGAAGGAAGTCCCCGTTTTTTATGAATGCAGGCGCCTATGTAACCGGTTCACAGTTAAAGAAGCTTGGTGAATATTATGCGAAAGCGATCCATGACAGGTATGGTGATGATTTCGACGTACTGTTCGGACCTGCTTACAAGGGAATCCCGCTGGGAGTTGTGACAGCGATCGCATACAGTGAACTGTATGGAAAAGAAGTGCGTTACTGCTCCGACCGCAAGGAAGAGAAGGATCACGGCGCTGACAAGGGAAGCTTCCTTGGCAGCAGTTTGAAAGACGGCGACAGAGTCATTATGATCGAGGATGTGACAACATCCGGTAAATCCATGGAGGAGACAGTACCGAAAGTCAGAGGAGCGGCAGATGTGACTATTGTGGGTCTTATGGTGTCTCTGGATCGTATGGAAGTAGGGAAAGGCGGCAAAAAGCGCGCTCTCGAAGAGATTAAGGATCTGTACGGATTTGACACGGCAGCGATCGTTACCATGGACGAGGTGGTAGAATGCCTGTATAATCAGGAGTGCAACGGAGAAGTTATTATTGACGATGCGTTAAAAGCGGCGATCGATGCATACTATGAAACCTACGGAGTAAAATAAACAGGAGGGATTTTTATGAGTGAAAAGGCATACAAAGCAATGGGAAGCGCCGGGGCTGGAAGTATTGTTATCGGCGTGATCATGATCGTTGTCGGTGTTGCAGCCGGCGTAATTTCCATCGTAAGCGGCGCTCGCCTTCTGAAGGAAAAGAATGGATTGATTTTTTAAAAAGTGTCAGAAGGTGAAGGATTGAGTCATAAAAAAAACAGGCGGCTGCGTATATTTGGAAAAATCCTATTTATTCTGTATATTGCATTTATTGTATATTTTCTTCTGTTTTCAGATCTCTATGGAAGGACGGGGGTAAGGACACAGTATAGTTACAACCTCGTCCTTTTTAAGGAAATAAAGAGATTCTGGCAATATCGGGAACAGCTGGGATTTTATGCAGTTGCATCTAATCTGCTGGGAAATGTCCTGATTTTTGTTCCGTTTGGCTTTTTTCTGCCTATGGCCAGTACATACAGAAATTTTTTCTCGGCAGTTTTTTACAGTTTCAGTTTGAGTTTATGCGTGGAGACATTCCAGCTTCTTACTATGGTAGGAAGTTTTGATGTGGATGATCTGCTTTTAAATACAGTAGGAGGCGCAGCAGGGTACCTTGTATTTGTTGTCTGCGCAGCGATAAGGAGAAGGCATGTTTCTAAGAAGTCTGAAAGAAGCCGCGGATGACAGGGCGGAAGAGCGAAAAAAAAGAAAGATAGAAAAAGAAAAAATGAAAAGGAGAAGCCGGAAATACGGGCAGGCGCAGCTGAAACATTCCCGCCGGGGAATAAAGTCCTGTTTTTTAGCTGTATGCGCCCTCTTTATTCTTGTTTTGATCTTTTCAGTTTCTTACATAACCAGAGGAGATGTAGGCATCCTGATAGGGCTTTGCGGAATCCTTGTGGTCGTCCTTGCGGTATCTGGATTAAAGGCCGGAATACAGGGACTGAAAGAACGGGAAAAAAATTATATTACCTGTAAAGTGGGGATTGCACTGAATGGAGTCTTTCTTCTGGGTATGGCTGGAATTTTTGTAAGGGGGCTTTTTTAGATGATTGAAGAGCGATATCAACTTGTGATGGAGAGAATTTCGCAGATTCCGGGTGAAAATACGGCGGCGGAAAAGTTTCGCCCGTATTTTCGGAAGACTGCGGAATTTATTCTTTTATTGGATCGGTTAAAAGAAAATATAGATTCCGGAGCATACAGGAAACTGTCTCTGGAAGATCTGGAGCAGTGGAATCAAAAGCTGTATGAGGATATTCTGCCGGAACATTATGAGACAAGCTATGCGAATCCGGCTTATGCACAAGAGAATCTGGGAGAGGAGTACGGACAGATATTAAGTTTCCTCTATACGGAACTTCGAGGGGGAATCGTCTGGGTGTTTGAGCAGCACACAGAATATCTGGATATTCTGTATGAGCTTTTTGTGGAGATTTATAACTGCTTTGAGGATGAGGGATCTCCGGATGAAGGCGAGCTGAAGAAAATTATTTACTGGTATGCCAGCGACTACTGCGATGTGTTTGTGGCGGACCGGATTCTTGAGCAGATCGATCCATCGGAACGGTTTGCGGTAGATATCATAGAGAACAGCGATCTTTCCGATTACAGATATCTTTACTATTTCGGAGAATATATCAGCGAAAATGAGATCCGTACAGCAAAGCATCTTATGTCCCTTCCGGAAGAAAAGATTCAGAAAATGGCGGATGTGTACACGGAAGGTTACCGGATCGGTTTTGTCAATACCGGAAAAGACCTGTCCAAGAAGAGTACAGTGAATATCCGCTATGTGCTGGGATTTGAACGTGTGATAAAAGCGGCGATAGAAAATTTTGCAAAGATGGGACTAAGGCCGATCATCTACCGGGCTGCTGTCAGTGGGCTGACAAAGCGGGGAACGGCGAAAGTAGGTTACTGTGGAGGCAATCCTAATAAGCAGTATGATTACGACCACAGAAATGACCAGGGCCTGTTTTTGAATAAACGTTTTACAGAGCGGAAATTAGAAGTGATAAAGACGGTCTATGAAAGGCATAAGGATCTGGCAGCAGGTCTGGCGGGACCGGCTGTCATGGAAACCTTCGGAGAAAAGCCTTTTAGCCCGGAGCCGAAAGAGGAAGCTATATCTCTGACAGAGAAACAGGAGGAGCAGCAGCTTTTATTTGACTCCAGATCAGGCCAGCTGACCAACCAGTATATCAAAGGGGAGGAGAGAAGCTTTACGATCATTGCCTATCCTGTTCCGGAGATCGGGGAGAAATATAAAGAGATCTTCGACGAGGTTGTGAAGATCAATACCCTGGACGCGAAACTTTATACAAAAGTACAGCAGACGATCATAGACGCTCTCGACCAGGGGGAATACGTCCGGGTGATCGGAGGAAACGGGAACCGGACAGACATGAAGGTGCAGCTTTTCCCGCTTAAGGATCCGGAAAGAGAAACGATCTTTGAAAACTGTGTGGCTGATGTAAATATTCCGGTGGGAGAAGTATTCACCTCTCCTGTATTGGAAGGAACAGAAGGAACGCTCCATGTCAGCAGGGTATACTTGAATGAACTGCAGTATCAGGATCTGGAACTTACCTTTGCTGATGGAATGGTCACAGGTTACCGGTGCGGCAACTTTGAAAATGAGGAGGAGGGAAAAAAATATATCCACGATAATATCCTCCATAAACATCCGTCCCTTCCTCTGGGAGAGTTTGCCATTGGAACAAACACGACTGCCTATGCAGCGGCAAAGAAATATAAAATCGAGGATAAGCTGCCGATTCTGATCGCGGAGAAGATGGGACCTCATTTTGCGGTGGGAGATACCTGCTACAGCTGGAGCGAGGATATTAAGGTCTATAACCCTAACGGCAAAGAGATCATGGCAAGAGATAATTCCGTGTCTGTAAAAAGAAAAGAGGATGTGTCCAAGGCATATTTTCACTGTCATACTGATATTACCATCCCCTATGAAGAACTGGAGAAAATTGCTGTTGTGACCGGGGACGGCAGGGAGATTGTTATTTTGGAACAGGGCGAATTTGTCCTCCCGGGCACAGAGATTTTAAATGAACCATTGAAAAATACGAATAAATAAGCTATTATTTTTCTGCAAAGCTTATAAATAAGTGAGAAAGGATGAAAACTATGCCAAAAGTAGGAATTGTAATGGGAAGCGACTCTGACATGAAGGTCATGAGCAAGGCTGCTGACATGTTGGAAAAACTGGGAATTGAGTATGAAATGACGATCATCTCTGCCCACAGAGAACCGGATGTATTTTTTGAATATGCAAAATCAGCGGAAGAAAAGGATTATAAAGTCATTATCGCAGGCGCGGGAATGGCTGCACACCTTCCGGGAATGTGCGCAGCAATTTTCCCAATGCCGGTTATCGGCGTGCCTATGTCCGGAAAGAATCTGGATGGACAGGACGCACTTTACTCTATCGTACAGATGCCGCCGGGAATCCCGGTTGCAACAGTTGCCATCGATGGAGGAATGAACGCAGCTATCCTTGCAGCCAGAATCCTTGCAACTTCCGATCCCAAGCTTCTTAAGAGACTGAAAGCCTATACTCAGGAAATGAAGGAAACTGTTCAGGCAAAGGCAAAGAAGCTGGATGAACTTGGCTATAAAGAATACATGAAGCAGATGTAATAAAGGAGATACGGTATGGATTATAAAAATGCTGGTGTAGATATTGAAGCAGGTTACAAGTCAGTGGAACTGATGAAAGAACATGTGAAAAAGACAATGCGTCCGGAAGTTCTGGGCGGCCTGGGAGGATTTTCAGGGGCATTTTCTTTAAGTAAGATCAAAGACATGGAAGAACCGGTTTTACTGTCCGGAACAGACGGATGCGGAACAAAAGTAAAGCTTGCCATGATCCTGGACAAACACGATACTATCGGTATTGATGCTGTTGCAATGTGTGTCAATGATATTGCGTGCGCAGGCGGAGAGCCGCTGTTTTTCCTGGATTATATTGCCTGCGGTAAGAACTACCCGGAGAAGATCGCAAGTATTGTGAGCGGCGTGGCAGAAGGATGCCTTCAGTCAGAGGCTGCTTTAGTGGGCGGCGAGACAGCGGAGCATCCGGGACTTATGCCGGAGGATGAGTACGATCTGGCCGGATTTGCAGTAGGTGTCTGCGATAAAAAAGATATGATCACCGGAGAGGATCTGAAAGAAGGAGATGTCCTCATCGGAATGGCATCTACCGGTGTGCACAGCAATGGATTTTCCCTTGTGCGCAAGGTGTTTGAAATGACGAAAGAGTCTTTGGAGACTTATTATGAAGAACTGGGAACTACACTTGGAGAAGCTCTCTTAGCGCCTACAAGAATCTATGTAAAAGCTCTGAAAAATGTGAAGAATGCCGGTGTGAAGATCAAAGCATGCAGCCATATTACAGGCGGCGGATTCTATGAGAATGTTCCGAGAATGTTAAGCGAACACACCCATGCCGTTATTGAGAAGGACAGCTATCCGGTCCCGCCTGTTTTCGGCATGCTGGCAAGAGAAGGCCAGGTGGAAGAAAAGATGATGTACAATACTTTTAATATGGGAATCGGAATGATAGTAGCAGTAGACGCGGGGGATGTAGACAAAGCCATGGAAGCAATGCGTCAGGCTGGAGATACGCCTTATGTGATCGGACAGATCAAAGCGGGAGAAAAAGGAGTTACTTTATGTTAAAAGTTGCAGTGCTTGTTTCCGGAGGGGGTACCAATCTGCAGGCTGTTCTGGACGCGATAGATGCGGGCGGGATCACGAATGCCGGCGTGTGCGGCGTCATCAGCAACAACAAAAATGCCTATGCCCTGAAACGTGCGGAAGATCACGGTATACCGGCACAGTGCATTTCTCCGAAGGATTATGAGACAAGAGAAGAGTTTAACGAGAAGTTTTTGGAGGCAGTGGATGCCCTGACGCCGGATCTGATCGTACTGGCGGGATTTCTTGTGGTGATCCCGGCAAAAATGATCGAGAGATACCGGAACCGGATCATCAATATCCATCCCTCATTGATTCCTTCTTTTTGCGGAACCGGCTTTTACGGACTGAAGGTGCATGAAGCGGTTCTTGCAAGAGGAGTCAAAGTGACAGGAGCAACGGTGCATTTCGTAGATGAGGGGACAGATACCGGGCCCATCATTTTGCAGAAGGCTGTAGAAGTGGAGGCAGATGATACCCCGGAGAAGCTCCAGAGACGTGTAATGGAGCAGGCAGAGTGGAAGATCCTTCCCCAAGCCATTGATCTGATTGCAAACAACCGGATCACAGTGGAAGGAAATCAGGTGAAGATCAGCAGGTAGGAGGAAGCCAATGAAGGTATTAATTGTAGGAAGCGGAGGAAGAGAACATGCCATCGCATACTGCGTGGCAAAGAGCAGTAAAGTGGATGAGATCTACTGCACGCCGGGAAATGCGGGAATTGCAGAGTATGCGGTATGCGAACCCATCGGCCCTATGGAATTTGATAAGATCACAGCATTTGCAAAAGAAAAGAAGATCGACCTTGTCATTGTAGGTATGGATGATCCGCTGGTGGGCGGTCTGGTGGATGAACTGGAAGCAGCTGGTATCCGGGCGTTCGGACCAAAGAAAAATGCAGCGATCCTGGAAGGATCCAAAGCTTTTTCCAAAGATCTGATGAAAAAGTATCATATTCCTACTGCAGCTTATGAAAATTTTGACGATGCGGATGAGGCAATTCATTATCTGGAAACAGAAGCGAAGTTTCCGATCGTTTTGAAGGCGGACGGGCTTGCCCTTGGAAAAGGCGTGCTGATCTGCAATACGCTGGAGGAAGCAAAAGAGGGCGTAAAGACCATTATGCTGGATAAAAAATTCGGCGCTTCCGGAAATACAATGGTGATCGAAGAGTTTATGACCGGCCGTGAGGTGTCCGTGCTGTCCTTTGTGGATGGAAATACCATCCGCACAATGACAAGCGCTCAGGATCACAAAAGAGCGGGAGACGGCGATACTGGACTGAACACCGGAGGAATGGGAACTTTCTCTCCAAGTCCTTTCTATACAAGAGAAGTGGAAGAATTTTGTGAGAAGTATATCTATCAGGCTACCGTAGACGCCATGAAGGCAGAAGGCCGTCCTTTCAAGGGAGTGATCTTCTTTGGACTGATGCTGACAGAGGACGGACCGAAAGTATTGGAATACAATGCCCGTTTCGGGGATCCGGAGGCACAGGTGGTGCTGCCCCGGATGAAAAATGACATCATTGAAGTAGTGGAAGCATGTATTGACGGCACTTTGGATCAGATCGATCTGCAGTTTGAGGATAATGCCGCTGTATGTGTTGTCCTTGCATCAGACGGCTATCCGCTGGCTTATGAGAAAGGGCTTCCGATCCACGGACTTGATGAGTTTAAGAAGCATGAGGGATATTACTGCTTCCATGCAGGCACAAAATTTGACGGCGATCAGATTGTGACAAGCGGCGGACGTGTGCTTGGCATAACAGCGAAGGGAAAAGACCTGAAGGAAGCAAGAGCCAATGCCTATGCGGCTACCGAGTGGGTGTCATTTGACAACAAATATATGCGCCATGATATTGGAAAAGCCATAGACGAGGCGTAAAAAGACGGATTTTTGCATGTCCCCGCACCGACTGTCTGTTTGAAACAGGGCAGATCCGGCGCGGGGATTTTTTGTGGAGGATGGAGTATGGACTTAGTATCTGTTTTGCTTGTGGAAGACGACAGAACCATTGTGGAAAATCTGACAGGATTTTTAAAAGAAGAGGGATTTTCGGTGAAAAGTACCGGGAGGCAGGAGGAAGCGCTGCGCCTCTTAGAGGAGCAGAAGTTTGATCTGGCTCTTTTGGATATTACCCTTGCTTCCGGAAGCGGGTTCAGCATATGCGCCAGGATCAAGGCGGAATATCAGATTCCAGTGATCTTTCTCACGGCAATGAGCGATGAATACTCTGTGGTGGCAGGACTTGATATGGGGGCGGATGATTATATCAGCAAGCCCTTCCGTCCAAGGGAGCTTGTATCCAGAATGAAATCAGTACTGCGCCGATATTTAAGAAGCAGCCAGATCGTGACGGTGCAGGATATTTCAGTTGATGTAGAAAAGGGAGTGGTGAAGAGAGATAGCAGGGAAATTTTCCTCTCTGCTTTGGAATACCGGCTTCTTCTTGTCTTTTTGAACCACAGGGGGAAAATCATGACGCGTTCTGCCCTGATGGAGGAATTGTGGGATATTACCGGAGAGTATGTCAATGACAATACACTTACAGTGTATATCAAAAGGCTGCGGGAAAAAATAGAAAAGGATCCCCAAAACCCTGTGATCGTAAAGACCGTCAGAGGGATGGGATACAAAATGGAATAAAAGGAGGAGAGTATGGGAATGTGGAAAAACAGGGATATCTGGATCCCGGCATCCGTCAGCGCAGCAATCATACTGGCAGTGACACTGGCTGCAACGGTCATCATTTCTCCTGAAGCGGCAGGAGCTGCTGCATTTATGGGAATATGTCTCTTTGCTCTCTTTATGGGGACGGCGTTTTTCAGGGAAAAGTCCATACGGAAGCTTTCGGAAGAATTGGACCGGATCCTTCATGGCGAAGAAGGACTTGAGATTTCACATTTCCGGGAAGGAGATCTGGAAATCCTTCGGGACGAAATTGCCAAAATGACATGGACATTAAATCAACAGTCCCGGAGACTTGCGGATGATAAGGAACAGCTTTCCAGAGCGCTTGCCGATATTTCTCATCAGATCCGCACTCCGTTAACTTCTGTGAATCTGATGGCGGAGCGGATGAGAAGGCCGGACATTTCCGAGGGGGAATGGCGGAAGCTGCTTAGGGAAATGTCCCATATGCTGGGGCGTATCGGATGGCTTGTGGACACCCTTTTGAAACTTTCCCGGCTGGATGCAGGAACTGTGACATTGAAACAAGAAAAATTTCCGGTAAGCAGCCTGATAGAAGACGCCCTGCGGACGTTTGCAGTTTCCATGGAACTTCATGGACAGACCTGCATTGCAGATGAGTCGGAAGATATCTGTATTTCAGGAGATTACACATGGACATTGGAAGCGCTGCAGAATGTGATGAAAAATGCGCTGGAGCATACGCCGGAGGGCGGGAAAATATGGATTGAGATAAAAGATACAGTGCTTTATGTACAGATGAGTGTCATTGATTCCGGACCGGGGATCCCCAAAGAAGATATCTCCCATCTTTTTGAGCGGTTTTACCGGGGAAAAACTGCCGGAAAAGACAGCTTTGGAATTGGCCTTTCCCTTTCAAGAGCTGTCCTTTCTCTTGAAAACGCCGTGATACTGGCAGAAAATTCCAAAGACCGGGGAGGATGTTTTATTCTGCGGTTTTATAAATAGTGACAGAACTGTCACCTCACTGTCACGGCCCTGTCATGTGGAGATGCTATACTTGTGAAAAAGATAGGAGGGACTTATGAAAATGCATGAGGATATTTTACGGGTAGAAAATCTTTCCAGAATATATGGACAGGGTGAAAATGAAGTGTGCGCGCTGGATCATGTGTCTTTTTCCGTGCGGAAAGGGGAGTTTGTGTCCGTGATCGGAGCATCGGGATCGGGAAAATCTACGCTGCTTCATCTGATCGGAGGTGTGGATCGTCCTACAGAAGGGAAAGTATATGTAAATGGCACAGATGTCTACAGTCAGAAGGAGGATGCGCTTGCTATTTTCCGCCGCCGTCAGGTGGGACTGATCTATCAGTTTTACAATCTGATCCCGGTGCTGACAGTGGAGGAAAATATGACGCTTCCTGTATTGATGGACGGACGGTCGGTCAATCAAAAAAGAGTGGAAGAGCTTTTGGATATCCTGAAACTGAAAGACAGAAGAGGGTATCTTCCCGGACAGCTTTCAGGAGGCCAGCAGCAGAGAGTATCTATTGGGCGCGCCCTTATGAATGCTCCGGCAGTGGTTCTTGCAGACGAACCCACCGGGAATCTTGATTCGGGAAACAGTCGGGAGATTGTAGAGCTTTTGAAGTATTCCAACAGGATTTATGATCAGACTATGATCATGATCACCCACGATGAAGATATTGCGCTTCAGGCGGATCGGCTCATTGAGCTTGCAGATGGAAGAATCATCAGAGATGAGGTGATCCGGGGATGAAAAATATTTTCTATAAGATCACGGCAAGAACAATGGGGCTGAACCGGACGAGAACAATTGTAACCATACTGGGCGTTATTCTTTCGGCGGCGATGCTGACGGCAGTTGCTGTGTTCGGCATCAGCGTCCTGAATTATATTGAAACAAAGACGGTGGAGAAAGAAGGAAGCTGGCATGTAGCGGCAGAGGGATTTACAGAAAAAGAACTTCAGGAAATCAGAAAGGACAAACGGATCAAATCCCTATCCATACAAAGAGAAATCGGTTATCTGAGAGGATCTGAAGCGGACGGGGACTATATCAGGATTTTCAGCCGGGATAAAAGTGCGTGGAAGAATCTTCCCCTGGAGATTGAAAAAGGGCGGATTCCTGAAAATGAAAGGGAGATCCTGATCCCTTATGAAGGGATTGAGCTGGAAGGCAAGAAGGCGTCTGTGGGCGACACAGTGACCTTAAAATCAGGACAGTTTTTTATGGACGGCAGACATATGGTATCCGATCAGGCTGCCTCTCTGTCAGCTGACGGGGAAGAAGAGGCGGCAGAGGGAGCGGAAAACAGTTCAGTCTCATTTCAGGAAAATGAAAGCGGTACGTATCAGGTGGTGGGCGTCTATCACGATGTGCAGCAGGCCAGAGCGGCATCCGGCTTTTTCGGATATATGCTGATTGCAGGGCCTTACGGAACATTGCCGGAACACAGTTATTGCGATGTCTATATTGAGATGAAAAGTCCAAAGGATGCAGATGCATTTATAGAGGACTGGCTGGAGGGGAAAGAATATGGATCCTATGTTTCCTGGAGCAGACACGACAGCCTGCTTCGGTGGCAGGGAGTTTTCCGCAACGACAGATATACGTACATGATAGGCGGAGTGCTGGGAACACTTCTGGCAGTCATAATGGCGGGATCGGTACTTCTGATCTACAATTCTTTCTCCATTTCCTTAAGAGAGAGAACGGTACAGTTTGGACTTTTGGCTTCTGTGGGGGCGACGAAAAAGCAGCTTCGCCGGTCTTTAAGATTTGAAGCATTTGTTGTCAGTGCCGTGGGGATTCCACTTGGGCTTCTGGCAGGAGCAGCCGGAAGTGCCGTGACACTTCATTTTATCGGAGCGGGGCTGACAAGTTTTATCTATGGAGAGAAAGGTACTGTAGAGATGTCCTGTCCTCCGGCAGTGTTGGCAGGATCGGCTGTGCTGGCGTTTCTGACGGTGCTTTTGTCGGTGTGGATACCGGCAGCGCGGGCAGGGAAGGTATCGCCTATGGAGGCTGTACGGTCCCTGCAGGATATCCGGATTCGCCCTCGGGAAGTCAAATCTGCAAAATTAACCGGTCGTCTGTTCGGACTGGAGGGAATGCTCGCGGGGAAAAATTACAGAAGGGACCGGAAAAAATACAGAAGTACCGTGATTTCGCTTACCATGAGTATTGTGCTGTTTGTGACAGCTTCTTTGTTTTTCCTGTACATGGAAGAGGCGGGGAGCACGATTTTGAATCCTCCTTCCTATGAATTGCAGTACCAGAAAATATTAGGATGGAACGAAAGCGAGGATGATAAAAACGCTCTGATCCGTACTAAGGCCATGCTGGATGAGGAAGAACTTGTAGATTCCTACGAAAGTTATAAAGAATTTTCCATCTTGATTCCGATGCGGCAGGAAGATGTAAGCGAGGCTTACCGGTCGGAAAATTACTGGGAAGAGCTGGCGGACGGAAGCATACCATTCCATTGCAGCGCTGTTGTTTTGCAGGATAAGGATTATGAAACTTACCTGAAAGAGCAAAGACTTGAAAAGCCAAAGAGCGGCAGCGGCGTCATTTATGCCATTTATTATGATCAGGTACAAAGTTATAATGAGGAAACGCAGAGTTATGATAAGGTGCCGGCACTGACGGAGAATGTAAAGCGCCGGGAACTGGGAGCCGGGCGAGTTTTACACAGGAAGGATGAAAAGGAAAAGACAGGAGACGCCGGAGAATATGAGCAGCTTTTTCAAGTGGAACTGGCGCAGGAGGCCAGAGAACTTCCGCTGCAGTGCGGAACGGAAAATGTTTTCAAACCCGTTTTGATCCTTTCAGAGGAACAGGCAAAGCAGTATGCAGAGTATATCGATCAGCCGGTAAAAGAGGGATGGGAAGCGGAAGAAGAGTTGTATATCGCTTATTTTCAGATCCACGCGGAAAATTATATAGAAGCGGCGGAAAACCTAGAAGAAGAGATTCAGAATATGCCGGAAGAACAGCAGGGAAGCCTTTACACGCCGGCAGAGGATGCGGCAATGAGCAGGCAGGCGGTGACGGCGATCCGGGTGCTGTGCTATGGATTTATTGTGCTGCTGTCCATGATCGCAGTGGCGAATGTGTTTAATACGATCTCTACCAATCTGATGCTCAGACGAAAAGAATTTGCCATGCTGCGTTCCGTAGGCATGACAGGAAAAGGATTCCGGAAAATGATGCTTTACGAATGCCTGGTCTATGGGACGCGATCTGTTTTATACGGATGTATCCTTTCTTCTGCTGTCAGCATTCTATTCTGGAAATTTACCAGCCAGGCCAGCGGACAGGAACTGATATTCCCGTGGAGTTATTTCCTGACAGCGGCAGCAGGCGTGCTGGCGATCGTTCTTGTGACTATGATCTACACCATGAGGAAAATACGAAAATTTAATATTATTGACGAACTGCGGATGGCATAATAAGGGACGGATCCCGGTATTTTTGGCCGGAGAGTTTCTTAGTAGTTGCCAAGCTCTCCGAGATATTTGTCAATTTTCTTGAGGCGTTTCTCGATTCCTCTGGCCTTATGGCTGACGGTTTCCAGAAGCGCCTCTGTTACAAACTGCGGAGCTATCATACAGTTGAAAAAGGCGTTGCTGTCTACCGGGGCAGTCAGAAGAACGGTGGCGTATTCCGCCAGAAGGGCGCTGGGCTTATCGGCTACAACGATGATCTTGGCGTCTGCTTCACGCGCCATTTGAGCACAGATCTTATCTTCTGAAGAATACCGGGGAAAGCTGAATACGATCAGACAGTCATCTTTGGAAATGTTGCACAGATGATCTATGGGGCTGATAGCGGCAGAACTTGTAGATTCCACATTGGGAACCATGTGCTTCAGATACAGAAGAAAATAGTCCCCAAGAGAGGAGTTCCCGCGGGAGGCGGTGATGTATTTATGCCTGCTTGACACGATGATATCGGCGGCTTCCTCAAAGGCGGTACTACTGTTGGAAGTCAGTGCGTTTTCCAGATTTTTGGCGGCGTTTTTAAAATGGCGGTTGATGTAATCGGCAGTATTTGTAAGCTTTGCCCGTTTTGCAATGCGCTGTGAAGGAACGGTGATAGAGCTGGAAATACTAAGCACCTTATCCTGATAATCTTTTCTCAGATTTTTCTGGAAATCCATGAATCCGTCATAGCCCAGAGAACGGCTGAAACGGATCACAGAGGATTCGCTTACTCCAAGTTTCATAGCGATTTCTGTGGAAGTCATAAAACAGGCATCCGCAGAATTGTCCAAAACATATTTTGCGATCATCTTTTGAGTTTTGGTTAGTGAAGTATTATTGATCATTGTCCGCAATTCTTTCATAAAATCCGTCCTCCGTTTATTTTGCACGCTTATTCTGTTCATCTTATAATAGTATTTAAACATGAATCAGGGAAATATGCAAGTAAATTGTATTTACAATTGAAGTTTTTAAACGACAATTAAGAGAAATCGTGAAAAAAATAACTTTTATTGAACATTATAAAACATTGTGCTAAGATTATTTTAAAGACAAATGAATAATATTCTTCAAAAAATATTTTTTTTGAAAAATATTTTTCATCCGGATCCGGTGCAGGCGGATTTGGAAAAACAAGCACTATTTATAACGATTTAGGAGGGTTTGAAAGTGAAAGTAGGATGCGTAAAGGAAATCAAAAACAATGAATTTCGTGTAGGTATGACACCGGACAACGTAAAGAGCTATGTGGCAGCAGGACATGAAGTTTATATTGAAAAAGGTGCTGGTGTAGGCTCAGGGTTCAAAGATGATGAATATGAAGCAGCAGGCGCAAAAATGATCGACGCTGCAAAAGATGTATGGGATACTGTTGAAATGATGATCAAAGTAAAAGAGCCGCTTCCGGAAGAATATCCCTTATTCCATGAAGGGCTGATCCTTTATACATATCTTCACCTGGCAGCTGACAAGCCGCAGACAGATGCTCTTTTGAACGGAAAAGTAAAGGGCGTTGCTTATGAAACATTGTTTGATCCAAAACAGGGCGGACTTCCGCTTCTTGCTCCTATGAGCCAGATTGCCGGACGTTTAAGTATCCAGGAAGGTGCTAAATATCTGGAGCAGACATTTGGCGGAGAAGGCGTTCTTCTTGCAGGCGTACCGGGAACTCCAAAAGCAAACATCGTTATCCTCGGAGGAGGTAATGTAGGAACAAATGCATGTAAGATCGCTGTCGGAATGGGAGCTAACGTAACAATTCTTGATATCAGTCTTCCAAGACTGGCTTATCTGGATGATCTGTTTGGAGCACGTATCCAGACACTGGTATCCAATGATGCAAATATTGAAAAGGCAGTAAAAGAAGCTGACCTGGTAATCGGAAGCGTACTGATTCCTGGAAAAGCTGCTCCGAAGATCTTTAAGAAGAAATATCTCAAAGAGATGAAACCGGGCGCTGTATTTGTAGACGTTGCTGTAGACCAGGGCGGATGCGGCGAGACAACAAAAGTAACCTATCATGATGACCCGATCTTTGTTGAGGACGGAGTTGTTCATTACTGTGTAGGAAATATGCCAGGTGCTGTTCCGAGAACATCAACCATCGCACTGACAAACGCTACTTTAAATTATGGTCTTCAGATTGCAAACAAAGGTCTGGAGAAAGCATGTGCAGACAATGAGGTAATTTACTCTGCAATCAATACCTATGATGGAAAACTGACATGCAAGAACGTAGCAGACAGCTTTGACTGCTATGAATATGTAGATGTTAGAGAAATCTGCAAATAGTGCCATGAGTCCTATGATAAAGTAGTTTGCCTGTAAAAAAGGCTGCTATCCCGAAGAATCTCCTCCGGGTGGCAGCCTTTTTCTGATATTAAGAAAAATATGTTATGTATGCATGTCCGGGGTTAAGGCAGGACGCCCGCTCTTGCAAAAAAGCCGGGAAGCAAGTATGATAGACATGAATTTGAGTGTATCTTATCTGTGATGGAATATATCGGGAGAGAAAGGCGGTTGTAAATATGATAGAGATAAACAAAGAAAAATGTATCGGCTGTGGAGCATGTGTAAAGGATTGCCCGGGAAAAGCTCTGGAGCTGAAGGACAAGAAGGCGGAATATATCCGTAAATGTATCCAGTGCGGGCACTGTGTGGCCATCTGTCCGGTGAATGCGGTGTCCATTCCGGATTATGATATGGCAGAGGTAGAAGAGTTTGATAAAGACAGTTTTGTTCTGGATCCCGGAACCTATCTCCACGCAGTGAAATTCAGAAGAAGTATCCGACAGTTCCGCGGCGCTCCGGTAGAGCAGGAAAAACTGGAGCGTATACTAAACGCTGGACGGTATACAGCCACGGCCAAGAATGAACAGGGCTGCAGGTTTACACTGATCCAGAAAGAGCTTGCCGAATTTAAAGAACTTTTCTGGAAAGAGCTGCCGGGAATCCTGGATGTCCTGGAGGAGGAAGCTCCGCTCTATGCGAGGGTGTTCCGTTCTTTCTATAAAAAACATCAGGAGAATCCTAAAGAGGACAGCTTTTTCTTTAATACGCCGGCCTTTCTTGTGATCACGGCTAAAAATGTGCTGGATGCAGGTCTTGCGGCAGCGAACATTGAGAACATGGCTGTAGCCGAAGGGGCCGGCGTGCTGTACAGCGGATACACAAGAGCGGTCATAGACGCAAGCAAGACGCTCCGGGAATGGCTGGGAATCGGCAGCCGGACCGTTGCCTGCTGTATGCTGATCGGATATCCGGCAGTGTCTTATAAAAGGACAGCCCCGAGGAAACAGGGAAATATTGTCATCAGATAGCATTTCTTTTTCTTGCAGAGTCTGCGGTATGTGTGCTAAGTTATATATAACAAAAGAAAACCTGAAAAGGAAATGGTGATACTATGTTGATAAAGATTGATTTCAACAGTGATGAAGCGATTTATATGCAGGTGCGCAACCAGATCATCATGGGGATTGCGACTTCTGAAATCCGGGAAGGCGATGCGTTGCCCTCTGTTCGTCAGCTGGCGCAGGCGGTGGGAATAAATATGCATACTGTAAATAAGGCCTACAGTCTTCTAAGGCAGGAGGGCTTTATCCAGCTGGATCGGAGAAAAGGAGCTGTGATCGCGCTGGACATCGACAAGATCGAGGCGGTGGAGGAAATGCGTCAGCAACTTCGCATTATACTGGCGAGGGGATGCTGTAAGAATATTTCCAGAGAAGAAGTTCACGCACTGGTAGATGAAATTTTTGAAGAGTACTCTTAGAACGCTTCCGGCGGACGCAGAAAAAGGAAAGGAGTAAAATCTGAGTATGCCCGGGCGCATACCGGAAGAAAAGACAACATGAATTATACGGAACAGGCAAAAGAAGTATTAAAAATTGCAAAATCAGCTGCAAAAGAGCTGAAGCATCCATATATTGGAACAGAGCATCTTCTGGTGGGACTGAAGAAGGTGTATACAGGTGTGGCGGGACAGGTTCTGGCTATGAATGGAGTCAGCGAGGAAAATATTCTAAAGATCATGAATGAACTTGTCTCTCCCGGAGAGGGAAGCACTATCTGTAAGGATCCGGAAATCAGTCCGAGACTGGAGTATATTCTGGAGGAGGCGGAAGCAGAGGCAGCGTCTCTTCGGTCAGAGAAAACAGGGACAGAGCATATGCTGCTGGCATTGCTGAAAGATGTGGATTGTGTTGCGGCAAGGATTCTTCTGACGCTGAATATTAATATTCAGAAGATCTGCCAGGACGTCTTTCTGACAGTGGGAGTGGACCCCAAGGAATATATGGAAGAAATGCAGGATGAAGGCAAAAGGAAAAATTCTGTGTTGGAGCAGTATGGAACAGATCTGACAATGCAGGCTTTGGAAGGAAAACTGGATCCTGTCATCGGCAGAGAAAAAGAGATTGAAAGACTCATGCAGATCTTGAGCCGTCGGACGAAAAACAATCCCTGTCTGGTGGGGGAACCGGGAGTTGGAAAGACAGCCGTGCTGGAAGGACTTTCAGACCGTGTGGCGAAAGGAACAGTGCCGGATACCATGAAGGGCAGGAGGATCGTCACAGTAGATCTTGCCGGAATGATCGCCGGATCAAAATATCGCGGAGAATTTGAAGAGCGGATGAAACGGCTGATCCAGGAAGTGAAGGCATCGGGAAATGTGATCTTATTTCTCGATGAGGTGCACACGATTATCGGAGCAGGCGGCGCGGAAGGTGCGATGGATGCTTCCAATATATTGAAACCTTCTCTTGCCAGAGGAGAGCTGCAGCTCATTGGAGCTACAACTCTGGCGGAGTATCGGAAATATATTGAGAAGGATGCTGCCCTGGAGCGGCGTTTTCAGCCGGTTATGGTGGAAGAGCCAAGCGAGGAAGAGTGTCTGAAGATTCTGGAAGGACTTCGGGAAAAATATGAACAGCACCACAAGGTTGCGATCGAGCAGGGAGCTTTGGAGTCAGCAGTTAAACTGTCCAGCAGATATATCAGCGACAGATTCCTTCCGGATAAAGCCATTGACGTACTGGACGAGGCTTGCTCCAAAGTGCGGCTTAGAGGCTTTAAAGTGCCGGAAAATGTGGAAAAAATGGAAAGGCTGATTGAAAATCTGGGAACAGAGAAAGAGGATGCGATACGAAACGGCGATATGAAGGGCGCATCTTTGCTCCATCATGAGCAGGAAGAACTGCGAAAGAGACTGGAGCAGCAGAAAAAACGTCTGCAGAGAAGGAACAGTCAGAAACAGATTACAGTAAAGGAAGAGGACATTGCAGATGTAGTATCCCAGTGGACCAGGATCCCGGTGCAGAAACTGGCGGAGTCAGAAAGCGCCAGACTGAAAAAGCTGGAACAGACTCTTCACAAAAGAGTTGTAGGGCAGGAAGAAGCAGTCACAGCGGTTGCTAAGGCTGTAAGAAGAGGCCGGGTAGGGCTGAAAGATCCGGGACGTCCCATTGGTTCCTTCCTGTTCCTTGGACCAACCGGAGTCGGGAAAACAGAACTTTCCAAAGCGCTGGCAGAGGCACTGTTTGGAAATGAAGAGTCTATGATACGTGTAGATATGTCCGAGTATATGGAAAAACACAGTGTGTCAAAAATGATCGGTTCTCCTCCGGGATATGTGGGACATGATGACGGCGGACAGTTAAGTGAGCAGGTGCGCAGGCATCCCTATTCGGTCGTGCTCTTTGATGAGATCGAAAAGGCGCACCCGGATGTGTTCAACATCCTTCTGCAGGTGCTGGATGACGGACATATTACAGATTCCCAGGGGCGCAAGGTGGATTTTCGGAATACAGTGATCATTATGACGTCCAATGCCGGAGCCCAGGCGATCATAGATCCCAAACGTCTTGGATTTGTCACGAAGGAGGACGCATCCGGAGATTATAAGAGGATGAAGGCCAATGTTATGAATGAGATCAAGCTCATCTTCCGTCCGGAATTTTTAAATCGTATTGATGAGATCATTGTCTTCCATGCGCTGACATCCAACGAAATGAAAAAGATCGTGGGAATGATGTGCAAAGAGGTGTGCGACAGAGCCAAGTCCCAGCTTGGTATTACGCTTCATGTCAGGGAGTCTGTGAAGAAGCACATCGTTGAGACCGGAACGGATCAGAAATACGGAGCACGGCCGCTTCGCCGGGCAGTCCAGAATATGCTGGAAGATAAGCTGGCAGAGGCCCTGTTGGACGGGGAGATAAAAAGCGGCGATGTTGTGGAAGCCGGTATCTCTAAAAAAGAAATAAAATTTATTTTAAAGACTACAAATTGAAAATTTTTTGAGATATAATGTGAGATACAAAAGAAGAACCATTAGGAGGACATTTGAGATGGCAGTAGTAAAAGAGCTGTTAAGAGCGGAAAGCGATGGAACATTAAGTTTTGGAGATTACACTCTTGCATCCAAGACAAAACTGGAGGATTTTGAGTTTCAGGGCAATCTCTATAAGGTAAAGACCTTCGCTGAAATTACCAAATTGGAAAAAAATGGTATGTTTGTGTATGAATCCGTTCCGGGGACAGCGGTGGAGAACTTTAAGGCAGAGGACGGAACCGTATCATTTAAAGTTTCTGCGCCAAAAGATGTACAGTTTACCCTTGAGCTGGAAGCAGACAGTGAATATGTCGTATATATGGACGGAGTGAATATGGGCGACATGAAGACCAATCTCAGCGGAAAATTAAGTGTCAGCGCAGAGATGGATGAAGGGAAAACGGTAGAAGTAAAAATCGAGAAAAAATAGAGATCAATCATAAAGAGAGCGAAAGGCTGCAGTTTTACACTGCGGCCTTTTGTTGCGTCTGATGAACGGGAAGAGGCAGATCGGATCAGTTTTTCATAGGCTATTTTTTCGCTGTTGTCAAAACAGATTGTACCGCAGTATTGGAATCCGTTTTTCTCTATCAGATGTTTCATGATTTCGTTATCGTTGTCTGTGTCCACTTTGAAACTGTGGATATTCCTTTTTTGTGCAAGCACCTCGGCGAGAGCGAAAACCTGGGAAGCCAGGTCCTTCCCTCTGCTGTGCCGATCCAATGCCAGACGGTGGACAACAACATAGGGCTGTGTGCTAAGCCATTTTCCTCAGAGAGTTTCGTAAGCCGGTTCGCCTTCAAAATCAATACACACATATCCGACGATTTTTTCATCGGCAATACAAAGGTATCCGGTTCCCTTCCGGATATCATTTTCTATGGAATGCTGATCCGGATAGCCATTCTGCCACTGGTCTACACCACAGGATTTCAGATAAGCCTTTGCATCATTGATCAGTTCCATGATCCGCTGCAGATGATCTGCTTTTGCAATTTTCAGTTCCATGAGTATTTCCTCCTGTTGACTTTTTGAGCCCGTGCGATATAATGTACTAAAAATACACTATCTTGTTAAAAAAGTATAAGATAGTTTTGGATCGGAGTCAACAGTATATTGGAAATAAATCTTATATATTAGAACAAAATGCAGCAGTCTGCCTTTATCAATGATGAGAAACGGAGGATGAAATTGGATATTTCAAAAACAACGGCAAAAAACATAAAAAGAATACGAGAAAGCAAGCATCTGACACTGGATGCGGCGGCAGCAGCTACGGGAGTATCCAGGAGCATGCTGTCACAGATTGAGCGGGGAGATGCCAATCCGACCATTACGGTTTTGTGGAAGATTGCAAATGGATTTAAGGTGTCATTTACAGCATTGACAGAGGCAGCTTTAGAGGACGCCACAGTTATCCGCAGTGAATCTGTGCAGCCGGTTACCGAGGGAGACGGACGATATATTAATTATCCGATTTTTCCTTTTGATGAGAAGAAACTCTTTGAAATGTACCGGATCGTGATTGAGCCGGGCGGATGTTTGGATGCTCAGCCGCATATTCTGGGGACAGAAGAATACATTACAGTATTTCAGGGGAATGTGAAGATTACGGCTGGAGGAAATGAATATGAGCTTAAAGAAGGCGATTCCATTCATTTTCGTTCCGATACAGAGCACAGATACCATAATCCGGAGAAAAAGACAGCCCAGTTGAGCATGCTTATTTATTATGGAAAAGGCTAGGTCTGGTACGAGGTAGGGATATATTTTATTTAGTAAGAAGGGAGAAATATTGTGGCAAAAGCGAAAAAGACAATTTTTTTCTGCCAGAACTGCGGACATGAAGAGAGCAAATGGCTGGGACAGTGTCCGGCATGTCGGGAGTGGAATACATTTGTAGAGGAAAAGATCACGCCGGTAAAAGGCGCGGCAGCAGGGAAAAGTGTAAGGGAAGGGGAAGTGGTCACTCTTTCCAGTGTGAGAACTGATGGTGAGGAGAGGATAAAGACAGACATACAGGAATTGGACCGCGTGCTGGGAGGGGGAATTGTCCCCGGTTCTCTCGTGTTGGTGGGAGGAGATCCGGGAATCGGTAAATCAACCCTTCTCCTTCAGGTGTGCCAAAAGCTGTCCGGAAAAAAAGAAAGTGTACTTTATATTTCCGGGGAGGAGTCGCTGAAGCAGATAAAACTTAGAGCTGACCGCATGGGGAAATTTTCAGAAGATCTGCTTCTTCTGTGTGAGACGAATCTGGAAACGATCCGGCAGACCATTGAGAGGCAGAAGCCCCATCTTGCGATCATTGATTCTATACAGACAATGTACAGCGAAGAGATAGGCTCTGCTCCGGGAAGTGTTTCCCAGGTAAGAGAGGCAACGAATACGTTTATGCAGCTTGCCAAGGGACTGGGGATTTCTATTTTTATAGTAGGTCACGTGACAAAAGAAGGAACAGTGGCCGGCCCCAGGGTATTGGAGCATATGGTAGATACAGTGCTGTATTTTGAGGGGGATCGGCATGCCTCCTATCGGATCTTGCGGGGAGTGAAAAACCGTTTTGGCTCCACCAATGAGATCGGTGTGTTTGAAATGCGTCAGACAGGGCTGGAAGAAGTAGCAAATCCGTCAGAATTTATGCTGAGTGGAAAGCCGGAAAATGCTTCGGGATCTGTGGTGGCATGTTCTATGGAAGGGACAAGGCCTATTTTGATGGAAATACAGGCTCTGGTCTGTGCCAGCAATTTCGGTTTCCCGAGAAGAACGGCAGCAGGGACAGACTACAACAGAGTGAATCTCCTTATGGCGGTACTGGAAAAGCGCATGGGACTTCCGCTTTCCAACTATGATGCCTATGTCAATATTGCCGGAGGGATCAGGATGAATGAACCGGCAGTGGATCTGGGTATTGTCATGGCGATTTTCTCAAGTTATAAAAACCGCCCGGTGCCGGAGGATATGATCGTCTTCGGCGAAGTGGGATTAAGCGGCGAAGTCCGCGCAGTGAGTATGCCGGAGCAGAGAGTGTCCGAAGCAAAGAAGCTGGGATTTAAGACATGTGTGATCCCATCGGTATCTGAAAATGCAGTGAAAAATATAGAAGGCATCCGGGTGATCGGGGTAAGAAGTGTCAGTGAGGCGATTCAGCTGTTGTAGAGATGGCGGCCATGTAAAAGGCGTTTGATAGATTGTTTCTGCCTGACATGAGATGATATTGTGCGGAAGAAGGATAGGTTTGAAGTGAATATAGGAGAACAGATTAGTCGTCTGCGTAAACAAAAAGGATTAAGTCAGGATGAATTTGCCAATGTGCTAAAGGGTTTAAGACAAACAGCTTCCAATTGAGAAAATGAAAAAAGTTATCCCGATTTGGAAATGCGATCTGAGTTTAGAAAAGATGATGTAAATTTTACAATGTCAGATTCTAAGACTTATCAAGTTAGTGAACCTACGATAAATGTCGCCAACGCATACTTTACTGTACCGAAAAGCGGGCAGCTGGATCTGGAATTAGATGCCCAGATCGATGACGGAGAATTGCATGTTTTAATTACTGACAGCAACAAACAAAATTTTACAGCTTGTAGAAGGCGGATTTTGCGAAAAATAAAAAAGTAAAAGAAAAATAGAAAAAAAGGTTGACTTTGAAAAATAGAAGTGATATTATATCAAAGCTGTCGCGTGGGACGGCGCAAAACAACTTCATCTCATCTCTTCTTCTTTCTGATTCGGGAGAATACGGAAAAAGAAAAAATGAAAAAAGTTGTTGACAAACATCAAGCGACATGATAAACTATAGAAGTTGTCGCTGATGAGCGAAACAAGCAGAAAGCACCTTGATAACTGAACAATAGACAACGACCCTGAAAATTTCTAAGAGAAATATTCAGAACGGAAATCAGGCAGAAATCGAGAGATGGAAGCCTGGTGCCAACAGTAAATAACGGGATAGGAAAGCTAGTAGTTTTCCTGACCGAGATTAAACGAAAAAGAAGCTTCCGCGATACTAGGCTCGCCCTAAAGGCTTGCCAAGTCATCGGGAAGCGTAAACGAACTAAGGTCCGTGAGAGACCGGACCTAAGTTCTTATTACGAGAGTTTGATCCTGGCTCAGGATGAACGCTGGCGGCGTGCTTAACACATGCAAGTCGAGCGAAGCACCTACTTTGGATTTCTTCGGAATGACGAGGTTTGTGACTGAGCGGCGGACGGGTGAGTAACGCGTGGGCAACCTGCCTCACACAGGGGGATAACAGTTAGAAATGACTGCTAATACCGCATAAGACCACGAAACCGCATGGTTTTGAGGTAAAAACTCCGGTGGTGTGAGATGGGCCCGCGTCTGATTAGGTAGTTGGTGCGGTAACGGCGCACCAAGCCGACGATCAGTAGCCGACCTGAGAGGGTGACCGGCCACATTGGGACTG
>OIYU01000043.1_pt1 | contig 103644 bp, 88 predicted proteins | sample 1588321 | NCBI WGS metagenome assembly OIYU01 (sample SAMN03283258) | human gut metagenome | biome: human-associated habitat; material: feces | host: Homo sapiens | place: USA | collected 2013 | reverse complement strand
TATATCGGCATTTACCAACTTATGAAAAGATAATCAGAAATTTAGTAAGTTTTTAATGTTAAAAACGCAATTCATTACAAAATAGTTATATGAAATTTGGAGTAATGCAAATGAAAACTATTAAAATTATATTAACTTGACCTAATATGAATTGCAAGTAAAAAGCGATCTGATTATTACAGATCGCTTTGGCTTTTTGATGGATAAACAATATAAAAGGCAGAAAACAAGAAAGGCACCGTGAAAAATCACGGTGCCAAAAGAATTGATATTCTTTTTAGTGTAAGACTATGAATTAATCATCACACCAACCATAACAAAACCATTCTAAATCAGCGACATTGTCTATATAGTCTTTTTTGTGCTTTTTAGACTTTGCCATATTTGCCTGATTTGCTTTGTAGGCTTTGTTGTTTGGATTGTGTTGGTTAGCATAATCATCCAACTGCTTTTGTGTATGCGTTTTCGATGATACACCTTTTTTCTTATTTGCCATAGTCTGCTCCTTTCTCCGTAGAACGAAGTGAAAACACACAACATAATAATGCATTAGAATAACCGCTCACCGAGGAGCTTTTTTAAGTCCTTTGGGGTAATTAATACGAACAATAAATAATAAACACCATTCAATGCAACTATTACTATCTACGGTTGTCGGAGTAATTATCAAAAAAGTATGTTCGCTGATTTTTTGATAATTAACATATTCAATATATCACAAAATTCTAAAAATATCAATATCATAAACACAAGCAAAAATAGGGGAAAATAAATAAATAAAAAAAGAGCTGAATTTTCAGCTCTTTTTCGTGGCAGAGGTATAAGAACCTGAACGCAAGCGTTCAGAACCTTGTTACTCGCTTTGCTCGTAATAACGATTCGAACCTTAAATGACGGAGTCAGAGGCTCGCAATCTTTTTTCAAAACCGCCTATTTAAGCCATTTTTCAGACTTTGCGTCTCTCAAAAATCTCTCAGAATTTTATTTTTGCTCAGCACGGCAAATTCGTATGAGGAATTGTGAACCTTACACTGAGGTGTCGAAAGAAGTTCTAAATCCACATTATCTTTTACAGTAGGGTAGTGCACCGTTTGGTGACGAAGAATATAAAAGCTCTTCATTTAATTTCACAAACAAAGTGTCATATATGGCGGCAAATAAATACCTAACTTAAACATAATAAGCCTCTCCTTTAATTACACTCCTATTTGTTTTCAAACCAAATATCCATTTTGCTTGACTGAGCTTGTCTTTTGTATTCTGTTTGATTTGATGTGCGGGCAGTCCGTTCGGTGTCAGTTGGTTTTTGGGAAATTTGCCGAGGCTGCTTATTGTTTTGCTGTGCTTGATTTTGAACACTATTCTCTGACGAAGGCGAAGGTGCTTTGTCAAATGTTCTGAGTATTTCTTCAATTTCTTTTTCTTGTTCGTCCATTTGATTTCTCCTTGTTCGATTTTGATTCAACGCTGAAAAGCATTGTGTTGCTGCAGGGCTTGTGATAAAGGTTTTAAGCGTTAAAAACCACCAGATGCAAATCGCTGTTGTATGCAAAGAAAATCCGCAAAAGGCCAAAGAAAAAAGCAGAAAGCAAGGATAAAAAAGAATCCCGATAACATTGAAACGGCAGATGAGAAATCATCTGTCGTTTGTTTTTATCTCTTCAGAAAAGATTCCACCGGTAGAACCGGGGGGTTCATCAATTGCTAAGCAGTCAAAAGGAGTCAAGACATAAAATCTTGACTCCTTTACTCTTTAGTCGTTCCAATCAGGTGGAGTGACAATCGGTTCATCGCCGCCACCGGATGTCGTAATTACATCAACGGCAGCAAACTTTTGAATGTCTGAATCAGGTTTGATATACTTTTCCTTCATCTTAATACCTCCTTAATTATTTCATATCTATCACATAAATGGATATGCCGATTATTTGCCTGCATAGGCTTTTGCGGAATTGCCGTAACGCATCATTGCGTCTGTAACTGCTTTTAACTTTGCATCAGTAACAGTTGCGGCATAGGATTCCACACTGTACTTAAGTGTATAGCTGACTTGCTCATCGCCTTTGTATGCAGTGATAAATACTTCATCACTCATTTGATTTGCATAAACACCGTCAAAATAGAAATACCAATAACCGTCTTTGCCTTTTTCAAAATTATCCGGATTTTCGGCATAGGTATATGTCAATGTTCTTGAACCTATTTTTACTTTGAATGAAAGGTCATCAAGAGTAACATTGGTCATATTCAGCGGTATTGCAATTTCAACCGAATTATTCAGCCTTAATGCCGTACCAAACTTTACAAGCCTGTTTTCGCAGGTTTCGTAGCTTGCATTCTTGATATTCGTTAAATTCAAATCAGCCGTGCTGCGAAGTGCTTTTTGCTCATCGGTAAGTATATCGGTAAGTAAATTATCGGTTTTATAGTTTTGATATACCTGACAAGCCTCGCCGTAATATACCAAATCCACCAGCAAAGTTTTAAGCTTTGCAGAAGATGTAGGCTTATTCAGCGTTGACTTAATATAGTCGGTTGCACTGTATTTATAAGCATTACCGTTATATGTCACACCGTCTTTGACGCCATAGAATGTAATACTTACATCATCACCTAAAGCCTGCGGTGAAATACCCGTATAATCAAATATGCAATAAACAATTGAATTTGAAGTTAATGTTTTACCAGACGGATATACTTTTTCGGTTTTACCGTTTCGGGTAAACTCGGCATACACTTCGTCATAATAATCGACTACATCTTTGGTAATGTAAGTTGCAAGGGTGATACTGCTTTCAAGCGACAATGCATTACCTCTGCGACGAAGAAGAGCTGTATTCGGTGCCTCTTTTGTTTCACTTTCACCACAAGCGGAGCAAGTACGAGTCTGCGTGCCGTCTTTATAATCACTTGATGAATTATAAACAGCATCATTATTGTATTTCCAAGCAGACCAAGTGTGAGTGTGTTCTTCGTTTTTATTTTTGTAATAATATGTAACAACCGTTCCGTCCGAAACAATAGGCTTGTTCAAGCCGTCAGCCTTTACAAATTTGTAATCAAAAAGTGTTTTTGCCGGTGTTAAATCAAGCTTTGTGCCGTATGGCACGGTAAATGTTCCGCCGGCAGTGTTTGGAATTTCAGAGCCGTCCTCAAATTTATACTGAATTGAAACGGTTGTGTAGCGCTGTGTTTCCGTATTGTCGTCAGCAAGCACATTTCCGTTTTCATCGAGCACCTGAAATGCCACGGTATCGCCGCTCTTAAGCTGTGCATCAGACGGAATTTGATAGATAAGAGAGCAACTCTTTAAGCCTGAATTAAAATCGCTTTTAATGTGATCCAAAGCACCGAGCGGCCAGAAGTTTGCCTTGTCATTCCAAACAGGGACATCAAAGGTTTGTACTGTTTGAAGCGGATTTCCCGATGAATCGGTTGCAATGCTTCCGTCGGAGTGCTTTATCCACATTTTGAATTTTAATTGTCGTGCATTTTTATCTGAAATGTTTTGAATAACAGTTCTAAGCTCGATTTTTTTACCGTTCATATTAGTATTAAATCTGCTTTTGCTGTTGCCGCTCAAAAGTCGGTCATTGCGATTATATGTGTAATTATAATATGAACTTGTTTCAAGGTCGGTAAAATCAGACGGCTTTGAATAAGCACCCGTATATTCCTTAACCTCGGGAGTTGCAACATAAAGGTCTACATCCTTAACAAGCTGAGACATTCGCTTGAAGCCCTGCAAACGGCAAACCTCACAGAATTGATAGTTTGTGTCTCTCATTATGCACTCATAACTTGAAACAAGCATTTTTGAGCCGTAAGCATTGCGGCAGGTATATGTGTTTCTAAAACCTAAAAGCTGTCGCCATTTTATCTTTTCCGGGTCTTCAACCGAGGAAAGATTGAGTGATTTAAGCTCCTTATCGTCAAGCAAATATCCGCCGCTGTATTCATCACCGAGACCGAGCAAACCGTGTCCAAACTCGTGTGCAAAAGTTTTTGACGCACGATAACTGTCTGATGGCGAAATGAAATAATGGAAGCCGTATTCACGGTTGTTATATGCACCGCCGAAATCTGATTTTGTGTTTACAACCATAGCGAACTGAGCAATATAATCGTGAACATAATAATAAGGCTCATATTCCGAACCGGACGGAATTGTGTTTGGATCACACTTTTTTTTGATATGAGCATCGTGAATTTTCTCGATAAATTCCGGTCCGATACATCTTTCAAAAATGTGATTTTTCCACTGACTTCTGTGGAGATTATTAGAAATAACAGGCGAATTATATTTGTCGACTATAACATCAAAGAAGGTGCTTCCGCCATTGTCAAAACTTGATTCGGAAGCCGTACAAAGAGCGTAAACATTAAATCTGTCGGCATAACTGCGATAAGGCTCATATTTCATAGCGTCCTGCCAAAGCCGTTTTACATCATTAATAAATTTGCCTTGCTGGCTCTTAGTATATCCCTCGCCGCAAACGACAACGACCATATTTTCCGTGTCGCTTCGTGTTTTTTGAATAGTGTATACCGGAATGGTGGGGTTGGCGTATTTTCCGTCACCTGAATACCACGGCCCCAAGGTAAGCTGAATGCTTTGCTCCGTGCTGACATTCCAATCGGGATTTGCGTCCTCGGCAGGTTCCGAAATTGTATAATCATCCTCTTGCTTATTTGGAGCAGAGCCGATATAAGGACTGCTTTGTGAGCCGCTGCCGGAAGTTGTAACAAAATATTCGGAATCGAGATAAAATGCAGGTCTTACGCCCAAATCGGAATACCACGGAGCGTATCTGCCAACTTCACCGCTTGAGCTGATGTATCGCATATCGTGATTGCAATCGGTAACGGGGGTGCGAAGCCAATAAGGCCAAGCCATTCCGTTGCTATTGTAAGCAATATAATAACCTTTAAGATTTTTCCACACGGCATTAGCCTGCTTTACATCAAGAAGAAAAACCTTTTCGGTTGTAGTTTCAAAATACGAACTGTCGTAATTTGCTACTGCTTCCGAAATACCGGTATAATATAACAAATCCGAATTTGCGTCTCCATCAACTATGCCCTTGTTGTATTCGGGATGAGAAACGAGAGAACGCTGAGTTACGGTTTTCATTGCTGCAATTTCAGATTTTGAAAAAGCGTTGAGAAAACCCGCTTTTTGGTTGTACGCTCCCACACCGCTTACATATCCGTCTTTGGGAGGGTTGCCGCAAAGCCAATCGACATTACCCGCCGATGCGGTCGAATTAAGCCACGAGCGCATATTGCTGTCTTTCCAATAGTTAGAACCGTAATCATCACGCTTATAGCTTCTGCTGTGGGATTTTGAGATGCTGTTGTCATTTGTTTTGGCATCGTATGCAAGGGTGTCAACAATTTTATCCGCAAGCATAAGCGGACCGTTATCGTCAATGCTTACACATCGCCAAAGAATCGAGGCATTGTTATACGTGCCCATTTTGACATAATCGCCCACTTTAATGTCAGGCTTTGAAGATGCCTGAACGGACATCGGTAAGAGCGAAACCGCCATACACAGTGCCAATAATACTGCTGTTAATTTTTTCGTCATTAAGTCACTTCCTTTATAAGCTATATATTTGCTTTTACTATATCATAAGGAATAATGTGTGTCAACGAAAATTCTGTTAATTCTTTGTCAATTTTGCAGCCGGTACATTTAATATTATACGAAGAAGAAAATCTTATCAAATATGCAAAAAGGCTTCTGCCCAAAACAGGGCAAAAGCCTTAAAAATTATGCGATTTTTAGGTTTAGTTGCAAGCCAAGGGGGACTATTTCATCTGCCCGAAAACATGTTTTTGAAAAAAGTGTTGCAAAAGCGGTTGAACACAAAGATTTTCATATCCGATAAGCCTGAATTTTGCGGCGCAATCGGTGCGGGATTGTTTGCCGTTGACAGCGACAGATTGTTGGAAAGGCTCGAATGTAACGCCTTGAACATAAACCCGAAAAATCTTGTGATTTTAATCGGAACGAATGACATCGGCATAGGAGTTCCGACCGAGTACACCTTGAAAAATATAAAAGAAATTTTGCAAAGAACGCAGACACTTTGCCCGAATACCAACATTGTGTTGCAGGCAATTTATCCCGTAAATTCGCATTTGTCAGTTATTGCAAGGCAGATGGTCGGCAGACGCAGCAACAAAAAGATTTTGGCATTCAACGAAGAACTGCACAAAATCGCTATTGAGAGCAAGGTGCAATGGCTCGACCTTACAAAAGTGCTGTCCGATGAAAAGGGCAGGCTTGCAAAAGAATACTGCTATGACGGTCTGCACCTGAACGCCCAAGGTTTTGAGATCGTATCCGAAAATATTATTCCTCTGTTGAAATAAGCATAAGTAAAAAGGACTTGAAATGTCGTTGAACTGCCCCAGATTGTGCAGACAGTACAAAAAAGCAGCCTAAGGTAGAATAATTTAATTTTAAGCAACAAACTGATTTCGTTTTTCGAGCGGAGACGGTTTCGTTTTTGTTTGAATACGGTAATTGTTGTAGAAGTTGATGTATCTGGATTTTATTTCGGCTGTTTTTTTACAGCGCCTTTTTTCATTCTTGCTTTTTTTCTTAAATTTGATATAATGAAAAAAGTTAGAAAAGAGGGGATTTCTTTTGAAAACTTCTACAGAAATTCAATCCATTGTTGATGTGGTTGGCGAAGAAAAAGCCATTGAAATGATTGCAAAAGCCGGCTTTGATGCGTGGGATTTTTCCATGTTTAACATGTTTAATATGAAAAAACGCATGAATCCTTTTGAGGGGCTTTTTAAAAAGAAATATGCGCTTGTAACGAATGATTATCTCAAATTTGCAAGGCGCTTAAAGCAGATTGGCGAAGAGAACGGTGTGGTTTGCAATCAATCCCATGCACCGTTTCCGTCACTCCATAAAAATGTTCGCCCTTATTTACAGCGTGCCATTGAATGTACCGCAGAAGCGGGTGGCAAGATTTGCGTCATTCACCCAGATAACCTTAAGTCTCCCAAAGATAATGCCGAGTTTTTCTTAGAACTTTTGCCCTTTGCCAAAGACTACGGCGTAAAGATTGCAACAGAAAATATGTGGAATTGGAATGTTCAAAAGAATGAAGCAAAGTTTGCCGCTTGTTCTAACCCTGAAAGCTTTAATGCACATTTGGATGCCATAAATGACCCATATTTTGTAGCCTGTCTCGACCTTGGACACGCCGAAATGCGCGGCTTAGATACAAGTGCCGTAGAGATGATTGAAAAACTCGGCAGCCGTTTACAAGCCCTGCATATACACGATAACGATTTACACCACGATTCTCACCAAATTCCGTTTTCGATGCAAATAGATTTTGAACCAATTGTGAAAGCACTCAAAGCCATCCACTATGACGGCTATTTTACCTTAGAGGCCGATCAATTTATGAAAGCATACAATCGCAATAATGCCTTTGAGGGCGTAAAGCTTTTGGCAGAGTCCGCAAGGAAACTTGCCGATATGTATGAAAAAGCCTAAACAATTATAGTAAAAACCGCTGTCTTATAGACGGCGGTTTTTTGTTGGGAATTTTTCTCAAACAGCTTATATTTTACCGAAAAGAGGGGTACACTAAACATAGCGCCAGACTGTACATAACAACTAAAAAAGGAAGATGTATTACTAAGTGGTATTAAAGAGGTTTAAATATGAAAAAGAATCTTACTGATGACTACCTTTGCATTTTTGATGGATAAACAATATAAAAGGGCAAACTTAAAAGAGAGGGCTTAAAGTTTTATTACTTTAAGCCCTCGTTATTTTTTTGAAATGTCTCTCAAATTTTTTGCCCATTTCAATTCGTGTTACGTTTTGATTTGAGCGATGTCTCTCAAAAGTCTCAGTCATAAATGCCCTAAATCGCACTAAAATGACTTTGGAATTTTGAAATTTGCTGTCTCTTAGAATCTCTCAAAAATCTCTCGGAATTTTATTTTTGCTTAGAACCGCAAATTCGTATGAGGAATTGCGAACCTTACACTGAAGTGTCAAAAGAAACTCTAAATCCGCATTATCATTTACAGTAGGGTACCGTGCAATTTAATGACGAAGAATAGAAGAATATAAAAACTAATTATTCAATCAGATTTAATCCAAACTCAAGTCTCGTATATTCTATTCAATAATTAGGTAACAAAAAAGCGCCGTATTTCTACGACGCTTTTGTCTTGCTCAGAAGATGGAGCAAGGGAATGTTATTCAATTATCTGTTGTACTTTTTCTTTCTGCTGGCAACCGTTGTAGCAAGGGTTGCGCCGCCGCTGGCTAACAGTAGGGAAATCCACAGTGCAAGGTTGCTTGTATCGCCGGTCTGCGGACTCTTATCGGATGTTCCCGGTTTGGTACTGGCAGGCTTTTTCTCAAGAGCAGCAATCGCATCTTCGATAGCCTTTGCCATCTTGTCTACTTCAGATTGCTCCGTAATATTTTTACCACGGACAACAGCTTTGACAGCGGTTTCCACACCGGAGAAATCCTTGTAGTCATCCTTCTTCAAAGCGTTTGCTTTAGCAATGGCTGCATCTACCTTAGTATAATCAGCGTCCTTGTATTGCAGGGCAGCAATGGCATCTTCAATAGCCTTAGCCATTGCCTCAACCTCGGTCTGCTCCGTAATATTTTTACCACGGACAACAGCTTTGACAGCGGCTTCCACGCCGGTGAAGTCCTTGTAGTTATCCTTGTTCAGTGCATTTGCTTTGGCAATGGCTGCATCAACCTTTGTGTAATCTGCATCCTTGTATTGCAGGGCAGCAATGGCATCTTCAATAGCCTTTTCCATTGCGTCAACTTCGCTCTGCTCAGTGATATTCTTGTCACGGACAACAGCATTGACGGCAGCTTCCACGGCAGTGAAGTCCTTGTACTCGTCCTTGTTCAGGGCATTTGCCTTGTCAATGGCTGCGTCGACCTTAGTGTAGTCGGCAGGTAGATAAGTCATTGCAATGGTCTGCGTATGCGTTGCCGCATCGGCGGTGATCGTTATATTGTCGGTGTATGCTTTGCAGTTATCGGCTGTTACCTCAACAGGGTAAGTTCCTGCTTCCAAACTGACAGAGCCGGTAACCTCCTGACCATTCACTTTAACAACAACATTGGTCAGACTGTCCGGCGTTACAACGAAAGAAACCGGATAGACAGCCTTTGTGATAAAATGGACATTCTTATAAAGTGCAAAATATTGGGTTCCGCTGGAAAGCAGGTCAATTTCTGTTCCTTCCGAGTCTACGGCTTTTGCATAGTTCAGGTGATAGCCATCGGCAATCACAGGCACACTTTCATCGAAAATTGCAGGGATATTATTCTCATTCGTATTCTTTGCATCAATCTCTGCTTCTTCTACAGTGAAGGTGCCGTTACCGCCCATGGGGTATTTACCGTCAGTGGTTACTTTGGCACCACCCTTGATCAAAATATTGCCTCTTGCCCATAGCGCGCCGTCCGCAGTAGAGGTACAGCTTACCTGGCCGCCATCAACCGTCAAATTACCTGCGGCAAACAGACTGGGATAATAGCTTGTTGCTGTAACTTTAGATGCAGCAAGCTCAATATCGCCGCCGTTCCCTTCTTGATCTTTCCAGATATATGCTCCGTTACGTCCGTCCTGAGTCGCCTTAAGCGTAACATCGGCGCCGTTTATAATCTTCAGCCAATGGGCATCGATTCCGGCATACAAGCCGGTGGAATCCACTGTTGCCCCGTCAATTTTGACCATTCTTCCGGTTATGCCCAATCCGCCTTCAGAGTTTATTATGACCCTTGCTTTATCGGAAATCTTGACGTCAGCCCCTGTGCTAATTCCATCGTAGTTTTCCCCGATAACGTTGATCACCAGTGTTCCATCGCCGGTAATCTCGACAGAATTGCTGTAATTGAGGTATATTCCCACTCCTCCGCCGGGATCGGTTCGGGTAATACTATTTGTCCCGGTCAACCGTATCTTCAACGTACTGGGGATAGTCGTTTTAATACCGTAGTCTGACATGGTGTCGTTGTCAAGGGTAGCATTGTTCAAAAACAAGGTGTGCGTGGTCGGGTCATAACTTACTGTTCCACTGAAAAGATTATCCTTATTCTCAGATGTGACCTGTACGCCGTCTACCCAGATGTCGTAGACTGTGGGTTCCGCTGCCAGTGCTGTGGCAGGCAGGAGTCCAGCTACCATTACAATGCTGAGTAGGATTGCAAATAGTTTTTTCTTCATAACAGTTCCTCCATTTTTTAATTGTCCGCTATTTACTTTCTCCGACAGCGGACACGCCGGAGAAGACAGAAGGTTTAACCGGAAAAGATCGATTTGCCGGTCGTGGTTAGGACTTCAATATCAAACCACCATCCTTCCGGCAAACGCAAAAAGCCGAAGCCAGGGCATAATGCGCCCTGTCTCCGGCAATTGGTTCGTTATAAATTGTATGAAATAAGACTTGACGCGCTGAAAAAACGGCGCTATGCTCCTGCCCAGCCGAGCCGACAATGATTGTCGCATTTCCGTTTGTCATAGACAAGTCCGCCTTCCATAATTCCTAAGGCAAAAAGGATATAAATTCCCCACTATATAATTATACAAAAGTATTGTAGCATATTTTTCCCAAAATCTCAAGAAGTTTTCAGAATATTACACTTCTCTTTTTCTCAAATCATTGCCTTCTTCCATTACTCACGGAACTGTATGACTTCTTGAATACTTCCCGAAAAGGAAAAGCCGCCGTCTGTGACAGCGACTTTTCTATTTAGCGGGTAAACCGTCCGAGAAAACATTGTTTCTGCCTGCTTGTTAAGGTCTGTATGGTAATCGCTCAGCTTGCTGGTAGTCAGCAGTTCAACATACAAGCGGACCTTACACTGAGGTGTCGAAAGAAACTCTAAATCTGCATTATTATTTACAGTAGGGTACTGCACCATTTGATGACGAAGAATATAAAAGTGTTCTTCGTTTAGTTTCACAAACAAAATGTCATATATGGCGGCAAATAAATACCTAACTTAAACATAATAAGCCGTTCTTTTAGTTACACTCCAATTTGTTTTCAGTCCAAATAACCATTCACTTCTGCACGATTGCTCAAATTTTTATAATCAACAAATTATATATAGTCTATTAATATCATTTATAACATATTTAATATCTACTGCTATAATTATGTTATTTCGCTAGACTAAAGAATATCATAAATGTCAACAAACAGATTAACAATTTCTTTATAAATATTATTATCAATACAGTCAAGTATATCAAATGTATTTAACATTACTGCACCAGTATAATAATTATTACACTGATAATTTCTAATTGTTCTATGATTTCCATCAATAATCTGATAATCAAAAATTTTATCATGCAATAATAAAACAGGTTCATCATTTATATTAGAGTTAAATAATGGATCGTATTCATTTTTGGTGGAATCAAGTACTAAATTGTAGAGCTGTTCCGTAACTATATTTACAGTAGGTTTATTGATTACTTTTTTTCTTAATTTACTTATATTAATTTCAACCGGACAAGTGGCATTAAGATAATTTGTTCTTAAACATACGGTAGCGTCAAAGTATTCTGTAAAAATATCATTCGATTGTTCTAAAGAAAAATCAGAAGATTGCAATATTTTAGAAAATGATTTTAATCTTTTTCTAAGATTAAAATTAAATAAATTATGCGATATCAACGATTTAACAAGCTTAGGATAATTCTCAATAAATTTCATTAGATTTTCATCAATCATCTATATATATCCCCATTGTTCTATAAATTCAAGCATGATTAATTATTCAATGTAGTATTTTTATTAATCTGACAGTAAAACCGACTTGATTATTTCAACAACTTGCTTTTCATCTTCAACAATACAATTTTGTTGAGAAATAAATTCATCTAATGCATTCAATATATCTTTATACTCATATATAATTTCATCACTTGTGCCGTCAGAAGCACCGCCATCCTCATCAAAATTTAGATAACCAACAATTAATTTTATGTATCCTCTAATCACTTCGTTTTTATTATTGCATAAACCTATATCTATAATTTCTTCACTTCCTTCAGTTGGGAATATATCAATTTCATCGATGTTGAGAGTAAATTTGCTGTCATCAATTCCTATTATAGTAATACTTTCCCCATAATTAAGCATATCAGGAAGATTTTCCTCATTAAAAATGTTATACGCTGTTTCAGATTTACGATTTGTCCAATCTTTTATTTTTTTGATCTCATTTTCTTTTATATTTTCAATATCGTTAATATGAGGAATATCTGATATGTCAACTAATTTTGCATATATTGATTTAATATATTTGTGTGGATTTGATTCATTAAGTATTTCACTCATTGAATCAAAAGTAATTGAAAAATCTTCATAATATTGATGTAATTGGTTAATTGTATCAAATCTTTGAATTATTTTTTTAGAAAATTCTGAATTGGACAACTCATTTTCTAAATAAGCTTCATATTCCCCAAGAGGAACAAATCCAAGTTGTTCTCTTTCCAAATCTTGAATTTCTTGTTTATAATCGAGTGCAGACTGATTTTCAAGCTCATATCTCTTTTTTCTTGAATCTCCGTCCAAAACAATTGTGAACGGAAAAATATTATACAGTTTATTTTCGAGATCAAGTTCTATTCTACATAAAAAATTCGCTGCATGTTCTTCTCTCATCTTTATTGTATCAACAAAACAATATTCTTTATTTTCAGAATCCCAAGCAGCATTTGAATAATCGTCATAAAAACAATCGGCAGATATATTTGTTTTACACGAAAGGGTAACTTTTGATTTTTTTTCACTTATTTCATCTATAGAATAAATCATAAATTCAAAACTTGAAATATTGTGAATGTAAGATTCATAATAATCAAATCCATACTCAATGCCATCATTATCATATGAAATACCTCTTACATCAATATTTTCGTTTAACTTGATATATTTTATAAAATCAGAACTAATATGAAATTGTTGTTCTTTTATAAAGTTCTTTATTTCTGCATATGCCACTTCTTTTTCTTTATTTATTGTATCAAATAATTCTTCCAACGAACTAAAGAAATAATGATTTGGAGTATTTTTGCAAGCTTTCTTAAAGCCCTTGTCATTACTAATTATTGCAACATTTTCATCATTTCCAAAACGATTTATGATTTGATTAGCAATAAAGGCATCAGGAAATTCTTTCCGTTTTTTCAATCCTTCTTCAAAAGGAGGATTTATATCAAAATAATCATCTATGATCTTTTCAAAATTTATTAAATCATTTCCAAGAATTTCCGCATCGATATTTTCTATATAAGCATCAAACTGTTCTACACCTTTTTTAACAAGATCCTCTTTGTTTTTTGGAATTTCCAATAGTCTGTCCAAACCAACATAATTTACCAAATACTCAGTTGATTCTTGTAAAATATCAGTTCTTAATTTTCTTGCAATACTGCAAATTTTTTTTACTTGTTTTGCAATATGCTTTTTAGATTCTTTAACTACAATTTCACTTAATACTACTTTAATTATTCCATCGTCAACATACTTTTTAAGCATTTGTAGTGTACTTCCCTTGCTTAAATCGTATTTTTTCGCATCGAAAATATTAGTGTCAATTGTAACAATAAGAGGATAATTAAACATTTTTATTCTTCCTTAGAAAATGTATTTATATGAAAGTATACCATATAATTATTGATATTTCCATAAAACTAAAAAAATCAACAAAACACAATATAATAATACAAAAAACATTTGCCATAACAAATTACTTGATATATATTTTAATATTTGTATTTATTCATCGGATTTAATTAATAATTCAGTATATAATAAAATATCTAAAACAATAAATTCAGTGCTAAATGAATTTATTAAAGAAATAATTGATCCAGCGATAATATTAAAACTAAAAAAAGAGTTAGAAATTAATTTGAATAAATTCTTAAAACAATTAATTATATTTATTAAGTTTTAATTAGAAAGCCTATACAAATCTTTTTAGAAATGTATAGGCTTTTTTACTTAATTTTCATAAATCTGCAAAAAGCAGTCAGTTACTACTAATTATAGAGCTTTATTCATTATTCCCTCCTATCGCATAGTGATTCATATGAGTTTATAACACTTTCATTATATAAAGTTGTTTCAACTCGCTAAAAAGTAACACTTTTTTTAAATAAAATTATAAAAATTCAAACTTTATCTTCACAAATATATTATTTATGTAGTATATTAAAAGGACGATAAAATTTTTATAGAATTAAAGTACCAATAAATGGAAAGAGGTACTGTTATGGAAATAAATTACAAGGATATTGGTGTACTAGTTAAACAAGAGCGAATCAATAAAAATATTACTCAAGAAAAACTTGCTGAACTTTCAGGTGTATCTGTTACCCACATGAGTAATATTGAAAATGCAAACACCAAACTGAGTTTACCTGTGCTTATAAATATTGCTAATGCATTAGATTGTGATTCAAGTATACTTTTATTTGGAAATTCTACTTCAAATTTAAATTCTTCTCTATTAATTATTTCAAATATATTATTAGACTGTACAAGTGATAAAAGAATCAGACTGTACAAGTGATGAAAGAATCATTATAATAGACACCATAAAAGCTCTTAAAAACTCTTTAAGAGAAAACAGAAAAGAGGTTTAGTTTGTGAACAGCATACAAAGGGAAATTTGTGAAAATCTTTGGAATGAATATGAACCACAACTCCGCAAAATCTGCAGAGTCAAATTAAGAAGCTGCCCAGATGAAGTTGATGATGTTATGTCAGAAGTGTCTTTAGCTTTATGCAAACAAATAGAAAAATTTGGCAAACCCGAAAAACCAAAACAATGGCTATATGCAACATTTAATAATATTATTAATTTAAAGTATCGGGAAATATATAAACAAAAGGAAAAACAAGAAAACATTGAAAACAAAGATTTCGAATTACCGTTTGAACAAAATGGTATAGAAGAAAAAATTGAAGAAATATATAACAACGAAATAAGAGATAAATTATCCACTTTTTTGTCCAATGATGAATGTATAATTATTAAGTACATATATTTTGACAGATTAAAAATGAAAGAAATTGCTGATATAATTGGTTCAACAGAATCAGCAGTAAAACAAAAACACTATCGAATTTGTAATAAATTAAGAAAGTCAGCAAAAGAATTTGAAAAAAATTATTGAAATTGCATTACCTTTTCAAATTATAAAACAACCTAAAATATAGAAAGGTGATATTATGGATAGATTAACACTTTTAGAAACATTAAAATCCAAATCAATGACCTTATCACTTGAAGATATTCAAGGAATTATGGATGAAGAACTTAATAAAAATCCGGAGGAAATGGATGCTGAACTGATAGACTTATGTGCGGATGTTCTAGATAATGCATATTTTGGTACTCAGGGTGAAGTTATTACTTTAGAAAATAACAGCGAAGAAAATCAAGATAATACCAAAACACATGCAAAAAGGATTAAATTCAGCAAAGTATTATTAATTGCAGCTGTTTTCATTATAATTGCAAGTATCGCTATACCAGTAAGCGCGCGATATGTTCATAATGAAACATCTGATAAAATCGTTCAATTTTTCAGTGACCATTTCAAAATGGATTTGCGTGAGGGTAATCAAAATGCAAATTATCATTCTAATGACAATGTTAATTTAATTAGTGAACTTGAAAATGCGGGATTTGATAAAATTATATTGCCTGCTGCTTTTTTGAATGACAACTATTCAAAAGAAGATATCAGAATTACAGAGAATGATTCTTCTTTATCAGCGGATGTCGATTTCAAACTTGATAATAATATGACAGGCTGTATTGGTATCACTAAATACAAAAGTGCTGATATAGGCGAAATGCTTGTAGGTCAGGGTGAAATTGGTAAACAATATGATTCTGCCAAGCAAATTACTATTAATGGAATGGATGTTCTTATATTTTCTTCAAGTGAACAAGCTTATATCTGCTATGTCGACAATGACATAGATTATTCAATAAGCGTTCTTAATTGTGATTTGGATAAAGGTGTTGAAATTGCCAAAACATTAGAATAATCAGGAGATTTATATGAAAAAATAATTAATTTAATAATAACAGGATGTTTAATTTTCGCTTTACTAATTCCACAAGTGGCATTTGCAGCAGTAGGAGGAGAAGAAGCAGAATGGCAAGATATTGTCTTATCAGATGAGGAATTTGAAGAAATACTTTCTAATAATCCAGACAATCAAATTACGCCATTGTCTTCAGATTTAATTAATAGACATTCCATTGCAATACAGAAGAATGAAAATTGTTTAATAATCGCTGGAACAACTTATGGCTCATCAGAAGTTTCAAAATGTGGATTTACAAAAGTTTCAATACAACGAAGAAGTAACAGCAGTGCATCTTGGAGCAATTATCAAACATATTCTGATTTGTACAACAACAGTCATCAATATATTTTATCAAAAAGCATTTCTGTCCCAAGTGGATATCAATATCGTGTTACTTGCACACACTATGCTAAGAAAAATCTTGTTTCAACACAAAAAATCAATGGTACATCTAACATACTAACCTTTTAAATGTTAACTAAACTAAACAAGGACTCTTAATTATAGAGTCCTTGTTTTTTTTGGGGTATTTTTTGACCATTTCAAAAAGTTTTCAAAAAAGTGTTACTTCTTTGTTCATTATTGCAACTACACATATGGAAGCAATGTTCAACAAATAATTAAAAAGAACATTATCTTTCAGTCGATGTTAAAAATACAAATTAAATAATTCTGGTATTAAAATTTATCAACAAAGTGATTTTATAAAATGAAACACATTGTAATTTGCAGATTATATATCAGAACAGATAAAAGCAAAAATGCGTTACACATAATCATTGGTTTTAACAACCACATTTATGAAGATGATATGTTCCATAAAGCGCTTTTAAAACAAAATCTTCTTTACAATATTTTTAACATCGACAAATATATCTGTTCTTTTATAAATCTCATTTAACAACTATATTTCTAAATATTAAACCAACTATTGAATGTTTAAATATATAATAACGGAATTAAAATTAGAGTTTAGGAGGGATTTATGAATAAAATTAAATCATTTGTTGAAAAATTCCAGATGTTTATAACAAATTTACCAAAGTTTGAAGCAACTGGAACAGAATCAATCGGCTCATTGGATCCAAAGGAAACAGCCCAGTGCTACAGAAAAGTTGGCGGCAGTGATCTTGTTGTTTACAACCTCAGCGGTACAACAAAACATAAGGCTGGATTTGTTAAGTATGCCGGTGGCGTTACATCAGCTCCTACAGCTTCTAAGACTTACAAAAATGGTTCCACTTCAGAAACCATTTATGCTGATACAGCTAAAAAAACTACAATCGGCAGTCTTGATCCGCAGGAATCCTGCCAGTGTATTGGTAAGGTTGATGGAATGTATCTTGTATGCTATAAAGTCAACGGAACATCAAACTATAAGTGTGGCTTCGCTGCATACAGTGGTGGCTGTTAATTACAATCCAATATAATCAAAAAGGTTCTGTGTGCCTATGGCATGCAGAATCTTTGCGCGCATTTATATAAAAATTTTTATTTTCTTAATTTGTTGTAACAATCACATTGCCAAACAGCTCTTTAATTATATCAGAAAAAATTGATGGGAAGTGGTATAAATACATTATAAAAAACGCAATGTAAATCCATTAAAATTTTATTTGAGAGAGGTACTTTATTATGAAAAAAGCAATATCAATATTTATATCAATTATATTATTAGCTACAACAATTTTATCCGGCAGTCTGTCAGCTTTTGCCGAAAACACAACTAAATATTGGGAGCCACGTCCTAATTGTCAAGATACAATTGCCTGTGTAAACGATAAAGAATACAGCGATGATATTAAAATATCTTATAATAATGATTCAGAGCAGTTCATAATTTCATATAACGGCAAAGGTGTAGTGATAAATTGGGAATTTCCTCTTTCGGAAGAAAACAAAGACTATAAAATTGTTTCGCAAAGCAATAATACTATTTATATAAAACTTTTAAATAAAAATCAAGAATTACCTTATATTAACGCTCTTGTTGATTTTGGTGAAACAACAACTTTGAAAAATAAAACAAAATCAGGTGAACAAACCAGCAAACAATCTAAAGAAAATAGAATAAACGAATCAAGCACAACAAAGGAAAAAACATCAGAAACAACAATTTCTACAGCACAAAAAACAAATACAACAATTCAAAACCACACCAATACACCCATAAATAACATTCAGCCCGACTCGAATAATCAAAATACAAATAAAATAATCATTCCTTGTATAATAGGTGTATGTATTTTAATAATTTTTATCATAGCAAAAAAACATAAACATTAAATTATTAAGAAACTGAAAAAGACTCAGTTCCTTTTTATTTTTATAAAAACATCAAAATCTATTTGTAACATTCCCAATATTATTTAACTCTATATTTATGACGGCGTCAGAAAGGCGGTAAGAATATGGACGAAAAAGAACTTGTTATAAGGGCTAAAAAAGGCGACATAGATGCTTTTTGTATTCTTTATGATAATTACATACGGAAACTTTTTAACTACGCATATTATAAACTCGGCAACAGTGAGGATGCTGAAGATGTTGTACAAGATTGTATGCTTACTGCTTTTGAACAGCTTGGAAAATTAAAAAATCCTAAAGCATTTTCATCATGGCTGTTTACAATACTGTATCACGGCTGTATGTCTGCAATCAAGGAACAGATAAAGCAGAGAAATACTTGTGACATTGAAGATTATGCAAATGCATTTTCATATAACAATACCGTCGATGTTGAGCGTGAAGAACTCAAACAGGCATTAAACAGATTAAGCGAGGATGACAGAAATATTGTTCTGCTTTCAGTAGTTGTCGGACTCAACAGCAAGGAAATTGCAAAGATAACAGGGTTTACTGCAGGAAATGTCCGACAGAGGCTGAGCAGAAGCTTATCCAAAATGAAACGCTATTTATCTTAAAGGAGTGTTTGCAATGAAAAATAATGATTTTGATTTTATTAAAAATAGATTTGACAGTGTAGAGCCGAGTATGCCTGACAGTCTTAATAAAGAGATATTAAGACAGAAAATTTCATCAAATGAAGAGCATAAAACGATTAAATTTGAGCAGAAAAAGAATTACTTTAAACCGATTATTTCTGCTGCCGCTTGCTTCATATTGATTGCAGGTATTGCCTTTGCAGCAAATTCAGATGTGTTTAATACTGAAAAAATTTCAGGTTTCGGCAACTATGACGAAGTTAACTCAAAAATAACCGAGCTTGAAAAAGAATCTTCCGTTTCAGAGGGTGGATGTGGTATTTTCAATACTACTTTAGTAAAAGATGAAGAGAATGTTGAAAAGCCTGATGTTGTAAAAACAGACGGCGAATATATCTACTGTGCTTATTTTGATGTAGAAGGCTATACCAACAGAAATAAGGTTTATATATATAAGATCCAGGATAACGAATCAGAATTTGTTTCAGTAATTGATAAACTTGCTTCCGATACAGACGGTGAATATTCTGATTTTTACAAAATAAACACTCTTTTTGTTTATAATAACCGTCTTGTAATTATTTTAGATAAATCAAATCCTATGTCCGCTGATAAATATAAGCGTGATTTTAACACAACGATAATAAAGATTTATGATATTTCCGATAAATCAAATCCGTCATTGATTACTGAAATTGAGCAAAGCGGAGAATATAATCAGGCAAGAATGATTAGCGGTATTCTTTATTTGACATCAGATTATAATGTTGAAACAAATGATAAGAATTATACAATTCCGTGGATTAAGCAGAATGAAGAAACAACATATGCGTCATCAAAAAACATTGTCTGCTTTGAAAATGCAAAAACCGCACAGTATGCCGTTATCAGTACGATAGATGTTGAAACGGGTGAACTCTCAAAAGGTCTGAAAGCAGTTTTGGGCGGATCTGCAAAAATATATTGTACCAAGGATTATATGTATATAAATGAATATATTGAAGGTGAAAGATACGGCGAACCTGAAAGAGATGTAACATCTGCAATGAAATTAAATTTCAAAAACGGCAAATTCACTTATGCAAGTGAAACCGAGGTAAAACAGTATTCAAATAATACTATCGACATTGGACGAGGCGATATGTATGACAGCTTTCTGTATCCTTTTGGCGAATACTATATAAGTCTTGGTCACGACGCAAATGATTTTAAAGACGAAATCATACTTTTCGATAAAAATATGAAAGAACTTGACAGCATTATTTTTGAAAATGAATGTATTTCTGTCAATACAAATCTTCCTCGTTTTGATAAAAACACAAATACAATAACCCTTCCGGCAAATTATTATGACGAAGGAATAGAAGATTACCACTATCAAGGCGCTGTTGTATTAGAAATCACCAACAATAAAATAGAGATAAACGATAGAATTAAGGACTCCACTCATATTATAAACATTGATTGTGAAAACTATTATTATTGTCCACAAATAGTTTATGATGATTGCATTTACAGTATTTATATAAATAACAATGCACCTGATAACAAAAAGCTCAAAGTTTTTTCTTATAAATTTTAATTGGAGAACATTATGAAAAGAAAATTCACTAAAATTACAGCGTTGCTTGTAACCGTGGCACTGCTTATGGCAGTACCCACTTTGAGTGCATACGCAAATGAAGAAAATACAACTGCTGTCTTATCCGAATCCGCCGCACAAAGCACAACTAATAATATAAAGGAAAGCACGACCGTTCCCGAGGACAGGCAAACGACAGATAATCAGGAAAGCACCACACAGCCACCGACTACAGAACCTGTAAAGGAAGAAATCGAATCGATCCGATTTACGGTCGGCGAAAGCTGCAAAATCGGCGTCAAAGAGCCGTATCAGCTTTATCTTAAAAATCAGGATAACAAAACAGTTAAAGACGGCATTACCTATAAAAGCAGCAATAACAGTGTTGTGTCCGTTGACAAAAACGGAAAAATAATCGGTAAAAAAGCAGGCATTGCCAATATTACGGCTGAAACGGAAAACGGCAAAACGTCAGTCTGCAAAATCAATGTTGTAAAGGCTGCAACGGGATTAAAGCTCAATATCACATCAGCCTCTATAGGAATAAGCGAAAAAAGTGTTGATCTCGACTCAACATTGGTTGGCGGTTATTCAAGACTGAGGCAGTACAGCTCATCAAATCCAAAAATTGCATCGGTTGACGGAGACGGAATTGTTACTGGAATTAAAGAGGGTACGGCGACGATTACCTGCGTAACCTTCAACGGTATAAAAGCCACCTGCAAAATAACCGTAGGCAAAAAGCCGACAAGCATTAAGATTACAAATAAAAATAATGTAATTCAAAAAGGCTCAGATAATCACAGGATCACATATTCTCTTTCAAAGGGAGCGTATTCATACAGGCTGACCTATTCCGTTAAGGACAAAAGCATAGCAACAATTGACAGTAATGGTTATATAACAGGCCGGAAGAGAGGCAAAACTACCGTCACCGTAAAGACCTATAACGGCTTAACTGCAACGCAGAATATAACTGTCAATGATGATTCGCTTTCGCTCAATGTTAAGTCAACACAAATTGCACTCGATAATAAAAATGTAAAGAAAGTAAAATACGGCACATCTGTACAAGGCAGAAATCTTGAGGCATTTATTATAAATGGCTCAGATCATAACAGTCTTAATCAGGAATGCAAAATTAAAGCAAACAGTTCAGTTAATATAAGGAGCGGTCCGGGAACAAGCTATAGTATCGTTTCCTCTGTAAAAAACGGAACAAAGGTGACAAGAATAGCAAAGTCCGTAAAAAAAGCTAACGGATACACATGGGATAAAATTGTTTTAAGCAATAAAAAGGAAGGTTATATTGCAAGCAAATATCTTGTACTTGTTAAAGATAATACGCCTGTCAAGAAAACATTATTTATGGATTTTGCTATACACGGCTTTGAAGATGAGTATTACCGTGACGGACAGGTGCTTGTAAATGAGGCAAACGCACTAATTGAATACTTTTCAGTTCATACAGCACAACTGAAAAACTATACACTCGTCATTGTTCCCTGTGCAAATCCCGACGGCGTGATTGCAGGAACAAATAATCAGCGTGCCTGCAATACCGCTTTCGGAAGATGCACGGCAAACCACATTGATATAAACAGGGATTGGGGCAGCTTCAGGGCAGTCGAAACACGAGCACTGCGTGATTTTATAAAGCAGTGCAAGCCGACATTTTACCTCAATATACACGGCTGGCTTAACGAAACGCTCGGCGACAGCAACTTAAACGCAATTATCAGTAAGGAGCTTGGGCTTGCAAAGAAGATGAATAATAATTATCCGTCAAACTACGCAATAGGTTGGGTACATAAGAATCTTAAAATTCCTGCAACACTTGTTGAATATAAGTCATCGTCGTCCGTTTCCACGCAGAAAGATATAAAAATGATTAAAGCAATCATTAATTCAAACGGTAAAGCACCTGCTTCAGCGAATTCATCAACAAATAAATTCCCAACACCTGCAAACTGGAAAAACGGTTCAACTCCCGAGCCTGTTTACAATGTGAGCAATTTAGCCGAAAAATCTGATTCTCTTAAGGCAAAAGCATCTGCAAAATGTTACAGAAAATCGGGCAATTCCTATGTAATCGTATATAATTACGGCAGTAAAAATCATAAAGCAGGCTTTGTGAAATATGCAGGAGGAATAAAAAAAGCACCGACCGACAGTAAAACATATAAAAATAAATCGTCATCTCAGGCAGTTTATGCCGATACAGCAAAAAAGACTAAAATCGGCAGCCTTGATTCTAATGAACGCTGTGTCTGCCTTGGAAAAATTGACGGAATGTATCTCGTGCTTTATAATGTAACAGGTACGAATAAGCAAAAAAGTGGTTTCGTTTCTTATAACGGCGGTTGTTGATTAACTCCTTAGAATACATCATTCTTTCTGTTGTATATCTTAAATTGGGCACTTCACTTCACCTATCCTGATGACAGGAGCCACCTTCCACCGAGTGAGCATAATACTCCCTTGGCGGAAGGTTTTACTTTTTGGCTTACTGCATTTTCAGTTTGTAAAGCAGACTGCTCTTACCGCCATGCTTTCTGTATCTCTGTTCAGTAACAATAAATCCCTCTTTTCTTAAATCCTTCAAAGCTCTCCGAACTGTTGATTCAGAGAGCTTTAATTCTTTTGCAATGGTCGGAATAGAGGGCCAGCATTCACCGTCTTTGTTTGCCCGGTCATAAAGGTAGATATATACCGACACAGCTCTGTGAGATAAATCTGCTTTGTAAATATGATTAAGTCTACCTATCCTGCTCACCCTCTTTTCTTGACGGCGGTTCAATTTTAATATTGCTAACCTTCTCCTGTTCTTTGGATTCCTGTGTACTGTCAGGAATATTTTCTTCTGCCGTATTCTCAGTAGGCTTTTCAACTTTAACATGATTCTGTCCTGATGATGTGTTATTTTCACTTTCATTATCTTCAACTGCGTCTGTCCATTCAGGATGATATTTGCGTATAATTTCATCTATCAGTTCATTCTTGTTGGCATATTGAACCTCTCGATTGCCTTGTTCTGTCATCTTATAAGGTTCTTCAAAATCAATACCTCATTTAAAGAACAATTTCAACTTTACACGCATTGGATAACATCCTGTTTTCATAACAATGAAGTTGCCTTTCGGAAGAGATTTCAATTCATCAGGAGTCATTAACGGTCTTTCAATCATCTGCAAAGACTGTGATGGATCGTTCTTGCTTCTGCTCACGGAGCCTGTCATTACCGTTCTGTTGCCAAGTGCCTTTGATAATATATCTGCCGAGCTGCTGTTCGGTGCAAAACCACCGAATATCGTGAGCTGAGTGTTATCAATAATAATTTCACTACCTTCTTTACCGTAATTCTTTTCAAGCTGAGCAAAGGATTGAATGATCGGTACAATCTGAAGGCGTCTTGATCGGGATGCACTAAACATCATTTCTGCCGATTCTATCTTGGGCAGCGTGCCGAATTCATCGCAGAAAAACACACAGCGGTTCTTAAGTTTGCCGTCATTCTCATCAGCAACCGAGAGTATCTCTCTGTACAACTGCTGAATGATTAAGGAAATCATAAAGAATGTGTTGGGATTTTCTTCGGGCATAACAAGAAAGATTGCACTTTTTTGATTGCAAAATTCCTCTGCATCAATTTCGGTGTCAAAGCAAAGAATCTGTTCGAGTTCCGAGTCAAGAAATGAATTAAGACGAGAAAGAGCAGTAATAATCATATTTTTTATTCATAAATCTTTCAGCTTGCTCTTTGAAGTTCAAAGCGAACGAAATTCCTTTAGCAAATGCGTCAATGCAATACTCATCATTGAACTGTACGATATACTTAAACACATCATCGTCATAATCCATTTCGGGATAATTTGGATTGGTTTGTCTGATGACATTTAAAATTTCGTCCTTCATTTTTCGTTGAGCATGGTTAAGTAATTCATATCTTGGATTGTCAAGAGGGTTAGCTCTCGAAATCACAAGCTCATATACCATTTTAAGTTCGGTCATCTCTTTCATATCCTCACCACCTTTCGTTTTAGGTTGTGGTGATGTTAACTCTGTTTGAATTTGAATTCAAGTTATTTTTTCATTTGCAAGGGGTCTTGACAGAAAATTATGAATTTGCTAATATGAAAACGGAGAGAAAATTCAATAAAACTATGATGAACCTATATGCATTTTTATTTTGAGATGCGTATAGGTTTTTTATTTTTTTTAGAAAGGGGAATGAAAAATGTTATATCAAAAAATTCCAAGCGGAAGATTTTGGATTATGCCAAATGACTTTTTTGAAAAATATAAATTGAACAGTCGTGATTTTATGGTCTATTGTTTTTTGGTTTCTAAAAAAATAAAAAAGGAAAAAGTTATTGGTCAATAAGAAGAATGGCAGAGCAATGCAATATGAGTTACGAAAGTGTAAGACGAGCAATAAAATCTCTTGAGGATCAATGCTTGATTGATGTAGAACACTGCTCGGTCAATGGTAAAAAAAATTCAAATATTTATACTGTGCATCGGTTGATTTGATTTTGCTTTCTATTTTTGCATTTTTGATGCATAAACAATATAAAAGCCCGGAATGAAAAAAGTGAATGAAAAAAACGATGATTTTTTAATGAAAATCTGCGACTTTTGGATCGATTTTGAGGCGGATTTCAAGCCGTCGATTTTAAAGCAGGATAAAGGGGTATGATTTTCGGACATTGAAATGCCCGAAAACGCCGTCCGGCAAAGCCTGTCGGCTTTTCAATTCGTAATACTTTTGCGTATGATTTCAAATTCGTATGCAGTAAAGGCTGTTTTTCGCAGAAAATCAAGGTTTTTGAGTATTCACAGAAAGGAGTGCGTATGATGAACAAAACGAAAGCGGAAATTGAGCAAATGGCGAGCTTTATTTGCCGTGAAAAAGGACAATATATGTTCAACAAAAAAGAAATCGGAATCATTACCGGGTTATGCAAAGACAAGGTTGCAGAGCTCTGCGAGAACATTCCTGCAGCCTGTGACAGCAGAGTTAAGTTATATTTCATCAAAGATGTACTAAATTATCTCTACAATTCTTGATGAAATATATAAATTCAACTCGGCATACAGGTCAAAATCTCACAAAAAATGTGTCTCTTTTTTGTCAGGTATTGGTCTGGCTATTTGCAAAACTGTGTGGTAGTGTTGGTGTTGCCAAAGGGCAAAGAAATTACTATACGGAGGTAAATTATGTACGAATTATACGACAAAAACGGTAACCAAATCGGCTACCGAATGACCAAAAGAATTAAAAATGAAGATGGCAAATACGATGTATTGACTGCTCGATCAAAGACGAGTGAAAAGGATTGCCGAAAGAAACTTGATGATATGATTAAGGAGTATTATCAACTCCAAGAAAAGAAAAAGAGTGGCGGTGTCTTCTCTGAAATGAAATTAAAAGACTATGCAGATAACTGGTATCACCTTAATATCGAGAAAGCGAACTGCACGCAAAAGAACAAATACATGTACAAAAACATCGTCTACAACCACATCATTGAACACCTCGGTTCGATAAAGTTATGCAACTTAACTGAGGATGACTGCCAAAGATTCATAAACGAATATGCAGGATGGAGTAAGACATTTGCATCAAAGGTACGCATGGTGTTAAGGCGTATACTTACAAAGGCTGAAAAGCAGGAACTCATCAAAACCAATGTAGCAAAGGACATTGTTCTGCCGACTGTGTACGAGAACAAGCACAGACCAATAACTGATGATGAACGCCGAATGATACTTGAAACCATACCAAAGCACTATGCCGGAACAATGGTGCTTACAATGTTATGCTGCGGACTTCGACCGATAGAAATCCGAAGAATGAAGTGGGATTGGATAGATTTTGAAAACGCAATTCTGACAGTCGGCAAATCCAAAACGGAAGCAGGAACAGGACGAAAGATACCAATTCCGCCTGTACTTTTAGATGCATTAAAGGAACATAAAGCAAAAGAACTCAACAATGAATATGTATTCGTAAAGTACGAAAAGCACACACGCATGGATGACAATGCTTTTTATCAAAGCTGGAAAAACTTTGTAAAGGAAATGGACTTAGCAAACGGAGCATACCTTTATCGCAATCAAGTAAAGAACTCAATCATAGCACCCGACTTCGAACCATACCTACTTCGCCACACTTTCTGCACCGATTGTCAGGCAGCCGGAGTACCAATCAATGTGGCAAAAGAATGGATGGGACACTCTGACATATCGGTAACCGCAAAAATCTACACGCATATGGTAGACGAAGTATTCGAGCAAAACCGAATGAGAATGGCACAGTATGCAGTAACCAAATTCCAACAAGTTGAAAGTCCAACTACAACAAACTGATGTGTAAAAAATAAAAGGATAGTCGAGAAATAAACTCGGCTATCCTAATTCTTGTTCACTACTTATTTTATTTCTTAATAAGTTTACAGCATAAACTTATTAAGAAATGGAATTTATAATTTCAATATGAATTATCGACTTGAGGTATGTTAACGATTGATTTTTAATTGTGATAGTATTATTCTAAAGGAAAGGAGAAATGGATATGATTTTTAAAACAGAATCTTATACAGAAATAGAAAAAACTTTATGTGAATACTTTGATATATCGAAACCGGTACTTGAAAAAACGGCAATACAGTATATAAATGATTATGATAAGCTAACAAATGTTACAATAACTTCGTTATATGATTGGTTTGTAGCAAAATTTCCTACAGATAACCATATTACTCAAGTAGAATTCTACCATTTAACCAGAAGGCTAAAAACATCAACAGGCGATTATAGCATTCAGAATCTTCAAACCCTCTTAATATCAAACAAAAATTTTACTGACTTTTTAAATAAGTATGATATTTCATTTGCTAAAAAAGGTGAATCTATTAATTTACTCTATAAAAATAAATTATTCAATTTTGATGATGAACATGTGATAAGTAGATTAAGATCATATTTTAAAAGCCGACTTGATGCAGACGAAGAACAAGATTCGTTCATCAATGGCTTTGCTTTTTTTGTCGGAATTGAAAAAATTAAATACTATGAAAGCCTACAATCGGCACCCGAAATAATAAATCGTCTAGCTGATTTGTTTGATAATAATGATATAGTCAAAGATTATGAGCGTAATAGTTATTATCATTGTTTTAAGTATATTATTCCAATTGAGAGGATAACACTGCTCGCCTTTAAAAACAGGAATGTAGAAAAAACTCTACTCTCGTGTGCTATATCAATATTGGCTAAATATTATATCGATGAATGTCTTGCGCCGGAACACGATCTCATATTGCGGCTACCAGCAGATTATAATTTGGATGCTAAGTATTTTGTTTGTGACAAATTAATCTATTAAATCAATAACATTTACTATTTTTAATCCATTCTCTTTAGCGTAGTTAACAGTATATGCCGTGCCGCCCTCGTGCTTTGTCAGAAAGCAAATGCAAGCAGAACTACAATCAACAAGGTGTCTGTTCCTTTTTTGCATGCAACCGTTATAGTAATGCGGAGCAAGGACCTTCACCTTATCGGCTCTCAATTTAATATCATTATACACATCAATATCTTGTTGCTTCCAATATTTCGTTTGATTTTCACATGGCAACACTAAAATAAGTTTAACTTCGGGATGAGTTTCTTTCACCGACAAAACAGCCTGTGCAGCAATGGTATCAAACCCCAAAGCACCGCCTGTGCCGAAGTATTTGAAACCTTTAGAAACAAGCAGAGTAACGATGGCCTTCGTCTGTTCAAAGACCGTGTCGGGCGTATATGGGGCAATGTTGCGATGCCCTGTAAAACAACATGTTTGGCTTTTATAATCCATTGAAATCACCGCAGAAAAGCAAAAAGAGCGTAGCCGAAGCTACGCCCAAAAAACACTTGCTTCAAACTTTCTGCGACGAAAATTTCATAGTCTGGAAAACCCAAGCGTATGACAAAGAAGCGTGTGTTTTTATCAAAAGATAAAAACACACGCTTAGTTCTTCAAGCAAAACTATGAATATGAAATTTTCCTGGCAAGGTGATTATACCATTAAAGATATCTGCAAGTCAAATGGATTGTTAATAAAGCAAATTGCCCTCACTCTATTATCGAGCGAGAGCAATAAACTTAGTCTTCTTTAAGCCCTCATTATTTTTTGAAATGTCTCTCAAATTTTTTGCTTATTTCAATTCGTGTTACGATTTTGATTTGAGCGATGTCTCTCAAAAGTCTCAGTCATAAATGCCCTAAATCGCACTAAAACGGATTTGGAATTTTGAAATCTGTTGTCTTTTAGAATCTCTCAAAAACTCTCACAAGATTTTGAGGCAAAGAAAAAATGCCCAAATACCGCCATAAAAAGCAGTATTCGGGCATAAAAAAGCCTCGGAACACGAATGTTCCGAGGTAATGGCAGATTATATCAACCTGTCAAGTCACGGTCGTATTTGCTTCGCAAATCTCCACCTTAAAGACTTGACAGAACGATGTTACGGGTTTAATTGCATTATAAACCCGTAACAAGTATTCTTCGAATCCTTAATTTCTTTTTGTAAAAGAAAAACGAGATACTCGATTGAGTATCTCGTTCCTCTTGGCAGAGGTATAAGGATTCGAACCTTAAATGACGGAGTCAGAGTCCGGAGTGTTACCGTTACACTATACCTCTATATTCAGTTGGCAAAGCAGTTTCGCATTGCTGAATAATATTAGCATATTCGGAAGAGGTTGTCAAGAAAAATTGAGAATTTCTCAGCAAAAAATTCGGATCATCGCAGCGGCGGCGATCCGCTGCGTTTGTAAATGGCAAATTCTTTGCGCATTGATGCGGCTTTTGGCGCAGTGTCTTGCATAACCGCCGGATTTTCGCTATACTGAAACAGGAAATACCGGCGGGCAGTGGAATCTTTATTTTTGCAGCGCGGCCAGCTCTTTTTTCATAGCAGAGAGGAGCACCTTGTTGTCTTTGCCGTTTGAGGTGATGACCACATCGCAGGTATAGCCTGCGGCGCGTATATAAAACTCCTGCTGGAAGCGGCCGGTGCGCAGCTGGAGAGCGCCGGTGCGCTGGGCGCAAATGTCCGTGTACTTCATGGCCAGACTGGTCTTTATGTCCGAGCGGGTGTATTCGCCACCGCGGATGGTGGGCTTGGCGTCGAAAAACGCCGTAGCGTTCTGCTGCTCCTCGGAGGTCAGGCGCAGGGTGTACTGCACGGTGCCGGTGTCGTATTCATCTGTGCGGGTGTAGTTGCCGTCCGCCTTTTGCAGGCTTTCCTCTACCAAGGCGCTGTCCACCGTGGACGGAAAGTTGGAGGCGATCATCACCTGGGCAGGCGGAAAGTTGTTGTCTGCCGTGTAGTAAACGGCAAAGTACGCCACACTGCCGGCCAAGAGCAGCAGCGGGATCAGCAGAAAAATGCGCTTGCCAAGTTTTAAGAACCAAACGGTCAGCACAATGGCTGCCAGAACAAGAATCGCAAAAACCACAAAGAATACATTCCAAATCATAAACAGACCTCGTTTGCAAGAGTAACTCTATTATATCTTGCTTTGTCTTGTAGGTCAACAGTAAGTTGGAGGATCAGTCATGAATGTGCAGGTCAACGGCGTAATATTATACTATGAAAAGCAGGGCAGCGGGCCGCCGCTGGTGCTGCTCCACGGCAATGGGGAGGATGGACGCATTTTTGATCGTACCGCAGAAGTATTGGCCCCTCATTACACCGTTTACACCATTGACAGCCGCTGCCACGGCCAAAGCAGCCGCGATGTGCCCTTAAGTTATGACTTAATGGCGGCAGACGTGCTGGCATTTTCAAAAGCATTAAAGTTGGAAAAGCCGGTGATCTGCGGCTTTTCGGATGGGGGAATTGTGGCGCTGCTGGCAGCAATTCGGGCGCCGGAATTGCCAGGTGCGTTGATCGCCTGCGGCGCCAATACCACCCCGGCAGGGCTGAAGTGGCCGGTGCGCTTGGGTATGGCGCTTCGTTACCTGGTGTGCCGGGAACCGCGGACCAAAATGATGCTCTGTCAGCCCCAGATCTCCCCGGCTATGTTAGGGCGTATTCAGGTGCCTACACTGGTGTTGTGCGGCGCCCACGATATGATCCGCCCGGCAGACAGCCGCGCTATTGCCGCCGCCATTCCCGGCGCCCGGTTGCAAGAATTGCCCCATGAGGGCCACGGTACTTATATCGTCCACAGTCCTAAACTGGCCCACCTGGTGCTGGCATTTCTGCGAACCCTGTGAAGTGCTCCCTGCCTGCGACGGGAATGGATAAGGATTGCGATTGATTTTAGGCGTAAAACAGCAGCCATCGGCTTTTGGTCGATGGCTGCTGTTTTTTAATATTATTGATTTTGCTTTTTGGCTTTATGCTTTTTAATGACTTTTACCAGTACAATGATAACCGCGGTCAGCGCCGCCAGGCCGGCAATGCCGCCGCACAGTGCGGGAATAAAAACACTCTTATATTCATAATAGCCATGCTCTCGGATATAGGGGTTCTTCACTGTATAATCCATCAGCTTGTCGGCGGGGATCACCTGGGTTTGGAACGTAGACAGGTTGCTTTCATCCAGGTCAATGGTGCGCACACCCCGGTAATTGCCGTAGCTGTAAAAGGTGACGGCAGGCGCAGCCAACAGGCGAATGCCTTTATATGTACCGGCGTAGTCGTTCACATGGTCGTGGCCAAAGATCGCGCCTAAAATATCGCCCTGCTTGACCCAACTGTCCAGCTGGCCGTCATTGGCGGTATTGGCGGGGCAGGGACCCTCGTTCAGGTGGCCGGCGTCGATGTAATCCGGGTTGGTCACATAATACTGGCTGGTATGGTTGGCGTTGCCTCGCACCGCGCCTTTGGTACCCTTGGACACTTCGGTAAACATATCGTACACCTCCGGCACCACAATATGCTGGAACAGCAGAGAGGGGACGGGCTTGCCGTCGTTCTCCGCCTTTAAGGCGTTAGAGGTGCGCTCGTACCAGTCGATCTGATCCTTGTGCACATAGCCGTAGCCGCCGCCCTCGCTTTCGTCCGTATAAGGATTGGAGTCCATAAACCACAGATTAAAGACGGTTTTGTTCCCGGCGGTGTTGAGAATGGGCAGGTTGTAGTTGCCCACGCCGGTCATTTCCTCACCGTCCACTGCCATACAGTATTCATAGGCTTGGAACCAGGCCATCAGTTGCTTTTTGGCCTGTTCTTCGGTCATGCCGTTTTGCTCGTCACACAGCCCCTCGTGGTCATGGTTGCCGAACACCAGGGCAAAGGGGATCTTGCGGTCGTTAATGGCTTTGCCCACAATATCCACCGCCGCCTTGGTCTCCTCCGGGGTGACCCCCTTCCACCAACCGGCAATGTTGTCACCGGTCAGGGCGATAAAGTCCGGCTTCGTTTGGTCAATGGCGTTATTCATCAGGTCCACGGTGGCCTGCTGGGGGGTGTTGGTGTCTTGAATATCGGATAAGATTAAAATTTTGAATTTGCCGTTTTTGAATTGCAGGGGCGCGCCGGCCGTGTTGTCCGCAGCCAGCGCCGTAAAGGGCAGGGTGCCCATAATCAGCAGGGCGGTCAACAGGGCAGTTAGGGCGTTACGCAGGGTTTTCATCTTTGGGTTCCTCCTTATTTGCTTTCTTTTTCTTTTTGAATTTGGCCAGCAACTTTTCCGCCTTGGCCCACTCGGCCTCCGCCTTGTCGGCGTCCGCTTCCAGTCGCTCTTCCATATTGTAGTTCATAATATTGCAGCCGCACTTGGGGCATTCCGGCTTTAAATAGAATACGCTTAGCTTGGCACCGCACTTGGGGCATTTGTTTTCCATAAGCTCCTCCTTATTCTGCGTCTGCGGCAGCGCCGGTCAGGTTTTCTCTCCGTTGTGCCAGCTCCCGGTGGATGGTGTCCAGCTTTTCGCCCTCCAGGTCGTAGAAAATAAACGGGATCAGGGACAACAGATTCAGCACGGCGGGAATGATGGTCACAATGGCCCAAAGCAGGAAACGGGTATTCAACTCGCCGCCCTCCGGCAGCACCATATCCTGGTTCACCTGTTGCAGTCCGATCACCGGGATCAGCGCTGCGGACACGGCGGTGGCCAAAGAGCCGGTGAGCTTACTGACGAAAGTGAGCAGAGAGAAAGAGGTGCCTTCGCTGCGCTCCTTGGTTTTCCATTCCATATAGTCCACCGTGTCGCCGATCATTTTGGTGGGGATCACCATTTTTATGCTGCTTATGGCGGAGTTGAACACGCCCCACACCATCATCAGCGGCACGATCACCCGGGGATCACGATACCAGTGGGCGCCGATTAGGAAGATGGCACTGGATACCACAGCCTTGACGATTACCGCGCGAATGACGATCTGCTTGGAGGTCCAGCGCCGTTCCAGCGCCGGAATAAAGGTATAGGCCAAAAATCCGGTAATAGTGCCGGGAATACCCGCCACAATGGACAGACTGGCGCTGCCCAGGGTGAAGAGATAAAAATACTGGGTAAAGGCGTCTGCAATGCTCTCCACCGTGCCCAGCACATTGGAGCACACGATCAGCAGCAGCGGCTTGTTCTTTACCAGGCACTTAAAGCAGTCGGAGATTTTTGGCTCCTCGCTTTGCTGCATCACCCGCTCTTTGGTGCACAGCCCGGCCAGGGAGAACAGACCCATACCGAATGTGCCGGCCACAATGCCCAAGATAAAGAACAGCTGCCGCATATCCATGCCGATCTTGCCGCTCTTTTGCAGGTCAATGAAGATGGAGATAACCGGACCCACCAGGCCGCCGATGGCACCGGAGATCAGACGAGCCGAGGTAATGACCCGGCTGCGATCCTTAGGGTTCGGCGAGATGGCTGCCGACATTCCCCAAAAGGGAATATCACCAATGGTGTAAAAGAACTCCCAAATAAAATAGGTGATACACATGTAGACGATCTTGGCGGTGGTAGACTCCACCCCGCGCAAAAACTCCGCGCCGCCGAAAAAGAGAATGGTGGCGACACCCAGCGGAATGGGTACAAACAGCAGATAAGGCCGCAGCTTACCGTAGCGGGTACGGGTCTTGTCTACAATGGTGCCCATGATCGGGTCGTTCATAGTGTCCCAGATCCCCATAAAGAAGATCATCAGCGACACGGCCTGGCCGGGTATGCCGAATACAGTGACCAGGAAAAAGGTCAGCTGCATACGCACCAAGTTGTAGCCGATTACCTGACCGCCGTTGGCAACGCCGTAGATCAAGGTTTCGCGTACGCCTACATAGCGTCGCTCTTTCAGTTCCGTTTGTTCCATAGCATATCCCCCTTCTTTTCATGAATGGAAACGGTTTGTATTCTTGCCCGCCACAGGCGGTAATTTATGCTTTAGGTGCCAGGCAGTTCTCTGTAAACCGCTCCAGCGCCAACTGATAGGCAGTAGGGTCGGTGTAGTAACTCCTGGCGTGGACGGCTGCCGGTACGGTCAGTTTTGCCTTTTCCGTGGGGCAGGCGTTATAGAGTTGATCCCGCATAAAGAAAGGCACAAAGTCGTCCTTCTTGCCGTGGATAAACAGTACCGGCACCCGGGCTTTGGCTACCGCCGCAATCGGCGCAGCTTGGTGGAAGGAATAGCCGGCAAACAGCTTGCAGTATAGATTGCAAATGTGCAGAATGGGAAAGGGCGGCAGATGGAACGAGGTGCGCAGTTGGTAGCGGAATTCCGCCCAGGCGCTGGTGTAAGCGCAGTCGGCAATGATGCCTTTTACTTGCGCCGGGTTTACCTTGTCGCTCATCATCAGCACTGTGGCACCGCCCATGGATACCCCAAGCAAAAATACCGGCAGGTCCGGATAATGGTTCTTTGCATAGTCCAGCCAAAGCAGGGTGTCTCGGCTTTCGTGGGTGCCGTAGCCCATATATTTGCCGTCGCTTTCGCCGCAGCCCCGGTGATCCGGGAACAGCACCGTATAGCCTTTTTTATACAGATAAGGCGCCATAAGGGCAAATTCGCCGGTGCCGCAGCTGCGTGCGCCGTGGCAGGCGATCAGTAGGCGGCCGTTGGGCTTTTCCGGAGTCAGCACTTTGGCTGCCAGTCGTGCACCGTCCGGCGTGTGCAGTTCCACCGATCGGATCGGCAGCTGCGAAAACGCTGCCACGGCGGCATTATTCTTTTTTTCATACGCGTCCGGCATGGCGTTGCCGGCAATGCGGTCTGTGATCCAGCGGGGTATGGACACGGTTTTGCGCCATACCAGCTGGTTAAAAATAAAGCCGCATACGAAAAACAGCAGCACCACCGCTGCGGCGGCAACTGCCAACAGGATACCGATTGCTTTCATATTTTTTCTCCATCAGCCGTCGTGCTGGCCCAGTAGGGCATGCGTGGCGAATTTTGCGCGTAAACGGCCAATGCCATCATAACTCATATTGCACAAAAAATCAAGTTGCTTACAATATATTTTGTATAAAATGTCAATACTCGGCTTGCGATTTGTGCACTTTGCTAAGTTTTTGATTTGCAATCCCAAACGGTTGTACGGCTTTATATAGTGGGATCTTTTGGGTGGCAAGTGGGAGAATTGCCATTGCTCTGTACGGGGAGGTATGGTATAGTGTAGATAGTTGTAAAAAAAGAACCCGGAGGGCGAAAGATGATTTTTTACTTAGAAGAAAACCGCATTTTTGTGCTGGAGACGGAGAACACCCACTATGTGTTCGGCATTGACCCGGCAGGGTATAATCGGCATTTGCACTGGGGTGCCAAGTGTGACCCGGCGGATTATGCTTTTACGGAGATCGGTGACGAAAACTCCAATCATTCCATGCTGGACGAATACCGACAGGAGCTGACTCCCTTTGGATCCACCGTGTACCGCACCTGTGACCTGAAGGCACAGTTTGCAGACGGCTGCCGGGAGGTGGCGCTGCGGTACACCGGCTATCGGCTGGAGGACGATACCCTGCGCGTTGCGTTTGAGGACGCGTACTATCCCTTGCAGGTGCGCCTGGTCTACCAGGTGTATCCGGGGCTGGATATTATCAAGCGTTGGGTGGAGGTGGAGAACACCGGCTCTGCGCCGATTTCCTTTGAGCGGCTGTTTAGCGCCGGGTTCTCTCTGCCCGGTATGGATCCGTATACTTTTGAGAATACCAACGGTGCTTGGGGCGGTGAATTTCTGCCCTGCCGCACGGTGCTGGATGGGGGCAATTTGGTGTATGAGAGCCACCGTGGCGCGTCCAATCATAATCAGTCGCCGTATTTTATCGCCCACCGCGGTGCCACGGAGACCCGGGGCGCAGTGTACTTTGGCTCTCTGGCGTACAGCGGCAATTTTAAGGTGATTGCCGGGCGGGATCTGTACGGTATTACCCGGGTGAGTCTGGGTATGAACGACTTTGATTTTTCGCACACTTTAGAGCCGGGGGCGCACTTGGAGACCCCGCCGGTGTACTGCGGCAAGACGGAGGGATTGGGCGAAATGTCTCGCCAAATGAACCGCTTTTGCTTGGAACATCTGTTGCCGTCCCGATTCCGGGCAGAGACGCTGCCGGTGCTGTATAATTCTTGGGAGGCCACGGAATTTAATGTAAATGTGGCGGACCAGACCCGCTTGGCGGAGATTGCCGCGGGGATCGGAGTGGAGCTGTTTGTGATGGATGACGGCTGGTTCGGTGCCCGCAACAACGACCGTGCCGGGCTGGGGGACTGGTTTGTGAACCCGGCAAAGTTCCCGGGCGGCCTGGATGAACTGATCGGCAATGTAAACGCCCTGGGTATGGATTTCGGTCTGTGGGTGGAGCCGGAGATGGTGAACCCGGACAGCGACCTTTACCGTGCCCACCCGGACTGGACCTATCACTTCCCACACCGTCACGCAGATGAGTTGCGCCATCAGCTGGTGCTGAATATGACCCGCAGCGATGTGCAGGCGTATATTTTAGATTGCCTGGATCGGCTGCTGACGGATCATAATATCCGCTATATCAAGTGGGATATGAACCGGCCGTTCTCCCAGGTTGGGGCGGAGAATTTGGCGGATCCCAAAATGTATTCTTATCTGCATACCATGGCAGTGTATCGGATCGTGGATGAACTGAAACGCCGTCACCCGGCGGTGCAGTTTGAAAGCTGTGCCTCCGGCGGCGGTCGGTGCGATTTAGGAGCCATCAGTCACTTTGACCAAGTGTGGACCAGCGATAATACAGACGGCATTGACCGGATGACCATACAAAAAGGCTATTCCATGCTCCACCCCATTAAGACTATGCGAGCGTGGGTAACGGATATTGCCGGGATCAACAAGCCCTGCTCCCTGGACTTCCGCTTCCATATCGCCATGCAGGGGGCACTGGGCCTGGGCGGTAATTTGGAGAAGTACAGTCCGGAAGAGCTGGAGATCTGCCGCCGCAATGTGGCGCTGTATAAGGAGATCCGCCCGCTGGTGCAGTTCGGCGACCTGTATCGGATCCTGGATGCGGATCGGGACGAGGTGCTTTGCAATCAGTATGTCAGCCGGGACAAAATGCAGGCGGTTTTGTTCCTGAGTGCCCGGGGCACCCGGTTCTTTAAAAAGAAGATGAACCTGCGCTTTGCTGGCTTGGCGCCGGACAGGGCGTATGCTTTTACATTGGACGGCGTGGCGTATAAGAAAGGCGGCGCCTTCCTCATGGAAGTGGGCTTGCCCGTCTATGTGCGTGGTGCCGATTATAATCAAATCGTCCGCTTGACCGCAGTAGAATAAGTAAAAAGAATAGGAAAAGACCGGGTATTGCCGGCGTCTAACAGGCGCGGGTGTTTACTCGGTCTTTTATTTCTGTATTCCGATTTTAGTGCCAGCCGTCACAGTAGTCTTTGTTGTGGGCAATGTAGGCGTCGGTCAGGGCACAGGCCAGGGAATAGCTGTTTACCAGCGGGTGCAGGGTCAGGGCCTGCACGGCGGCGGCGCGGCTTTTCTCCCGAATGGCTTTGGAGGCCAGACGCTCGTAGTTCTTCACCCGGCGGATCAGCTCCAGATTTTGCTCATCTACGGCGCCGATCCGATGGGGCGTGCAGCCCTTTGGCCCCACCTCACAGGTAACCTCCACTACATCGTCCGGTCGCAGGCCGTCAATGGCGTTGCCGTTTGGCACGCACAGGATCATGGGGCCGGTTTGGCCGCTTTTGGCGTTTTCTATGAATTTCAGCGCCACACCGGCGTAGCCGCCGTCGTCTTCTTCATAAATATTAAAGTGCCAGGGCTGGCTGCGTTTCTCGCCGGTCTCGCTGGCCATATAACTGCCCTCTCGCATACCGTACCATTTATTGAATACCGCCAGGCAGCCTTCAAAGTCGTTTTCAATATCCATTTGGCGCAGCTGGGCGGTCATTTGCCGGTTGATATCCAAAATCTGTTCACCACGGGTCTGGGGCGCTTTCAGAATATTGGCCACCGCCTGTTCCCGGTAGTAGAAGTAGTAGAGATATTCGTTGAGCACCGCGCCCCGATCCCGCAGCAGTTCTTTGGAGAAGTAGCGCATATCGCTGTTCTTGTAGGCGTCATCGTTCTCGATCAGATCGTGCAGAATCTCTTTGCCGTTTATGGTGATGCTTTTGAAGTAGGACAGGTGGTTGAGCCCGTACACCTCTCCGGTAATGTTCGCCGGGTTCACCCCGTACAGCAGGGCAAAGGAGCGGAGCATGCCGGATGGCGCGTCGCAAATGCCGTAGGTAAAATCGTAGCCCATATCCCGCAGAGTTTGGGACACGACCCCGGCCGGATTTGTAAAGTTGAATACCTTTACGCTCGGCTTCGCATATTTTTTAATCAGCTCGCAGTAAGCAGCCAGCGCCGGTACGCTGCGCATGGCAAAGGACAGCCCGGCAGCGCCGGTGGTTTCTTGCCCCAGTACCCCGTGATCCAGGGCAATGCGCTCGTCTTTGGCACGCATTTCGTCCTGCCCCACCCGAATGGTGGTGATTACATAGTTCGCGTCCCGTACCGCTTCCACCGGGTCGGCCGTGAGGGTAAAGCGCATTTCCGGGCACAGCAGGCGCGCTACATGCGCCGCCATACCGCCGTAGATGCGCAGCTTTTCCTCGTCATTGTCCATAAAACACAGTTCGTCGATCCCCAGCCGCTTTGCCTTTTGGGCAATGCTTTTTGCCAGGAACATGGAGCGCACACCGCCTCCGCCAAGTACCGTGATCTTCATAGAACCCCTCCTGTATTCCCGCGCGCTCGCGCCAAAATTCCAATCTTATAGTACCCAATTCACCGACCCTTTGTCAAGATGCAATCTCCGCTCTTCCAAACCCGGGCATACAAAAATGCACAGACAAACTGCCTGTGCGTTTTTTTGTTCCACTCCTGCAAATTTGTGCAGTATTACAGCTTCTCCAGTAAGGGGAGCAGATCCGGTAGGCGGTGGATCTGGTATTCTACGGTGCCGTCGGTGGGGAGGGGCAGGCGGTTCGGGTTGTACCAGCAGGTGTGCATACCGGCAATTTTGCCACCCAGCATATCGGAGGTCAGACTGTCGCCCAGCATCAGGCTCTCGCTGCGCTTTACGCCCGGCAGGCTGGCAAAGCAAGCGTCGAAAAAGCCCAGCTGGGGCTTATTGGCACCTAGGTACTCGGAGATAAACACCCGGTCCAGCAGAGGCAAAATGCCGCTGCTTTTCAGCCGCCCTTCCTGTACCCAGCCGGTGCCGTTGGAGGCCAGACACAGGGTATAGCGCCCATGGAGGGCGGAGAGCAGTTCTTTTGCTCCGGGGAGAAAGAAGTGGCGGCTGCTCAGCCGTTCCATATAGTAGTGGTTCACTTCCTCCCGATCCAGGTCGCTGCCCAGGTGAGTCAGCAGCAGGTCAAAGCGGCGGTAGCCGATCTCCGATCGTTGAATTTTGTCTTGCTCCAGCAACTTCCACTGGGCGTCGTTACCGGCACTATACAGAGCCAAAATCTCATCTGAATAGGGCAGGGCGTAGTGGCGCATGGTTTCCTCCAGTGCCACTTGTTCCGCCTGCTGAAAGCTGAACAGCGTATCGTCTAAATCTAAAAAAATCGTGGTGATCATAGCGAGCTCCTTTGGCTCCAGTATAGCACAGCTGCCGCAGGGTGTGCAAGTCCCAAAAAACGGACGGCAGCTTGTATGCAGGCGCATTTTATGGTATGCTTTTTGCCAAGGAGGTAGAGGAATGGATGCAATCAATTTGATTTTATTTGCGGTGCTTTTTGTGCTGCAGGTGGCGATCCTCATTTTGCTGCTGCGCCGCCGCAGTGGGGATGCAGGACACCAAACGGAGCTGCTGGCGCGGCAGCTGCAAGCCCAGGACAATGAGCGCCGTGCCCAAATAGAGCGGTTGGAAGCGGCAGTGCAGACTCTGCGGGAGGATAACTACCGTCAGCAGGTGAAGCTGCTGGAGCTGGTCCAGAACCAAAGCGACAGCCAAACCCGGCGGTTGGGTGCCTTTATGGCAGAGATGCAAAAGAGCAATGAGCAAAAGCTGGACCAAATGCGTCAAACGGTGGACGAAAAACTGACCGGCACCCTGAACACACGGCTGAATGCCTCGTTCCAGACTGTGTCCCAGCAGCTGGAGAGCGTGTACAAGAGCCTGGGCGAAATGCAAAAGCTGTCCTCCGGGGTAACGGAAAGCGTCAACGGGTTGAATCGGGTGCTTACCAATGTAAAGAGCCGAGGCACCTGGGCGGAGGTGCAGCTGGGCAATATTTTAGACCAGACGGTGCCGGGTATGTATGACACCAATGTGGCCACCAATCCCAAGTATAACGGTCGCGTAGAGTTTGCGGTGCGGATCCCGGCAGCGGACGGCAGCGGGCACGCCTGGCTGCCCATTGATTCCAAATTTCCTATGGAGGATTATGCACGCTTGACCGCAGCGGCTCAGGCTGGGGATCGACAAGGCATGGAAAGCGCCCAAAAGGCGCTGGAGCAGCGGGTGCGTGACGAGGCCAAGCTGGTGCGTCAGTACATTTCTGCTCCGGAGACCACACCCTTTGCGGTGCTGTATTTGGCCACCGAGGGGCTGTATGCGCAGATTTTGGGCAGTCGCAGCGGACTGGCGGAGAAGCTGCAGCAGCAGGGCATTTTGCTGGCCGGTCCCACCACGGTGACAGCGCTGCTTAATGCGCTGGCGATGGGCTTTCGCACCCTGGCCATCAACCGCAAAGCCACGGAAGTGTGGCAGGTGCTGGGCGCTGCTAAAATGCAGTATGAGAAGTTCGGCGACCTGCTGCAAAAGGCACGCAAAAAGGTGGATGAGGCCGGCAAGGTGCTGGACGAGGCGGATCACCGTAACCACATCATTCAAAAGCACCTGCGCCGGGTGGAGACCCTGGACGACCCGACGGCGGCGGAAGCGGTACCGGAATTATTTGACTGAACAAACCCGATAAAAAGGGCGCCTGCTTACAGCAGACGCCCTTTTGCTTTACGCATACGCTTTGATAATTTCCCGTATCATACGAACATTGTCCTTGGTGTGCAGGGCGTTTGGAGCCTTGTATTCCAGCAAACAGCAGGGAATGTTCAGCTTTTTGTGTACCCAACCGATGGCGTAGCCTTCGTTTGCGGCATAGACGCCGTCTTTCATTTTGTTTAAGTGCAGGGTGCGATTGACGATTTGGCACAGCTTTTTGGTGCCTAAGGTTTCGTTAAGCCAGCCGTGGGCATTGATGTACACATTGGGCTTGCTGCGGAGAATAAAGTCTCGCAGGGCACGGGTCTCTTTGCCCTTAAACGGACCGAAATCCCGGTTTATATCAATATGTGCGGCGGTGCAGCGCCCAAAGGCATTCTTGCCGGAGCGTTGTGCGTTTTTGCCGGCAATGGCACCGTCCGGATTGGCGCAGGGTACAATAACCAATCGGTAATTGCCCAATTCCTTCGGGTGGGAAGCAAAGTGGGCTATCAAGTGGTTGGCAATGGCAGTCAGACGCTGCCCGTCTCTGGCATAATCGTCCTCAAAGCCGTGGATGGCAAAGTCAATAAACAGCGTCTTTTTGTACTTGCCGTTTGCCGGGGTGATGATATAGCCTTCCAAATTGCGATTTTGTACGGATTTGCCATAAACCACTTGGGTCACATGGTTGTGGTCTAGGGCCAACTGTGCGGCATTTGCATTCAGCGGCAGCGCCTTGTTTTGTACGCGAACGGTAATCTGTGCCGTAACACCATTATAAGTGCGTACGGTCAGTTGGGTTTTGCCGTTGGCTTTGCCGGTAATGTAGCCTTGCCGAGTGACTGTGGCAATGGCAGAATCCCGGGTTTTGTATGTAACGGTGTAGGCTGCGGTGCCACGGGCAAATTGCAGCTTTATCTTATGGTTGTTGGCACCTTTTTGGATAATCACATCGCCGCCTTTAACGGCTAATTTGGTGGGAGCGGCCTTAACCGTAACGGTGCAAGTGGCGGTTTGGCGTCCGTAACGCACGGTCACTTTGGCTGTACCGATTTTCTTGGCGGTAACCACGCCGGATTTGCTAACGGCCAGTACGCTTGCGTCTGCTGAGCGATAGGTGCAGTCGGTAGGGTGGATACGAGAATTATTGAATTGAATACAAGCGGCTTTTTCGCCTAAGCCCAGCGCAACGGTGGTGCGCTTTAATGTTAGATTTTCTGCAGCATAGGCTGTGCAGGTGTTGCTGAGCAAAAACATCAGCAGCAATAGTGCTGCCGCTATGGAAGTGCGGTGCTTCATAACAGAATCTCCTTCTTTTCTGATTTGGTAGCGACCCGGGTGTTACTACTGTAACAGTGTATCATTTCTTGCAAAGTGTGACAAGTTGTTTGCGTTTTTTGCCGTATTTTGATATTTGCGTTTATACGCTGCGGTTTTGTGTACGGCAAAGTGCTGCAAAATTGTGCCGCAAATGCAAAAAAATTTGTTTTTGCGTTTATTGCGCCGCTTTAGACTTTGTGGTAAAATAAAGCCGAGGTATTTGATTATGGAGCATCTTTGGAAACAGAATTTGCGGCAGATTGAGCCGTATGTGCCCGGGGAGCAAAGCAGCGACCCGGATCGGATCAAGCTCAATGCCAATGAGAACCCGTATCCACCGGCCCCCGGCGTGGAGGCGGTGCTGCGCAGTTACGACCCGGCAGCGCTGTGCCTGTACCCGGACGCCAATGCCCGGCTGCTCAAGGCGTCCATTGCCCGCCACTACGGCGTGGCGCCGGAGCAGGTATTTGTGGGCAACGGCTCGGACGATGTGCTGGCACTGGCCTTTCAGTCCTTTTTTAACAGCGACAAGCCCATTGCCTTTCCGGATATTACTTACAGCTTTTACCCGGTGTGGTGCCGGCTGTTTCACATTCCTTTTGTGACTCACCCGCTGACGGCGGATTTTCGCATGGATCCGGCGGATTACGCGGCGCCTAACGGCGGCGTGGTGCTGCCCAATCCCAATGCCCCCACCTCTATTGGTGAGGACTTGCCCTTTGTGCAGGCGCTCTTGGAGGGCAATCGGGATGCTGTGGTGATTATTGATGAGGCCTATGCGGACTTTGGCGGCGTCAGTGCCGTGCCGCTGCTGGCGGACTATCCCAATTTGCTGGTGTGCGGCACATTTTCAAAATCCCGCTCTCTGGCCGGGCTGCGGCTGGGCTTTGCCATCGGCAGCGCAGAGCTGATCGGTGTGTTGGAAGCAGTGAAGAATTCCTACAACAGCTACACGGTGGACAATTTGTCTTTGTTGTGCGGTGCGGCTGCTATGGATGATGAGGCGTATTTTGCCAAGACCACGGCGGCGGTGATAACCACCCGGGAGCGGGTGCGCCGGGCGCTGGAGCAGATGGGCTTTTCCGTATTGCCCTCCCGCACCAACTTCCTTTTTGCAACGAAGGACGGCGCGTCTATGCGGGAACTGTTCCTCTATTTGAAGCAAAGACATATTTACATTCGCTATTTTGACCTGCCGCGGATTGACAATTATGTGCGTATTACCATCGGTACCGACGCGCAGATGGACGCATTTTTGCAGGGAACGGAGGCTTTTTTGCGTGGAGAATAAAAAAGTTGCGCTGATCTTCTTGTATTTTATCGGTGCCATTCAGCTGGTGGCCGGTGTGTACACCCAGCTGGTGGGGTTGTTTCATTGGGACTTTATGTCCCTGTTCCCGGTGGTGGAGATGGGCACCCAGCAGATCTTGTATTTGAATTTGCTGGCAGTGTTCCTGGTGACCACGCTGATCCATATTGTGGTGGCGGCACTGGTCAATGACGGCAGCTACGGCCCACTTGATGTGCTGCAGGCTTGCCCGCCGCTGACCGTCGTGGTGCCGCTGGTGCTCTTTGGCATTTCCATTTATACCACTCTGGGCGCTACTTCGACGGGGGAGCGGGTGTTCTGCCTGGCTGTGTCCGCTTTGTATATTCTTGCCTGCTATATCAGCGTGGGCTGCATTGCCGCTGTGCGAGATATGGAAGATTAAACGAGAAAACAGACAGAAAAGGACCTCTGTGTGCCAAACACAGAGGTCCTTTTTATGCTTTATTTACCGAGAAAGAGTACCAACAGCAGTGCCACTACGGCAATACCGCCCAAGGCGGCAAAAATTTTAACTGCTCGGGAAATTGCGTCATACACATTGGTAGGCATGATTTGGAAGAAAGCAAAATGCAGCGGCTCTTGCAGCTTTTTGCCTACCAAGTCCCGGTAGCGCAGGTCCTGGGTGGACAGGCTGCCGTCCCGGTGCAGCGCAATGGTGCGCACGCCTCGATCCAGTCCCGGACCGTACACATGGAACCCGGCGCCCTGGGTGTAGCCCACATCAATGCCGCGAATATCACCGTGGAAGGCGTTGTTGTGGTCGTGGCCGAAGTACAGACCCTTCACTTCGCCCTTTTCGCAGAAGGCATCAAACTCACCGCTGTTTTCCTGGGGATCGGCAGGGGACTCTTTCATAAAGCCCTCTTTGTTTACCCGCTTTCTGTTCAGCACAAACCACTCCTTGGCGTGGGTGCGGAAGCCCTGTACCGCGCCTTTGGTGGACTTTTTCACCTGCGTGAGCAGGTCAAACACCTCACACACGGGAATGTGCTGAATAACAACGGAGGGAATGGTGTGGCCGTACTGCTTTTCGTAGCTGTCGCGTACGCCCCGATACCAGTCAATCTGGTTTTGGTGCACATGGTCGTAGCCCACTTTCAGGCTGGAATGACTGTCGATCAGGTAAAGCAGATAGCCGGGCCGGTCGCCGTCGGCGATCTCCAACACGCAGTTGCCCACACCGTCCACGCCGGGCGTATCCTCTCCGATAAAACCGGGGATCTCTTTGTAGATTTCAAACTGGGCACGGTTGTCCAGCCCCACCTGCCGGTCGTGATTGCCAAAGCAGATGGCAAAGGGCAGATGCCGCTCCACCACCGGGGCGGTCAGCTCTTTCAGTACCCGGCGCACCTGGTTTACATCACCGTGGAACCCGCGCCCCCAGATCTGGTCACCGCTGTATACCACCAGGTCCGGCTCCTCTCGATCCAAGGCGGCGTTGATCAGCGCCAAGGTGTCCGGGCTGACCTTGCGGCCCTCTTGCGTATCTGCAATTTGCAGGATCTTAAAGGTGTCGTTCTTGAATGTCAACTTCATATTCGTTCTCCGTTCTCAGGAATTTTGCCTTTTTTCTAATTTTAACACAAGAAAGCCTTGACGGCAACGCTTTTTCAAATTATAATATGAAGTGCTGTTACGGCAAGTACATCCGCCCGTGGCGAAGCTGGATATCGCAGCAGATTCCGATTCTGAAGGCCGGGGGTTCGAATCCCTCCGGGCGGACCATAAGTCCACCGTAATTTCAATAGAATTGCGGCGGACTTTTTCTACGCCCCAAAACCGCTTGAAACAAGGCATTCAGGCATATAACAAACCCCGTCATAGAGTACTTCTGCGGAAGAGTGATCCTGCCACACTGAACATGGCGGTAGAATTTTTCATAATTCGGTGGTATAATTAATTCCGATCCGACCAATTGAATAAAACACATACATAGCTGCTTGGTTTTCTTTTGAGAATCAGGCGGCTTTCTTATTTTCGGAGGCGATGAAAAATATAATTGCAAAAGTAAAATTTTGTTGATAAGGGTACTGTTTATGATATTAACTCTGTTTTGTGTTTTTCTTTAGCACCGCTCTTACACGAATCGTCAAGGGTATCATGATAACATAAAACAGTATCAGGTAAAACGGGAAAATAACCATACCGAATGTCTGACCGAGCAATCCGCAAAGTGCGGGAGCGAGCATGATTCCGATATATGCCGATGCCATTTGAATTCCGATGACAGACTGTGAAATATCGCTGCCGAAGTTTTCGGGTGTAAGGTAATTAAAATTCGGGAACAGCGGACCGTTTCCGAGTCCTATTAAAAACATTCCGGCGGCGCACAGATATACATTGCTCGGAAGAACCAAAAGCAACAGGGCTGCACCTAATACGATCTGCCCCAGCTTTATTATTTTCCAGCTATGCAATCTTGTTGCCAACACGCCGGACAAAAACCGTCCGAGAGTCAACCCGACATAGTATATCATTATAATTCGAGCTGCCTTTTCTGGGGACAAATGCTTGTATTCCACAAGAAATGTACTGCCCCATCCGCCGCAGGTGCATTCTATTGCACAGGAGGAGATAAACAGTCCGCACATCATTTTTACGCCTGGAATTTTCAATATGCTTCTAAGCGATAAGCTTTTAAATTCGGCTTCATCCGTGCTTTTTTCAGCACCGTGCACTTTATGCCATAAAGGAAGCGATATAAACAACAGCGCAGCTATGGCAAGCTGAATGATAAAAGTAATTCTGTATCCGCCTCGCCAACCGGATTTGCCTGCAATAACAAGTGATAAAATGTAGGGGCTTACGGATACGCCGACGCCGTAAAAGCAATGCAGAAAGCTCATATGTGTTGCGGAATAATGCAGAGCAACATAGTTATTCAGTGCTACATCTATTGAGCCGGCGCCGATGCCGAGTATAACAGATAAAAAGCACATCACCCATAAATTCGGCGCAAAAGAATAGCCAAGTAAGGCAATCGCTGTCAGAAGCGTGCTGTATGCCGAAACCTTATTGGTTCCGAGCTTGGCGATTACTTTAGAGCTGATAATGCTTGATATAACAGTTCCGCATGACACTATGACCGTAACAAAGCTTCCGAATGAAAAAGGCAGACCGAAGTCGGAGTATATGGCAGGCCAAGCCGTACCGAAAAGCGAGTCCGGTATCCCCAAGCCGATAAAAGCGATATATATTATAATCAACAATACTGTCGCCATAGAATGCTCCCCTGCAGCTTGCAAAAAAATTATGTTTTTTGAACTCTGAATATCAAGAATTATACTACAAGTCAATCAATAAATCAATAAAAACGAATAACAGTGAAAGGACTGAACGATATGAGTAAAAGGAAAATCAGACTGCTTGCCGATTATGTTGTCCGGCAGATATTCGATTGCGTAGCGGTAGAGTCAAAAGCGAAAATCAAGGTGGTCTTTATCGGAGGCACCGAAATTGAAATGACGCTGTAAAAAAACTTGAAAACAGAAACGGAGTAATGTAAAATGATTGTGCCGAGAGTGTTCAAATCAAGACAGCGAAAACGCAAAAACATCTCTATTGTCCTGTCTTCACATAAACGCGGCAAGCGTCTTTACGATGCTTGCCGCGTTTTATTTTTTTGCCACTGCCGGTGCGTGTATCGGTAAAAAAGTACACGATAATAGCGCCGACAGGCTGGACGGCTTTGTGAATAGGCGGTTTGATTCTTTTACATTATATATAAGAGAGTTCTTGATTTCATCCGGAAGCTATGTTATACTGAGTATGAACGAACGGTCAGTAAAGTTAGAAATGAATAACTATAGATTTTGGAAAAACTGACCGGGTGCCGTTCTTGCCGATTTTGCCCCCATTTTTGAATTTTGAACGGAGGTAAGAAGATGAAAACAGGAAAAAAACGACTCACAGGTACGCTTTTGGCGCTTTGTGCCGCTCTATTGGTGCTTTGCATCGTGCTTGCCATAGGATGGAGCAAGGCGGCAAAAGCCGACGCAGTATTGCCGGAGGTGCGGAACAACGGCACGGCGGTTCAGTGGAAATACAGAGATGAAACCGATTGGCGCGACCTTGTGGCGCTTACCGAGCTGCGGGGTGTTGCCGGAGAAAACGGAAAGAACGGCACAGACGGGCAAAACGGTATCGACGGTAAAGACGGAGCCAACGGCGAGAATGGCACCGACGGTAAGAACGGAATAAACGGTGCGAACGGAAAAGATGGTATGAACGGCGTTGATGGCACAGACGGGCAAAACGGTATCGACGGTCAAGACGGCACAGACGGCGTCAACGGCAAGGACGGCATGAACGCCAAAAATATAGAAGTGCAGCGAGCCGAAACGCACATACAGTGGCGTTACGAGGGCGGCGAGTGGCAGAACCTTGTGGCGATCGCCGATATAGAGGGCCCTGCCGGACAGAACGGAACGGACGGCATTAACGGAAAAACGCCGGAATTTCGCGTAAGCGAAAATATCCTGCAATGGCGCTATGTCGGCGATGAAATATGGCTGAACCTGTACGACCTTACCGCATTAAAAGGTGCGGATGGCAGAGACGGCGTTGACGGCAAGGATGGTATAAACGGAAAAGACGGCGCCGACGGTAAGGACGGCACAAACGGACAAAGCGGTAGGGACGGCAAAGACGGTAAAACACCTTTTATTGGCGAAAACGGCAACTGGTGGATCGGAGACATCGACACCGGCGTAAAGGCCGCAGGCATTGACGGCACAGACGGTGTCGACGGCGACAAGGGCGACAAGGGCGAAAGGGGCGACCCCGGCGAAAAAGGCGACCCCGGCGAAAAAGGCGACAAGGGCGACAAGGGTGACAAAGGCGACAAAGGCGACCCCGGTCAGAACGGCGGAAGCGTCGGGTACTTTGCAGCAAACGGCAGAGTATACAGTTGGGGAACACCGCTTCCGTTCAATGTAAAAAAAGAAAGCGGAGATTTGATCTCCTATGACGCATCAAGCAAAACAATCACCCTTTCAAAAGGTCACACATACAGTATGGTGTTCAGCGGAACGGTTATGATCAGCGCTAACGGTAACTACAAGTTGTGCGGTGCATCACTCATTGACGGATATAACAGTTCTGAAATGATGCTTGAGACGCGAACCTATGTGAGTATGATAAATGACGGCCAAAGTGCAAGACTTGGTATGTCGTATAACACGATATACCGTGCCGAAGCGGATATTGCTTTGACATTTCAATATACAAATATGCTCTTCCAGAATACCAATTTTACCGACAGTCAGTACAACATAACCATTATTGCTCTTGACTGAGCCGACCTATACGAAAACGGAGGTAGCAAGAAATGAAAAAACGAATACTCAGTATCCTGCTCGCCCTATGTATGCTGTTCTGCCTTGTGCCGACTACGGCGTTTGCCGCGGACTGCGCGGAGGATCTGGTAGACCCCGTGATCTGGATTCACCTCAGTTCTGATGGCGGCGGCTACTATGACGTTCTAAATGGTACATGGACGGCGGCGGATTTCTTCCAGCCGGGCAAGGCGCCAAAGGGAGCGAAAATCACTGCGGTCACGCCGCCTACTTCTCCCTCCATTCCGGTTAGTGTGAATGTAAACAGCGACGGTACGCTGAACTGCACGAAAACCGAAAACACCACGGAACCAGTACCCAAATCAGAGACCTATACCGTCACCATCACCAGCGATGACTACGCGCCCATTTCCGCTCCGCTGACCGTGCGCCAGTATCTCAATGCAGGCTTTAGGGGACCGGTCTATTTCGATGATGAGTTGCTCTACGGAGATACCTATACTTACACGTGCCGGGTGAATAACCCCGGTGAAAACGGCGTCTGGTCCGCGCTGATACAGGACCCCCAGATGTTTGAAATTTATAAAGAGACCACCGACACCACCAGCGAACCGGGGAAGTCTATCTACACCGTCCACATCCGAGCCATCAAGGCAGGCGCACGCGTAACTTGTATCGACTTTCTGTATGTTTCCGATACGACAATGGCATCGTCTAAAGTTTCCAGGGGGGCTGTCACCGGCGGTGCTGTCCGTACGCGCCCCCTCACCGTGACGGCTGGCAGCGCAACCATCACCGAGGGCAATGCGCTGCCAACAGACCTTGTGACCTGTACCGGCCTGCTGAACAGCGAAGGACGCAAGGACGACCGGGATACCGTACTGGACAATGCTCTGGGCTACCAACTGCTTGACGCAAACAACGAGGAAGTCACGGCGGCAACTGCCCGCAATATGCCCGGAACCTACACTGTTGTTCCCGCTGCCACTCTCAAATCCGGCTGGGGCGAGCGGTATTCGCTTAACAAGGTCAACGGCACGCTGACGGTGGAAAATCAGCCTGACGAGCAGTTTACCCTCGCCCCCGGCGGCAGATACTATTTCGACCTGTCGACAATGAATATTCCCGGAACGGTAAACAGCAATCTGCCGGACAGCACCCTGCACTATGTGCCGTTTACCTATGTGGGCACGGTGAACGCCTACAAGCTCACATCGGAGACGGCAACCACCCAGGCGTATGCACAGCAGAATAAATATCTCCACAGCCTGTTCATTGCGGATCATGCCGTAACAAATGATGTAAGCTGGGATGCCCTGAACACCGCAGATTTGATTTTCGGCAAAAATTATGCCAGCGGCGGCGTGGACTATACCCTGCGCGCACCGTCTGTGGGAAGTGGGTTTACCGGTTCAGACGATTCAGAGCGCGGTACGCCCCAAAGCAATGAGTGGGACGCAGTGCTGGACAAGAACAGCGGCTATGTCAAAAACTGGAACGACATATATTCGTGGGGGCAGGACACATCAAGTTACGAATCGTGGTATCGTGCGGTTCGCGGGTCCAATTCGGCCCGCTACTGGAGCAACGGCTATGCTTCGACCTCCCATCCGCTCGTCGGTTTCCGCCCCGTCCTTGAAGTCCTGAACCCCGGCACGCTGGGCGCTGACGGTCTGAAATCCGTTACCCTCGACCTTGGCGGCGGCAAGCTGGGTAATAGTTCCGAGGATATTCAAATCATCGTGAAAACCGGCAGCGACTTTACCGCGCCTGCGTCCGACGACCTGACCCGCCCGGACGGAGATACAGGCAATTTCTTTATGTGGCGCGGAAGCAACGGTAAATTCTACGTTCCCGGTGACAGCGTTCCTGCTGATGTGACAGCACTGACAGTGCAGTGGACAGTCCCGACCTATGCCGTCACACTGCACCCCAACGGCGGCACCATCAACAGCGGCAATGTCACCGGATACACCTATGGCGTGGGCGTAACACTCCCGACAGCCGACGATATGACCAATACAGGCCACACGTTCAAGGGCTGGTATGACAACGAAAATCTGACCGGCTCTCCTGTTACGGCAATCGGCGGTACAGGAACGGGCAATAAGGAATACTGGGCAAAGTGGGAGATCAATCAATATACCATCACAGTCAAACCCGAAAACGGCAAAGCGGATATTACCATAACGCAGGACTACGGCACGAATATTACCGCCCCTGCCGACCCGACAAGAGAGGGCTACACCTTTATGGGCTGGGACAGGGAAATTCCCACGACCATGCCCGCCGAGAATATAACGCTCAAAGCACGGTGGAAAGACATTGAAAAGCCCACGGGCGAAATTGTCATAGGCACCAACAAATGGCAGAAATTCCTGAATAAAATCACCTTCGGCCTGTTCTTTAAGGATACGCAGGAAGTAACAATAAACGCCACCGACAACAGCGGAACCGTGTTTGTCTCGTATTTGGTGACCGATCAGGATCTTTCCGAAGAGGAACTGAAATCCCTCGTATTTAGCGGATATGAGGAGCCGTTTCGCATAGACCGAAACGGGGAATACATTGTTTATGCAATGCTTGTTGACACGAACCTGAATATAACATACCTTCGTTCCGACCGCGTAACAGTTGACAATGTTCAGCCGGTCATCGGCGGCATAGAAAACGGCAAGACCTATTGTGAAGCACAGACGGTCACCATTGACGAAAAGTATTTGGACACCGTCACCGTAAACGGCACAGAGGTCACGCTTGACGAAAACGGCAGCTTTATTCTTTCTGCGGCAGACGGTGAGCAGAAGATTGTTGCTACCGACAAGGCCGGCAACACCGCCGAAATGACCGTAACGGTCAACGACGGGCATACCGGCGGCACAGCCACCTGCACCGAAAAGGCGGTTTGCGAAATCTGCGGAAAGGCTTACGGTGACCTGGATGGGAATCATCACGCCAACCTTAAGCATATCCCCGCAAAGGCAGCGACAAGGACTGCCGGGGGCAATATCGAGTATTGGTACTGTGAAGACTGCGACAAGTATTTTGCCGATGCTGCGGCTACCAAAGAGATCAAACAGGCAGATACCGTAACGGCCAAACTGTCAGGCGCTGCCAAATCGCCCCAAACCGGTGGGGACAGCGGCGTTGTGACCGTATTGCTGCTGAGCGGCGGTGCGTTCATCTGCTTGGTATCCCGCAGGAAAAAGCGCACCCACACCGTGTAAACCACACAAATCATTGCAGAAAAAGAGCAGACATCATGTCTGCTCTTTTTAACGCCCGGCAGGAAAGCCCGTTGCGCTCTTTACAGAGAACGATGGGTATGGTAAAATGCAGGGGAGGTGAGCAAAATGTATGAACCCAGCGAAACACGCTACGAGACAATGCCCTATAACCGGTGCGGCAAAAGCGGTCTGCGGCTGCCGGCGCTGTCTGTGGGACTGTGGCAGAACTTTGGCGTGAACAACGATTACGATACCATGAAAGAGATCATTCTAACGGCCTTTGACCATGGGGTGACCCATTTTGACCTGGCTAATAATTACGGGCCGGAGCCGGGGCGGGCAGAGATCAACTTTGGCCGTATATTCAAGGAAAATCTGCGCCCTTACCGGGATCAGCTGATCATCAGCACCAAGGCCGGGTATGAGATGTGGCCGGGCCCCTACGGTGGTCGGGGCGGTAGCCGCAAGTACCTGACTGCTTCCCTGGACCAGAGCTTGCAGCGGATGGGGCTGGAGTATGTGGATATTTTTTACCACCACTGCATGACCCCGGACACGCCACTGAAGGAGACGGCTCTGTGCCTGGCGGATCTGGTGCGCCGGGGTAAGACCCTGTATGTGGGTATGAGCAATTATGACGGCAAAACCATGCACCGTATGTACCACAAGTGCGATGATGTGCAAGCGCCCTTTGTCATCAACCAAAATCGCTATTCCATCTTTGACCGCACGGTGGAGAAAAACAAACTGCTGAAAGAAGCCCGGGACAAGGGCAAGGGCGTGATCTGCTTTTCGCCGCTGGCCCAGGGGCAACTGTCGGATAAATACGCCAAAGGCATCCCGGAGGGCGCCCGCTTGTTTGGCAACGAAAAGCTGCAAGCCCATGTAGGTTATGATCAGCACCGCGCCCAGCAGATTGAAAAGCTCTATCAGCTGGCAAAAGACCGGGGCGAGACCCTTTCTCAGTTGGCAATCCAGTGGCTGTGGCAGCAAAAGGGGGTCACCTCCGTGCTGGTGGGCGTGCACTCCAAGGCGCAACTGCTGGAGAATTTGGCTGCGCTGGAACAGCCTCCCCTTAGCGAGGCGGACCTGATCCGTATTGACAGTTACAGCAAATAACAGCACTTTATACAGAATAAGTAAAACAAAAGGAACGCGGCGGGCAGTCGGGTTCCTTTTTGTTTGACAGTGCCGGCGGAATATGCTACCCTTTTACCAAGAACGGCGGGCGGCGGCCCGTGATTTGGAGAGAAAAGAATGCCCTATATGCAAATGACAGAGGAGCAGTTCAAGGTTCCTGTGCTGAAAAATGTGATCTATGCCCTGCGCCTGGTGTGGCAGATGGATAAGCGCCTGCTCATCGGCTATCTGTTGCAAGAGGGGCTGTATGCGGTGTTTTCCCGCTATTTGCAGAATATTTTGTTCTTAAAGATCCTGCTGGATGTGATCACCGGCAGCGGCGACTTTCGCACTTATGTGGGGGAGCTGGCGGCGTTTGCCCTTTTGGCGCTGGTGGTGAAGGTGGCCCAGTGGGAGGGTATGCGCATGGAGAAGTGCGCCACCAAGCGGGTGCTGAAGTTGCTTAACGACCGGATCTTTGAAAAGGCGCTGTCTGTGGATGTGGCCTGTTATGAGAACCCGGAATTCTACGACAAATATCAGCGGGCAACCATGGTGACCACCAATAGCTTTTTTGACCTGATCTGCTTTGATTTTTCTGCCTTTGTGGCGGATGTGGTGGCGCTGGTGTGCGTGATGGCCACCGTGGCGGCGGTGCACCCGCTGTATCTGCTGTTTTTGGTGCCGGTGTTCTTTGTGTTCGCCGTAGAGGTGTATAAGAGCAAGTGCGTCTATCGGCGGGATATGTCCATGACCGCCAACAAACGAATGCAAGCCTATGTGCAGCGCACGGTGTACCTGCGAGAGTACGCCAAGGATATGCGCACCTCCAATATTTTTGCCGTGATGGTTCGGCGTATGGAGGCGGCCACCAAGGCCAATGTGCGCATTTTGAGAGACTACGGCGTGCGGCTGTTTTTGTACAGCGTAGTCAGCAGCCTGCTTGGTGAGCTGCTGCCGGTGCTGGGCACTTATGCCTTTGCCTGCCACAGCTTTGTGCAGGGCAGCGGGCTGACCGTGTCCGGCTTTAGCGTGGTGGCCTCCGGCATTAACGCGGTGCGGGAGTCTACCCTGGACACCACCGAGTGCTTTGACGAAATGACCTTGATGGCGTTGTATTTTCAGAATTTGCGGGAGTTTTTGGACTATCAGCCCCAGGTGGTATCCGGTCCTCTGCCGGTGCCGCCGTTGGAGACGCTGGAATTTTGCCATGTGGACTTTACCTACCCGGGCACCGATCGACAGGTGCTTCACGATGTGAACTTTACCCTGCGGCAGGGCGAGACCCTGGCGGTGGTGGGCATTAACGGCGCCGGTAAATCCACGCTGGTCAAGCTGCTGCTGCGGTTTTACGACCCTACGGTTGGCCAAATTCTCTATAACGGCAAGCCGTTGCCGGAATATGACCTGGAGCAGCTGCGGGCTGCCTTTGGCACCGTGTTCCAGGATTATAAAAACTTTGCCCTGTCCGTCAACGAGAATGTGATCGGCCACGCTTGTACCCCGGCGGAAAAAGCTCTGGCAGAGCAGGCACTGCGCCACAGCGGTGTGTGGGACAAAATTGCCTCACTGCCCCGGGGAGCGGACACGGTGCTGACCCGAGAGTTTGACGAGGCGGGCACCGGTCTGTCCGGCGGCGAAAATCAAAAGGTGTCTACCGCCCGGCTGTTTGCCCGGGACTTCCAGATCGCCGTGCTAGACGAGCCAAGCTCCGCCCTGGATCCGGTGGCAGTGTATAAAATGTATGAGAATTTGCTGCAAGTGACAGAGAACAAGACGGTGATCTTTATCTCGCACCGGCTGTCCAGCGCGGTGCTCAGCGACCGCATTTTGGTGCTGGCCGACGGCCGGGTGCAGGAGAGCGGCTCCCACCGGCAGCTGATGGAGCGAAACGGACTGTATGCGGATATGTTCCGCCTGCAAGCCTCCGGTTACAAGCAGGAAGGGGGTGCCGCCGGTGCGCAAGCCTAAGCATGCGGGAGAGCACTCCATGTTCTCCAATTTATTCTACTTTTTGCGGCTGCTGTTTGCAGCCTCCCCGGCGCTGGTGATCGGCGAACTGGCATGGGGCGTGCTGACGGTGCTGCCCGGCCAACTGGTCAGCGTGCTGGGGGTTAAGTATGTGATCGACATTGTCACCTCCGGTCGGGACTTAAAACGGCTGTACGCCGTGGTGGCCGGGGTGGTGGCGCTGCTTGCGCTGTGCCGGCTGGCGTCCTATTTGTATCGGGAGTTCTTTTGGAATGTGCAAAGGGAGAAAGCCTATTACCGGCTGAACCGGCGGCTGTATGCCAAGGCGGCGGAGCTGGACCTGGCGTCTTATGATGACCCGGAATTTTACAACCGCTTTATTCTGACCATTGAGTCCTCCGGCGACAACATCCAAAACCTGCTGGGCCTGGTGCGCCGGTACTTTGGCAACTTGATCTCGCTGCTTGCCATTTCCTCTGTGCTGCTGACCATTGACCCGCTGTGTTTGGTGATTATTTTGGCGTCTATTTTGCTGTTTTTGCCACTAAGCAAGGCCATTAGCAACTTGCAGGTGCAGCGCCAGGTGGAGAACACCCGCTATCATCGGCGATCAGACTACTTCCAGCGGCTGTTTTACTTGCAGGATTACGCCAAAGAGGTGCGTATGAACGGCATTGCGCCTCTGCTGATGGAGCGCTACGACCAAGCGGCGGACGATGTGATCGCCTGTCAAAAGAAATATTTCGGCAAGATCACTCGCCGCTATCTGCTCCAGGAGACCGGAGTGCAGGTGCTGGGCTTTATGTTTGTACTGCCCATGTATCTGGGCTACCTGGTGCTGGTGCGCCACCAGATCAGCCCCGGGGATTTTGTGGCCAGCTTTAACGGCGCCTATGCCATCGCCATGAGCCTGAATTTCCTCACCGTGTGGGGCGTTGCCCAGTTTGACGAGCGGGCCAAGCTGATCGAAAAGTACCGGGCCTTTCTCCACGCCGAACCCACCATTCGGGACGGGGCGCAGGCGGCGCCCAAGCGTCGGTCCGGCGAGATCAAGCTGGAACACCTGACCTTTACTTATCCCGGTGGGGCGGCGCCTGTTTTGCAGGATATTAACCTGACGATTCACCCGGGGGAGAAGATCGCCCTGGTAGGCTACAACGGCGCCGGTAAGACCACCTTGACCAATTTGCTGCTGCGGCTGTATGAGCCCTCCGGTGGGCGGATCCTGATTGGTGGGCAAGACATTCGGGACTGCACCCTGCAAAGCCATCGGGATCGGTTTGCGGCGGTGTTCCAGGACTTCCAGCTGTTTGCCTGTCGGGTAGGGGAGAATGTGGCGCTCAGTCCGCAGTTTGACCCGGAGCGGGTGCGCCGTGCGCTGGACCACAGCGGCTTTCAGCGACCTTTGCCCCGGGGCGTGGACACCCAGCTGCTGCGGGAGTTTGACGATGACGGACTGATGCTTTCCGGCGGCGAGAGCCAAAAGGTGGCGGTGGCGCGGGCATTCTACAAGGACTGCCCCTTTGTGATTCTGGATGAGCCCTCTGCCAACTTGGACCCGGTGGCGGAATACCAGCTGAACCGGGCTATGCTGGAGGCTGCCCGGGACAAGACGGTGATCTTTATTTCTCACCGGTTGTCCACCACGGTGCAGGCGGATAAAATTTATGTGATGGAGCAGGGTCGGATCATAGAGAGCGGCTCGCACAGTGAACTGATGGCGGCAGACGGCACCTATGCTTATATGTTCCGCCTGCAAGCGGAAAAGTATAAGAACGCCAAAAGTGAATAACGATAAAAAAGCGAACGATTTTTATATCGTTCGCTTTTGTGTTGCTAAAAGATGTTGCCCACCGTTACCTTGCTGTTGTCGTAGATCTCTGCCAGTTCCGTTTGGCACTGGCGAATGGTAGGGCGCAGATCGTCGCTTTCGTCCCCAGCCAAGGGTTGCAGGGTGCCCAGGGTTACCCCCGCCTCTTGTAAAGCGCGGTGCTCCATGAGCACGCACAGGGTGGGGTAGCGGGCGGTCCAAATGTTTTGCAGTTGGCGGGCCTTGCGTTCTGCCTCCGGGTAATTCTCTTCTGCGGCGGCTGCGTCCATGCTTTGCAGTAGGGTCTCCATATTCTCAAAGGTGGTCTTGACCGTGTGTTGTTCAAAGATACACAGCCCTGCCACCAGCAGCAAAAACAAAATGGCAAACCAAGTGCGCTTCACTTTTTTCTCTCCTTTTTTACGGCAAAGACGGTGCCGCTGTCATCTATGGTCACCACCAGCTGTTCACCGGGGCGCAGGCTCTCCTTTTGCAGTGCCTTGGCAATGGCTGCTGTGTCCTGCAGTTGGTCGCCGAAATATTCCGGCACAATGTGGCCGTCGGTGACTACGGGTATGGGAAAGCCGTTGTCCGGCGTCGGTACGCCCAACTGTTTGGGGGTTACCGGGCTTTCCTCCGTACGCAGCCGCACGGACAGGCTGCCGTTGGTCTCTACCACCGCTTCCTCCACGGTGGACAGATCAAATACATCCTTTTGGCGCAGGGCGTCTATCAAATCGTCTACGGTAAAGCGCAGGCGACGCATTTGCTTTTGATCCGGTTTGCCGTGGCGTATGAGAAAGATGGGTCGCCCTTGCAGCAGGTTTCGCAGCCGCAGGCTTTTCATGGACGCCACGGAGGCGAGAATTTCCAAACTTACCAGTAGCAGCATGGGCAAAAAGGCGTTGGCCAGGGGCATGGTGTTGTCTTGTAGGGGAATGGAGGCAATCTGGCTCACCAATATGGTAATGACCAGCTCGTGGGGGTTCAGCTCGCCGATCTGGCGCTTACCCATGATCCGCATAGCCAGAATGACGGTAAAGTAGATCAGCAGTGCACGAATAAGAGTTACTGTCATTTCAATCACCGGTTGTATTTTGTGAATAAATCCCCCGGTTATGCCAAAATTAGTACGGGTGATAGAAATTGGAAAACCTTAGGCGTCAATATAACGATAATGTACAAAAATTTAAGGCGGACTTTGCGGACTGCTCGGATTTTTTGCTCAAGGAGGCGGAAACCGGCGGTCGCAAGTGCTTTTTTGCTGTGATGGACGGATTGGTGGATTCTTTGCAGCTGGGGCAGATGATTATGGGACCGGTGCTGGGCGCACAGGTGAAGGCCCGCACGCCGGACGAGCAGTTTCGCCAGCTGATGCGCACCTGCGTGCAGTCGGTAGAGCTGAAAGAGGCAGAGACCTTCGAGGATGCTTACTATTATTTGATGAGCGGCTTTTGCGTGTTTGTGTTGGACGGCTGTCCCCGGGCTATGGTCATGGGTATTCAGGGTTGGACCAAACGCAGTACCGACGAGCCGGAGAGCGAAAGCAATGTACGCGGCGCCAAAGAGTGCTTTGTGGAGTCTGTGAACGACAACAAGGCGCTGCTGCGTAAGCGCATGAAAACCCATCACTTAAAGCTGCGCCAAATCCAGCTGGGTACCGCCGCCCCAACCCCGGTGGTACTGGCCTTTTTGGATGACCGTGCCGCGGCGGAATTGGTGAATGCGGTGGAGCAGCGGCTAAAGGACGCACATTTGAACACGGTGGCGGATTACGGTGAACTGGTGCCCTTTTTAGACACAAATATGCGTTCCTTTTTCTCTGCCGTAGGCACCACGGAGCGCCCGGATGTGTTGGCGTCCAAGCTTTATGAGGGCCGGGTGGCGGTACTGGTGGAGGGCACGCCCTTTGTGCTTTATGTGCCGTATCTTTTCAGCGATAATTTTCAGTCTTTGGATGATTATGATTATCCGCCGTTTTTCGGCGGCTTTGTGCGGCTGCTGAAGTATTTCAGCTTTGGTATTTCCGTATTTTTGCCCGGGGTGTATGTGGCACTGGGCACTTTTCATCAAGAACTGATTCCCACCAACTTGCTGTTTACCATTGCGTCGGCAGAGTTTCGCACCCCGCTGTCCCTGATGAATGAGGCCATTATGACCCTGATCTTTTATGAAATCATGCGGGAGGCGGGGCTGCGGTTGCCCAAGGTCGTCGGCCACGCGGTGTCTATCATCGGCGCCATCGTCATCGGTGAGGCCACCGTGTCTGCCGGGCTGATCGGTGCGCCTATGTTGGTGATTATCGCCATTACCGCCATTGCCTCTTATGTGGCATTTCCCCTGTATGACAGCGTGTCGGTGCTGCGGCTCTTGTTTATCCTGGCCGGGGGACTCACCGGACTTTACGGTCTGATGCTGGGTATGGCGGCGCTGTTTGTGAATATTTGCAGTCTCAGCCCCTACGGCGTGCCGTACGCCGCCCCTATCGCGCCGCTAAATGTGCGCTCCCTGGGCGATGTGTTTTATCGGGAAAGTTGGACCAAGCTGGCCCGCCGCCGGGTGCGGGTACAGGATTTGCGGGGTGCGCATATTGACCAGTGTGAATAACAGCAAAATTTCTCCGTTCAGTCTGTTTGCCATGCTGTATATCAGCCGCCTGGTGGTGAGCCTGACCCATGTGCAGTCTATTATGGCAGGTAAGCTGTCTACCCAAATGCTGATGAGCGTGGGGGTAGCGCTGGTGCTTTCCCTGTTGTTTGCGGTGCCTGCGCTTCTTTGTGTGCAGCGGGACTGCTCACCGTTGGCGCACAGAACGCTGGGCACTCTTTATGCCTGTAATTTTATCTTCTTGGCGGGGATCAATGTGAGCCGCTTTGCCTACTTCGCCTCTGCCCGGTTGAATCCGGAGGCCAAAAGTTGGGGATTTGCCTTGCTGATTCTTCTATTTGCGGTGTATGGGGCGTTGGTTGGGCTGCAAGGATTGTCTCGTTTTTCCGGCTTCGCCTTTTGCCTGATTGTGCTTGTGGTAGCGGTGGTGCTTGGCTTTAATGTGCAGCACTTCCAATGGTTCAGCCTGTTTCCGCCAGGCAGCAATACCGTGGGTGAAGTGGTGCAAAACGGCGTGGTGCTGTCTGCCAATACGGCAGAGATTACGATCTTTTTGGTGCTGGCGGACCGGGTGGTCATCGGCGGACATCGTTTTGGTGCCTTTTATGGCGCTATGGGGTGTTCGTACCTGACTACGAGCCTGCTGTTTCTCTTTGCCATCGGCGTGATGGGGGACGCGGCCGGGTTACAGGCGTTTCCGGTTTATACCCTCTCTCAGCTGGCAGGCAGTGGATCAATGGTGCGTATGGACGCGCTGTACACCGGCTTTTGGATCTTTGCTATCTTTATTAAGGCGGCACTGCTGATTTATTGTGCGGTAGAGACCCTGCCGGGCAGTGGTGGGCACAAGGGCAAGTGCCTGGGCGCCGGTTTGGCGGCCTTTGCCGTCAGTTGTGCACTGGGACGGTTGATGACTGTGGGTCAGCACTCGCCGTTGATCACAGTGGTGCCCTTCGTAGTGTTTTCCTCTCTCATTCCCCTGGTTTGGCTACTGGGGCACAGAAAGGCGCGTGGTACAAATGAGACGAACCATTAAGCTGCTTCTTTGCTTTTTGCTGGTGGCGGCTACGCTGTGCGGCTGCTCCGGGCGGCGCACCTTGAGCAATTTGGCGGTGGTGGAGGGCATGAGCATTGACCGGGCGGCAAACGGGGTGTCCGTCTCGGTGCAGACCCTGAATATGACCAAGAGCGGCAACGGCTCGGAGGCCCTGTCCGGCAATATTACCATCAATACCGCAGAGAGCGGCGCTGGTATTTCCCAGGCGCTGTCTAAGCTGTCTAAAGACTTGTCCCGCAATTTGTTTTTGGGACAAAACAAGATTACGGTGTTCAGCAGCAGCGTGGCACGGCACGGGGTGGGCGACAATATGGATTACTTTGTGCGCAGTGCCGCAAGTCGGCCGGATGTGCTGCTGTGTGTGGCAGACGGTAATGCCAAGGCGCTGCTGCAGAGTAAGGAAGACGACGCTTTGGTGCCCAGCGCAAATATGGTGCACCTGCTGCAGAATGGGCAGGATAGCGGTATGGGCGCGGTGGTGTCCGTTAATGACGCGCTGCGCTGCTTTGCCAGTCCGACCTCGGATATTTATTTGCCGCTGTTAAAGAGAGTGGGCACACATACGGCTTTTGTAGGGCTGGCGCTGTTTGATGGGGGCAAGATGACCGCCACGGCGAACATGGCAGATACTTTTGGTATTCTTCTGATGAATGGCAAGATCAAAAGCGGGCTGCTAACCCTGCAAAATGACAAGTTGGGGCATATCGGGGTGGAACTGGTATCCTGCAAGGTGGGGACGAAGAGCACCATAGAGAACGGCCGCTCGGTGTTCCGGGTAACGGTGCAGGCACAGCTGATGCTGGACGAAGTGCAAAAGGGCTATATCAGTACCATAGATAATCGCTCCATTGCCGTCATAGAGCGCCTGGCGGAGCAAAAGCTGGTGGACCTGTGCACCGGAGCTTATGCCTGCTTGCAGGCCGCCGGATGCGACGGCGTGCAGGTTGGGGCGCAGCTGGCAATGGCAGACCCGGCGGGGTATGCAGCGGTTAAAGCGGACTGGAACCGTGCGTTCTCCGCCTCTGTGATCCAGGCTGTCTGCCACTGCCGGATTACGAAAATTAACGATAATTCCATCAGAGAATAGGCGCCGCCAGCACTGCAGAGTGGAGCAGGCTTACCAGATCACTGCTGCCTTGGGTGTGAAATGCGGCAAACATGGGCACACCGAATGTGAGCAAAAACAGCAGAGCAAACAGGATCAATACTTTTTTCAAAGCAGATCTCTCCTTTCAGATAACTTGACATTTGTCTATTATAATTGTATAATGATTGTTCTAAATGTATGTTTGAAAGGAGCGATTTTGTGGCTTCCAATTATATTTCGCCCATCTCCATGGACGCACTGTCCAACTTGTGCCAGGAGCTGGGGAAGAATAACTATATCAATGCCCACGATTTTGAACGCTATCAGGTAAAGCGGGGCCTGCGCAACAGCGACGGCACCGGCGTGATGGCCGGATTGACCCGTATTTGCTCGGTAGAGGGTTATTATATTTTGGACGGCGAGCGGATTCCTACGGACGGCAAGTTGTCTTACCGTGGTTATGACATTCGTGATTTGGTGGACAATTGCATTGCCGAGGACCGCTTTGGCTATGAGGAAGTGGTGTGGCTGCTGCTGTTTGGCAATCTACCCACTGCCAATCAGCTGTATTCTCTCCGCGAGGTGCTGTCTGAGTGCCGGGCACTGCCGGACGAGTTTGTGGAAGATGTGATTATGAAGCACGCCTCCAAGGATATTATGAACAAGATGGCGCGCTGTATTTTGTCCCTTTACTCTTTTGATGAGAACCCGGACGATACCTCCATTCCCAATGTGCTGCGTCAGTCCTTGCAGCTGATCGCTCAGACCCCCACCATTATGAACAGCGCCTATCAGATCAAGCGCCGTACATTCTACAACAAGACCATGTTCCTGCACCCGATCAACAAGGAGCAGACCATGGCGGAGTATATCTTAAATCAGCTGCGGGTGGACAAGACATTTACCCGCGAAGAGGCCAAACTGCTGGATATTTGCTTAATGCTCCATGCGGACCACGGCGGCGGTAACAACTCTACCTTCTCTACCCGTGTGCTTACCTCCAGCGGTACGGATACGTATTCGGCCATTACGGCCGGCTTCGGCTCCCTGAAAGGTCCTCGCCACGGCGGCGCCAACATTCGGGTGACGCACATGATGGAGGACATTATTGCCCATGTACCAGACCCCACCAAGCCGGAGCAGGTAAAAGATTACCTGGTTAAAATCCTGAATAAAGAAGCCGGTGACGGCTCCGGTTTGATCTACGGTATGGGTCACGCAGTCTATACCAAATCAGATCCTCGCGCGGTGATCTTAAAATCCAATGCCCGCAAGCTGGCTTATGAGGCCGGATTTGAAAAAGAGTTTAAAACCTTGGAGAATGTGGAGAAGCTGACCCCGGAGGTGTTTGCCGAGGTAAAGGGCGACGACAAGGTGATGTGCGCCAACGTAGATCTGTACTCCGGTTTGGTTTACAAGGTGCTGAAGATCCCGGAGGATCTGTTTACCCCGCTGTTTGCCACCGCCCGTATTGCCGGTTGGTGCGCGCATCGGCTGGAGGAACTGATTTCCGGCGGCCGAATTATGCGTCCGGCATACAAGAGCGTGTCCAACGCCAGAACGTACATTGCCCCGGCGGACCGAGAGGTTCAGGGCTGATTTTGAACGAAAGAGGAGCGAAAAAGTGCGTACCAGACCCCAACTGATCCCTTGGATTCTGACTTTTGCGATCACCGGGGCGGCGGTGGTATTGCGCTTTGTTCAGCTCCTCCTTTTTACGGACAGCAGTACCGGGCGGGTCACGGCTGCCGGTGCGCCGTTGACTTATGGGCTGTATGCTTTGCTGCTGTGTGCCAGTGTGTGTTGCACTGTGTGTGCCCTGCACCAAAGCCATACGGCAGTGGCGGTTGCTGCAAACGGCGGCAGCCGCAGGCTGACCGTTGTGTCATATCTGGTGTCTGTGGCGTTCTTTTTTGATTTTATTTACCGCTGCTTTTTGTGCTACGACTTGGCGGACGGTGCGGTTTATTTACAGTGGAATGACCTGGTCAGCGAAGGGCTGACGGCACTGTTTGCTTTACTCAGCTGTTCCTACTATTTTGTTGTAGGGCGCAGCTATGGGGGCGGACGGTATGATTTTCGCGCTTTCCGCTTCTTTCACTTTGTGCCGGCGCTGTGGGGGCTTTGCCGTTTACTAACCATTTTAGCTAAGATGGTCAGTGTGCTGGTAGATACCCAGACGGTGTGCGAAGTGCTGTTTTTGGTGGCGCTGCTGCTGTTTCTCTTATCCTTTGCAACGGCGGTGGTTACCTCCCGCCATGCAGGGCGTGCGGTGGTGTTCTTTGGCCTGCTGGTGTTTGTGTGCGGCTGTGTGCTGGCATTGCCCGGACTGTCCGTATGGTTTACCGGGCACCGGGGTCTGTTGAACGGCAGCGTGTATTTCGGCCCGGCGGATTTATTGCTGGGTGTGTTCGCCTTGGCTTTTGTGCAGGATTTGCGCCGTCGCAGCGCAGCGGATTAGGAGCGTGCCTTTGTTTTTTGCAACCTTAAAGACCGTGGCCGGTCAGGTACTGATGCTGTACCTGATCTCTCTGATCGGCTTTGTGACGGATAAGTTGGGCGTGTTTCGCCAGGCGGACGCCAAGCGGGTGATCGACCTGCTGTTTAATATCGTGCTGCCCATTGCCATTATTTATACATTTATGACCATGGCGTACACCCCGGACCATGTGCGGGGGATTCTTTTGGCGTTTGTGTGCGCCTTTGCCACCCACCTGGTGGGCGGCGTGCTGGGACAGCTGTGCTTTCGCCACCGCAGTCCCATGGAGCGGGGCGTGTACCGCTACGGTATGCTGTTCTCCAACGCCAGCTTTTTGGCGCTGCCTTTGGCTCTGGCGGTGATTGGCTCGGAGGGTGTGTTCTACTGCTCCGTTTATGTGGCTGTTTTTAATGTGGTGGCCTTTACCTATGGCATTTATGAGATCAGCGGCCATACCGCCAAGATCGACCTGCGCCGGTTGGTGCTGAACCCCGGCTCCATGGCGGTGCTCATCGGGTTGCCGCTGTTCTTTTTGCAGCCCAGGCTGCCCCAGGTGATCCTGCGGCCCATGGAGATGGTGGGCAACTGTAATTCGCCCTTGGCCATGATGATTTTCGGCACCTTTCTTGCCAATGCGGACTGGAAGCGTATGTTTGCCAAAAAAGAGCTGTACTTTTGCTCCCTGATGCGTTTGGCAGTGATCCCCCTGTGTATGGTGGGGCTGTTTTACCTGTGCGGTGTGCGGGGTGATCTGCTGATCGCTATGGTCATCTCCGCCTCTGCCCCCACGGCTACCAATACGGCGATGTATGCGGCCAAGTACGACAATGACGCCGCCTTGGGCAGCGAGTTGGCCGCCCAGTCCTCACTGTTTTCCATTGTTACCATGCCGGTGGTGGTGGCGCTGGCAGCGGTGATTTAACCCCTAAAAAGGTGAAATTTGTCTAAATAAGTACAAATTGTAAATTTTATTTGAAGTAATAATACAGATAGTTGTAAAGTTACGAATCAAGGCGTATAATAGGAAGCATTAACGGAAAGGATGGATGTTTATATGAAGCTGGTTATGGCTGTAATTTCCAATAAAGATGTTTCCAAAGTTTTGGATGCGATTACGAAGGAGGGCTTTGCCTCCACCCGTATCTCCACCACCGGTCAGTTCTTGGCCGATGGGCACACCACGCTGTTTATCGGCACGGAGGATCACAAGGTGGAGCAGCTGTTCGATGTGCTGAAGAAGCATGTGACCAAGCGGGTGGTGCGCCAAGCGGGCGTGGCCAGCACGCTGGAAGGCTCGTTGCTGCGCCAGCCGGTGGACGTGGAGGAATACGGCGCTGTGGCGTTTGTGATCAATGTGGACGAGTTCCGCAAATTGTAAAGGCAAGTATGGAATTTAAGCACTTTCTCGGGAATGAAAAAATCAAGGCGCAGCTGTCTGCATTGGTAGACGGCGGCCGCCTGCCCCACGCCGTGGTGCTGGAGGGGGAGAGCGGTCTGGGTAAGCGCACGCTGGCCGGTGAACTGGCTGCGGCATTGGTGTGTCGGGGCGAGCACCGTCCTTGCGACAGCTGCCCACAGTGCCACAAGGCTCGTGCCGGGGTGCACCCGGATATTTTGGTCTATGCCCCGGAGGGGGGCGCCCGTTCGTTCCACAAAAAGACGGTGGATCAAATTGTGGGCGATGTGTATATGACCCCCAACGAGGCGGATTATAAGATCTACATATTGGTTAACGCCCATTTGATGAGCGTGCAGGCCCAGAATGCCATTTTGAAAGTGCTGGAGGAGCCGCCGGCTTATGTGCGGTTCATTTTAACGGTGGAGAACAAGAGCGCTCTGCTGCCCACGGTGCTGTCCCGCAGTGTGGTGTTTCGGTTGGAGGGTGTGCCGGTAGAGATCGGTGCGGATTATATTTTGCAGCGGCAGCCGGAGGCGGACCCGGATCGGGTGCGCCAGGCGTTGCAGCTGTGGAACGGCAACATCGGAAAGGCCATGGAGAGCCTGGAGGACGGCGAGGCCGCCAAGTACAGCGCCTTGTCCGCAGAACTGTGCCGCGCGCTGGTGGCGGAGAATGAGTATGCGCTCATTTGCGCCTGTGCACCCCTGCAAAAGGACAGGCAGGCGGTACTGAATATCTGCGGGGTGCTGCGGGATCTGTTTCGGGACGCATTGGTGCTGGACAGCGGCGCCGATTTGCTTTCCGGCAGCGATGAAATTCCCCGGCTGCTTGGATCCAAATGTACAAGAAAACAACTGCTGCAACTGGTATCTGTGGCAGAGGACACATATCAGCGGGCGCTGCAAAATGCCAATAACGCCCTGCTGATCACAAAATTTTGCGCCGATTTGCGCCAGGCGATCGGCCGTTAGGAGGATAGATTATGACAAAAGTGGTAGGCGTTCGGTTTAAGGACACCGGCAAAACATATTATTTTGACCCCAAGGGGTTGGAGATTAAAAAAGGCGACCTGGTGGTGGTAGAGACCGCCCGAGGTATGGAATGCGGCGTCGCCCAGTATGCGCCCAAAGAGGTGGCGGAGAATGAGGTCACTGCACCCCTCAAGCCGGTGCTGCGTATTGCCACTGCCAGAGACAAGCAAATTCTGGAAGAAAATAAAGAAAAAGAGAAGCGCGCTTACGAGGTGTGCCTGCAAAAGATCGAGAAACACAAGCTGGATATGAACCTGACCGAGGTGGAATACGCCTTTGACGGGTCCAAGATTCTGTTTTATTTTACCGCAGACGGCCGTGTGGATTTTAGAGAACTGGTCAAGGATCTGGCCTCCACTTTCCATACCCGTATTGAGCTGCGCCAGATCGGCGTGCGAGACGAGGCCAAGATGCTGGGCGGTCTGGGCGTGTGCGGGCGGCCGTTTTGCTGCTCTACCTTCCTGAATGACTTCCACTCCGTGTCTATCAAAATGGCCAAGGAGCAGGGACTGAGCCTGTCCCCCTCTAAGATCAGCGGCACTTGTGGGCGGCTGATGTGCTGCCTGAAATATGAGCAGAACTCTTATGAATACCTGGCAAAGATCACTCCCCGCCGAGGCACCGTGGTGGACTGCAGAGAGGGTCGAGGCACGGTGGTAGACGCTGCGCTGCTCACCGGCAAGCTGAAAGTGCAGTTGGATAATGCGCCGGAGGGCGCACCGGTGATCGTCAATCGGGAAGAAGTGCGCGTAGTGCGTGCGCCCCGTCGCGGCGGCAAAAATGAGAAAAAAGCGGACAAGCCCGCCCAGGCGGAGAAGTAAGGCAAGACTAATTTTTTAGAATTCACTTGCATTTTCAAATCAATGCTGTTATATTTAGGTTGAGAAACATACAGGAGGTGTTTATCATGGCATATCAGATTTCTGATGATTGTATTTCCTGCGGTGCTTGCGCAGCAGAGTGTCCGGTTTCCGCCATCTCCGAGGGTGACGGCAAATTTGTAATTGACGCTGACGTTTGCATTGAGTGCGGTGCGTGCGAGGCAACCTGCCCCGTGGGTGCGCCTGCCCAGGCATAAGCGGATTTTGTAGATTTTTCTGCTTTTGTACAAACAAAAAGGAACACGCCGAGAGCTTTGGCTTTGGGCGTGTCTTTTTTTGTCCGCTTGCCAAAGCGGGGCGGTAGGTATATAATAAGCGCAAAGACCCGGGCACGGCCCGGTAGTGGGAGAGCCTATGAACGAGACGGTTATGCCTTTGGCAGAGCATATACAAATCGTGGTCAGTGACCGCCACACCTTTGGTACGGACGCCGTGGTGCTGGCGGATTTTGCCCGTATTCGCCGCCGAGATCGGGCGCTGGATTTGGGCACAGGTTGTGGAATTATTCCGCTGCTTTGGCTGCGAGATGCCCGGCAAAGTCCGGTGGCGTGCCTGGATATTCAGGACCAGGCGGTACGGCAGGTGCAGCAATCCATTGCGCTGAATCATTTGGAAGAGCGGCTAACCGTGCAGCAGGCAGATCTGCGAGATCATCGGCAGCTGTACCCGGCGGGCAGCTTTACTCTGGTGAGTATGAACCCGCCGTACAAGCCGGTGGACACGGGCATTTTGTCTCCGGAGCCGTGGGATCAAATTGCCCGGCACGAGGTGTGCTGTACCTTGGAGGACGCCTGTGCGGCAGCGGGCTATCTGTTGCAGTTCGGCGGGCGGTTTTGCATTTGCCATCGACCGGAACGGCTGGCGGATATTGTAACGGCTATGCGTGCCCATGATTTGGAGCCTAAGCGGCTGCGTCTGGTGCAGCACCGGGAGGGAGAGGCACCCTTTTTGCTGCTGATGGAGGGGCGCAAGGGCGCCAAGCCGTACTTAACGGCAGAGCCTACGCTGATTTTGGAAAGCCCGGCGGGCCAGGCGGAAATGGGAAGAATATACGGCGCATATTTTGAAGGAGGCGCAAAGTGAGCGGTACTTTATATGTGGTGGGCACGCCCATCGGGAATTTAAGCGACTGGTCGCCCCGGGCGGTTGACACCCTGGGGACTGTGGATTTTATTGCAGCAGAGGACACCCGGGTGACCTTAAAGCTGCTGAATCATTTTGGTATCAAAAAAGAGATGGTCAGCTATTATGAGCACAACCGTCGAGAGCGGGGCGAGATCATCACTGCCCGCATTGCGGCGGGGGAGGACTGCGCCATTGTAACGGACGCGGGTATGCCTGCCATTTCGGACCCGGGGCAGGATCTGGTGCACCTGTGCCACTTGCAGGGGATCCCGGTGGTGTCCGTGCCCGGACCGGTGGCTTTTGCCACAGCGCTGGCGGTGTCCGGTATGGAGAGCGGGCGCTTTACCTTTGAGGGCTTTTTGTCCGTCAATAAAAAATCCCGCCGGGACCACCTGGAGGAGCTTAAGGACGAGAAGCGCACTATGATTTTTTATGAGGCGCCCCATAAGTTTATCAACACCATTGGGGATCTGCACCGGGTGCTGGGTGACCGGGAGATCGCCATTGTGCGGGAACTGACCAAGGTGCATGAGCAGGTGGTGCGTACCACCTTGGCACAGGCGGAGAAAGACTATACGGAAAATAAGATCAAAGGGGAGATCGTGCTGATCGTGGCAGGCAAAAAGGCCGAGCCAACGGACGCCATCACCTTTGATCAGGCGGTGGAACAGGCCCGTGCGCTGGTGGAGAAAGGCGCTTCCGTCAACGCTGCCGCCAAGGAGATCGCCGCGGTAACCCCGTACAAAAAAGGCGATCTCTATAAGGCACTGCTGTGAGTGGGTGTAATGCCTGCCCCCGCCGGTGCGGTGTTGACCGTACCACGGCCGTGGGTGCCTGTGGTGTGGGCGCTGCCTTTCGGGTGGCGCGCATGGCGCTGCACGCCTGGGAGGAGCCGTGTATCAGCGGCAAATCCGGCAGCGGAGCAATCTTCTTTTCCGGCTGTCCGCTGAAGTGCGTGTTTTGCCAGAATATGGAGATCAGCCGGGGCTGCAAGGGCGTGGACCTAACCGAGGACCAGCTGATTGCCGGTATGCAGCGGCTGATTGACGCCGGGGCGCAGAATATCAATTTGGTCAGCCCCACCCAGTACGCACCGGCCTTGGCGCGGTTACTGCGCCGATGGAAGCCCCCGGTGCCGGTGGTGTACAACACCGGCGGCTATGAGCGATTAGAGACCCTGCGGCAGCTGGAGGGACTGATAGATATTTATTTGCCGGATTTTAAGTACACTCGCCCGGCTAAGGCGGCGGCTTACAGCGCTGCACCGGACTATGTGGAGCAGGTGGGCCCGGCGCTGCTGGAAATGCGCCGCCAGGTGCAGGACCGGTGGGACGGGGACAAAATGCTGTCCGGTATGATCGTGCGCCATTTGATTTTGCCGGGCAATACCAATTCGGCCATTGAGGCGCTGAACTGGCTGCACAGCCATTTGCCGGGTACCTATGTGTCCCTGATGGCTCAGTACACCCCTATGCCGGGGCTGGAGCGCTACCCGGAGCTGACGCGCGCCATCACCCGCCGGGAGTACGACAAGGTGGTGGATCATGCCCTGGCGCTGGGTATGGATCATGTGTTTTTGCAGGAGCGCAGCGCGGTAGGTAAAGATTTTATTCCGGCATTTGATTTTACCGGCATTGTGTGATAGAATACAGTCAGGCGCTGTGCGCCGAAAAGTGTAAAGACGAGAGAATGTACAAATGAAGAAATTTTTTCAGGAGTTTAAGGCATTCATTTCCCGCGGCAATGTGATGGACCTGGCCGTCGGCGTGATCATCGGTTCCGCTTTTACCGGCGTGGTTACCGCTTTGACGGACTCGATCATCAAACCGCTGCTCAACTGTATCGGCGGAGCGGAGATCCAGGGCAAGATTCATCTGCTGGGAGATAATTATTTGGACTACGGCGCGTTTTTGTCCGCTGTGGTGAATTTCCTGATTATGGCGCTGATCATCTTTTGTATGGTCAAGGGGCTGAATAAGCTGTCAGACGCCGTGAAGCACGCCACCCATGAGAAAGAGGCCCAGGCGGCGCCTACCACCAAGGTCTGCCCCTACTGCAAGAGCGAGATTGACATGGCTGCCACCCGCTGTCCCCACTGCACCTCGGTGCTGGAGGACGAAAAGGCAGAGTAACGACAGCTAAAACTGAATATGTAGCGATAATAATTTTACATAGAATCAGCAGGCATTGCCTGCGTTAAGGGGGATTTTTCTATGAAAACGAAAGCGTACACTTATCCCAGCGCCAGCGCGCTGGCCACCATCCATGCCTGGCAGTGGTATCCGGAGGACGGCAATGTGAAGGCCGTGCTGCTGCTCCACCACGGTATGGCCGAGCACTGCGGCCGCTACGGCGACTTTTTGCAGGCCTTTGCGGATATGGGCTATGCGGTCTTTATGCACGATATGCTGGGCCACGGTCAGTCCTGCGAAACGCCGGAGGACAGGGGGTTCTTTGGCGATAAGGACGGGTACAATGCTCTGCTGCAAGATGTGCGGCGGTTGTATGACATTGCCCGGGGCGAGTATCCGGACAAGAAGCTGGTTATTGCCGGCCATTCGATGGGCAGCTTTATTATGCGGTGCTTTACCGCCCGCTACCCGGATCTGGACTATGCGGCGGCCATTTATGTGGGCACCGGCGGGCCGAATCCGCTGGCAAATATCAGCGTGGCGGTGACCAATGTACTGGGCGCCGTTAAGGGTAAGCGCTACCGCTCCAAGTGGCTGGAAAATACCGGCTTTAAGGGCTATAACGATCATTTTGAGGGTCGCACTTCTGTGGACTGGCTCAGTCGAGATACCGCGTCGGTGGATGATTATGTTGCAGACGATGCCTGCGGTTTTACCTTTACTGTGGCCGCCTACGGCGATCTGGGACGGCTGATGTTGGAGTGCGGCAGTAAGGACTGGTACGCCCGCGTACCAAAGGATCTGCCGATTCTCTTTGTGTCCGGCCAGGAGGATCCGGTGAGCAATTACGGCGCCGGTATTCGGGCGGTCAGCGACCGGCTGAAGGCCACCGGTCACACCCGGGTGCAGGTTCTTTTGTATCCCGGTGCCCGGCACGAGATCCTGCGAGAGACCAACAGCCCGGAGGTGTACCGGGATATAGACGCCTTTATTACCAAAGCGGTTTTGCAGGCGAAATAAACGCTGAAAAAACAGCCGAGGACTTGTATTTTGCAGGTCCTCGGCTTTCTCTTGCCTTTTTTGCCACGATCGGGTATAATCAAATTGGAATAGAGGCTTTTGTTTTATCAGGAGGTATGGGTATGAAAAGAATGCGTTTGCTATCTCTTTTACTGGCGCTGGTGCTGGTGTGCACCGCTATGCCGGTTACGGCTGCGGCTGCCGATGGACTGGCAAATGCTACCGCCTGTACGACCCATACAGTCCATACCGAGGGGCAGAGCGCAGAGGACTGTACCGGCCTGGCTCCGTACCTGGCTCCGGACGGTACCGCTTGGGCGGCGGTGGGGGACGATACCACGAAGGTCAAGACCTGGCACTGCTTCCAGCAGGATATAGATGCGGCGCTGACAGACGCGCTGCACCGTATGCTCCGGCGAGAGACTGCTTTTACCCTGTATATTGCGGTGAAAAAAAGCGATTACGACCCTACCACCGGCAATCTTCGGACGGCGCTGTATGAGCGGCTGCGAAGCAACGCTCTGGCGGAGAAAGCGGGCACCATAGAAGGCGGCGATTTTTTGGACGCCCAGATTCAGGGCTTTCAGGAACAGGATCTGGACACCCGGTGGCTGAATGTGGAGGGCTACAATGATAATACCGGCGCGGTGGCCTTTTATGAGGTGCACTGCACCTTCAAATATTGCGACACGGTGCAGCAAATGGAGATCCTGCGCCAAGCGGCGGAGAAGTGGAACCAACTGTTTGTTACCGATAATCCCACCATCGCGGCGGAGAAGGATACAAACCGCCGCCAGTACCTGATCGTCAAGACCATTTATGACTTTTTGGCGGAGAACACGGTGTACAACACCGCTGCCTATGAGAATTTTATGAATCATCAAGTGACCGACTGGTACGCCCACACCGCCTATGCAGCGTTCTTCGGCCTTACAGGGCAGGGGGCTGCAGATTTGGACAGCACCGGCTACGATTGGTCCGTGCGGCAAAAGAACAGCCTGACGGTGATCGGCACCACCGGCCAGGGCAAGGCCGTGTGCGAGGGCTACGCGGCGCTGTTTTACTACCTGTGCCGTTTGAACGGCATTGCCTGCAACACGGTGATGGGCAGCAAAATGGTGCGCAATGAGATCACCGGGGAACTACAAAAGGATATGCACGCCTGGAACTTTGTGTATTTGGATGACGGCACCGGCAGCGGCTACCAATGGTATCAGGTGGACGCCACCTTTGCCGCCTCCAACAACCTGCGGTTCCCGGGCTTTATCAATTATTACTATTTCCTTTGTGGGTCGAAAAATGCATACTTCACTTTGGAAAACGACCATCAGCAGTTGGACGATACCAAATCGTACCCGCTGCTGTCTGCGACGGACTACCGCTTTGCCTCTACCGGCGAGGATCTGTCCGATTTTGACGGACAGGGCTATATGGTGCTGATGCGTCGCGGTGCCGAAGGTCAAATACGGGATTCTATTCTGATTCAACGGGCGGCGGATGGCAGCTGTGCCTATTTTAAGGCGCAGACGGACGGCAACGGTACGGTGCTGACGGACGAGAACGGGCAAGCCAAGGTGACCCCTTTGCCGGACGGCACCGGGCTGGATTATGTCGGCGAGGAAGGCGAATTCTCTCTGCTGATTCCGGGCTATGTGTTTGGTCGGGAGTACACCACCGTGTATGAGACCGGCGACGATCGTTACGCGCCGGGACGGCACACCATTATTGCTACGGACGGTACTGCACAGCTTTCTTGCTCCTTTTACCTCAACAAGATTGATGTAACCAAGGAAAAGAACCAGATCGAACTGCACAATCTGGATAAAAACGGTGCCATTACTTATAATGTTTGCCCCATTCAGGTGGATGTGCATGTGGTAGATGGCTACGGCCATACTGCGGTGCGAGATAAGGACTACACCGTATTGTTCCTCGATGAGAACGGCACAAAGGTGGATACCCTGTCCGAGCCCGGCAAGTACACCATCGTGTTGGATTTTTCTATCAGCGACCGTTATACCGGCAAGCTGGAGGGAAACAGTACCAACCGGCTGCGGTTTGAAATTGCCAAGCTGCCCATGAACCGGGCAGGCTTTGGCGATGTGCAGGCGCCGTACTCCGGCAAGAGCATTGCAGATGTGATGTCTGCCATGACCTTTGTGGGCACCACCACAGACGGCAAGCCTTACAAAAAGACGTTCAAAGAGGGCGAGGACTACGCCCTCACATACAGCGGCTCCACGGTGCATGCCGGCAGCGGCACCTATACCGTGACGGCACTGAAAGGATCCAAGTACCTGACCGGCAGTGCAACCTATACTTATACCATCGCCCCGGCGTCTATTGCCGGGTACGGCGGGTCGTATATTTGTACATCGGTGACCTATAACGGCAGTGCCCAGCGCCCCGGTACCGCTTGGTTTGACAGTCAAAGCGGCTTAAAGTCCGGTCGAGACTATACGGTGGTCCGTTACAGTGCCAATACCAATGCAGGTACCGCCAATGTGACGGTGCAGGGCAAGGGCAATTATACCGGTACGGCTGTGCTGCACTTTAAGATCAATCAAAAATCCCTGAACGACAGGGATGTGTCTGTTCGGTGTACCCCTACCGCGAAGGGCGCCACGATCAAAGCAACCTATAAGGGCAAGACCTTGCGGCAGAACAAGGATTACACCGTGTCCATTGCCACCAGCGGCACCACCCGCACGGTAACGGTGCAGGGCAAGGGCAACTTTAACAGCACGCGGCAATTTAAGATCCATGTGCACGCCTATAAGTGCACCGCCAAAAAGGCGGCCACCTACTTCGCCACCGGATATAAGAAATATAAGTGCACCGCTTGCGGCGCCAAAAAGACGGAAAAGCTGGCACAGCTGAAACCGGCGATCGCATCGCTGAAAAGCAGCCAAAAAGGCCGGCTGACCGTAAAGTGGAAGAAGGGCAGTGGCATTAGCGGTTACCAGATCAGCTATTCCACTTCGTCCAAATTTACCAAATCCACCACTAAGTCGGTAACGATAACCAAGGCGGGCTCCACCGCCAAGGCCCTGACGAAACTCAAAAGCAAGAAAAAGTATTATGTGCGCATTCGGGTGTATAAAAAGCAAAAGGGCGGCAAGCTGTACGGCGCCTGGTCCCCGGTAAAAAGTACCAAAGTGCGGTAATTGACTTTGTTTTCTCTTTGTGTTATAATGAGGCCGAATAAACAACCCAAACGAGGTGTGATATGAAACAAAAATGTAAATCTCTGTTTTGCGCTCTGTTGTGCCTGGTGCTGATGTGCGCTACCGTGTTACCGGTATGGGCAGCCACTACGGCGCCGGTGTTTGGCACCGATGTGTCTCAGCATAACGGAAAAGGTGTGGATTACACCGCATGGAAGAAGGCGGGCAAGACCTTTACCATGATCCGTATGAGCTACGGCAACGACCACCTGGATCCCCAGTTTTGGGACAATGTGAACGCGGCGGAGGCAGCGGGCGTGCCCTTTGGCGTGTACCATTACAGCTATGCGTTCAATACCAAGGAGGCCACGATTGAGGCCAATTATGTTAAGAGCGTGTTGGCTCAGATGAAGGGCAAGTACAAGTATTTTGTGCTGCCGGTGGCTTATGACCTGGAGGATCAGCTGATCCTGAACAACAGCAACAAAAAGACCATTATTCAGCACGCCATTACTTTTTGCGACGCCATTCGCGCAGCGGGCTACACCCCGATGGTTTACGCCAACCTGAATTGGTTTGCCAATTATTTGAATGTGCAGACGCTGCATAACAAGGGCTATAAGCTGTGGTACGCCAACTGGCAGCCAAAAACCACTGATTTTTCCGCCCCGGTGCAGATTGGCAAAACCGGCGTGTATGCGGATATTTGGCAGTATGCCGAGGGCGATATGGGCGCCGGCGTGCCAGATTATAATGTGTTGTGGGATTTTAAAGCGCTGGCTCATGTTTACTCCGGTAAGGTGATTGCGCAGCCCACTTGCACCGCCTATGGCAAGACAAAATATACCTGTACCCAGTGCGGCGATAGCTACACCGTGGCGAATATTAAGCCTAAAGGCCATTCCTACAAATCGCAGCTGACCAAAGCCACCACCGCTAAGGACGGTCAGATCTACAAAAAATGTAGCGTTTGCGGCGCAGTCACCGGCAAGACAGTGATCGCCAAAGCATCTAATATCAAGCTGAGCAAAACCGCTTACACCTATAACGGCAAGGTGCAAAAACCGTCTGTGACCGTGAAAAACAGCAAGGGCAAGTCCCTGAAAAACGGTACGGATTACAAAATCAGCTATCCCAAGGGTATGAAGAATGTGGGCAAATACACCGTAAAAGTGACCCTCAAGGGCAATTACAGCGGCACAAAGAGTCTGACCTACAATATCAATCCAAAAGGCACCAGCGTATCTAAGGTGAAAGCTGCCAAGAAGGGCTTTAAGGTCACCTGGAAAAAGCAGGCTACCCAAACCACCGGCTACCAGGTGCAGTATAGTACCAGCAGCAAGTTTAAGAAAGCCAAGACGGTGACGATCAGCAAGAATAAGACAACTTCTAAGTCCGTGAGCAAGCTGTCCGCTAAGAAGAAGTATTACGTGCGGGTACGCACCTATAAGACCGTAAAAATCGGTGGCAAGAGCGTAAAGCTCTACTCCGGGTGGAGTAAGGCAAAGAGTGTGACCACCAAAAAGTAATATATTCTTGTAATTGCCTTGGGCCAATCCCTCCGTCAACGCCTTGCGGCGTTGCCACCTCCCTTTACACAAGGGAGGCTGATTATACACAATGCGGCTCCCCTTGCTTTTATCAAGGCGAGCTGTCGCATTTATGCGACTGAGGGGATAAAAGCGGGCAGATACGATCCGCTCCTACCGGTTTAATCGCATTTTCATAAAATAAACAAGCACCCGCATTCGTAAAGAATGTGGGTGCTTTGTCGTTCTATCTGCTAAGCTGCACTAAATCTCGATGAATTCGTTAAACACGGCGGTCATTTTTTTGCTGACCTCCAGGTCGGTGTGCAGGCTGCCAAAGTACCAGTGCATATACTCCACCTGCTTCATCAGCTCTTGCAAGTAGGTGTTCAGCGGGGTAATGTGCACGCCTTTGTTGGTGTGCAGCTTTAAGAAGTCCTTGGCAATGGCCGGAGCCTCGTAGGTGAGCACATAGTTGACGGCGTACTTATACTCTCGCAGGTTGTCTTGGCCGTTTTTCAGGTCCTCGGCGGTGGGCAGCTCCGCTTTCCACCAGCTGACCCCGTCCTCTCGCATATCTTTGTCCTCGCTTTCGCCGCCGCCCATCACAAAGAAGGTCTTGTTCTCAAACATAAACATCTCGCCCCGCATTAGGTGGTAAATGTTGTCGGCGATCTTGTGGGTGTTGCCGCCTTTCCAGCGGTAGGGGGTATAGCTGTCCAGCATATCAAAATTCTCATGCGCGCCGTCTAAAAAGCAGATGGTGTACTTGCGCTTTTTCAGCCACTCCAGGTTGCGCTTTTCCTTGGGGTCGTTGGGGTTCCAAAGAAAGCCAAAGTCGCCGCAGACGATGACAATATCTTTCTCCCCCAGGCGCTTGAGTTTAGGGTCTTTGAAGTGGGACAGATCCCCGTGGGTGTCGCCGGTAATGTAAATCATAATTCGCTCCGAAAAATTCAAAAAGTTTTTACGCATTTGGGCTTTTCAATTGGGCCCAAAGATGATAGACTAAGTATTATAATATCTTTAATTGGTTCAGGTGTCAAGTTCCATGAAAAAAACTGTCTCTTTCTTTTTATCTTTCGTTTTGCTGCTGTCCGCCGTGTTCTGCGTGCCGGGCTTTTCTGCCTCTGCCGCAGTATATAAGCCGGACCGCAAGCTGTATTCCCAGGCCTACATGCTCCTTAGCCTGGATGATCCGTCCTTCCCTGTGGTGGCGGAGAAAAATCAGGACAAGCGGATGTACCCGGCTTCTCTGACCAAGATCGTCACCACCATGGTGGTGCTGAATAAAGTGAAGGACCTGAGCCAAAAGACCAAGGTGAGCCAAAGTGCCTACGACGCTGTGCTGGGCACCGGAGCGCAGACGGCCGGGCTGAAAGTGGGGGAGAGCCTGACCATTGAACAGCTGCTATATCTTACTATGGTCCATTCTGCCTGTGACGCCTGCCATGTGCTGGCGGAGTTTGTTTCCGGTTCTACGGACGCCTTTGTGGCAGAGATGAATAGCTGGGTTCAGTCCCTAGGGTGCAAGAACACCCATTTTGTGAACCCGGACGGCCTCCACGACCCCAACCACTATTCCACCGCTGCCGATCTGGCCAAGATCACCTTAAAGGCGCTGCAAAATGACACCTTTGAGAGAATCAGCACCACCGTGCAGTACAAGTACAAGAATACCACCTTTACCCACACCAACTTAATGCTGCAAAGCGGCTATGTGTCTTACTATTACGAGTACGCCAGCGGTATTAAGACCGGCTCCACCGAGGAGGCGGGCTACTGCGTAATCACTAAGGCATCCAAGGACGGCTACAACTATTTGGCTGTGGTGCTGGGCGCGCCGGTGATCGATTATAACAGCGACGGCTATGTGGAGAAATGCTCGTTTATTGACGCTGCGTCCCTGTTTGACTGGGCCTTTGACTCGCTGAAATATACCACCCTGGTCAGCGAGAGCGATGTGATCGACGAGGTGCCGGTAGAGAACGGCAAGGACGCAGATGCGGTGCAGCTGGTGGCAGCGAAAGATGTAAACACCATCGTGCCCGCCGGACTGGATAAATCCGCCGTGATTATTCGGGCGGTGGATAAGCCGGAGAGCGTGCAAGCCCCGGTGGAAAAAGGACAGAAGATCTGCAAGGCGGAGATCGTCTACGCAGACCAGGTGGTGGCAACGGTGCAGCTGGTGGCTGCCAATCGGGTGGAGCTGTCCACTTTCTTAAAGATTTTGAACGCAGTCAAAGCGTTCTTTTCCCTGACTGTGGTGCGGATCGTGCTGGGCGCCGCTGTGCTGTTTGTGCTGGTGTACCTGTATCTGTTTATTCGCAATGCGCGCCGCAAGAGCAAGCGCAGGGCAGAGAAAATGCGCCAGTACGAGGAGATGCAGACCTCCGGCAATCGGGATCAGGACGGCCCGCCGGACCTGCCGCCCCCGGTGCATAGATAAAGAAAAATACGGCGTAGCCATACGCAACATACCCGGCGCAGTTCCTCACTTGTGCCGGGTTTTTTAGAAAGGGTAAGCATGAAAATTATCGTTTATACGCCCAAATACCGTGATGATCTGATCTTTATGGTGTTGGCAGCCAAGGACGCTTTAGGCCGGGTGCCTACGCTCAATGGGGACCTTTTGGATCTGGACGGGGCTTATTTTAGCAAGGGTGACTGCTTTTGGATCATGCTGGACGAGCGGGACCGGGTGGTCGGCTCAGTGGGGTGCAATTTGCTGCCTGACGGCGAGGCGGTGATCCACCGCTTGTATGTGAAAGCCGATTTGAAGCGTCGGGGCCTTGGCTCCCAGCTTTTGCAGGTGGCAGAGGACTTTGCCAAAGCCCACGGCAGAACGGTGATGAAGCTGCACTTGGGCGAGAAAAACAGCTATTTTGAGTCCCGCTATTTTTATCCCAAGCATGGTTATGTGGAATACCGACCGGACTATATGCGCAAGACCCTTTAAGCCCGGCCATGCGATCGTAGGGCGGGGGCTTGCTCCCGCCGCAAGGATTTTATAGAAAGGGGAATGAAGATGGAAGGAAAACGCAAACGCATTTACCGCCTGGTGGCGGTGTGCCTGGCGCTGCTGGTGGCTTTTACCGGGCTGCTGACTGTGCAGGCGGCAGGGGTGGCTAAGCCCACCAAGCTCAGCGCCAAGGTCAATGATAATGTATCTATTACCCTGCAATGGACGGCAGCTAAGAAAGTCAGCGGCTACCAGGTGTATACCGCCGGGTCCAAAAGCGGCAAATATACCCTGTTGGCAACCACTTCTGCGACCAAGTACACCCACAGCAATTTGAAAGGCGGCAAGACCTATTATTACAAGGTGCGCGCTTATAAAACTGTGAAGAAAAAGAAGCAGTATTCCGGCTACACGGCGGTGGTGCAGGCCACGGCGGTGCAGTACGCTGCCCAAAAGAGCCTGCAAAGCCTGAACAGCAAGGTGGACGGTATGATCCGCCGGGTGACGGCGCTGGAACAGAGCAAGACCGTGGGCGATCTGCAACAAACGGTGCTTCGCCAAGGGCAGCTGCTGGCCAATCAGCAAAGCGCGCTGGAGACCTTGCAGCAGACCGTTGCCACCCAGGACGACAGCTTGCAGTCTTTGCAGCAAACGGTGACCGCCCAGTCCCAAAAAATTACAGATTTGGAGCAGCAGGTGCAGGCGCTTTCCGGCGCAAAAGCCTACTGGCAGGGCAAAAAGTGGGTGGCCTTTGGCGACAGTATCAGCGCCGGCTTTCAGCTGGACGATCCGGATGCCCAGCTGTACTCTCAGCTGATCGCCAAGGATTTAGGCTTGCAGCTGGTCAGCGGCAGCATGCACGCCATGAACAGCATGGGTTATACGGTGACTGCAGGTACCGCAGTCGGCCAGCACAGCATGCCGGCTTATGTGAATGCAGACAAGAATGAAGACGCGGATTTGGTTACCATTTTTGCCGGCACCAATGATTTCGGTCGTTCGGTGGCTATGCCATTGGGCACCATGGCAGACGACGCCAACACGGAGAGCTTTTACGGCCGGTTAAAGTTAACATGCGATTTGCTTTGCGCCAAGTACCCGAATGCGCTGGTGATTCTGGTCACCCCGCTGCCCCGCCACGATTGCGAGGATGGTACCAAGGGCACCGTAGAACCGACCAAAACCTTAGTTGATTATGCAGACGCCATTCGCCAGGTGGCGGCGCTGTACAGTTTCCCGGTGCTGGATTTGACCCGGGAGAGTGGCATGCAGATGCGCAGCAAAGCGTTTCGCACCGCCTATATGGCAGATAACATTCACCCCAACGCTGCCGGTCATGCCAAATTTATCGCCCCGGCGCTGGAGCGCTTTATCCTCCAGCATACCCCGGTAATGTGAGAAAAGGTTGTTTCGTTTTTGATCTCCGCAGTCAGCTGCGCTGACAGCTCCCCTTTATTGCATAAAAGGGGAGCCAAGTTTTACAATTTTGCCTCCCTTGTGTAAACGGTGGGCGGGATTGTCCTGTCCAATAGCCCTCAACATACAAAAAAGAGTTCTCCAATCAAAGGGAACTCTTTTTTATATTTGCTATTCGGTGTTAGCCCTCGTATTCGTCCTCGTTCTCCCAGTTGTGCCAAATGTTTTGCACATCGTCGTTGTCTTCGAACATCTCGATCATCCGGGCCATCTTCATCATATCGTCCTGGCTTTCCAGGCGGGTGTAGGTGGTAGGGATATACGCCGGCTCAGAGGAAAGGATCTTGTAGCCCTTGCCCTCCAGCTCGTCCCGCACGGCACCCACATCGTTGGGCTCGGTGCGAATTTCAAAAATATCCGTATCATCAGTCAAGAAATCGGCAGCGCCTGCCTCCAGTGCGTCCTCCATCAGCTGGTCCTCGTCCACATCCTCGCGCTCAATGACGATGACTCCCTGGCGGTTGAACATAAAGGTCACGGAACCCTGGGTGCCCATATTGCCGCCGGCCTTGTCAAAGTAATGGCGAACCTCACCGGCGGTGCGGTTGCGGTTGTCGGTCAGGGCCTCTACCACCACGGCCACGCCGCTGGGACCGTAGCCCTCATAAATGATCTCCTCATAGTTGGCGGTGTCCGTCTCGCCGGCCGCCTTCTTGAGCATACGATCAATATTGTCGCCGGGCACATTATTCTGCTTGGCCTTGGCGATAATGTCCTTTAACTTGGTGTTTACACTGGGGTCCGGGCCGCCCTGCTTTACGGCAACGGCCAGTTCGCGCCCGATCTTGGTAAAGACCTTGGCTCTGGCGGCGTCGTTGGCGCCCTTTTTGCGCTTAATGGTGCTCCATTTGGAATGTCCGCTCATCCAATCACTCCTTCAGTCTTAGTCTAAAATACCCGTCAATTTTACCACAAAGCCCCGCCAATATCAAGTGCAAAATCCGCATTCAGCCGCCGAGCGGGTTACTTCCCGGTCAAAATCGCAACTTTCTGTTGTATATGCTGCTAAAATATGGTATGATAATGCGTATAAGTTCTAAGCAAAAACAAAGAACGGAGGACGATTTTATGTATTCGGATTACTATGATTCCATTGCCCAGGTGGCAGGTGCGGACCCGGAAGTTGCTGCGGCAATGAATCAGGAGCTGCAACGCCAGCGGGATAATATTGAGCTGATCGCATCGGAGAACCTGGTGTCTCCTGCTGTGATGGCAGCTATGGGCTCTGTGCTCACCAACAAATATGCCGAAGGTCTGCCCGGCAAGCGCTACTACGGCGGCTGCCAGTATGTGGATGTGGTGGAGAAGATCGCCATTGAGCGCGCCTGCAAACTGTTTGGTGCCAAGTATGCCAATGTGCAGCCCCACTCCGGTGCCCAGGCCAACACGGCTGTCTATTTTGCTTTGCTGAAGCCGGGTGACACGGTGATGGGTATGGCGCTGGACAACGGCGGCCACCTGACACACGGCTCTCCCGTGAACATCAGCGGCAAGTACTTTAACTTTGTGCCCTACGGCGTCAATGACGAGGGCTTTATTGACTATGCGGCATTTGCCAAGCAGGTGAATAAAGTGAAGCCCAAGTTGATTGTGGCCGGTGCCTCTGCCTATCCTCGGGAGATTGACTTCCAGACTATGGCGGATATTGCCCATGCCAACGGCGCTATGTTCATGGTGGATATGGCCCACATTGCCGGCTTGGTGGCAGCGGGTCTGCACCAAAGCCCGGTGCCTTGCGCCGATGTGGTGACGACCACTACCCATAAGACCCTGCGCGGTCCTCGGGGCGGCCTGATCCTGTGCAACAATCCCTATTTGATCAAAAAGCTGAATTCCGCCGTGTTCCCCGGTACCCAGGGCGGCCCGCTGATGCACATTATTGCCGCTAAGGCCGTGTGCTTTGGCGAGGCACTGAAGCCGGAATTCAAAGCCTACCAGCAGCGGGTGATCGACAACGCCAAAGCACTGGCGAAGGGACTTACCGACCGTGGGCTGAACCTGGTGTCCGGCGGCACGGATAACCACCTGTGTCTGCTGAGCCTGATTGGCACCGATGTGACCGGCAAGGAGCTGGAGCACCGGCTGGACGAGGTGCATATCACCCTAAACAAGAACACCGTGCCCAACGAGCCCCTGTCTCCCTTTATCACCTCCGGTGTGCGGATCGGTACCCCGGCAGCCACCACTCGTGGACTGAATACGGAGGATATGGACAAGATCGCCGAGTATATTTACTTGGCCATCACGGACTTTGACAATCAAAAAGAGAACATTGCGGCGGGCGTGGCAGAAATCTGCAAAAAATACCCGCTCTATGCGTAAAATTTTATGAAAATTCTGTTTGTTTATCTGTTTCAGGCGCTGCTGCAGCTGATTTATCTGCCGCTGAAAGCCTTTTGTAAGGTGCAGGATCAGGTGGTCTATCTCTCTCGCCAAAGCAACGAGAAGAGTCTGGATATGCAGCTGCTGGAACAGGCCATAGAGGAGAAAGCCCCCGGCACCCGCCAGGTGTTTCGGCTGCAAATGATGGAGGACGGCTTTGCCGGCAAGCTTCGCTATTTCGGCCATTTGGTGGGGGATATGAAAGCCCTGGCTTCCTCCAAAGTGGTGATCGTAGACACTTACTCCATCGCTGTGTCCTGCCTGCGGCATAAAGACGGCGTGCAGGTGGTGCAGATGTGGCACGCACTGGGGGCCGTTAAGAAATTCGGCTTGCAATCCCTAGGCACCAAGGAGGGGCGGGACGCCCGCTTGAGCCACGCCATGCATATGCACCGAGGTTACGACTATGTGTTGTGCCCCTCGGCAGCCACCGCGCGGTTTTATATGGAAGCCTTTGGCTGCCCGGCAGAGAAAATCAAGATTTGCTCCCTGCCTCGGGTGGACGATATTGTGACTCCCAAAGAGGGGCTGGCGCAGCGCTTTTATGCAGAGAACCCGGGTCTCAGTGACCGGCGGCTGGTGCTGTATCTGCCCACTTTCCGAGATCGAGAGGCCTATGTGGCCCAGGAGCTGAAATTGGCCTTTGCGGAGCAGGAGACCTACCGGTTGGTGGTGCGTACCCACCCGCTGAGCAAGGTAAAGCCGGATCCGGAATTCAGTATCCACGGCAACTACTCCACCTATGATTTGATGCAGTTGGCAGATGCCATCGTGACGGACTATTCCGCCTGCGCCTTTGAGGCGTCCCTCTTAATGAAACCCCTGTATTTCTTTGTGCCGGATTATGATCTGTATATGCGGGATCGGGGGCTGAATGTGGACTTGCGGCAGGAGATGCCTGCTGCCACCTTTACGGACGCGGATGCGCTGGCAGACAGCCTGCGCGCGGCGGCTTATGACTATGACGCGCTTTATGCGTTTCAGTCCAAATATGTGGAGAATACCAAGAATAATAACGCAGCCATCTTAGCCAACTTTGTGCTGACTTTGCTGCAAAAGAAGGACAGCGATTCTTAATGGAATACACATTTTCAAACAAGATCTCCGCACTGCAACCCAGCGCCATTCGAGAGATCTTGAAGGCTACCGCCGACCCGGCCATTATTCCGCTGGCAGCGGGCAACCCGGCGCCGGATGCGTTTCCGGTGGACGAGGTACGGGCCATTACCGCCGATATTTTGCAAAAAACGCCCATTGACGCCTTGCAGTACGGCGTGTCCGAGGGGTATCAGCCCCTGCGGGACACGGTGCGGGACTGGCTTGCCCGTCGAGAGAAGATCGGTACCGACGGGGACGATCTGCTGATCGTCAGCGGCGCGACCCAAATTATGGACCTGGTTACCAAGGTGCTGTGCAACGAGGGCGACACGGTGATCTGCGAGGAACCGTCCTTTATCGGCTCGCTGAACTGCTTCCGCTCCTACGGTTGTAAGCTGGCCGGTGTGCCTATGGAGGCAGACGGTATGGACACCGCCGCCTTGGAGCGGGTGTTGCAGGAGAACCCGGGCGCCCGATTTATCTACACCATTCCCAATTTCCAAAACCCCTCCGGCGCCACCATGAGCCTGGAGAAACGGCAGCAGGTGTACGCCCTTGCCAAGCAGTATGGTGTGCTGATCCTGGAGGACAACCCTTATGGCGACCTGCGGGTGGCCGGTGCGCCGCTGCCCACCATTAAGAGTATGGATACGGACGGCATTGTGATCTATGCCGGTTCTTTCTCCAAGATCTTGTCCCCGGGTCTGCGGGTAGCCTACTGCGTGGGTCCCAAGCCGGTGCTGGCCAAGATGACCGTGGGCAAGCAGGCGGAGGATGTGCATACCGCTATGCTGAATCAGATGATCGTGTACCAGTGGTTCCGGCAGTATGATGTGGACGCCCATATTGAGAAGATCCGCGGCATTTACCGCAAAAAGCTGGAGCTGATGTGCAACTGCATTGACAGTGATCTGGGCGATTTTGTAGAGTATGTGCGGCCCCAGGGCGGTCTGTTCATTTGGTGCAAGCTGCCCGGCGATGTGGATATGTTGGACTTTTGTAAGCGTGCCATTGCCAAACAGGTGGCTGTGGTGCCCGGCAACGCCTTTATGATGGACGACAAGGCAGTCAGCCACCATATTCGGCTGAATTTCTCCACCCCGTCTGACCAGGCCATTGTGGCCGGTGTGCACCGATTGGGTGAAGTGGCTGCCGATCTGCGCAGCAAATAAAGGAGCAAAGAATTATGTCTGAAGAAGTAAAAGTAGAACGAAAAAAGCGCAGCCTGTCGCTGATTCAGCCTACCTCCATTCCCACCTTGGGCAATTATCTGGGGGCGATGAAGGGCTGGAGCGCCTTTCAAGAAGAATATGACACCATTTACGGCGTAGCAGATCTGCATTCCATTACCGTGCGCCAGGACCCGCAAAAGCTGCGGCGGCAGACCACGGAGCTGTACGCTATGCTGTTGGCTTTGGGTCTGGACCCGGACAAGGGGATTGTGTTTATCCAGTCCCATGTGCCCACCCATTCCCAGCTGGGCTGGCTGCTGAATTGCTACACCCAGTTTGGCGAGTTGTCCCGTATGACCCAGTTTAAGGATAAGTCTAAGCAGCACGCGGACAATGTGAACGCCGGGCTGTTTACCTATCCCTGCCTGATGGCGGCGGATATTTTGCTGTACCAGTCGGATATTGTGCCGGTAGGTGCGGACCAAAAGCAGCATTTGGAAATTGCAAGGGATATTGCCGAGCGCTTTAACGGCATTTACGGCAATGTGTTTACCGTGCCGGAAGCCTACATTCCCAAGAGCGGCGCCCGGGTGATGAGCCTGCAAGACCCCACCCGCAAGATGAGTAAGTCCGACCCCAACCCCAAGGGTACGGTGTACCTGACGGACGAGCCCAGCGTTATTATGAAAAAGTTCCGTTCTGCGGTGACAGACAGCGAGATGAGTGTGCACTACGGCGAGGGTAAGGACGGCATCAACAACCTGATGACCATTTACGCCGCCGTGACCGGCAAGACGATGGAGACCATCGAACAGGAGTTTGCCGGTAAGGGCTACGGCGACTTTAAGACCGCTGTGGGCGAGGCGGTGATCGCAGAGCTGGAGCCGGTGCAGCAGCGCTTTAATCAGTTTATGCAGGATAAGTCCTATTTGCAGGCATGTTGGACCAAGGGCGCGGACCTGGCCCAGCGGGTCAGCCAGCGTACACTGGATAAGGCCATGAAGAAGATCGGCTTTTTGCTGAAATAAAAATGTGCAAGGGCGCACACCGGCAGCACCGGCGTGCGCTCTTTTATTTTGCCCATGCGGAAATATGGGCAATTTCACCAATTTGTAAACATATTTTTGGGCGGTTTGCCGTTGACCTGCCTATAAAATGTGTGTTATAATAAACTTGCGTTGTATGTATGTATGTATGTAATAAGTGCGTATATACCGGATTGCCGATACGCCCTGAGAGGGCGGGCGGCGTGTCATTTTTTGTACAAATGATCTCTGTCACCCGGCGGGTGCCCTGTGCAACCCCTGCAAGAACTCTGCCTATCGCAGGCAAAACACGAGGAGGAATTATTTTGAAAGAAGCAAAAGCAATGGCTTATGTGAACATGTACGGCGTGCTCGCTACGCTGGAGAACTTGTGCCAGATCGACGACCAGGCCAAGGCCGTGCTCCGTGAGCTGAAAAAGCCGGTGTCCATCTGCTTTGATGTGACGAACGGCCCCTGCTGCACATTCAACTTCACCCAGGATGGCTGCAAAATGAGCGAGGGTACTTACGGCTGCACTTGCAAAATGAATTTTGCCAGCCCGGAGAAGTTTAATGCACTGATTGACGACTCTAAGCCCGGCGTGCCGGTAAAGGGCGCCGTACAGGTGCTCTCTTTCCTGCTGGGTCCGTTTACCAAGCTCACCAACCGGCTGACTCAGCTGCTGATGCCCAGTGAGGCGGACTTAAAGGACAGAGCGTTTTTTGAGGAGTCCACCGTTTTGACTTTCTACACTATTGCCGGAGCCATCTCTGCCCTTGCCAATACGGACAGCGTGTCCAAGCAGTCCGCGCTTTATACGGTAGACGGTGATGTGTCTATGGGCATTAAGGATGTGTGCTACGCCACCATTCGGGTCAATAACCACACGTTCCGCACCATTAAAGAAAAGGCCCAGTCTCCCCGGGCGGTGATGGAGTTTGCCACCATTGATCTGGCAAACGGTCTGTTTAACGGCACCGCCTCCACCATGGCAGAGCTGTGCGCCGGTCATATTTATATGGCGGGTATGATTTCTATGGTGGATAATATCAACCGCGTTTTGGACAGAGTTGCGGTATATCTGGGTTAAGGAGGTCTTTTAGAATGAGTAAATTTCCTGAATATAAGCATGAAAAAAGCCAGGAGTGGTTTAATCGGGCACTGAACGCCATTCCCTCCGGCGTGTACGGGCACTTGGGCCCCAGCGAGGGTTTGTTCCTGCCCATTACTAAGTGGCCGCTGATGTCCCAAAAGGCCAAGGGCACCTATTTTTGGGATGTAGACGGCAACAAGTATTTGGACTTTATGTGCGCTTACGGCCCCAATGTGCTGGGCTATTGCGATGACGATGTGGACGCCGCTGCCATGGAGCAGTTAAAGACCGGCAACTGCACCACTTCTCCCTCTTACAAAATGGTAGAGTGCGCCGAGTTGCTGATCGACACCGTGAACACCGCTGATTGGGCGTTCTTTATGAAGAACGGCTCCGACGCCACCACTTTCTCCGTGATGTGCGCCCGTGCGCACACCGGCAAAAAGAAGATGATGTTCTTTAAGGGCTATTACCACGGCGATTTCCAGTGGGCCCAAAAGGTGGACTACCCGGGCATTTTGCCGGAGGAAGTAGAGAACAATGTGGTGGTGCCCTGGTTTGACCTGGACGCTATGCAGAAGGCCTATGACGAGGCCGGCGGCGACTTTGCCGGCTTGATTGCCCAGCCCTATGACCACGGCAACTTTAAGGACAATGTGTGCGCTACACCGGAGCAGTGGAAAGCGGTTCGTAAGTTCTGCGACGACCACGGTATGGTGCTGATTTTTGACGATGTGCGTACCGGCTTCCGTTTGGACCTGGCCGGTTCCGACCATTACTATGGCATTAAGGCAGACTTGATCTGCTTCTGTAAAGCCCTGGCCAACGGCTACAATATGTCTGCTGTTTGCGGTCAGGAGCATATGAAGAATACCGCTTCTTCCGTGGTGTACACCGGTTCTTACTGGATGAGCGCCGAACCGTTCGCCGCCTGCCTGGCTTGTATTCCTAAGATGAAGAAGCTCAACACGCCTAAGATGTTCCGGGAAATGGGCATCCAGCTGACGGACGGCCTTGTGGCTGCCGGTAAGCAGCACGGCTTTGACCTGGTGGTGTCCGGCGAACCGGCGCTGTTCTATCTGCGCGTTGCCAACGATGAAAGCCTGATGCTCCACCAGGAGTGGATCGCAGAGTGCGTCAGCCGCGGGCTGTTCCTGGCATCTCACCACAATCACTTTATGAATGCCGCGGTTACCCAGGATGATATTAAGCTGGCCATCGACATTGCCGAGGACGCCTTCGGCGTTGTGGCTGCCAATCATCCGGAGATCCCGGGATTAGTGAAATAAACCAATCATTTTTCCGGGTCTGTGCAAGGGGGCACGGCCCCGGTAACAACAGAAAGGGAGGACTTTGAATGCCTGCTGATTTCAAGCCATTTGACAAAGCCGAGTGGCTCCGCCTGGAGAAAAAGGCGGACGAGTTAAGACGACTGACCGTGCAGACCACCGTTTGGGGCGGCTCCGGCCACATCGGCGGCGCCATGAGTGCCATGGACGCCATGACCATTCTCTATCACCGCTTTATGAAGCTGGATGTAAACAACCCGGACATGGAGGACAGAGATCGCTTTGTGCTCTCCAAGGGGCATGCGGCTGTGGGCTACGGCCCGGTGATCTGCGACTACGGCTTTATGCCGGTGGAGGGGCTGCACAACTTTAACCTGACCGGTTCCAAGTTTGGTATGCACCTGGATAAGAACAAGATCAAGGGCATCGATTGCTCTTCCGGCTCTTTGGGTCACGGTCTTTCCCTGGCTGATGGCTTTGCCCTGGCCGGCCGCGTAAAAGGTCAGGACTATATGGTCTATTGCCTTACCGGTGACGGCGAGCTGAATGAGGGCTCCAACTGGGAGGCTGCCATGACCGCTGCCCAGTTTAAGCTGTCCAATGTGGTGGTGCTTGTGGATAACAACAAGTGCATGATTGACGGCCGCGTGGACGATGAGATGAAAGTGGAGCCGCTGGATAAGAAGTTCGAGGCTTTTGGCTTTAAGGTAAAGCGCGTAGACGGCCAGAATATGAAGGAGCTGAACGATGCCATTGAGGACGCCATCGCCAATCACAAAAACGGCGGCGACCAGCCCTATTGTATCGTGATGGATACCTTTAAGGGCGCCGGTATCGACTTTATGGAAGATGATTACCACTGGCATTACGGCGCACTGGACGAGGCAAAAGAGAAGGCTTGCTACGAGAGCCTGGATAAGTATTACAAGAAACGCTGCGAGCGTGCGGAAAAGGAGGGCTAAGCCATGGCAAGCGGAATGACTTATACAATGACGGAGACCACCGCCCTCTCTACGGCGGAATATTACGGCAAGGCGCTGTGCGAGCTGGGTGCGGAGCACCCGGAAGTGGTGGCGCTGACCGCTGACCTGGGCAAATCCACCAAGATCGGTATGTTTGGCGAGAAGTTCCCGGATCGTTTCTTCAATGTGGGTATTGCAGAGCAGAATATGTTTGGCGTGGCAGCCGGGCTGGCGCAGAATGGGCTGATCCCCTTTGCCTCTACCTTTGCTATTTTTGCTTCTGCCCGCTCCTTGGATCAGGTACATACGGATATTTGCTATCAGAATGTACCGGTTAAGATTATTGCTACCCATGCGGGTACTTCATTCGGTCAGGCGGGCTCTACCCACCATGCTTTGATCGATATGGCATGCATGCGCTCTCTGCCCCACATGACCGTGATCTGCCCCTGTGACGGCGCAGAGACTTATCACGCGGTTAAGGCAGCGTACAGCTATCCCGGCCCGGTTTATATTCGTATCAACCGCGGCTTTGACCAGATCGTTTATCCCAAGCTGGAGGAGTGCACCTTTGAGGTGGGCAAGGCCAAGGTAATGAACGAGGGCACGGATATTACCGTGATTGCCTGCGGTTCCTGTGTGTATCAGGCCATGCAGGCTGCCCAGATGGCAGCGGCTGACGCCGGACTGAAGGTGCGTGTGCTGAATATGCATACCATTAAGCCTCTGGATGAGGAAGCTGTAATGTCCGCCATTATGGACACTCGCCGGATTATCACCGTAGAGGATCACACCGTGATGGGCGGTTTGGGCACCGCTGTTGCTGAGGTGGTTGCCAAGAGCGGCAAGGCCTGCGTCATGCGGATGCTGGGCCATCAGGATGAATTCTCCACTATCGGTCTGCACGAGGACCTGATGTCTCTTGCAAAGATCGACGCCAACGGCATTGCCGACACCATTGCCGAAGTGATGCACGCCGATTTTGAAGCGGACGACGCTTGGGACGACGAATTCTAATTCGCGCACAGATGTTAAAACTTCAAAATCAAGAAAGGATGTGCCAGTATGGCAAGTGATACCACACGCTACACCAACAAGGTGTTTATGACCGGCGCCTTGCCGCTGCTGAAGACCATCGCCAACGATGTGCCGGAGCTGAAGAAGAAATTTGAGGGCGTCAACGCCGTGTACCAGGTTTCTGCTATGGCTAACGCACAGGACAAAGAGGCGATCCACTTTATCATCGAGGATGGAGAGTGGACGGTCAAACTGGGTGAGTACTTGGGGCAGCAGAAGATTGACGCCGAATTGCAGTTCGCTTCTATGGAGAAGATGAATGCGTTTTTTAAGGGCAATATGAGCGCCCTGCCCAAGATGAAGATCAAGAGCTTTGGCAAGTTTATCAAATTTATGATGGTCCTGCTGAAGATGAGTTCTCTGCTGGGTATTAAGGAACCGCCGGAAGATGAGCAGCTATGTCTGCTGCTGACCAAGCTGTATTTTTATTTGCTGTCCTCCGGCATCAGCCAGCTGAACAAAATGGGTCACCCGGCGATTCGGGAATGGACTTCCAAGAGCCCGGACCGGGTGTACCAGTGGGCTGTGGAGGGTCACCCGGAGTGCACCGCTTACCTGCGTATTAAGGCAGGCAAGTCCCGTGCCGGCCGTGGGGAGTATAAGCGCTCCAAGCCGTTCTTCTGCATGAAGTTCGACACCGCCCAGCACGCGCTGATGATCCTGCTTGGCACCGGCGATATGCTCCAGATGACCAAGGATAAGCAGCTCATCATGGAAGGCGCGCCGGAGTTCGGCGCCATGATCGGCGATTACATGATGATCGTGGGCGACCTGGCCTCTTAATTTTCTAAACGCCTTGCGGCACCTCTTTACGGGGTGCCGCTTTTTTTGTTTTGATTGCGCTTTATAAAGTATGAAAAAGGCAGATAAAACAAAGCCGCCCCTATGCTGCATGGTAGCAACAGGGGCGGCTCTTGATATTCTTAATTTTTCTTTTCGTTTTCCAGTTCCTGCTGTTCTTTATAGAACATATTGGCCTTAACATACACTTGAATATAGCCGCTGATCACCTGGGCCAGTTCGCCGGCAGAGTAGGGGTTAGGCAAAATGTGCTCGTCGTCGTCGATCACCACCGGCCCCCGCTCAAAGTCGTTAAAGGTGGGCATTAGACTATAATTCTCCGCGGTCTTTACAATAGAGATCAGGGTGTAGTCCGCTGTGGCGTTAACAAAGCCCTTTTTCTTGGTATATTTCTCAATGGTGGACAGGTCGCTCTGGTCATTGTGCTTCTTGGAGTAGCAGGAGTCGATCACTTCCTCAATAAACTGCTCCAGCCGTTCCTCGCTGTACGGCGCTTTCAGTAGATGCACCTTATCAATATCCGCTATGCCGTACTTGTCGCTTTCGCCACAGGGAATGCCGATCAGGTTCTCGTCCTCGTCCACATAAAGGGAGATGGTATAAAATGCTTTTTCCATATACAAAAATCACCTTTTCCGTTGGTTCTCCCCCTTATTATATCGGATTGCGTTGAAAAATACAACCGTTTGTGCTAAACTGGGGACGGTGATTGTATGAAACAAGTTTTAATAACCGGCGGCGCTACCGGCATTGGTGCGGCTACGGCGCAGGTGTTTTTGGAACGGGGCTACCGCGTGTTTGTGACGGTGCACCAAACGGCGGCGGAGCTGCCGGGAGTGACGGCGATCCCTTGCGATATTACGGACCTGGCGGCGGTGGAACGGCTGTTTGCCGCGGTGGGCACGGTGGATGTGCTGGTGAATAACGCCGGGATCAGTCTGATTCGCCAAATTCAGGATACCACGCCGGAGGATTATGACGCCCTGATGGGGGTCAACTGCAAAGGCGTGTTCCTGTGTAGCCGGGCGGCAGCGGTGAATATGCTGCGCCGCCACAGCGGCGCCATTGTAAATGTGTCCTCCATGTGGGGGCAGGTGGGCGCCTCTTGTGAAACGGTGTATTCCATGAGCAAGGCCGGGGTTATCGGCTTCACCCGGGCGCTGGCCCAGGAGCTGGCGCCGGAGGGCATTGCCGTCAACTGTGTGGCGCCGGGAATCATTGACACCCGTATGAATGCCTGCTTTGACCGAGCAGAGCTGGAGACCCAGGTGCCTATGGGTCGACTGGGCACACCCCGGGAGGTGGCAGAGGCTGTGCTGTACCTGGCAGAGAGTCCGTATGTGACCGGCCAGGTGTTGGGAGTCAACGGCGGTATTGTATAATATAATAAAATGAGCGTAGGGCGCAGAGGCGCCGCGTAGGGAATGTGCGCGGCTTTTCTGCGCCCTCTGTCACACCTTTTGCCGTCTTACATAGTATGGTTTAGAAAGGCGAAAGGAGGTACTACGGTTATGGGTTGTGGTTGCAATAACGGTTGTGGCTGCGGATCTTCCTGGATCGTGATTTTGATTATCATCCTGTTGCTCTGCGGCGGTTTCGGTAACTGCGGCTGCGGTAATGACTGTGGCTGCGGCTGCTGATTATCCGGTCGGCGCAAGGTATGCACGGCATGCCTTGCCGTACATAATAAGATCAAAAAATAGGGGAGTACCCATAGCGCCGATGGTCAAAGATCGGCGCTTTTTTTGCACGCGTTTTTGCCAAAGACAATGAAAGTCAAAAAATATTTATGCTAAAATTCCGCATAACCAAGCCAAAAATCGGGTATACTCTCCGGGAAGGTCAAAAAAAGTCAAAAAAGTTCTTGACTTTCTCTGACCTTTGTGCTACTATGATGACAGAAGGTCAAAGAAAGTCAAAGTCAGAGTGTGAACGAGCGCAAGATCAACAACGGCTCCTGTATCCCTCTCGCCGGGCTTTCCGCCTTCATTAGATAGGAAGTGATTGGAAAATGAAGATCAGTGATGTGATCGCAGATATGATTCTTGATATGTTTGATGACAACAAATCCACCGTTCAGATCCAGCGCAACGACCTGGCGGCGCGGGTGGGCTGTGTGCCCAGCCAGATCAATTATGTGATCACCTCCCGGTTTACACCGGAGCAGGGCTACCGCATTGAGTCCAGGCGTGGCGGCGGCGGGTGTATTCTCATTACCCGTGCCGACAGCAAGAACCAGGCGCTGATGGCGCTGATCAATTCCATTGGTCCTGCCATAGATGAAAAGACGGCCAAGGCCCACCTGTACAACCTGCACTACCAGGGCTTGATGGACGCCCGCAGCGCCAAGATCATGGAGTCGGCGCTCACCGGGTGGAACCAGCACGGCGTAGACGAGCAGGTGCTGGACCAGATACGGGCCCGTCAATTTAAACAAATGCTGCTTGCATACATCAATTAGGAGGTTATTTGTTATGCGTTGTGAACATTGCAATCAAAACGAGGCAACCACTTATATTAAACAGAATATCAACGGCAAGGTGACCGAGATGCACCTGTGTCGGGATTGTGCCGAGAAGTTAGGCGTCTTGGAGCCCATGCACAGCAATATGGGCCTTGGCTCTATGTTTGAGGGCAGCTTCTTCGGCAACTTCCTGGGGGCCGGGCTGGCGGCCATGAACGCCTTGACAGGCGTGGATCGCTGCGACTACTGCGGTTCCACCTTTAACGATATTATCAACACCGGCAATGTGGGTTGCGCGCATTGTTACGACCGGTTTGCAGACAAACTGGAACCCAGCATTCGCAAAATCCACGGTGCCACCCGCCATATTGGCAAGAATATTTCTTACACGGAGGAAAAGGAGCCGGTGAACAACGCCAAGGCGAAAGAACCGGCAGCAGAGAAGCCCCAAAGTGAGCGGGAGCGCTTGCAGGCGGAACTGGATAAGGCGGTGCAGGAGCAGCGCTACGAGGACGCGGCGGTGCTGCGTGACCAAATCAAAGAGCTAAAGCCGGAGGAATAAAGATGAATAAGTGGTACAGCGGCGAGGGCAAAAATTCAGATGTAGTGGTGGGCGCTACCGTGCGCCTGGCCCGCAATTTGGCAGACGCCCCCTTTCCCATTCGTATGAACAACGAGATCCGCAGAAACACGGTGAAGAAAATCTTTGCCGCCGTGAAGAATTCTCCCTATGCCGGAGAGTTCGATCTGGTGGATCTGAGCGCCGTGTCTTCGGCGCAGGCGTATGCCTATGCGGAGCAACAGCTGATCAGCCGTCGCTTTGCCCGGCAAAAGGATCAAGGTGCCTTTTTGCTCAGCAAGGACGGCAGCGCCAGCGTGATGCTTTGCGAGGAGGATCATATTCGCTTACAGGTGCGCGCCGCCGGGCAGGACCTGGAGGGCGCTTACGCCAAGGCGGATCAGCTGGACGATGCCCTGCTGGACCGGTTACCCATTGCTTTTGATGAGCGGCTGGGCTTTTTAACAGCTGTGCCCACCAATTTGGGTACCGGTATGCAGGCCATGCTGGATTTGCATCTGCCGGCACTGGCAGGTCAAGGGCTCATTGACCAGCTGACGGTGATGATCGGCAAGCTGGGACTGTCGCTGCAACCTCTTTATGACGGCCACGGCAGCTTTTATCGGCTGACGAACCAGGTAACGCTGGGGATTACCGAGAAAGCGGCCATTGATAATGTAAATGCCATTTGCGACCAAATCGTGCGCCAGGAGCGCAATCTGCGTCAGCAGCTGCAACAGCAAGACGCCTTTTTGGATCGTATTTACCGAGCTATGGGCACGCTGCAAATGGCTCGTACTTTGAACCAGGACGAATTTTTTGACCTGGTGTCGCTGCTGCGCCTGGGTATTTCTCTTGGCGAGAGCAGCAAAACATACAGCGATGTAGGCGAACTGATCCAAAAGGTGCAGAACGCCACCATTGCAGCCGCTGCCGGGGCAGAAATAACTGCCGACGCAGTGGATAAGATCCGCGCCGGACTGGTGCGGCAGGCTTTGGCGTAAAAAGGAGAGCGGAATTTCCTCTTGCACCAAGGCAATAAGGAGGATTTACCATGTATAGATTTAACTACTTTACCGAAAAAGCAAACCATGTGATCAACCTGGCCATTACCTCCGCAGAGGAGCTGGGCCATAACTATATCGGCAGCGAGCACTTGCTGCTGGGTATCTTGAAAGAAGACGCCGGCTTAGGCGCCCAGGCGCTGCGTGAAAGCGGTGTGCAGACCGAAGATGTGGAAAAGCTCATCAAGGAGAATATCGGCGTAGGGGAGCCTACCCGGTTGACCCCGGATGACTTTACTCCGCGGTTTAAACGGATGCTGGAGTTGGCGTTCCAGATTGCCCGTGGTATGATGCATTCCTTTGTAGGCACAGAGCACCTGTTGCTGGCACTGCTTAAGGAGACGGATTCTTACGGCTACAAGTTCCTGCTGGCACTGGGCGTGCGCCCGGAAGTGCTGGTGGAGCAGCTGTTCTCCGGTCAGGAGACGCAGCCAGACGGCAAGACCGACGGTAAAAAGGGCAAGACCAAGACGCCTACGCTGGACGAGTTTGGTCGTGACCTGACTGCGCTGGCCGAGGGCGGCAAGATCGATCCGGTGATCGGTCGTGAAAAGGAAATTGAGCGGGTCATTCAAATTTTGTCCCGCCGCAGCAAGAACAATCCCTGCCTCATCGGTGAGCCGGGCGTTGGCAAAACCGCCATTGCCGAGGGGCTGGCGCTGAAGATCGTTAAGCACGAGGTGCCGGAACTGCTGGAAGGCAAAAAGATCGTGGCGCTGGATCTGACCTCTATGGTGGCCGGCACAAAGTACCGTGGCGACTTTGAAGAGCGAATTCAAAAAGCCATGGACGAGGTAAAGCAAGCCGGTAACATTATTTTGTTTATCGACGAGGTGCACACCTTAATGGGCGCCGGGTCTGCCGAGGGCGCAACGGACGCTGCCAATATCTTAAAGCCCGCTTTGGCTCGTGGTGAGATCCAGGTGATCGGTGCCACCACCATTGACGAGTACCGCAAGAATATTGAAAAGGACGCCGCCTTGGAGCGCCGGTTCCAGCCGGTGACCGTGGGCGAGCCTACCGAGGAGCAGACCGTGGAAATTCTGAAAGGTCTGCGGGATAAGTACGAGGCCCACCATAAAGTGAAAATTACCGACGCCGCTATTGAAAACGCGGTGAAGATGAGCAGCCGATATATTGCCGATCGGTTCCAGCCGGATAAGGCCATTGACCTGATTGACGAGGCCTGCTCTAAAGTACGCCTGGCGGCTTATACGGCCCCGCCGAACCTGAAAGAGATGGAAACGGAGATCAAGCGCCTGGCGGCAGAAAAGACCGCTGCCGTGCGCAGCCAGAACTTTGAGCAGGCGGCAGAGCTGCGAGACAAGGAAAAGAGCCTGCAAGACCTGCTGGATCAGGAAAAGGAGAAGTGGAAGAACACTTCCTCCCACGATGTAAAAGAAGTGACCCCTGCGGATATTGCCGCCGTGGTGTCCGGCTGGACGGGTATTCCGGTACAGCAGATCACCAAGGAGGAGTCCCAGCGGCTGCTGCAACTGGAAAAGATCCTGCACCAGCGGATCGTGGGTCAGGATAAGGCCGTATCGGCGGTGGCGCGCGCCATTCGTCGTGGTCGTGCGGGGCTGAAAAACCCCAAGCGCCCTATGGGCTCCTTTATCTTCCTTGGCCCTACCGGTGTGGGTAAGACGGAGCTTTGTAAGACTTTGGCCGAGGCGATGTTTGGGGACGAGAATGCCATCATCAAGCTGGATATGAGCGAGTATATGGAGAAGCACACGGTCTCTAAGCTGATCGGTGCGCCTCCCGGGTATGTAGGCTTTGACGAAGGCGGCCAGCTGACGGAAAAAGTCCGCAGAAAGCCCTACTGCGTGGTGCTGTTTGATGAGATCGAAAAGGCCCACCCGGATGTGTTTAATATGCTGCTGCAAATCCTGGAGGACGGTGTGCTTACCGACTCCCAAGGCCGCAAGGTCAGCTTTAAGCACGCAGTGATCATTATGACCTCCAATGTGGGTGCGTCTAAGATTACCGACAGTCGTCAGGCCTTGGGCTTTGGCGATGACAAGGACGCAGCCAAGACCATTGAGGACCTGGTGATGGAGGAACTGAAAAAGACCTTTAAGCCGGAGTTTCTGAACCGTGTGGATGAGATTGTGGTGTTCAACCAGCTGGAGAAGCAGGATATTCAGGAGATCGCCCGCCGGATGTTGAAGGCTCTGAATAAGCGCCTGGCAGACCTGGATGTGCAAGCCACCTTTACGGACGCGGCAGTGGATGCGTTGGCCGATAAAGGCTTTGATAAGGTGTATGGCGCGCGGCCTTTGCGCCGGGCCATTCAGACCCAAATTGAGGACCCGCTGTCCGAGCTGCTGCTGGAGGATAAGATCCACGGCACGGTGACAGTGGACTATAAGGACGGTGCGTTTACCTTTGATTCGCCGGCCGATAAAGACAAACAAGAACAGCCTGCGGCTCCTGCTGCAGACTGATCCGAGCAACACAAAAGCCCCTTGCGGTTTGAACCGTAAGGGGCAATTTTTTATATTGCGGTTTGTTTTTAATCCTGCGGCGGCGCAGGGGATTTGCGGTTGCATTTCTCCTGCAACTTGAGAATATAATAGAACACCACAGCGGCTGCCACCATGCCGGTGACCATACCGAATGTGACCAACATGGTGGTGGTACCGTTCTTGGTGAACAGGGCGCGATCGCCGCCCACCAGCCCGGCCATGGTGTAGTACAGCGGGCCGCCGGGCAGCAAGGGAATGATGCCCGGGATCAGGTAAGTATTGGACGGTGCCTTAAGCACCCGTGCCATGGCTACGGACCAGAAGTACACCACTGCCGTGGCCACCACATTGGCGGCAAACACATTGCCCCACAGGTGGAAGCACAGCAGATACACACCCCAGCCCAGGGCGCCGCCAAAGGTGGCAGCCGCCACATTGCGTTCGCTGACCCGGAAGTAAATGGAAAAGCCCAGGGTGCCGATGGCGCCCATGAGAATTTGAATGAGTGCTGCTTTCATGCCGCTGCACCTCCCATTACCAGGAACGCCAGAGCGTAGCCACCGGCAATGGCCAGTGCCACCAGCACCGCCTCAATCAGTCTGTACAGCCCGGTGACAATATCTCGGTTGAACATCTCCTTAATGGCGTTCACTAAAAGCAGACCGGGGATCAGCAACATAATGTCGCCGATCATAATTTTGTCTGCCTGGTGACCTAAGCCCAGGCGGGTGAGCCCCAGCGCCAGCAGCCCGGAGACGAACCCGGCCACAAAGGTGTAGATCACATTGTGGATCTGCCGCAGCTTCAAATGATAATCCATCAGATAGATCACAATGGCAATGGCGGCTGCGGCCAGCCCGTCCTTCAGATCACCGCCGTAAAAGACGGAGAAACCGCCGGCTGCCAGCATATAGCCCAGGCATTTGATCACCGGTTTGGGTTTGCCTTTTTTGTACTGGCGGATCTGCCGGGTCAGGTCCTCCACATCCGGCACCTGGGCGCAAATGCGGCGGGAGAAAGCATTAAGCTCCTCTAACCGACCCAGGTCCGTGCCGTAACTTTGCACCCGCACAGATTGGGTGTAGTGATTGCCGTCCTTGTCCCGAATGGTGGCCACGATCAGGCTGGTGACGGCGTAGATCTCGCAGTCGGTAAAGCCGTAGGCAATGCAAATGCGCCGCACGGTGTCCTCCACCCGCTTGACCTCGGCACCGGTTTCTACCAAGCGGCGTCCAATCTCCAGTGCATCCTCTAAGAACAGCTCACAGCTGTGTTTGTCCATGGTGTCGATCATACAAAGCCCCCTCTATGGGTATTATCGCAAAAATGCCCGCTCCGGTCAATAGATATTGGCAAAAAGGCGAAAATATGGCGCAACCAAGGGAAATGCAACCGCCAGTTGCGAAGATTTTTTCAAATGTAAAGCAGAGTATGTTGCCGCAACCGACCAAAATGGGTATGATGAGAGTGTCCTCAGGGGAAAGCCCGGGACACCAACACAGTCAGCAAGATCCCTCGGCGGATCTCCGCAATACATTTTGAAAACACCATGACTAAAGGAGATGCACAAGTATGAAAATCACAAGAACCGAACACTTCGACATTCAAAGAAAGATTGTTGCCAATATGACCACCGAGAGCTGGGAGCAGATTCCCCATGTGGCTTATGTATATGAGGCGGATGTAACCGACCTGATGACCGAGTTTAAGAAACTGCGCTCTACCGGCAAAACCAAGATCACCCTGAATACGGTTTTGATGAAAGCCATCATTGAGGGGCTGAAAGCGGCACCGGTGATGAACAGCCACCTGCGCTACAACCGCAAGCTGGTGCGCGGCGAGCTGAAGACCTTTGAGGACATTAACATTTCTATGCCCATGCTGCTGCCGGACGGCAGAATGATGACCGTCAACCTGCGGGACTTCCAGAACAAATCCCTGCTGGCTATGACCGATTACATTGCCGATGTGACCCGCAGAGCAGAGAACACCAACCTGAATGAAGTGATGTTTGATGTGTCCTTGGACAACACCATTACCGGACTGAAACAGGGAAAAGTAAAACAGACCGTTAGTCGGCTGATCGGCTCTAAGACCGGCAAGCACAAGGTGCACACGCTCCGCGGCGCTGCCAAAAAAGCTTATTACAGCATTCCGGAGAAAGACCGCCTGACTAAGAAAGATATTGAGCAGGGCACCGTGACCATTTCTAACCTGGGCTCTCTGTACAGAGGACAGAGCGGCTACGGCACCTTGATCGAGATTGTGCCGCCCCAGGTGTGCGCATTCGCTCTGGGCGCTGTGCAGGATAAGCCGGTGGTGGTCACCGATAAGTTCGGCAACAAGACCATTGAGGCTCGCCAGATCTTGCCCATCACCGTGGTATTTGACCACCGTGCGCTGGACTTCGGCGATGTGATCCCCTTCCTGAAGAAGATGGACAGCATCTTTGCACACCCCCAGGTGATCCAGGCGTGGAAAGGCCAGGAGCGCGTAAAGGCCGTTATAGCTACCGAGGGCGAGGGCGTGGCTTAAGTGCGCTGAAAGCATAAAGAGCGGTTCTGCAGCGGCAGGACCGCTCTTGCACTTTTTGCCCGCCTTTGGTACAATGGCGGTAGAGGGGGGTGCGGATATGAATAGAAAAGTAGATTTTTGGGGCGGTGTGTGCATCGCTTTGCTGGCAGTATGCACCGCTTGCTTTTCTCTGATTTATGTAAAAAGCCATCATGCGGTCTGTTTTTCACTGGCGATTACATGCGGCACCTTTACTTATCACACGGCCATGCGCTTTGCCGTGGGCTGGGTCGTCGGCCGCCACCGGGTGCCGGTGAACCCGCAAGGGCGCTGGTTTTGCCCACATCCCTGGGAGCCGGGGCTGTATGCGCACCTGGGGGTCAAGCGGTGGAAGCACCGGGTGCCCTCCTATAAGCCCTACGATATGCACGGCGATCTGCAAGCGGTGGTGGTGCAGATGTGCCGCAACGAGCTGGCACACGAAGTGATGGCGACACTGAGCTTTGTGCCCCTGTTGTTTTGTCTGTTTTGCGACGATCCGGTGGCAAACCTGCCGGTGTTTCTCATCACCTCTGTATTGGCGGCTGCGGCGGATTTGATACCGGTCATCCTCCAGCGTTACAATCGCCCGCGGCTGCAACGGCTGCTGCGGCGCCGCCAGCAAAAGGCGGGGAGCAAATAGAAAACATGACGGCAGACACTTTTTGTTGTCTGTCGTATTTTTCGTTTTGGCAACTGGTCATACCACGAACCAAGTATCCAAAAACAAAAACATTTTATCTAAAAAATAACCGCCCAATGTGGGCAAAACGGCAAAAAAACACCGGGGTATTGTGAATGGATTGACAATCTTTGGCGTTCATATTATATTATACATAATATATGCGAAATACGGAGAGGTGTTTATGGAAGCGTATAAAGTCATTGAGATCAAAAAAAGCGTGTTTGAGAGTAACGACCGGGAGGCGGAGAAACTTCGGGCCGAGCTGAAAGCAGAAAAGACCTTTTTGGTAAATCTGATGTCCTCCCCGGGCAGCGGCAAGACCACCACCCTGCGGGGCATTATCGGCCGCTTGCAGCAGGAGATGCGCATCGGTGTAATGGAGGCGGACATTGACTCGGATGTGGACGCCAAAACCATTGCAGAGACCGGGGTGCGTGCCATTCAGCTGCATACCGGCGGTATGTGCCATCTGGACGCGGGCATGACCCGCCAGGGGGTGGAGAACCTGGGTACGGCGGATTTGGATCTGGTGTTTTTGGAGAATGTGGGCAATTTGGTGTGCCCTGCCGAGTTTGACACCGGCGCTGCCAAAAATATGATGATCCTGTCTGTGCCGGAGGGGGACGACAAGCCTCTAAAGTACCCGCTGATGTTTACCGTGTCCGATGTGGTTCTCATCAACAAGATGGACACAAAGAGCGTGTTTGACTTTGACGATCAGGCGGTACAGGAGCGGATCTTAAAGTTGAACCCGCAGGCCAAGATCTTTTTTATCTCTGCCAAGACCGGCGAGGGTATGGACGCAGTGTGCGATTGGCTGCGGCAGCAAGTCCGGGACTGGAACGCATAAGTACGGAGGGAGAAGACGATGGCTGAAGAGAGAGAATTGATCCTCAAACTTGGTCAAAAAATCACGGACCGGATCGGTCACAAAGTGACGGTAGAGGATCCGGAGTATTACGGCTTGGCCTGCGTGGTTACGGACGAGATGGCAGAGATCGCGCTGAAGATGAAGGTACGCAAGCCCATGACCCTGGACCAGGTGGTAAAAGCCACCGGCAAGAGCAAGAAATATCTGGAGCCGCTGCTGCAAGAGATGAGCAGCATTGGCCTGTTGGAGTATAATTGGGAGAACCCCAGCCGCACCAAGCAGTATGTGCTGCCCATGTTCGTACCCGGCAGCGCCGAGTTCTTTAATATGAAAAAGGATCAGATCGACGCCCACCCGGAGTTGGCCAAGTTCTTTGAGCGTATGACTTTCTTACCGCTGGAGAAGATCACCGCCATGGTGCCCCCCGGCGGTGCCGGTATCGGTATGCATGTGATCCCGGTGGAAAAGGCCATTGAGACGGAAAATCAATCTGTCGATGTGGAGCATATTTCCCATTGGTTGAAGAAATATGAGGGCAAGTATGCCGCCGGTCCCTGCTCCTGCCGTATGAGCCGCGCCAAGCTGGGCGAGGGCTGCGGCGATGATGCCGAGGACTGGTGCATCGGCGTAGGCGATATGGCGGACTATTTGGTAGAGACCAACAAAGGCCATTATGTGACCTACGATCAGGTGCTGGAGATCTTGCAGCGTGCCGAGGACAACGGCTTTGTGCACCAGATCACCAACATTGACGGTGAGAACAAGATCTTTGCCATCTGCAACTGCAATGTGAATATTTGCAATGCCTTGCGGACTTCTCAGTTGTTTAATACGCCCAATATGTCTCGCTCCGCGTACATTGCCAAGGTGGACAAGGCGCAGTGTGTGGCCTGCGGTCGTTGTGTGGAGTATTGCCCCGCCGGTGCCGTCCTGCATCTGGGCTGGGACTACGATGCCCCTT
>OIYU01000036.1_pt1 | contig 116665 bp, 111 predicted proteins | sample 1588321 | NCBI WGS metagenome assembly OIYU01 (sample SAMN03283258) | human gut metagenome | biome: human-associated habitat; material: feces | host: Homo sapiens | place: USA | collected 2013 | reverse complement strand
CGCCATGCAGCTCGGATTCGCAGCATACGCTGCTTTACCGCTGCTTGCGCAGCTAAATCCTCGCTTACGGCTAAACGCGGTGGTGCGACAGGGAGCAGCAATTCCGCCATGCAGCTCGGATTCGCAGCATACGCTGCTTTACCGCTGCTTGCGCAGCTAAATCCTCGCTTACGGCTAAACGCCGTATGCTTGCCGAGAATATTCCTCCTCTACAAGCAAGCTTGTGTCGGAGGCTTATTCCCGCCAAGCGCATGGCTGAATAGTTATTAAAAAATATTAAATTTATGTGAAAAACAGGCTGACAGCCTGTTTTTCGTATATAATACTCCAATAGGAGGCTGATAACTATGTATTATCCAATGTTTTATTTTGATCCGACATATATGCTTGTGATCGTGGGAGTCATTATTTGTCTTTTGGCTTCTGCGAAAATGCGCTCTACGTTTCAGAAGTACGCGAGGGTGCGCAGTCATTCCGGTATGACCGGCAGGGAGGCTGCAGAGGAAGTGCTTCGCCGGGCAGGTATTTATGATGTCCGGGTGGAACGGGTAGCCGGGAATCTGACCGATCACTATGATCCGAGAACCAAGGTGCTCCGTCTGTCTGATGCGACATACGGATCCAATTCTATTGCGGCGGTTGGTGTGGCGGCGCATGAATGCGGTCATGCCATTCAGCATGCGCAGGGATATGTACCTTTGAAGATCAGAGGTTCTCTGGTGCCGGTGGCGAATCTGGGAAGCACGCTGGCATGGCCTTTGATTTTGCTGGGGCTTCTCTTTACAGGAGAATCTTCTGTTATGTTTCTGAACCTGGGAGTTCTGGCCTTTTCTCTGGCGGTTCTGTTCCAGATCGTGACGCTGCCGGTGGAATTTAATGCGTCTAACAGAGCGATCCGCATACTGGGAAGTTCCGGGATCATGTATCCGGAAGAAGTGAAAGATACGAAAAAAGTGCTGAGCGCAGCGGCGCTGACTTATGTGGCCGGAGCAGCGGCAGCTATCCTGCAGCTTTTGCGTATTGTACTGCTGACAGGCAGAAGAAGAGATTAAGGAAGAGAAAAAGAGGGGGAGCATATGGCATCCGTAAATATAAGAGAACTTGTGCTGGAAACGCTGCTTCTGATCAACAGGGACGGCGAATACAGCCATATTGCACTTGGACAGGTGCTGGGGAAATACCAGTACCTGGACAAAAAAGACAGGGCGTTTCTGACGCGTACTGTAGAAGGAACACTGGAGAGAAGGATTGAAATCGACAGGATCATCAATCAGTTTTCCAGTGTTAAGATCAATAAAATGAAGCCGGTCATCCGGGAAATAATAAGGAGCGGTGTCTATCAGTTAAAGTATATGGACAGTGTTCCTGCTTCTGCTGTCTGCAATGAGGCGGTAAAACTGGCGGCAAAGAAAGGATTTATCAATCTGAAAGGGTTTGTCAACGGCCTTCTTCGAAATATAAGCAGAAATCTGGATCATATTGAGTATCCCTCCAAAGAGGAGGAGCCGGTTCAATGGCTGTCTGCCATCTATTCCATGCCGGAATGGATCGTAAGAAAGTGGAGAAAAGAGTACGGAGAAGAAAAAACAGAACAGATCCTGAAGGCGTTTCTTACAGAACGGCCCACTTCGATCCGCTGCAGCTGCTCTAAGATTACTCCTAAGGAGCTGAAGAGCAGACTGGAAGAAGAAGGCGTGACAGTAAAGGAATATGGAGAGATCCCCGGAGCCTTTTTGATTTCCGGATATGATTATCTGGATGCCCTGGAAACATTCCGGGAAGGCTGCTTTCAGGTGCAGGACATCAGCTCCATGATGGTGGGAGAATGGGCGGATCCCAGAGAGGGAGATTATATTATTGATGTCTGCGCAGCTCCGGGAGGAAAGTCAGTCCATCTGGCGGATAAAATGAAGGGAACCGGTACAGTGGAGGCCCGCGATCTGACAGAATACAAAGTAAATCTCATCCGGGACAACATAGAACGCCTGGGGCTTTCCAATGTAGTGGCTGTTCAGCAGGATGCCCTGGAACTGAATGAAACTTCCCTGGAAAAGGCAGATATCGTTATTGCTGACCTTCCCTGCTCCGGACTTGGAGTGCTGGCAAAGAAAAGCGACCTGAAATATAAGATGACAGAACAGATGCAGAAGGAACTTGCCAAGCTGCAAAGAGACATACTGTCTGTTGTCCGCAGGTATGTAAAGCCGGGAGGCCGGCTGATCTATAGTACCTGCACCATAGACCGGGAAGAAAATGAGGAAAACGCCGCCTGGTTTGCAGATAAGTTTCCGGAATTTCATTTAGTAAAGCAGCAGCAGATGCTGCCGGAACAAGAGGCAGGCGACGGATTTTATATAGCGGAGTTTGAGAGGAAAAAGGCGGATTTGGAGTAAAGATGGAGAAGAAAGATATTTGTTCCTATACATATGAAGAACTGCAGGAAGAAGTGGAAAACCTGCAGGAAAAAAGTTTCCGGGCGAAACAGATTTACCAGTGGCTGCATGTGAAGCTGGCGGACAGTTTTGACGAGATGACAAATCTTCCGGCAGCTCTGCGCAAAAGGCTGTCAGAGGAATATGAAATTGCAAAGGTGAAAATGCTGGAGCGGCAGATTTCCAGCGTAGATCCAACGGAGAAATTTTTGTTTGAGCTGGATGACGGCAATATGGTGGAGAGTGTACTGATGAAATACAGTTATGGAAATTCTGTGTGTATTTCATCACAGGCAGGCTGCCGGATGGGCTGCCGCTTTTGCGCTTCTACGATAGGCGGGCTCAAAAGGAACCTGACAACATCGGAAATGTTAAGGCAGATTTATCAGATCCAGAAGATTACTCAGGAGAGAGTGTCGAATATTGTGGTGATGGGAACAGGAGAGCCGCTGGATAACTATGACAATTTTGTCCGTTTTATCCGTATGATCAGCAGTGATAAGGGATTACATATCAGTCAGAGAAATATTACCGCATCCACCTGCGGTATTGTGCCCGGTATAAAAAGGCTTGCCGGGGAGGGTCTGCAGATCACGCTTGCCCTTTCTCTTCACGGGTCCACCCAGGAGAAAAGAAAGAAACTCATGCCGGTAGCAAATAAGTACGAGTTAAAAGACGTCCTTGCAGCCTGCGATGAATATTTTGAAAAAACAGGCCGAAGAGTGACGTTTGAATACAGTCTTGTAAGCGGGGTTAATGATACGGATGAGGACGCACAGGAATTGATCGGTCTGTTAAAGCACAAAAACTGCCATATCAACCTGATTCCGGTCAATCCCATCAAGGAGAGGCAGTACAGGAGACCCAGCAGGCAAAATGCCCTGAAATTCCAAAATAAACTTGAAAAAAACGGAATAAATGTTACTATAAGAAGGGAAAGAGGTTCCGATATTGATGGAGCCTGCGGACAGCTGAGAAGGCGTTACGCGGCAGCGGAAAAAGGAGAAGCAGATGAAGATATACGCGTTAACTGATGTGGGAAGAAGAAGGGAAGTAAATCAAGACTATGTATATGCGACAGACAGGCCGGTAGGGCCGTTTCCCAATCTCCTTGTGGTCGCAGATGGAATGGGCGGACACAAGGCAGGAGATTTTGCGTCAAAATTCACTGTAGAAACGCTGAAAAAAGAATTGAAAGAAAGCGAGGCCGGCAAGCCGGAAGAAATCTTCCGCGCGGCGATTGAGACCGCAAACCACAAGCTTATTGAGGCGGCTTCCCAGGACGTTAAGCTGGAAGGAATGGGAACCACGCTGGTTGCCGCTACTGTGATCGGGAATACACTTTATTTTGCAAATATAGGGGACAGCCGTCTGTATCTCATCAGCGATAATATCAGGCAGTTGTCGAAAGATCATTCCCTGGTGGAAGAGATGGTAAGGCTGGGAGGAATCAAAGCGGAAGAGGCCAGAAATCACCCGGATAAAAATATTATCACAAGAGCGATGGGTGTGAAAGACGAGGCAGAAGCAGATTTCTATGAATTTCGCATCAGAAGGGGAGATAAAATACTGATGTGTACTGACGGCCTAAGTAATATGGTAGAGGATGAGGATATGTTTGGAATCGTAAAAGGATCCAGGGATATCATAGAGGCTGTGCATATGCTGATTGATAAGGCAAATGAGGCCGGCGGAAGAGATAATATAGGGGTAGTGATGGCAGAGCCCATTGCGGACGAGGTGGATATATGGTAAAGGATGGAATATTTTTAGGGAAAAGATATGAGATATTAGAGAAAATTGGAGCCGGCGGCATGGCGGATGTGTATAAGGGCAAGGACCATATGCTGAATCGCTATGTCGCGATCAAAGTACTGAAAAAAGAATTTCGGGAAGATGAAACATTTGTCAGGAAATTCCGGTCCGAGGCACAGGCAGCGGCAGGACTTCTCAATCCCAATATTGTAAATGTTTATGATGTAGGGGAGGACAGAGGTCTTTACTATATTGTCATGGAGCTTGTGGAAGGCATTACGCTGAAGGATTACATTGACAAAAAGAGCAGGCTTTCCCCGAAAGAAGTGATCAGCATCGGGATCCAGATGTGTATGGGCATTGAAGAAGCGCATAAGCATCATATTATACACAGGGATATCAAGCCGCAGAACATTATTATTTCCAATGATGGAAAAGTAAAAGTGACAGATTTCGGCATTGCGCGGATGGTTACATCCACGACGGTAAGTACGGTGGCCATGGGATCTGTACACTATACATCTCCGGAACAGGCCAGGGGAGGATACAGCGATGAGAAGAGCGATATTTACTCTGTTGGTATCACTTTGTATGAGATGGTGACAGGAGAAGTGCCCTTTAACGGTGAATCCACGGTAGAGGTGGCTATGAAACATCTGCAGGAGGAGATCACGCCGCCCTCCGAGCTGGTTCCCGACATTCCTTACAGTCTGGAACAGATCATTTTGAAATGTACTCAGAAGAATGCAGAGCGCCGGTATGGAGAGATCGGAGAGCTGATCCAGGATCTGAAGCATTCTCTGGTAGATCCCGACGGAGATTTTGTCCATATTGTTCCCATAGGAAATGCAGATACGGTGATCATCACGGAAGATGAGCTGGATGATATCCGCAGTGCCTATGACGAAGACGATGATGATGAATATGACGAGGACGAGTACGGAGATCAGGATGATGATGAATACGGGGATGACGATGACGGAGAGGAACATGACAGCGATGAAGTAAATCCCCGGATGAATAAAGTTATAAAGATCATGACCATTGTTGTAGCCGTGATCATTATCCTTGTGCTGGCGCTGGTAGTCGGCCGTGCGGCCGGACTGTTCCGTTTCGGACCGTCCAGCGCCACAGAAGAACAGGAATCTGACCAGGTCAAAGTGCCTAACGTGGTGGGAAAAACTCAGGATGAAGCAAAGAAAATCCTGAACAAAGCCGGATTGGGTTATAAGATTGGAAAACAGGAAGAGTCCACGAAGTATGAGAAGGGCTATGTTATGGCACAGGATCCGGAAGACGGAGAAAAGGTGGACAAAAACACCCAGATCACACTGGATATCAGTACCGGTCTTGCAGAGGAAGAGGTGGAAGTGCCCAATGTTGTAGGCCAGGATGAGGCAACGGCTCAGAAGACATTGCAGGATGCCGGATTTGTGGTGGAATCGGAAGCAGTGTACAGCAGCAATACTCAGGGAACTGTAGTGTCGACAGATCCGGAAGGGGGCACGAAAGCCGCCAAAGGTTCTACCGTTACCATTCAGGTAAGCAAGGGAGAAGAGAAGATTACCGTTCCCGATGTAAGAGGAAAGGATGAAAATACTGCCAAGAGTACTCTGTCTGCCGCAGGATTGAATGTGACAGTGGATACCGAGTACAGTGACAGTGTTTCAACAGGAAACGTAATCTCGCAGAATCCGTCAGCCGGGACAAAGGTGGATTCCGGAACAGGGGTGACTATTGTGGTCAGTCTCGGAAAGAAACCGGAAGAGAAGGTAAGCGTGCCGGATGTGACAAGCAACGTTACAGAAGCAAACGCCCGCCAGATGATCAGCAATGCGGGGCTAAGTCCCGTAAGCCAGTATGAGAACAGCGACACCGTTCCGGCCGGCTATGTGATCCGCTGCTCACCGGGAGTTGGATCCAGCGTTTCCAAAGGGACAACGGTGACGATTGTTGTAAGCCGCGGGCCTGCCGGAGGAAGTACGGAGACTCCTGATGACGGCGATGACACCACGGGTGAGGAACAATAAAATATGCAGGGGAAAATAGTGAAAGGAATTGCCGGATTCTACTACGTTCATGTAGTAGGATTCGGTATTTACGAGTGCAGGGCCAGAGGGATATTCAGGAAGGAGAATAAAAAACCTCTGGTAGGCGATAATGTAGAGATAGAAATTCTGGATGATAAGGATATGGAAGGAAATCTTGTAAAGATCCTTCCGCGGAAAAACGAGCTGATCCGGCCGGCAGTTGCCAATGTGGATCAGGCTCTTGTTGTCTTTGCCGCCGCAAAGCCGGACCCGCATTTCAATCTGCTGGACCGTTTTCTTGTTATGATGGAGGCAAAAGGAATCCGCACTGTGCTTTGCTTTAACAAAGAAGATATTGCCGGAGAGTCCCGGATTACAGAGCTGAAGGAGATTTATGAGAACTGCGGATGCCGCGTGATTTTTACAAGCGCTCTTAAAAAGCAGAATATTGAAGAGGTGAAGGATGTGCTTCAGGGCAGTACAACTGTGGTTGCAGGACCATCGGGAGTCGGAAAGTCCTCTCTTATCAATCTTCTGCAAAGCGGGGTAAAGATGGAAACCGGAGAGATCAGCAGGAAGATAGAGAGGGGACGTCATACCACCAGACATTCTGAGCTGATTACATTAAACGAGGATTCTTATATTATGGATACACCCGGTTTCAGTTCCCTCTATGTCAATGATTTTGAGAAGGAAGAGCTGAAATATTATTTCCCGGAATTTACTCCTTACAATGACCAATGCAGATTTCATGGCTGCGATCATGTGCATGAGCCGGGATGCGCGGTGAAAGAGGCAGTGGACCAGGGGAAGATTCATGAAATAAGATATCGTGATTATCTGGAGATGTATCAGGAGCAACAAGAGAAGGAAAAGAGGAGGTACTGATATTATGGCATATATACTGGCGCCCTCCATTCTGGCAGCAGACTTTACCAGATTGGGGGAGGAAATGAAAGCGACAGAAGAAAACGGCGCGGAGTATTTACATTTTGATGTGATGGACGGCATGTTTGTGCCAAGTATTTCGTTTGGAATGCCTGTTCTTGCATCCATACAGGGAGCAACAGGGCAGTTTATGGACGTGCACCTGATGATCGAAGAACCAATCCGGTACATAGAAGAGTTTAAAAAGGCCGGGGCAGATCTGCTCACGGTACATTTGGAAGCCTGCAAGGATGTAAAAGCAACGCTGGATGCCATACATGAGGCGGGAATGAAAGTCGGCCTTTCCATCTGTCCGGAAACTCCGGCAGAGGAAGTAGAACCCTATTTGGAAAAAGTGGACATGATCCTTGTAATGTCGGTGCATCCGGGATTCGGCGGACAAAAATTTATTCCTGATACGCTGGAGAAAATTCAGGCAATCCGGAAAATGGCAAAAGATCAGAAACGAAAGATTGATATCCAGGTAGATGGAGGGATTTATCTGACAAATGTAAAAGAAGTTCTTGACGCAGGGGCAAATATCATTGTGGCAGGTTCTGCTGTCTTTAAGGGAAATGCAGCAGAAAACACCAGAGAGTTTATGGAGATATTGAAAAGTTATGAATAAGAAAGCAGTAATCATCAGCGGCGGAACTCTTTATGAGGAACTGGTCTTGCAGACAATCCGGGAAGAGGATGCGCCGTGCATTATAGGTGTAGACAAAGGCGTGGAATTTTTATACAGACATAAAATCGTACCCAGCTATATTGTAGGAGATTTTGATAGTCTGTCACAGGAAATCGTGGACTATTATAAGAATGAAACTCATGTTCCCGTACGGGAATTTAATCCGGTCAAAGATGCGTCCGATACGGAAATAGCAATCCGCCTTGCAATGACACTGGGCTGCGACGGTATGCTGATCCTGGGAGCTACCGGCAATCGGGTAGATCATCTGTGGGCCAATATCCAGACCCTGATGATTCCGTTTAAGGCAGGGATTGAGGCTGTGATCCTGGATCCTATGAACCGGATCCGTCTGATAGGGGGAGAAACCCATCTTAAGAAGGAAGAGGCGTTTGGAAATTATTTTTCTGTGTTCCCTCTTGGAGGCACGGTCTATGAGCTGAATATCAAAGGAGCAAAATATCCGCTGGCGGATCATACACTGACTCCTTATGACAGCCTGTGTGTCAGCAACCAAATAGAAGATGACGAAGTAGTCATCGACTTTTCCAGTGGAGTCGTTATCTTGATGGAAACGCGGGATAAAGAGTAAAAAGAATTGTGATGCAGACAGTGCAGTTTTGAGAACTGTACTGTCTTTTTTCGTGGGAAAGAGTGTCTGCCGCGTTCTCTTGAATGGGAAAATGCCTGCACAGAGGCAGCATGTATGAAATGCGCCCAAATTTACCGGGCAGCCATTGAAAAGATGGTATTATAAACGGCGTGTTGTCTTTCTAGCTTGTGTATTGCCTAAAACTATATAAAAACCATGTCAAATCAATGCAAAAGTATTGTGTTGACATTGAGTTAATACTATAATTATATAACAAAATACTTACTCTTTCTTTATCAATTGTATATGTCTTGCAAAGAGAGGGTATCAATTGCGAAAATGGGAGGAGGCAAAGAGATGTCAAGTACAATACAAGTCAGGGTAGATGACGAGTTGAAAAATAAAGCTGATGAATTGTTTAAAAAATTGGGAACGGATACAACTTCTGCAATCAGAATGTTTTTAACACAGTCTGTGATGAACAATGGCTTTCCATTTGAGATCAAATTGAACCAGTCTTCTGTGAACCTATATGCTCCGTTAAGTGAAAATGAGTTAATGCAAAAGCTGGAATATTCCATGAGACAGGCAAATCGGGGTGAATATAGAAGTGCAGATTCTTTGATCGCGGAAATGAAAGGGAAATATGGATTATAACGTTGTTGTTACAAAAAGTGCAGAAGAAGATTTGGATAGGTTTATCCAATACTTGCTTTTTGAAAAAGGAAATGAACAGGCGGCAAAGAACGTGCTTGATGACTTTGAGCGTACAATCCGCACGTTAGAACAGGTGGCTGGAAGCTTGAAATATTGCGAGAATCCAAGACTAAAGAAAGCAGGGTATAAAAGGATTAGTTTCATGTCTCACAAGTATTTTATGCTGTATCATATAGAGGGCAACAGGGCAATTGTTGATAATATCTTTCATGAGCTTCAGGATTATGAAAAAGTTTTATGCTGATGGGAATATTTTTTGTGGCTATTTGTCCTAATCGGTGATTCGCCCGGACCGGTGATTGAAAAAAGCCCGATTTTGTGCTATACTCTATAGTCACGCTGGACTCCTTTTATGAACTGCGCGGTGGAGTTTAGAGAAACGGCGTAAAGGTAGCGCAGAATAAATTTAACGAAAGGCAGAAAGCCTTAGAAAGCAGGGGCTTTCGGATAGGTAAATCATAAAATGAAATTAGGTATTGTAGGACTGCCCAACGTAGGTAAGAGTACACTTTTTAATTCGCTGACAAAGGCGGGTGCGGAATCTGCAAACTATCCCTTCTGTACCATTGACCCCAATGTGGGCGTGGTAACAGTTCCGGATGAAAGATTAAATGTCCTTGGAGAAATGTATCATACGAAAAAGATCATACCGGCTGCAATCGAATTTGTGGATATTGCAGGGCTGGTAAAAGGAGCTTCCAAGGGAGAAGGGCTTGGCAATCAGTTCCTGGCAAATATCCGGGAAGTGGATGCGATTGTCCATGTAGTGCGCTGTTTTGAAGACAGCAATATTGTCCATGTGGACGGAAGCATTGATCCCATGAGAGATATTGAGACGATCAATCTGGAACTGATCTTCTCTGATCTGGAAATTCTGGAGCGGAGGATCGCGAAGACAACCAAGGTTGCAAGAAATGATAAGACAGCGGCCAAAGAGCTGAAACTGCTGGAGAAGATCAAGGCTCATCTGGAAGATGGAAAACTGGCAAAGAGTTTTGACGGAGCAGAAGATGAAGAAGAGCAGGAATGGCTGGAGAGCTATAATCTTCTCACTTATAAGCCGGTTATCTTTGCTGCCAATGTAACTGAGGATGATCTGGCGGATGACGGCGCTTCCAATGCAGGCGTACAGGCAGTAAGGGAGTATGCGGCAGAAGAAGGTTTTGAAGTATTTGTTGTATGTGCTCAGATTGAACAGGAGATTGCGGAACTGGAAGAGGAAGAAAAGAAAATGTTCCTGGAAGATCTGGGACTATCCGAGTCCGGACTTGAGAAATTGATCAAGGCAAGTTATCATCTGCTTGGACTGATCAGTTACCTGACAGCAGGAGAGCCGGAGGTAAGAGCATGGACCATCAAGAGAGGAACAAAGGCACCGCAGGCTGCCGGCAAGATCCACACGGATTTTGAGAGGGGCTTTATCCGGGCAGAGGTGGTCGCTTATGACGATCTTATTGCATGCGGATCCCATAATGCTGCAAAGGAAAAGGGACTTGTACGGCTGGAAGGAAAAGATTACGTGGTACAGGATGGCGATATCATGCTGTTTAGGTTTAACGTATAGAAAGGATGAGGCAGCTTATGCATACATCAATTGACTTTCCTAATCTGGGCATCCACCTGGAAAATGTAGGAAAGACAGTGACAGTTTTCGGCTTTGATATTGCTTATTACGGAATCACGATCGGGATCGGAATGCTGGCCGGTATCGCCATGGCGTTGATGGAAGCAAAAAGGACCGGCCAGAAGCAGGAGGATTATCTGGATCTGGCTATGTTCGGAATTATATTCGGGATCATCGGCGCCCGCATTTATTATGTTGTGTTCGCCTGGGATATGTACAAAGATAATCTGTTGGAGATTTTTAATACCCGCCATGGAGGTCTTGCGATTTACGGCGGAGTCATTGCGGCAGTCATTACTGTGTTTGTGGTGGCCAGGGTGAAAAAACAGCCGGTTGCCCTGCTTCTTGATACGGCAGTCTTTGGTCTTGTGACCGGGCAGATGATTGGAAGATGGGGGAACTTTTTTAACAGAGAAGCTTTTGGGGAATATACAGACAGCGTGTTGGCGATGAGGCTTCCTTTGGATGCAGTGCGCACTTCAGATCTGACAGAGAAGATCCGGGATCACATAGAAGTCATAGACGGCGTATCCTATATCCAGGTACATCCCACTTTCCTCTATGAGTCTTTGTGGTGTCTGGGAGTTCTTGTGCTTTTGCTTTTGTACCGGACACATAAGAAATTTAACGGAGAAATTTTCCTGTTGTATCTGGGAGGATACGGCCTGGGGCGGTTCTGGATCGAAGGGCTTCGGACAGATCAGCTCTGGATTCCGGGAACGGAAATTCCGGTGTCACAGGTGTTGGCGGGAACGCTGGTGATCGTGTCAGTAATCTGGATCATATGCGGAAGAAGAAAAAAGAAAGAGACGGAATCCTTATAAATGCGGAAGGATTCCGTTTTTCCTTTTTGTACCGAAAAAGAAACAAAAGAAAACAGAGTAAAATCTGGACTTTTAAAATTGCACAGGCTATAATATAAATATATGTGAAAAAATAAATTATTATTTTTCAAAATCTAAGGAGGAACAAAAAATGGCAAGAAAAATGAAGACCATGGATGGTAATCATGCAGCAGCTCATGCGTCATACGCATATACAGACGTTGCCGCAATTTACCCGATTACCCCGTCATCTGTCATGGCAGAAGCTACAGATGAATGGGCAACACAGGGAAGAAAGAACATCTTTGGACAGGAAGTACAGGTGACTGAAATGCAGTCAGAGGCTGGTGCAGCAGGTGCTGTTCACGGATCACTGGCAGCAGGTGCCCTGACTACAACATACACAGCTTCCCAGGGTCTGCTCCTTATGATCCCGAACCTTTACAAAATTGCAGGTGAGCAGCTTCCAGGTGTGTTCAACGTATCTGCACGTGCTCTTGCAAGCCATGCACTTTCTATTTTCGGAGATCACTCAGACGTATATGCCTGTCGTCAGACCGGATGTGCAATGCTGTGTGAATCAAGTGTACAGGAAGTTATGGACCTGACACCGGTTGCACACTGCTCTGCAATCAAGGGACGCATTCCGTTCATCAATTTCTTTGACGGTTTCCGTACATCTCACGAAATTCAGAAGATTGAGACATGGGATTATGAAGATCTGAAAGATCTGGTAGATATGGACGCAATTGACGCATTCAGAAAACATGCTCTGAATCCGAATCATCCATGCCAGAGAGGTTCCGCACAGAACCCGGATATCTTCTTCCAGGCAAGAGAAGCAAGCAACCCGTACTATGCAGCTATGCCGGCTATCGTTCAGGAATACATGGACAAGGTAAATGCTAAGATCGGCACAGATTACAAACTGTTCAACTACTATGGAGCAGCAGATGCAGAGAAGGTTATCATCGCTATGGGATCTGTATGTGATACCATCGAGGAGACAGTTGACTATCTGCTGGCAGCAGGACAGAAGGTTGGTCTTGTAAAAGTACGTCTGTACAGACCATTCAGCGCACAGGCACTGATCGATGCAATTCCTGACACAGTTAAGACAATTTCTGTATTAGACAGAACAAAAGAGCCAGGTGCTCTTGGAGAGCCACTGTGGCTGGACGTTGTAGCAGCTCTGAAGGGAACAAAATTTGACGCTGTTCCGGTTCTTTCCGGACGTTACGGATTAGGTTCCAAAGATACAACACCTGCACAGATCGTTGCTGTATACAACAACACAGAAAAAGAGAAATTCACTATCGGTATCGTGGATGATGTGACAGGACTTTCCCTGGAAGAGGGCGAGCAGCTTGTTACAACTCCGGAAGGAACGATCAACTGTAAATTCTGGGGACTTGGAGCTGACGGTACAGTAGGAGCAAACAAGAACTCCATCAAGATCATCGGTGACAACACAGATATGTATGCACAGGCTTACTTCGATTATGACTCCAAGAAGTCCGGTGGTGTGACAATGTCTCACCTTCGTTTCGGTAAAAAGCCGATCAAATCCACATATCTGATCAAGAAAGCAAACTTTGTTGCATGCCACAACCCATCCTATATCAATAAATATAATATGGTACAGGAACTGGTTGACGGAGGAACATTCCTTCTGAACTGTCCATGGGATATGGAAGGACTGGAGAAACACCTTCCGGGACAGGTAAAGGCATTTATCGCAAACCACAACATTAAATTCTACACAATCGACGGTATCAAGATCGGTAAGGAGATCGGACTTGGCGGACGTATCAATACAGTCCTTCAGTCAGCATTCTTCAAACTGGCGGCTATCATTCCGGAAGAGGAAGCAATTGACCTGATGAAGGCTGCTGCAAAAGCTACTTACGGAAGAAAAGGTGACAAGATCGTACAGATGAACTATGATGCCATCGATGCAGGTGCAAAACAGGTTCATGAAGTAACTGTTCCGGAAAGCTGGAAAGACGGTGCTGATGAAGGTCTGTTTACACCGGAAGTAAAGGGCGGAAGAACAGAAGTTGTAGATTTTGTTAAAAATATTCAGGCAAAAGTAAATGCACAGGAAGGAAATACACTGCCTGTATCTGCATTTAAAGATTATGTAGACGGATCTACACCGTCCGGTACATCTGCTTACGAGAAACGTGGTATCGCAGTAGATATCCCGGTTTGGCAGTCAGAGAACTGTATCCAGTGTAACCGCTGTGCATATGTTTGTCCTCATGCAGTTATCCGTCCGGTAGCTCTGACAGAGGAAGAAGCTGCAAATGCACCGGAAGGATTCCAGACAATTGATATGATCGGTATGCCTGGAATGAAGTTCGCTATCACTGTATCAGCTTATGACTGTACAGGATGCGGTTCCTGTGCAAATGTCTGCCCGGGCAAGAAGGGCGAGAAAGCTCTTGTTATGGGCAACATGGAAGAAAATGCAGGATGTCAGGAAGGATTCGATTTCGGAAGAGAAATTCCTGTAAAACCGGAAGTAGTAGCAAAATTCAAAGAAAATACAGTAAAAGGTTCTCAGTTCAAACAGCCTCTGCTTGAGTTCTCCGGAGCTTGTGCAGGATGTGGTGAGACACCATATGCAAAACTGATCACACAGCTGTTCGGTGACAGAATGTACATTGCAAACGCAACAGGATGTTCCTCTATCTGGGGTAACTCCTCACCGTCTACACCTTACACCGTAACACCGGAAGGAAAAGGACCGGCTTGGGACAACTCCCTGTTCGAAGACAATGCAGAGTTCGGTTATGGTATGCTGCTGGCACAGAACACGATCAGAGCAGGTCTTAAGACTAAAGTAGAGTCCGTAATGGAATCTGATAAAGCTTCTGATGAAGTGAAAGCTGCATGTAAAGAATGGCTTGATACATTCTCCTGCGGCGCTACAAACGGAACAGCAACAGACAACCTTGTAAAAGCGCTGGAAGGATGCGACTGTGAAGTATGCAAAGATATCGTAAACAACAAAGACTTCCTTGCTAAGAAATCACAGTGGATCTTCGGTGGAGACGGATGGGCTTATGATATCGGATTCGGTGGTGTTGACCATGTTCTTGCAAGCGGCAAGGATATCAACATCATGGTATTCGATACAGAAGTTTACTCCAACACAGGCGGACAGTCCTCCAAGGCTACAAAGACAGGTGCAGTTGCACAGTTTGCAGCCGGCGGAAAAGATACCAAGAAGAAAGACCTTGCAGGTATCGCAATGAGCTACGGATACGTATACGTTGCACAGATTGCTATGGGTGCTGATTACAACCAGACTGTAAAAGCAATCGCAGAGGCAGAGGCATATCCGGGACCGTCACTGATCATTGCTTATGCTCCATGTATCAACCATGGTATCAAGAAAGGTATGAGCAAGGCTCAGACAGAGGAACAGCTGGCTGTAGAATGCGGATACTGGAACAACTTCCGCTTCAACCCGGCTGCAGAGGGAGCGAAATTCACTCTGGACAGCAAAGCGCCAAAGCTGGAAGGATATCAGGACTTCCTGAACGGAGAAGTTCGTTACAATTCACTTGTAAGATCCAATCCGGAGAAGGCAAAAGTAATGTTTGCAAAGAACGAGGAAGAAGCAAAAGAAAGATATGCATATCTGAAAAAGCTTGTTACTCTGTACGGAACAGAAGAATAAAAGAAAAACGCAAAGCGGACGCTGCATTTTATGCGGCGTTCGCTTTTTTCTATTGACTTTATCCGGCAAAGGTGATACAACTTTATTGTATGAATAATCAGACCTGATAGAGGTGCAGTGTTCAATAGTACCACAGAATAGAAGCACGGGTATGCATACTGTGTGGAAAGGGAACATTGCCGAAGGAGATCTTGTTTTCCCGGACAGATTTCCTGGGCCGTATGCAGAATATGCTGCGGACTGTCACAACCTGTGGAGCGCTATCATTATTGAATGAAATTGATATACATAAGAAGTCCGAAGAAGGACAATTTATGCTATGGATGCGCTCAAGACAGCGTTATTCATAGCTTTTTCATTTAATAGGAAACTTTGTTCCCTGTTAGATAAAACGCTTCGCGGAATAGGCATACACGTGAAGTGGAAATCTGTTTTACAAAAAGAGAGAGAGGAAATTTTTATGAGAGAGACAAAGAGAAAAATCCTGTGGCTGATCTCCACAGTAATGCTGCTTGTGGCATGTTGCCCTATGCTGGCATTTGCAGCGGAGGAAGCAGAGGAATATGTACCGGCTATGTACGCGACTTTCTGGTCGCTGATCCCGCCCCTTGTGGCAATTGTACTGGCGTTGATCACAAAGGAGGTTTACAGTTCCCTGTTTATTGGTATTTTGATCGGAGGAGTATTTTACTCCGGGTTTGCGTTTGAAGGAACTGTAACTCATGTATTCCAGGGAGGCATTATATCTGTTCTGTCAGACAGTTATAATGTGGGAATTATTGTGTTCCTGGTTATCCTGGGAATTATGGTATGTATGATGAATAAAGTTGGCGGTTCGGCAGCCTTTGGACAGTGGGCTCAAAAGCACATTAAATCCAGAGCGGGAGCACAGTGTGCAACAATTCTTCTGGGAATTTTGATTTTTATTGATGACTATTTTAATTGTCTGACAGTGGGAAGTGTGATGCGTCCCGTGACAGATAAGCATAAAATATCAAGAGCAAAACTGTCTTATCTGATTGATGCTACTGCAGCTCCGGTGTGTATTATTGCGCCGATTTCTTCCTGGGCGGCAGCGGTAACAGGATTCGTAGAAGGGGAAGACGGATTTTCTATTTTTATTCGTGCGATTCCCTATAACTTTTATGCTCTGCTTACCATTGTTATGATGTTTAGCCTTGTTCTTCTGAAGCTGGATTACGGCCCAATGCGTTTGCATGAGGATAATGCTATCAGAGGAGATATTTATACAACGCCTGACAGACCTTATGCGGATGCAGAGAAAGAGGTTGTGGAGGGAAAAGGAAAGGTTATTGACCTGGTACTTCCGATTATTCTGTTGATCGCATTCTGTATCATCGGTATGATCTACACAGGCGGATTCTTTTCCGGGACGGATTTTGTTACATCATTCTCACAGAGTGATGCTTCTGTCGGACTGGTACTTGGAAGTTTCTTTGCATTTGTTGTTACTATTATCTTCTATGTAGCACGCCGGATCATTAAATTCGATGAGTGTATGGCATGTATTCCTGAAGGATTTAAAGCGATGGTTCCAGCTATCCTGATCCTGACTTTTGCATGGACTCTGAAAGCTATGACAGACAGCCTGGGTGCAGATGTGTTTGTATCTGAGCTTGTGAAATCCAGTGCGTCAGGATTTATGAATTTCCTTCCGGCCATCATTTTCCTGGTAGGATGTGGACTTGCTTTCGCTACCGGTACATCCTGGGGAACATTCGGTATTTTGATTCCGATCGTTGTTTCTGTATTTCAGGGACAGAATGAGACAATGATGATCATTTCCATTTCTGCATGTATGGCAGGAGCAGTGTGCGGCGATCATTGTTCTCCGATTTCGGACACAACGATCATGTCATCAGCGGGTGCACAGTGCAATCATGTGAACCATGTAACGACTCAGCTCCCTTATGCAATTACAGTTGCAGCGGTTTCCTTTTTCGTATACATTATCGCCGGATTTGTACAGACAGCCTGGATCGCGCTTCCGGCAGGAATCGTGCTGATGGTTGCAGTACTTCTGGTAATCAGGAAAATATTTGGAAAAGAAGCGGAATAGCAATTCAGGCACATATACTATTTTCCGACATATGCTCTTGTAAAGAGCGGATGATTTTCTACGAATGAAGTAAAGGAGCGGATGGGCGGATAGTCCAGAAGCTCCTTTAATGTTACATAGTAAATAGGGCGGGAAATGCGGGGGTTAAGCGGCAGGATGCAGCACAGGGGATTTTGCAGTTTCCGGGCAATGGAGCGGGAAGCAAATCCTACGGCAAGTCCTTGTGAAGCAAGCTGTATGACAAGGTCAGACTGGCTTGTTTCGCATAAAACGCTGGGAGATATATTATTTTGTGCAAAAAGCTGTTCCATATTTTGGCGAAATGCGGAAGCTTTGGCGGGCATAATGATCTTTTCGTCCTTCAGATCCTGTATTGTCAGGGAGGATTTGGAAGCGAGAGGATTTTGTGCAGATAAAATGACCATATATCGGTCGTCCATTAACTGCTGGTAGTAGAGCTCCTCCTCTGTCAGTATATTATCGGAACTGATGACAAAGGCGGCGTCGATTTCTCTGGCTGACAGCATTTTCAGAAGCGTATTACTTCCTTCTACCTTGAGATGATAGGTGATGTGAGGATACAGCTTATGATAGTCGGTGATTACACCGGATAAGCCAAGATATCCGGCGATCCATAACATGCCGATGCGCAGAGTGCCGCTTTGCTGCAGGCTGTATTTTTGCATGGTATCAGACAGCTGATCTACCTGATTAAGGATACGCTGTGCCTGAATGACAAATTGCTTGCCCGCATCTGTCAGGGTGACGGATTTAGAATGCCGGATAAAAAGTGGAATCCCAAGTTCTTTCTCTAAATTTCCAATCTGTTGGGAGAGGGATGGCTGGGAGATAAAAAGGCTTTTGGCAGCGGCGGAAAAACTTTTTTTCTCTGCTGCTGCAAGAACATAACGCATTTGCTGAAGCTGCATAAGGCAGTTCTCCTTTCATATATGATATAGGAAAATCCTATCGATACTATAATATATCAATAGTTTACAAATGGCAATAACTGTATTATATTAATAATGTAATGTTTTAACGCTTCAAAGAAATAAAGCGTAAAAGGAATGAGAGGAGAATTGATATGCAGACAAAAAAGAACACAAAAGCAAACATTTTCTTAGTCCTGGCGCTTGTTGTCATCATAGGTTCACGGTTTATGCCGGAGATGGCCGGGTTGTCCAGCGACGCATGGGCGGTGCTTGGCGTATTTTTTGGATCACTGATCATGTGGATCGGCATTTCCATTGACTGGCCGAGTATGATCACGCTTCTGGCTTTAGGTTTGATTCCGATTTTCGGATTTTCAGGAACTTTTGCAGGGGCATTCGGAAATACGACAGTTGCCTTTCTTTTATTTACCTTTATGCTGGTATATCCGCTTTCTAAGACCAATTTTGTACGACGCTGTACTATTTACTTTATTACTAACAGAATTGCAAGAAAGGGACCATGGTATTTTATCTGCTTCCTGCTTGCAGCAGTTACTTTTATGGGGCTGTTCATTTCTCCATCTGTATTGTTTGTAGCATTTATGCCGTTCCTGGAAGATATTTTCCAGGTGCTTGAACTGAAAAAGGGAAGCAAGGTTGCGAATGTGCTCATGATGGGAACTGCATTCTGTATCAGCCTTTCTTCCGGTATGACTGCAATCGGACATGTATGGCCGACTATGGCGATCGGATATTACACATCAGCCACTGGAAATGACGTGAATCAGTTCCAGTATATGGCAATGGGAATCCCAACAGGAATTATCCTGATTGTTATTTTAATTTTAATCTTTAAATTTATTTACCGTCCGGATGACGCAGACACCATCAAGCCGGACAAGGCAATGAGCCTTAGAGGAACGGTGCCTGCAGCAGATTTCAAGGAGAAGGTAATCCTTGGTGTTATGCTTCTTACCGTGCTTCTGTGGGTTGCACCAAGTCTTGTAAAAAGCGTATGGCCCCAGTTCTATGAAACAGTAAACGGCTGGTCTACGGCAATGCCTCCGCTTCTTGGATGTATCCTTCTGTTTGTCATCCGCGTAGACGGCGAGAGCATTATGAACTTCAGAGAAACTGCAAGCAAAGGCGTACTCTGGGGAAGCGTGCTGATGACAGCGGCAGCGACACAGCTTGGTTCCTGCCTGACAAACGAAGATGTGGGAATCAGCGCATGGCTGACAGGAGCGCTGGAACCGCTGACAGGAAATCTCCCGGTGATCGGACTGATCCTGTTCTTCATGACATGGGCGGTTGTTGAGACAAACTTCTCATCCAACATTGTTACGACAACAGTGGTAAGCGCAGTGGCTTTATCTGTTCTTACAGCTCTTCCGGAAGGAAGTGTCAATGTGGGAGTTGTAGTATGCATGGTAGGATTTGCGGCAGCAATCTGCAATATGACTCCGGCAGGACAAAGTACAGTAAATACAGTTGCGATCGGATCGGGATGGACGGATACAAAATCCATGTTTATCTGGGGAGGACTGTTTGCGATAGCAGGCATTCTTGTATTAAGCTTTATCGCATATCCTCTGGGATCACTGTTTATTTCATAATAAGCTGAATGTATCTGACAGCGGCATAAGGGGTGAAAATCCGCTTTGCCGCTGTTTTGAACAGGAAATAAAATATCTGTAAATTAAGAAGAAAAGGAGAACAGATCAGTGAAACGAGAGTATCAGTTTGACGTAGCTGTGGCAGGGGCCGGAACAGCCGGAACTGCAGCAGCGGTAGGTGCGGCTTTGGCAGGGGCAAAGACAGTTCTTATTGAGCGCAGTCCCTATCCGGGTGGGGAGGCTACTCACTCTGGCGTGGCGGCTTTCTGCGGATTTTATACCTGCGGGGGAGATCCGGTTAAGGCGGTAGCAGGAGTTGGAGAGATGATCTTAAAAGAAATGGAAGAACTGGATCCCTCTTCGATCAACTATATTGTTTCGGCAACAGGAAACAAAAATATTAATTTTCATCCTGAATATCTGAAATGTGCAATGGATAATGTACTGGAAAAGGCAGGCGTAACCTGTCTTCTTCACACAAGAGTAACTGGAGTGAAGATGCAGAACGGACAGATGACTGCGCTGGAATGTACGGATGATGAAGGGACATTTTCCATTCAGGCAAAAACATTTGTGGATGCCACGGGAGATGCGGCGCTGGCTCATCTGGCAGGAGCTGAGACCATCTGGGGAGGAGAGGATGGCACCGTCCAGGCGGCGACATTGCCGTTCCGGTTAAGCGGCGTGGACACCTCCTGTGATCTGTCTCCGGCTGCCGTGGAAAAAGCAGTGATCAAGGCAAAAGAAGAAGGGATTCCGAATCTTTCCAAAGAAAAAGGATTTATCCTGAAAAGGGAGGGATCAGATCAGGTGGCAGTTCTCCTGCCAAGCGTAATGCCAAAGTCATTAGACTGCCGGGAAATGACCGCTATGGAGCAGGAGACAAGAAAGCAGGTACTTTCCTATGTGAAAGCGTTGAAAAAATATCTTCCGGGAATGGAAAACAGTGAATTGTCTGTGATCGGGCCTTCTATCGGATTTCGGGAGACCCGTAGGATCAAAGGGAGTAAAGTGCTGACAGCAGACGATGTGCTTTCCAGAAAGAAATGTGAAGACGGCGTGGCAAGAGGCGGATGGAAGCCGGAAATCCATAAAAGCGCCGACAAAATGGCAACCTATATAGATGTAAAAGAAGGAAGCTGGTTTGACATTCCTCTTGGCGCGCTTCAGTGTGAGTCTGTGGAAAACCTCTATGGGGCGGGAAGAATGATCTCGGCGGACGAGGCTGCCTTTGCGGCGGTCCGTGTGATGGGAACCTGCTTTGCAACCGGGCACGGCGCCGGCGTGGCAGCGGCAGTGCAGGCTTTGCAGGGAGAAGCGGACATCAGGAAAATAAGGGAAGAGCTGGTAAAACAGGGAGCTCTCATTTAGAACCCGGCAGATAAGGACGGAAAACACAAGACAATAAGAGAATAGGAGTGATCAAATGACATTAGATGAGATTCGCGTGGAAATCGATGCAGTAGATACACAGATGAAGCCTTTGTTTTTAAAAAGAATGGAATGCGCAAAACAGGTAGCAGAAGCAAAGGCAAAAACCGGCGGCGACGTTTTCGTGCTGGAAAGAGAGCTGTCCATCATTGAGAAGCGGGCAGGAGATGTGGATAAAGAGGTTTATGATGAGTATGTGGCATTCCTTCGCCATCTGATGAGCGTCAGCAGAAGATACCAGTATGGGATCCTTACCGGGATGCAGGATAAAGTTTTAAGCAGTGCCGAGAAGGAGGCAGGCATAGATGAAGCGGCGTCTCACAGCCAGGTAGAGATTGCATTTACCTGTCCGAAAGATACAAGTGATCTGAACCTGTATATCAATATGACAAAATTAAATGGTGTGGAGATTGACGCCATGTCCCTGGAAACAGCGGACGGCGTGCAGAACATCCGCATAGTGCTGGATGGAAATTTAAGAGAGGAGAAGATGAGAAGGCTTCTCTGTCAGATTGGAAAGGAAGCGGAAAACTTCCATCTCGTGGGAATAAAATAAGATGAAAATGAGGAAGGACTTTCTTGCTGCAGCCGGGATTTGCCAGGCGAAAGCTAAAAGTCCTTCCTTTTTTGTTTAGACAGGAAACTCTGTTCCAGAGTGGCTATCTGCACAATTTTTCATAGGCGATCCGGGGATCGCCGTCTTCCGGTCCGCCGCAGAGCGTAATATTGCCGCAGCGGATAAAGCCGGATTTTTCCAGCGCCTTTTGCATGGACAGGTTCTGCTCGTGGGTATCAATGCGGATACTCTCCATACCCTTTTGGAGAGCCAGATCTTCTACAGAAGAAAACAGCAGGGAAGCGTATCCTTTTCCGCGAAGATTAGCATCGACAGCCATACGGTGAATGGTGGCGTAAGATGAGTTATTTCCTGTCAGCCAGCTTCCGTTGGAAATATGAAGATAGGCCGGCTCTTCTGTAAAGGTGACGGCGCACAGAGCCACTACTCTGTCCTGGTCTGTCAGAACATATCCGATCTTGTTTTCAATATCAGCAACAAGAAGCTCCCGGTTGGGATATCCTTTTTGCCACTGCGGAATGCCCAGGGCTCCAAGTCCCCGGACAGCGTCCTTTATTATTTTGTCCATTGCATCTACATCGGCGGTTGCAGAATGTCTGAATGTAATCATAAAACGGTCTCCCTTTATAAAACAGTTATAATTTAGTATACCATAGTGAAGCAGAGTTTTGGAAATATATTTGTAAATTGTTTTGTTTTTTTGCGCTTGTATAATGTAGGAAAGAATCAATTGCCTGATGCAATAAATCATTTATTTTCAGAATATGTTCATCAAATTAAAATGAGTATAGAAACTTATTAAACGCGGATGGTATATAGTTTTGAACGTGGTGGTAAAAAGGACAGGGGGTGGTTCCGATGGTATTTGTTTTTATGAATGGAGATATACAATTTGATGGATATACTTCAGAAATTGTAGAAATACAAGAAGGAAATGATGATACATTAACAAGGGGACAAATTTCCACAGCTAAACTTTTGTTAACGATTGATACCATTAATTTGGTCGATCAAAATAACAAGGTAGGAACAGTGTATGTTGATGCCTGCTATGAATGGTTGAGCGATCCTATTCTGAAAATGACAGATGCTCATACTTTTAATTACGATTCATCTTTGTTTTATGCTACAGAACTATATGCCTGTTCAATGTATAAATTAGGTGATTATGGAGCTATTGCTGATGAGGTGACAACCCCTGCGACTGCAAGCGATGGAGGGCTAGGATGGTATTTGAGTATAGGGGAAGGGACTATGGAACTAGGCACTAATAGGGGAGCGGCATCCATAGTATTAAAACCAGAAATAGCATTTACGGCAGGCTCAAAACATTGTAATATGTATTATACTTATGCGCATCAAATTCTTGGAGCATCAATAGGTATGGCACCATCAGGCCCTTCTGTCAATATAACTTCCGGTAACTATGATTATCAAACAGTTATGTACAGATACTAATTTTTAGTGGATGGATATTTCGGAACGTCGCATAATAGCGACGTTCCACTTATATATGCCAGAGCATAAAATGTTTTATTAGGAAGAGATAATGGTAATGAAAGTAACTAAATTCTTTATAATTATATTTACTTTAACATTTTTTCTTTACATTTTTAATTTGCATTTATTTAATACAAATTATTACTCTGCTCAAACGGAAGCAATATTTGCTGACTATCGTATAGGTCAAAACAAAGAAAATATAGTTGTTATAACGTCTCAAAAGGGTAAAGTCTTTGACGTTAGAATCATTCAAAAAGATATTCTGTCAATTTTTGATAAAGAATACCAACTGATAACAAATTTACAAAACGGATATTTTGAAGATTATGTTCAAACTAATTATATTTATTTGTTTGGGAAGCTATATAAATATGGAAAGACATATAATCCAGCGAGTGCAACTGATACATATTTATCCTGGTTTCCATCAGTGAGTTTTTTTCCTGAAGTAACTGCAATAGAGATAAAATATGTTTCTGATGGAGGCCTCATAATAGAAAATCCTAAGTTCCATGTGGTAGAGAAATCAAAAAATATATAATATATATTTAAACGCCATGATTTCTTTATAAATGCAAAGCGGAAAATTCAGGAAATTCAGGAGGAGAACGAGATTATCTTCCTTATTTACGGGAAAACTGTTATAATATAATGCTGAACAGAAGCGTCGGCATGCATCGGCACCGGCGGCAGTAACGATAGAAGAATGGAGAGTTGGATATGAAAACAGAAAATTGCAAAGCTTATGAACTGCTCCGGAAAGAAGAACTGAAAGGGATCAAATCCACAGGATATCTTCTGAAACATAAAAAAAGCGGAGCAAGAGTTCTTCTTGTAGAAAATGATGATAACAACAAGGTATTCAGTATCGGTTTCAGGACTCCGCCCTCTGACAGTACAGGAGTGCCCCATATCATGGAACATTCTGTTTTGTGCGGATCAAGAAATTTCCCGGCCAAGGATCCCTTTGTGGAACTGGTGAAGGGATCTCTGAATACGTTTTTGAATGCAATGACCTATCCTGACAAGACCGTATATCCGGTGGCAAGCTGCAATGAGAAGGATTTCCAGAATTTAATGCATGTCTACATGGATGCGGTACTGTACCCTAATATATACCAGCATGAGGAAATTTTCCGCCAGGAAGGATGGAGCTATAAACTGGATTCCAAAGAGGATAAGCTTTCTTACAATGGTGTGGTTTACAATGAGATGAAAGGAGCTTTTTCCTCTCCGGAGGGTGTGCTGGACCGGGTGGTATTAAATACGCTGTTCCCGGATACCTCTTATGCTAATGAATCCGGCGGTGATCCGGAATTTATTCCGGATCTGACCTACGAGCAGTTCCTTGATTTCCACAGAACTTACTATCATCCTTCCAACAGCTATATTTACCTGTATGGCGACATGGATATGGAAGAGAAATTGAACTGGCTGGATCAGGAGTATTTGAGCCGGTATGATGCAGCGGATGTAGATTCGGAAATCCGTCTGCAGAAGCCTTTTGAGGAGATGGTGGAAAAGGAAATTCCTTACTCTATTGCAAGCGAAGAGCCGGAGGAGGAAAATACCTATCTTTCTTATAACAAAGTCATCGGAACAAGCCTGGATAAAGAGCTTTATCTGGCGTTTCAGATTTTGGATTATGCGCTTTTGTCCGCACCGGGAGCTCCTTTGAAAAAAGCGCTGACAGATGCAGGCATTGGAAAGGATATTATCGGGTCCTATGATAATGGCATTTACCAGCCTGTTTTTTCCGTCATCGCAAAGAACGCGGATCCGGAGCAGAAGACGGCATTTGTAGATACCATTGAAACGGTGCTGAAGAATATTGTGAAAAACGGTATGGACAAAAAGGCGCTGGAAGCCGGGATCAACTATCATGAGTTCCGGTACAGAGAAGCAGATTTCGGCGGTTACCCGAAAGGGCTTATGTACGGCCTTCAGATGATGGACAGCTGGCTCTATGATGAGAATGAGCCGTTTATGCATATTGAAGCTCTGGATACTTTTGAATTTTTGAAAAAGCAGGTAGGAGGCCGCTATTTTGAAGAGCTGATCCAGACTTATCTTCTTAACAATACCCACGGCGCTGTTGTGGTAGTAAAGCCGGAGAAAGGACGGACAGCCCGCATGGACCGGGAACTGGATCAGAAGCTCCAGGCTTACAAAGACAGCCTGTCCGAGGAAGAAAAAGAGGCGCTTGTAAAGCGCACAAAGGATCTGGAAGAATATCAGTCTGCCCCGGATAAAGAAGAAGATATTCAAAAAATACCGGTTCTTAAAGTCAGCGATATTTCCAGGGAAATCGAACCTATCAGAAATGAGGAAATGAAACTTGGGAACATTCCGGCTGTGTTCCATGATATTGACACAAACGGTATTGGTTATGTAGAGGTGATGTTTGATCTATCCGGAATACCTGAAGAGAAGCTGCCTTATGTGGGAATCCTGCAGTCCGTGCTTGGCATTATTGACACAGAGAATTATGAGTACGGAGAACTGTTTAACGAGATCAACATGCATACAGGCGGAATCGGAACTTCTCTGGAACTCTATAATGATGTGACTCACATCCGGGAAAAAGAATTTAAGGCTACATTTGAGATAAAGGCGAAAGCTCTTTACAGTCAGATGCCTGTGGCATTTTCCATGATGAGAGAGATCCTGACGGCGTCCAAGTTGAACGATACGGCAAGGATCCGGGAGATTTTGGCTATGCTGAAATCCCGGCTTCTGATGAAGTTCCAGTCCTCCGGGCATACAACGGCGGCTCTTCGTGCGCTGTCCTACGCATCCCCGTCAGCAAAGCTCAAGGATATGACAAACGGAATAGAATTTTATCAGACAGTGGCAGAGATCGAAGAACATTTTGAAGAGAAAAAGGAAGCTCTTTCCCAGGAACTTCAAAATCTGGCAGGACAGATTTTCAGGGCAGATAATATGATGATAAGTTACACGGCTGAAAGAGAAGGTCTGGAAGGCCTTGCAAAGCTGACGGAAGAGCTGGCGGCAAAACTGCCGGAAGGAGAAAAAGAAGAGACAGCCTGCGTGATCCACTGTCAGAAGAGGAATGAAGGTTTCAAGACAGCGTCCAAGGTTCAGTACGTGGCCCGTACAGGGAATTTCATCGATCATGGTGCGTCTTACACCGGAGCGCTGCAGATCCTGAAGGTGATATTAAGCTATGATTATCTGTGGCAGAATATCCGTGTAAAGGGCGGAGCGTACGGCTGCATGAGCAATTTCAACCGCATTGGAGAAGGGTATATGGTATCTTACCGGGATCCGAATCTTCGCCGTACCATGGATGTCTATGAAGGCGTGGTGGAATACCTGGAGAACTTTACAGTCAGCGACCGGGATATGAATAAATATATCATCGGAACCATCAGCAACCTGGATCAGCCTATGACGCCTGCTGCAAAAGGAGACCGCTCCATGAATCTGTACATGAACCATGTCAGCGAGGAGATGATCCGAAAAGAAAGGGCAGAAGTTCTGGATGCGAAACAGGAGGATATCCGCGCACTGGCAGCGGTTGTGAAGGCTATGCTGTCAGCAGAGCAGATCTGTGTCATCGGAGCAGAAGATAAGATAGAAGAAAACAAAGAGATGTTTGACTGTGTGACAAAATTTTAACGGGGGACGTAACACTTTTAAACTTTACTACGTCCCAAATTGCAAAGGAGAACCTATGACAGAGAATTTTAAATCGGGTTTTGCGACCCTGATCGGCCGTCCCAATGTGGGAAAATCCACGCTGATGAACTATCTGATCGGCCAGAAGATCGCCATAACTTCCAATAAACCGCAGACAACGAGAAATCGTATCCAGACAGTGCTTACAACAGAAGAAGGGCAGATCATTTTCGTGGACACTCCGGGTATCCACAAGGCCAAAAACAAGCTGGGAGAATACATGGTCAATATTGCGGAGCGTACGCTGAATGAGGTGGATGTGGTGCTGTGGCTTGTGGAACCCAGCACATTTATCGGCGCCGGCGAAAAGCATATTGCACAGCAGCTGGAAAGAGTAAACACTCCTGTGATCCTGGTCATCAATAAGGTGGATTCTGTGAAAAAAGAAGAGGTATTTGCCTCAATTGCCGCTTACAAGGATCTCTATGATTTTGCGGAGATCGTGCCGGTTTCCGCAAGAAGCGGAGAAAATACGAGGGAACTTTTGAAAGAGATTTTTAAATATCTTCCTTATGGGCCGCAGTTTTACGATGAAGACACGGTGACAGACCAGCCGGAGAGACAGATCGTTGCGGAACTGATTCGGGAAAAGGCGCTGCACTGTCTCAATGAAGAGATTCCTCATGGAATTGCAGTGACGATTGAGAGAATGCAGAAGACTCGGAAGCTGACGCACATAGATGCGACTATTATATGTGAGAGGGATTCTCACAAGGGGATAATTATTGGAAAACAAGGAAAAATGTTGAAAAAGATCGGCAGTACAGCCCGGTATGAGATTGAAAAAATGCTGGATCGTCAGGTGAATCTGCAGCTTTGGGTAAAGGTGAAAAAGGACTGGAGAGACAGTGAATTTCTGATGAAAAATTTTGGATACCGTGAAGATGAATAAAAGACAGCCGGCATGGGAGATTCTAACCTTATCAACACAGGATGAGGTGATAGAATGGAAGAAAGCTACTGGAACAAATTTATGGCATCGGGAACGGTGGAAGATTATCTTACCTATAAAGGGATGGAAATGTGCAGGCAGACAATAAACAAGTATTCCAGAGAAACGGCAGGAATGGAAAATGAGTCAGTCAAATCAGATAACCGTAATGGGGATGATTCTGTCGGCAGCTCCTATCGGTGAGTATGATAAAAGAGTTGTGATATTGACGAAAGAGAGAGGAAAGATCTCAGCCTTTGCCAGAGGGGCAAGGAAGCCGGGAAGTCCGCTGACCGGCGCGGTGAATCCTTTCTCTTTCGGAACGTTTACTGTATATGAGGGCAGGACATCTTATACGCTTGTGGCAGCTGATATTTCCAACTACTTTGCAGAACTTAGGGCGGATATAGAAGCGGCCTATTACGGTTTTTATTTTTTGGACATTGCTAATTATTACGGCCGCGAGGCCAATGATGAGACAATGCTTTTGAAGCTTTTGTATCAGACGTTCCGGGCACTTGTGAAAAAGACGCTGCCTGACCGTCTGATCCGGTACATATTTGAATTAAAGGCTATCGCTGTCAATGGGGAGGCGCCTCAGGTCTTTCAGTGTGTGATGTGCCAGAGGAATGATCAGCCGGCGGTGTTCAGTGCACTGAAAGGAGGACTTGTGTGCGAGTCCTGCCGGGGAAGTGTGCCGGACGGTATCCGGCTGAATCCGTCTACTGTATATACGCTCCAGTATATTATTAGTTCCAGTATAGAAAAGCTGTATACATTTACGGTGTCGGATGAGGTTTTAAAGGAACTGGGAATGGTGATGGAACGCTATATGGATATCTATGTGGACAGGCACTTCAAATCTCTGGATATTCTGAAGCAGATTACGGGCGAAAGCTAGGAAAAACGGGGGATTAGGCTTGAAAACTGCCCCATATAACGTTATAATATTGACATTATCCAGTATAGAAGGGAAGGTAGAGGAAAATGGTTGAAAAGACAATGGACAAAATCGTAGCGTTGGCTAAATCAAGAGGTTTTGTATATCCGGGGTCTGAAATATATGGAGGACTTGCAAACACATGGGATTACGGGAACCTGGGCGTAGAGCTGAAAAATAACGTAAAGAGGGCCTGGTGGAAAAAATTCGTGCAGGAAAATCCCTACAATGTAGGCGTTGACTGTGCGATCCTGATGAATCCGCAGACATGGGTAGCATCCGGACATCTGGGAGGTTTCAGCGATCCTTTGATGGACTGCAGGGAATGTCACGAACGTTTCCGTGCAGATAAGATGATCGAGGATTATGCACATGAAAATAATCTGGAAATCGGGGACAGCATTGACGGATGGAGTCATGAGAAAATGGAAACGTTTATCAAAGAGCACAATGTTCCCTGTCCGTCCTGTGGAAAGCATAATTTTACAGAGATCAGAGAGTTTAACCTGATGTTTAAAACATTTCAGGGTGTAACTGAGGATGCAAAGAGCACGGTGTACTTAAGGCCGGAGACAGCCCAGGGAATTTTCGTAAACTTTAAAAATGTACAGCGTACATCCAGAAAGAAGATTCCTTTTGGAATTTGTCAGATCGGAAAATCCTTCCGAAATGAGATCACACCGGGAAACTTTACCTTCCGTACAAGAGAATTTGAACAGATGGAACTGGAATTTTTCTGTAAGCCGGATACAGATCTGGAGTGGTTTGCATATTGGAAGAAATATTGTCTGGACTGGCTGTATTCTCTCGGCTTAAAGGATGAGGAAGTCAGATATCGCGATCACGAGAAAGAAGAGTTGTCTCATTACAGTAAAGCGACAACTGATGTAGAGTTCCTTTTCCCCTTCGGATGGGGAGAACTGTGGGGAATCGCAGACAGAACAAACTTTGACCTGACACAGCATCAGAATGTTTCCGGACAGGATATGGCGTATTTTGATGACGAAACAAAGGAAAAATATATTCCATATGTCATTGAACCGTCACTCGGCGCTGACCGTATGGTACTGGCTTTCCTGTGCAGCGCTTATGATGAGGAAGAGCTGGAAGGCGGAGATACAAGAACAGTCCTTCGCTTCCATCCTGCTCTGGCGCCGATCAAGATCGGTGTACTTCCTCTTTCAAAGAAGTTAAGCGAGGGTGCAGAGAAGGTTTATACACAGCTTAGCAAGAAATATAACTGTGAATTTGATGAGCGTGGAAACATCGGAAAACGCTATCGCCGTCAGGACGAGATCGGTACACCGTTCTGCGTTACTTATGATTTCGATTCCGAAGAGGATGGAGCAGTAACGGTACGTGACAGAGACACCATGGAGCAGGAAAGGATCAAGATCGAAGATCTGGACGCTTACTTTGCTGAAAAGTTTGAATGGTAAAATAAAAAATATACAGGTACAAACAAGCCGGGTTCAGGAAAGGATCCGGCTGTTTTTGCGCATCCGTGATTTGAAATCTGACAAAAAAGAACCGCGCATCTCTATGCGCGGTTCAGATGATTCATATTCAGTTTTAAGATTAAGCGTTATTTTTTGGCACTGTGAAACGTGCTTCCGGTTTTCCTGTATAGTCTTCAGGATGAAGCCGTCTGTCGCGGAACTCTGCACAAGCTGTATAAAGAACATCTGTGGAGGAGTTGATACCGGTCTCGCAGGAATCCTGAATAACGCCGATGATGAAGCCGACACCAACAACCTGCATTGCGATATCATTCGGAATACCAAACAGGCTGCAGGCAAGAGGAATCAGAAGCAATGATCCTCCGGCAACACCGGATGCACCTGCTGCACTGGCAGCCGCGAGAACACACATGATAAGGGCTGATCCAAAGGAAACTTGGATATCCAGTGTTGTAGCTGCTGCAAGGGCCATTGTGGAAATTGTAATAGCTGCTCCCGCCATATTGACTGTTGCTCCCAGAGGAATGGAAATAGAATATGTATCCTCGTCAAGGTTAAGTTTTTTACACAGTTCCATATTAACCGGAATATTTGCTGCGGAACTTCTTGTGAAGAATGCTGTAATAAAGCTTTCTTTTAAGCATGTAAATACAAGAGGATAAGGATTTTTTCTTGTACATACAAAAGTAACAAGCGGGTTGACAACAAATGCTACGATTGCCATGCTGCCTACCAGGATAACGATCAGACGTCCGTATTCAGCAAGTGCGCCCAGACCCTGCTCTGAAATGGTTGTGAAGATCAGGCCCATGATACCGAAAGGTGCACAGCTGATAACCCACTGTACAGCTACAGATACGGCATCGGAAATATCTTCCAGGGCTTTCTTTGTCCCCGGGCCAGCTTTCTTCAATGCGACTCCGAAAATGATCGCCCATGCAAGAATACCGATATAGTTTGCATTTACGATCGCATTGACCGGATTGTCTACCAGGTTCATCAGAAGATTTGTAAGGACTTCTACTACGCCGCTTGGAGGTGTGACGTCGCTGGTATTTGTGTTTTCAGCGAATGTCAGAGTAACCGGGAAGATATAATGTGCAACTACAGCTACCAGAGCAGCAAGAAGGTTACCAAGCATGTAGAGAACTACGATGGCCTTCATATTGGTTTTCTGTCCTTCGCCCATATGGCACAATGCGCTCATAACAAGGAAGAATACCAGGATGGGTGCAACGCCGCGGAGCGCCCCAACAAACAGATCACCAAGAATAGAAATTCCGGATGCCTGTGGAACAACAAGCCCGAGAATGATACCGATGATCAGACCGCAGATAATTCTCTTTACGAGACTGATGCTGTTCCATTTTTTAATTGCATTTTTCATACTGTTTTTTGCAGATATATTATATATGAAATTATATCTGCATCTCCTCTCTTTCTCTCATTATTTCAGAACGAGTTCATTGTCTGATAAATCATATTATCTCACAACTTTACGAATAAGTCCATAGAAAAAACGAAAAGTTAGCGATAAATTTACGCAAATCATACAAAAATGTTATAAAAATAACAATAAATAGTAGCGAATTGCATAAAAACGGTGAAAAATTAGATTGTAGTCCAATTGTCAGAGTGTTATAATAAAAATTAAGATGACCGCTCTGAAAAGGGGAAGGTCAGAAAACATTATGGAGGTATGTATATCATGGGAGAAAAAATGAATGATGGAATGATGTGGGCTCTCGTAAAAGAGAAGCCGGAAGAAGGGCTGTGGATGAAGCGTGTTCCGATTCCCGAGGTAGGACCGAATGATGTTAAGATCAAGATTCACAAAACAGCAATCTGTGGAACAGACGTACATATCTGGCAGTGGAATGACTGGGCACAGCACACGATTCCTATTGGACTTACAGCAGGTCATGAATACGTAGGAGAGATCGTGGAAGTAGGAGCAGGTGTACAGGGCTTTAAAATAGGAGATCTTGTATCCGGAGAAGGACACATTACCTGTGGAAAATGCCGTAACTGTCTGGAAGGCCATAAAGAGAACTGTAAAGATGCCAAAGGTGTGGGTGTAAACAGGAACGGTGCTTTTGCAGAGTATCTGGTAATCCCGTCCTCTAATGTATGGCCATGTAATCCTAATATCCCGGAAGAAATGTATGCGATTTTTGATCCTTTTGGAAACGCAACCCATACAGCTCTTTCCTACGATGTATTGGGAGAAGATGTCCTGGTAGCGGGGGCAGGACCGATTGGTATCATGGCGGCAGCTATCGTGAAATTCTCAGGCGCAAGGCATGTTGTAGTGACAGATTTTAACGAGTACCGTCTTGATCTGGCTAAGAAGCTGGGCGCTACAAGAGTAGTAAATCTTGGAAAAGAGAAACTTCCGGATGTAATGAAAGAAATCGGCATGACAGAAGGATTTGATGTAGGTCTTGAAATGTCCGGTTCACAGGCTGCTCTTCACGACATGATCCACAATATGAAGCACGGAGGAAAGATCGCGCTTCTCGGACTGCAGAGAACAGACGCCAAGGTGGATCTGGAGACAGTAATCTTCAACGGACTGAATCTGCGTGGTATCTATGGAAGAAAAGTGTGGGATACATGGTACAAGATGTCCACTATGCTGCAGGCAGGCCTGGATATTTCCGGTATTATCACACATCACTTTGACATCAAGGACTTTGCAAAAGGATTTGAGGCAATGATTTCCGGAGAGTCAGGAAAGGTTATCCTGGATTGGTCACACATTAATGACTAGAGGGAAAACAGTCAGATCGTCTGACAGAATATAGTGCGGAGCAAAGCACTATACAAAATATGTGATAAAAACAGAAAAAGAAAAGGAGCGGAAAAAACAAAATGGCACGTAAAGACGATATTTTAAGTATTTATGCAAAAGAAGTGGAAGGGATCAAAGAGGCAGGGCTCTTTAAAGGAGAAGCTCCCTTTGTTTCCCCACAGGGCGCAAGAGTAAAAATGGAAGACGGAAGAGAACTTTTGTGTATGTGTGCCAACAACTATCTTGGACTGGGAGATAATCCGAGACTGATCGAGGCTGCAAAGAGAACATACGATGAAAAAGGATACGGGGTTGCCTCTGTTCGTTTTATCTGCGGAACCCAGGATATTCACAAAAAACTGGAGAAGAAAATTTCAGATTTCCTGGGAACAGATGATACGATTCTTTATTCTTCCTGTTTTGATGCAAACGGAGGACTTTTTGAGACAATCCTTACAGCAGATGACGCGGTGATCAGCGACGAGCTGAACCATGCATCCATTATCGACGGTGTTCGCCTGTGTAAGGCAAAAAGATTCCGTTATAAAAACAATGATATGGAAGATCTGGAAGCAAAACTTAAGGAAGCAGACGAAGCTGGCGCAAGAATTAAGCTGATCGCAACAGACGGAGTATTTTCCATGGACGGTATTATCTGTAACCTGCAGGGAGTATGTGATCTGGCAGATAAATACAATGCACTTGTTATGGTTGATGACAGCCATGCAGTAGGATTTGTCGGAAAGACAGGACGCGGAACTCCGGAATACTGTGGTGTACAGGGACGTGTAGACATCATCACAGGAACACTTGGAAAAGCACTTGGAGGAGCATCCGGCGGATACACATCCGGACGCAAAGAGATTATTGATCTGCTTCGTCAGAGAAGCCGTCCGTATCTGTTCTCCAACTCACTGGCACCGGCGATTGCTGGAGCAAGTATTGAGCTGTTTGATATGCTTGATGAGAGCACAGAGCTTAGAGATCATCTGGAAGAAGTAACAGCATATTACAGAAATCTTCTTGTAGAGAACGGATTTGATATTATTCCGGGAACTCATCCTTGCGTACCGGTAATGCTGTATGATGAGAAAACAGCGGCAGAATTCGCAAAACGCATGATGGACAAGGGAGTTTATGTTGTGGCATTCTCCTATCCGGTAGTACCGAAGGGAAAAGCAAGAATCCGTACCCAGGTATGCGCAAGCCACACAAAAGAAGATATCGATTTTATCGTAAAATGCTTCAAAGAAGTAAGAGAGGAAATGGGATTGAAATAATAATTTGGGACGTAACACTTTTCAAAAGTGTTACGTCCCAAATTAGAAAAAGTGGTGTGTATTTTTGCAAAATACCCTGTGCAAAAATGAAGGAAGGGATATTTTGCGAAGAAGAAAAGAGAGTAGTACCGGTTTCTATCACGTTGTTGTAAAAGGGATTGCACGGGAAAGAAATTTTAGTCAAACGCGGGAAAAGAAGTATTTTAGATTAATTATTAGAAAGCATCTGAAAAATTATGATGTAAAGATCTATGCATATTGTATTATGTCTAATCATGCTCATATTATGATATGGGCGGAAATTCAGGAATTATCATTTTTTATGGCCAGGGTCTTGGCTGAATACGCAAATTATTACAATTACAAACATGACAGAAACGGACATGTGTTTCAAAACAGATTTACCAGTGAGTGTATTGAGGATGAGGATTATTTCTGGAATTGTCTTAGATATATTCATATGAATCCGGTAAAAGCGGGTATGGCAAAAAAAGCCGCAGATTATAAATACAGCAGTATAAAAGAATATTTTTCAGAGGAGAAAATGCTGATACATGAAGAGGCGGTAAGGTTTATAAGAAACCGGTTCGGAGAATTTCATATTTTTGAAGCTTTCCATCAAGGAAGAAAATATGAAGTGTTTGAGGATATTAAGGAAGAAATAGAGCAGCAGAGAATTGACATAGCTGAAATGATGGCACATGAATTGTGTGAAAAGAACAAATTTGATTTCTGTATTCAAGTCTTTGAAGAAAAAGCGGTTCGAGAAGAATATCTTAAAAAAATTCAGCAGACACTAGATGTATCGTGTCGTAAATCCCAGGAGATATATTCAAAAATAAGAAAAAAGATGAAGAGCAAATGACAAAAAAACGCAGGGTATTTTGCAAAAATACACACCACTTGCATTAAATGGGGACGTAACACTTTTTAAAAATGTTACGTGTACAATTAACTTACATGTACAAAAAAACCGGTATGTGTTATGATATACGTATTGATTTTAGAGTGAAGGAGTGACATCTATGGAAAGAAATAACGCATGGCTCACCTATTCCACTCAGGATATGGAGGGGCTTGAAAGAATCAATTCTTCGTATAAAGCTTGTCTCGACGAGGGAAAGACCGAGCGGGAATGTGTGGCAGTAGCGCGCCGTATGGCACAGGAAAAGGGATTTAAAGATCTGAAGGATGTGATCCGCAGTGGGGAACCGCTGAAAGCCGGGGACAAAGTGTATGCGGTATGCATGGATAAGAGCATTCTTTTATTTCATATAGGAAGAAAGCCCCTTCAGGAGGGTATGAATATTCTGGGCGCTCACATTGATTCTCCGCGAATCGATGTGAAGCAGAATCCATTATATGAAAATGAAGAACTTGCCTACCTGGATACTCATTACTACGGTGGCATTAAAAAATACCAGTGGGTAACTCTTCCGCTGGCTCTCCACGGGGTTGTGGTAAAAAAGGATGGAACGACGGTTCCTATCCGCATCGGGGAAAAGGACGATGATCCGGTGTTTGCCATCACAGATCTTCTGGTCCATCTGGCAGGAAAACAGTTGGAAAAGAAAGCGAACATCGTGATCGAAGGAGAAAAGCTGGATCTTTTGATCGGAAGCCGTCCGGAGAAGGCAGATGAGACAGAAGATGCAGATAAGGAAGAAAAAGCAGCTGCAAAGGATGCAGTAAAAAGCCAGATCATGAAGCTTCTCAAAGAAAGCTATAATATAGAAGAAGAGGACTTTTTTTCCGCAGAGCTTGAGATCGTTCCAGCCGGCAGAGCAAGAGACTGCGGCCTGGATCGCAGCATGATTATGGCCTATGGACAGGATGACAGAGTTTGTGCCTTTACTTCACTTTTTGCAATGCTGGATGTGGAGAACCTTGAAAAAACGGCATGCTGTATTCTTGTGGACAAAGAGGAAATCGGAAGTGTAGGTGCAACCGGAATGCATTCCCGGTTCTTTGAAAATACAGTGGCAGAGATTGTGGCTCTTACGGAAGGTGAGTCGGAGTTGAAAGTACGCCGTGCTCTGCAAAATTCAAAAATGCTCTCATCGGATGTCAGTGCGGCCTATGATCCTATGTTTGCGGAAGTGTTTGAAAAGAGAAGTTCTGCATTTTTTGCCAAGGGTCTGGTGTTCAACAAATTTACCGGAAGCCGCGGAAAGAGCGGGTCAAATGATGCAAACGCAGAATATCTGGCACAGATCCGGCAGGCTATGGATAAAAGAAATGTAGCATACCAGTTTGCGGAGCTTGGAAAGGTTGACGCCGGCGGCGGCGGAACCATTGCTTATATCATGGCAAATTACGGTATGGAAGTGATCGACAGCGGAGTGGCGGTTCTCTGTATGCATGCACCATGGGAGATCACAAGCAAGGCGGATGTGTATGAGGCATACAAAGGATACATGGCATTTATAGAAGAAATGTAAAAGCGCCGCCTGTTGGCAAGCAGGCATGATGTCCCAGGTTAATATTGAAGAAAGGGAGGCTGGATGAGAGGCAGAGCGGCTGTATTCTCATTTAGCCTTTTCAAAATGTCTGCACCTGAAAGAATGAAGAAAGCGGAGTATGCAGACAATGTAGAGCAGACAGACAAACCAGAACGGACAGGAAAATTAGAAAGGACAGATAAAGGTGAGGCAGGAAAGATTTAAAATGGAGAGGCAAGGCCTTGTAGAAGAAGGTCAGGAGGTCGTCATCAGCGAGAGAAGCCCCAGCACAGGGCGGTATACCTATCTGGTCGAACCATCTGTAGCCATGTCCGGAATTTATCGGACAAATGAAAGAATCAAAGCGCGAAAGGGCGTCATCCGAAAAATCGAGGAGACAGAAAAAGGCTTTTATCTTATTGTGGAAATGGAAGAGTAAATCCGGGAGATTCCCTTTGAGATTTCTTTATGAAGGAGGAAAAATGAAAAAACATTTTCCGCTATTTATATCTGTAGAGAAGAAAAAGGTACTGGTTATCGGGGGAGGGAAAGTGGCTCTTCGCAGAATATCAGTCCTTCAGGATTTTGGAGCCGATATCACAGTCATTGCCAAAAGCGTCCCGGGTGATCAGAAAGAAAGAATCGAATGTCTGCACAGAGAGGGGAAAATAAACCTGATGGAGCGGGAATTTCGTCCTGCTGATATTCTTACAGACTATTTTATGATAATCGCTGCTTCGGATGACAATGACCTTAATCGTAACATCGTAGCTCTTGGCAGGGAGAAAGGAATTTTGGTAAATTCGGCGTCGTGCCGGGATGACTGTGATTTTTATTTTCCGGCCATTGCAGCAAAGGACAACATTGTGGTTGGAATTGCAGGAGACGGATCAGATCATCGGGCGGTGGCTGATCTTGCAGCGAAAGTTCGCAGGGAATTATAGCGTCCTGGGACGCACAGTATCAGAAGACAGCTGGGAGTGTGAGAATGAAACTTAAGGTAGGAAGCAGAATGAGCCGGCTGGCAATCCGGCAGGCAGAACTTATAATAGAAGAATTACAGACAGTCAATCCGGCGCTGGAATGTGAACTGGTTACGATGAAGACGACAGGGGATCGCATTCTTAATAAGACGCTGGATAAAATCGGAGGGAAAGGTCTTTTTATGAAAGAGTTGGAGGCAGCTCTTCAGGAAGGGAAGATCGATCTGGCAGTACATAGTCTGAAAGATATGCCGATGGAGGAGACGAAAGAGTATCCCATCCTGGCATTTTCGGAGCGTGAAGATCCAAGAGATGTGTTGGTGCTCCCAAAGGGAGTGGAAAAATGGGATGTTAAAAAACCGGCTGGATGTTCCAGTCTGAGAAGGAAAATTCAATTGCATGCTATGTATCCGGAACTGGAAATAACCAGCGTAAGAGGAAATGTATTGACCCGGTTGGAAAAATTGGATAAAGGGGAATTTGGCGCTCTTGTGCTGGCGGCGGCAGGGCTGAAAAGATTAGGCCTGGAAAACCGGATCAGCCGTTACTTTGAAGTGACGGAGATCCTTCCTTCTGCAGGACAGGGAGTTTTGGCCGTGCAGGGGAAAAAGTCCCTGAAATCCATTACAGATGGAATCGATCACAAGGAATCCCGGTGGCTTTCTGTGGCGGAGCGATCCTTTGTGCGGCGGTTGAATGGAGGCTGTTCTTCGCCCGTGGCGGCTTATGGAGAGATCAGGAACGGCATCTGTACTTTGAGGGGTCTTTATTATAATGAAGAAACAGGATTTTTCAAAGTGGGTCAGCAGTCATTGCCGAAGGAAGAAATGGCTGATGTTCAAAACGCTGTCCGGATAGGGATGGATCTTGCGGAAAAGTTAAAAAATGAGGAGACAGAAAAATGAAGCAGAGAAGACAAGGAAAAGGAGTTGTCTATCTGGTAGGGGCCGGCCCCTCTGACGCCGAGCTGATCACTGTAAAAGGAAAACGCCTGCTGGAAGAGGCGGATGTTATTGTCTATGACCGGCTTGTGGGAAGCAGTATCCTTTCATATGGAAATAATGAAGCGGAATATATAGATGTGGGAAAACGAGCGGGATTTCATCCGATCCCCCAGGAAGAGATCAATAAAATTCTTGCTGCAGAGGCAGAAAAAGGCGGGAAGATCGTGCGCCTCAAGGGAGGGGATCCCCTTGTATTCGGGAGAGGTGCAGAGGAGGCGGAATATTTAAACGCTCAGGGGATCGCATTTGAGATTGTCCCCGGAATCACTTCTGCCGTTTCTGTGCCGGCCTATCTTGGTATCCCTGTGACCCACCGGGACATGGCGTCATCCTTTCACGTCGTCACTGCCCACAAAAAGGACGGAAGTTTTCCGGATATTTCTTACGATGCCCTGGCAAAAGGAGGCGGAACACTGGTATTCCTGATGGGGGTGCACACGGTAAAGGATGTGGCAGAAGGTTTGTTGAAAAGCAATATGCCTCCAGAGACACCGGCTGCTGTCCTGGAGAGAGGGACAACGGCAAGGCAGCGGAAAATCAAAGGAACCATTGCAGACATTGCCCGGAAAGCATTGGAAGAGAAGATACAGTCCCCAGCCATCATTCTTGTAGGGCAGGTTGCCGGAGAGGAGCAAATGGAGTGGTATGACAAACGCCCGCTGGCAGGAAAGAAATTTGTGGTGACAAGGCCAAGAGAGCAAAAGGACAAGCTGTCAGCCCTCCTTCGGGAAAAGGGAGCGGAAGTGCTGGAAGCGCCTACAATCCGCATTGTCCCCATAGAAGAAAATCCTGCTTTGGATGAAGCGCTGGAGAAGATAGCAGATTATAGCTGGCTGGTATTTACCAGCCCTACAGGGGTACGAATTTTCAGAGACTATCTGAAAAAGCATTCGATAGACAACCGAAAGCTGTCTCACCTTAAATTTGCAGTGATAGGGCAGGGAACAGCGGAGAAAATGCGGGAGTGGGGATTTTCCCCGGATTTGATGCCCGAAGTATACGACAGCAGACATCTGGCAGAGGAATTGGCGCTGCAAGTGGGAAAGAATGAAAAAATTCTTCTTCCCAGAGCCAGGATGGGAAGCCGGGAGCTTACGGAAATCCTGGAGAGAGCAGGCATACAGACGGCAGACATACCGCTGTATGATACCTGTTATGAGTCTTTGCCCTTTGTTGATCCGGAAAAAGAGTTTGGAGAAGGGATCAGTGATTATGCTGTCTTCACCAGTTCTTCTACTGTCCGCGGATTTGTCCATGCCGCGCCGGATCTGGATTTTGGCAGGGTGACGGCGCTTTGTATCGGGGAAAAGACAGAAGAAGAAGCAAGAAAAGCCGGGATGGTTACCTATACAGCCAGGAGGGCGGATATAGAGTCCCTTGTTTTGCTGGCAGAAGAAATGGAGAAGCAATGAGCAGGCAGAAAAAGGAGTTAAAAAAAGGCTGGACAACAGGAACCTGCGCACAGGCAGCTTCAAGGGCAGCGGCAGAATATTTGCTTACAGGCAGAAAGAGGGAACAGATCAAAGTATGGATTCCTGCCGGATGGAGCCTGGAACTTCCTGTGGAAGAATGCAGGCCGGTAAGATATGATGACCGGGGAAATGTGAACTCTGTCAGGTGCGGCATCAGAAAGTACAGCGGAGACGACCCGGATATTACGAACGGAGTTGTGATTTACAGCACAGTCTCTATGGAAGAAGGAGATCATATCATCATAGACGGTGGAGAAGGAGTGGGAAGAGTGACAAAGCCCGGTCTGGATCAGCCGGTAGGCAGTGCGGCCATCAACACGGTCCCAAGAAAAATGATAGAAAAAGAAGTCCGGGAAGTGCGGGACATATCAGGTTATACAGGAGGACTGAAGGTAATCATTGAGATACCGGGAGGGCAGGAGCTGGCAGAAAAGACCTTTAACCCCCGCATTGGGATAGAAGGAGGGCTGTCTGTGCTTGGAACAAGCGGCATTGTGGAACCTATGAGTGAGCAGGCACTTATTGACACCATCGAGGTGGAGATAAAAGTAAAGCTTGCCGCAAAAAGAGAGATTATTTTGGCAGCGCCCGGCAATTACGGCCTTGATTTCCTGGAAGAGAAATGGCAGATCCAGAAAGAGGAGGCTGTCAAGTGCAGCAATTATGTGGGAGATACCATAGATCTTGCAGTAAAACATGGCGCAAAGGGGCTGCTTTTTATTTCTCATATCGGTAAATTTGTAAAGGTTGCCGGAGGCATTATGAATACGCATTCCAGATATGCAGACTGCCGGATGGAGATTTTAAGTGCTGCAGCTCTTCGGGCAGGTTTGGGAGAAGCGGTTGCCCTGTCGCTTCTTGGCTGTAACACCACAGAGGATGCACTGCAGATGCTGGATGGAGAAAAAAGGGAGAAGATAATAGAGGTTTTGATGCAGAAGATCCATACGTATCTTAACATGAGGTCCGGCGGAGAGATAAAGACCGGAGCAATCGTATTTTCCAATACCTTCGGGATGCTTGGAATGACGGAGGACGCTTTGGAGCTGATCGAGGAATATAAGTCCCATTGCCAGTAACGGAATTGATATTGCATATATCAATAAAATAAATAATAAAAATTCTATAGAAATAAAAAAATATACAAAAAGAAAGGAAATCATATGAAAGGAACGTTGTATGGAGTCGGCGTCGGCCCTGGGGATCCGGAACTTTTGACCCTTCAGGCTGTCCGTATCATACGGGAGAGCGATGTGATCTTTGCCCCAGGAAAAGTACCGGAAGAGACAACCGCTTATCAGATCGCGGCAGGAGTGGTTCCGGAACTTGCCTCAAAGAAGACGGAAGGGCTTTATATGCCGATGACAAAAGATGAGGAAGCAAGGGAGAAGGCCCATGAAGATGCGGCAAAGAGGATCCTTGCGGTTTTGGAACAGGGAAAGACGGCGGCTTATCTTACGCTGGGAGATCCCTGCATTTATTCCACTTATCTCTATGTCCATAAAAAGGTAGAGGCAGCAGGATATCCGGCAAAACTGATCAATGGGATTCCTTCTTTTCTGGCAGTATCGGCAGCTTTGGATGAGGGGCTGGTAGAAAAAGATCAGATGCTCCATCTCATTCCTGCATCTTATCCGATCGCAGAAGGACTCTCTCTTTCAGGTACCAAGGTATTAATGAAAGCGGGAAAAGAAGCTGCCAGGGTGAGAGACTACCTGAAGGAGAATGGGCAGAAAGGGCAGGCTGTGGAGCGATGCAAAATGGACGGAGAGAAAATTTACCGTTCTTTGGATGAAATTCCAGATGATTTAAGTTATTATTCTATTATGGTAGTAAAAGACGCAGGAGGACAATAGATGGTTTATTTTGTGGGCGCAGGCCCTGGGGATCCGGATCTTATTACAGTAAAGGGGAAACGGAGAGTAGATGAGGCGGATGTCATTATTTATGCCGGGTCTTTGGTAAATCCCCAGGTGATGGCAGACAGAAAAAAAGAGTGCCAGGTTTTCAACAGTGCTTATATGACACTGGAAGAAGTACTGGATGTTATGAAAAAAGCAGAAGAAGAAGGGAAGATGACGGTGCGGCTGCATACCGGGGATCCCTGTCTGTACGGAGCCATTCAGGAACAGATGGATGCGCTGGATGCGCTTGGCATTTCTTATGAAGTATGTCCTGGAGTCAGTTCATTTTGCGGAGCTGCGGCTGCCCTTCAGCTGGAATATACACTGCCGTCCATATCCCAGAGCGTTGTTATCACAAGGATGGCGGGACGTACCCCGGTGCCGGAGAGGGAAAGTATCCGCTCTTTTGCACAGCATCAGACGACCATGGTATTGTTTTTAAGCGCGGGGCTTCTGGGGCAGCTGTCTTTAGAGCTGCAGGCAGGAGGGTATCCTCCGGACACACCGGCAGCCATTGTATACAAAGCTACCTGGGAAGAGGAAAAGAAAGTGATCTGTACCGTGGATTCTTTGGAAGAGGCAGCGGCAAGAGAGGGGATCAAAAAGACTGCCCTTATTATTGTGGGACGTATATTGGAAAAAAAGAATTACGAAAGATCCAGGCTGTATGATCCATCCTTTGACACCGAATATCGGAGGAGCAAAGACGGGCAGAAAGAAATGAGGAAAGAATATTGAAAAAGTCCTTAACACTTATCGTTTGCTATACAGACAGAGGAAAAGAAAAAATGCAGGCAATAGAAGAGATCCTTACCCGCCGGGGAAGGGCTGCAGTTTGTCTTGAGAGACCTTCCGGAAAGGACTGGGTATCTTACTATTGGGACAAAGCCGGAGAGATCCTTTTCATTGGAGCAGCCGGCATTGCGGTCCGTCTCATTGCCCCCTGTCTTCAGGATAAAATGAAGGATCCGGCAGTGGTTGTCATGGATGAGAAAGGAACATTTGCCATTCCGATCCTGTCCGGCCATATGGGAGGGGCAAATGAACTTGCCCTTCTTCTGGAAGAGGAGACGGGCTCCCTGCCGGTGCTGACAACGGCGACCGATGTACAGGGAAAATTTGCAGTAGATGTGTTTGCCAAGAAGCAGTCCCTGCTTTTTTCCAACCGGGTGCTGGCAAAAAAAATTTCTGCTGCTATACTAAGAGGGGAGAAAATCGGATTTTATGCAGAGTGCCCGGTGGAAGGGGAACTTCCGACAGAACTGGAGTCCTGTCCCAGGGAGGAGATGCTGAAAGAATTTCCACTGGGAATTGCCGTTGTACAAAGCCCGGACGGCGAAGGGCGGAAGGACCTGGAAACAAGCGGGTCGTCCGGCGCGAAGATCCTTTATCTTTACCCGGCTAATCTTACTTTGGGAGCCGGGTGCAAAAAAGGAAAGCCGGCAAAAGAGCTGGAAGATTTCTTCTGCAGGAGCCTTAAATCTCTCGGCCTTAGAAAAGAACAGGTGGAAAAGATCGGAAGTATTGACAGAAAAGCAGAAGAAGAGGGATTCCTTGAGCTGGCTGATCAGTGGAACATTCCATTTGAGACCTGGCCGGAGGAAGTGCTTAAGCAGATAGAAAACGTAAGCAGGGAATCCGGATTTGTCCGCCAGGTGACAGGAATTGGAAATGTCTGCGAGCGGGCAGCGATACAGGGCAGCAAAAACGGAAGGCTGCTTCTTGAAAAAACAGCAGAAAACGGCATGACCCTTGCGGTGGCGGCCAAAGATTGGAGTGTGGCATTTGACGAAATTATATGTAGTGGGCATCGGGCCGGGAAACTATGAAGATATGACGATACGGGCGGCAAAGGCGCTGGAAGCAAGCCAGGTGATCGCAGGTTATACGGTCTATGTAGATCTGATAAAGGAGCATTTTCCCGGAAAGGAATTTCTGACCACTCCTATGACAAAAGAAATCCAGAGATGCCGCATGGCGCTTGAAAAGGCACAGCAGGGGCAGACCACAGCCATGATCTGCAGCGGAGATGCAGGGATCTACGGCATGGCGGGACTGATTCTTTCCATGAAAGAAGATTATCCGGACGTCCAGGTGGAAGTGGTTCCGGGAGTGACGGCGGCTTCTTCAGGGGCGGCTGTACTGGGCGCGCCCCTTATCCACGATTTTGCCGTCATAAGCCTAAGCGATCTTCTCACGCCGTGGGAAAAGATTGAAAAAAGGCTGCGGTCGGCGGCAGAGGCGGACTTTGCAATCTGTATCTATAATCCTTCCAGCCGCAAAAGGAAGGACTATCTGAAAAGAGCGTGCCGCATCATTGGAGAATACCAGAGCTCCGATACCGTATGCGGCTATGTGTCCAACATAGGGAGGGAAGGGGAGGCATACAGGATATGCACGCTTGCCCGGCTTATGGAAGCGCAGACAGATATGTTTACAACAGTATTTATTGGAAACTCACAGACCATCAGAAAAAAGGAAGCTATGATAACACCAAGGGGATATGAAAATGGCTAGTATTATGATTTTTGCAGGAACGACAGAGGGGCGGAAAATAGCGGAATTTCTTCGGGGACATGCACCGAAAGTATATGTCCTTACGGCGACAGAGTATGGAAAAGAGCAAGTGGAGGACGGGGAAAATATCCACGTTCTCGCCGGCAGACTGGATGTGGAGGGAATGCGGGAGCTGGCTTATGGTTGCCAGGCAGAGCTTGTTATTGACGCCACCCATCCTTTTGCCATGGAAGTGACAAAAAATATACAGAAAATGTGTCGGGAAGAGAGCATTTCTTATATGCGGGTGCTGCGGGAAGGATCCGTGAAAGACGGCAATGCAGTGTGGGTAAAGAACATTCGGGAGGCAGCGGACTATCTGAAAGATAAGGAAGGAAATGTCCTCATCACCACCGGAAGCAAGGAACTTGCGCCTTACACGGAAATGCCCGATTATCAGAGCCGGTGCTTTCTCCGCGTGCTTTCCACAAAAGAAGCAGTGCAAAAAGCGGTGGAAAACGGATTTGAAGGGAAACATCTCATTGCGATGCAGGGACCTTTTTCCCAGGAAATGAACGAACAGCTTCTTCGCCATGTGCAGGCAAAATATATGGTGACAAAGGAATCCGGGCGAAGCGGCGGATATGAAGAAAAGCTTCGCGCCGCCAAAAAGGCGGGAGCAGTGGCAGTTGTCATTGGAAGACCCCTGGAAAAAGGAGTCACTCTGGATGAAGCGTTTCAGATCCTTGCAGAAAAATACGGCTTTCGCCGGCCGCGCCACATTACCCTTGTAGGAGTGGGTCCGGGGGATGAGAGTTTGCTGACAAAAGCAGCACAGCGGGCAATGAAATCGGCGGATGTGCTGATCGGAGCCAAGCGTATGCTGCAGGCGGCAGAAGGAATCGCGGCAGAGAGATATGAAGAGTACCGCGCAGACAAGATAGAAGAATTTTTAAGGATCAATTCCAGATACCGGCAGATTGTCATTCTGCTTTCCGGCGATGTCAGCTTTTACAGCGGAGCGGCGAAGCTGAAAGAGACATTGAAGGAATATGAGATGTCAGTCATTCCGGGAATTTCATCTATTTCCTGTATGGCGGCCCGCATTGGAAAGGGAGTGGAACATACTCCTTTGCTCAGCATTCACGGACGAAACTGTAATTATGTGGATTACTTAAGAGAATACGGACGTATTTTTCTTCTGGTAAGCAGCGGGAAAGAGATTGAAACCGTGTTAAGAAGACTTTGCCGGTATGGCTATGGATCTGCGTCTGTCTATGTGGGAAGCAGACTGTCCTACCCCAAGGAAAATCTCATATCAGGTACAGCCAAACGCCTGTCTGAAAAAGAAAAAATCTGGGACGGGCTCAGTGTGATGTATGTGGAGATCCCGGAAATCCTTGTGGAAGAGGCACCGCAGGAGACGGAGGATGGCGATTTTATCCGGGGAAAGATTCCTATGACAAAAAGCGGGATCCGAAGCGTAGTCCTTGCAAAAATGAATCCCAGAAAGGACGCAGTCATTTACGATGTAGGAGCAGGAACCGGATCGGTGTCCATTGCTCTTGCAAAGAAATCCATAGACGGCATGGTCTTTGCCATCGAGAAGAAGATTGAAGGAATTGCTCTTATACACAAGAACAAAAGGCATTTTCATGTATCCAATATTCAGGCAGTTCACGGAGAGGCTCCTGAAGCATTGGAGCAGCTGCCGGCGCCGGACCTTGCTTTTGTGGGAGGAAGCAGCGGAAATCTGACGTCCATACTGGAAGCAATATGGAGCAAAAATCCAGAGGCAAAAATCGTAGTTTCCTCTATCACACTGAATACCCTTGCTGAATGCACCGAATATATAAAGCGGCATCCAAAGCTTGGAGCGGATATAATGCAGATCCAGGTATCACAGGGAAAAAAAGTAGGAAGATATCAGATGATGACCGGACAGAATCCCATCTATATCGTTACGTTTGAAAGACGGAAAGAGAAAAAAGAGCAGGGCAGGGAAGGAGAGAAGAGAGAATGAAATGGCAGGCACCCAGACTTGTCATAGCGGCGCCGGGGAGCGGAAGCGGAAAGACGCTTGCTGTCTGTGGAATTTTAACTTCCCTTCTGGCAGCAGGAAAAAAGCCGGCAGCCTTTAAATGCGGTCCGGATTATATTGATCCCATGTTCCATGAAACCGTGATCGGGACAGCCTCCAAAAATCTGGATACTTTCTTTGGCGGGGAAGAACTGGTAAGACAGCTTTTCCTGGAGGAGGCAAAACATGCGGATCTTTCTGTGATCGAGGGAGTGATGGGATATTATGACGGCCTGGCAGGCACTTCCCTTTCAGCCAGTACTTACGATGTGGCAAGGACGCTGGAAGCGCCCGTTATACTGGTAGTTGATGCCGCAAAGACAAGCGTTTCTGTCATGGCGCTTTTGAAAGGATTCCGGGAATTTCGACAGGACAGCCTGATCCGGGGTGTGATCTTTAATCAATTGTCTCCGTCCCGCTATGAAGGGATGAAACAATTGACGGAGGAAGAACTTGGCATTCCGGTCTGCGGCTATTTGCCTAAAATGGAAGATATGGACCTGGAAAGCCGCCATTTGGGGCTTGTTATGCCGGGCGAGATCAGGAAATGGAAGGAGAAGCTTAAGAAGCTGGAAAAGCAGTGCCGGATTTCTCTTGATCTTCCCCTTCTGGAAAAGATCGCTGCAACAGCTCCGGATATGGAGGAAGGGGAATTATATATCCCTGTAAAGGAGATTCCTCAAAAGATGCTCCAAAAGGATTCCCAAAAGGCGCCTGTGATCGCTGTGGCAAAAGATGCGGCCTTTTCCTTCTATTATAAAGATAACCTAAGGCTTCTTGAAAAGCTTGGGGCACAGCTTTTGGAATTTTCCCCCTTAAATGACAGGGAAATTCCCAGGGAAGCGGATGCCCTTCTCCTTGGAGGCGGCTATCCTGAGCTTTACGGCGCTCATCTGGAGGAAAATCTTCCTATGCGCCAGTCAGTGAAGCAGGCACTTTCCTCTGGAATGCCGTGTATGGCAGAGTGCGGAGGATTTCTCTATCTTCAGGAGGAGATGGAAGACCCTGAAGGAAGACATTACAAAATGGCAGGATTCCTGCCGGGGAAAAGCTTTTATAAAGGGAGACTGTCCAGATTTGGCTATGTGTCACTGACAGCCCAAAAGGACGGAGCATTTGCAAAAGAAAAAGAGATCATTCGGGGACATGAGTTTCACTATATGGATACAGATGCAAATGGGGACGCATTTCAGGCATGTAAACCCATTACCGGCCGGAATTGGGAATGCGCCGTGACAGGAGAGTCATTCTATGCCGGATTTCCCCATCTCTATCTCTATTCTATGCCGGATTTTGCCGGACGATTTGTAAGAAAGGCAGAAGAATATGGAAAAAACAGAAGAAAACAACAGTTTTAAAGTGACGGGATTAGATCAAGCTTCCATGGAGCGGTGTCAAAGGCGATGGATGCAGATTGCAAAACCTTTGTACGGACTTGGAAGGCTGGAAGATGCCATCATACAGATTGCGGGCATTATAGGAAATGAAAAAGTTTCTATAGACAAAAAAGCGTTGATCGTCATGTGTGCTGACAACGGAGTAGTGGAAGAGGGGGTCTCCCAGACAGACAGCAGCGTAACGTCAGTGGTGACAGATAATTTTGCAGAAGGAAAGACTTCCGCCTGCCTGATGAGCAGGCGGGCCGGTGTGGACGTTTTCCCCATTGATATCGGCGTACAGACAAAGACAAAAGTCTATGAAGATAAAGTAGCCTGGGGAACCCGGAATATGGCCAAAGGCCCTGCCATGTCAAAGAAGGAAGCCCAGGAAGCCATCCATGCGGGAATCCGCGCAGCCTGGCGCTGCCGGGAACTGGGGTATCAGATCCTTCTGACCGGTGAAATGGGAATTGGCAACACCACCACAAGCAGCGCCGTGGTTTCGGTGCTCCTCGGCAAGGATCCGAAGGAAGTGACAGGAAAAGGGGCAGGACTTTCCGACGAGGGGCTTCTTCGGAAGCAGCAGGTGATACGGACAGCCATCCAAAGGAACCGGCCGGATCCCCAAGATCCGCTGGACGTGCTTGCCAAAGTGGGGGGACTGGATATCGGAGGCCTTGCCGGAGTGTTCCTTGGGGGAGCCATGTACCGGATCCCTGTAGTGATGGACGGATTCATTTCCGCGGCGGCGGCTCTTGTTGCCTGCCGGATCGAGCCAAAGGTTTCCGATTATATTCTTCCTTCCCATTTATCCGGAGAAGGGGGAATGAGCCTGGTTTTAAAAGAACTTGGAAAGGAACCCTTCCTTCACTGCGGTATGAAGCTGGGAGAAGGGACCGGTGCAGTTGCTCTTATGCCCCTTTTGGACATGGTGCTGGAAGTGTACCGGCATATGCCGGATTTTGACGGGATTCAGATCGAGGCCTATCAGCCTCTTTAACGCTCTTTAAAGGAGGAAGCAATGCTTTACATGATATTTGGAGGAAGCGGAAGCGGCAAGTCCGAGTATGCGGAAGATCTTGCGGTGAAACTTTGTCCGGGAGAAAAAATTTATCTTGCCACCCTGCAGGATATTGATGAGGAAATGGAAAAACGAATTGAAGATCACAAAACCATGCGGAAAGGAAAGCATTTTACAACTGTTGAGCAGGGGCTTGCCCTGGAAACGCTGGATGTAAGCGGACAGAAACTGGTGCTGTTAGAATGCATGACCAATCTTCTGGCAAATGAGATGTATTCCCCAAAGGCACAGAAGGAAGAGCCGGTGGCGGATTACATTATGAGAGGGATCCGGCATATCAAAGACCAGGTGGAGGACCTGATCGTGATCGCTCAGGATTCTTTTTCCGAGGTTCCCATGGATCCGGAAATGCGCCGATATGTCCGGGAATCCGGGCGGGTCAATCAGAAGCTGGCAAAAGAAGCAGATGTGGTCATTGAAGTCAAATTCGGCCTTCCCCTTATGCTGAAAGGAGAGCTGCCTTTGGAGCTGAAAGGGGACAGGACAGTATGAAATATGTAAGCAGCTTTCTGATCGCTTTTAGCATGTATTCCAAGATTCCGGTTCCACAGGCGGACTGGGAGAAATCTTCTATGGAATATGTCATGTGCTTTTTCCCGCTGGTGGGAGCTGTCATTGGGGGTATCCTGTATGGGGCTGCCTGGGCGGCGGATTTTTTTGCTATTCCCCGGCAGCTGTCGGCGGCCGTTCTGACTGCGCTTCCTTTATGGATTTCCGGTGGGATCCACATGGATGGCTATATGGACACAAAAGATGCGCTCTCTTCCTGGGGAGATTCCCAAAAAAAACTGGAAATCCTGAAGGACAGCCGCGTGGGAGCTTTTGCCGTGATGGGACTTGGGATTTATCTTCTGCTCTCTTACGGAGCGTGGAGCTGCATCCGGCCCGGGCAGGGGCTTTTTTGTGTCGGTATGGGCTTTGTGATAAGCCGGGCATTAAGCGGACTTTCTGTTATTTTCTTTCCCAAGGCAAAAAAGACAGGCTCCTATGTGACTATGTTTGCAGGGAAGGCACAGAAGAAAAAGGGATCAGCAATACTTGGACTGCTGCTTTTTGCCGCGTCGGCTTTGCTCCTTATGTTCGGGGGACGATGCGGATGGATCTGCCTTTTGGCGGCGGCAGCGGTTTATATCTGGTATTATTACATAAGTAAAAAACAATTTGGAGGAATCACCGGAGATCTGGCAGGATATTTTGTCCAGCTTTTAGAGCTGGTCTTTCTTCTTGCGGCAGCGGTGACAGGATAGTACAATGAAAATCATATTGGTCCGTCACGGACAAACAGAAGGCAACCGGGAGCATCGCTTCATCGGAGGAAGAAGCGATGAACCTGTGACGAAAGAAGGAATCCTTACACTGGAAAAACGGATATATCCTAAAGTGGAGCATGTATTTTCCAGTCCGATGAAGAGGTGCATACAGACAGCGAAGGCGGTCTTTGGGGAAGAAGATCCGGAGATCATAGAGGAATTTCGGGAGTGTGATTTCGGAATACTGGAGGGCAAAACCCATGAGGAGCTTATGGGAGATTCCCTGTATGACACTTTTGTAGAAAGCGGCGGCGAACTGCCTTTCCCGGAAGGGGAGGCGATTCCTGATTTTAACGCCCGGTGCGTGAAGGCTCTTCAAAAAGCAGTGGAAATTGCCGGGGAAAGAGGATATCAGAGTATAGGCTGTACCGTTCACGGCGGGGTGATCATGGCAGTGATGTCGCAGATGGTGAAAGGCAGCGATTACTATGCCTGGAACGTAGAAAACGGAGAAGGCTATATTGTGGAAATAGACGAAGAAAAATGGAAGGAAGGACATCTGGATGGCACAGTCACTGGCGGCACTTTGCATCGGATTTATACTTGATTTTATTTTGGGAGATCCCCACAGCCTCTGGCATCCGGTGCAGGGGATCGGCTCTTTGATCACCGGGACGGAAAAGGTGCTGCGAAAGGTATTTCCCAATAAAAAGAGGCCTTTGCAGATAGCAGGTCTCCTTCTGGTGATCTTTGTGGTGTCTGTCTCCGTGCTGTTTGCAGGGCTGCTTCTGTGGATAGCAGAAAGGATCCATCCGGCCCTTGGTTTTGGACTTTCCTGCATATTGTGCTGGCAGATGCTGGCAGCAAAATCCCTGAAAACAGAAAGCATGAAAGTGTATACCGCTCTGGAAAAGGAAGGGGTGGAAGCAGGTAGAAGAGCAGTCTCCATGATCGTGGGACGGGATACAAAGTCCCTTTCCGAAGAGGGCGTCATTAAGGCGGCAGTGGAAACCGTGGCGGAAAATACCTCGGACGGCGTGACAGCCCCTTTGTTTTATATGATGCTGGCGGGACCCTTAGGAGGTGTTTTTTATAAGGCCATCAATACCATGGATTCCATGATCGGCTACCGCAATGAGAAATACCGGTGGCTGGGAACCTGCGCGGCCCGTCTGGATGACATTGCCAATTTCATTCCGGCAAGGATCAGTGCTCTTTTTATGACAGCAGCAGCTTTTATGCTGGGATTTGACGGAAAAAGTGCATGGAAAATCTACCGGCGTGACCGCCATAATCATAAAAGCCCCAATGCGGCTCAGACGGAAGCAGTGATGGCGGGGGCCCTTCAGGTGCAGCTTGCCGGGGACGCCTGGTATTTTGGAGAGCTTTATAAAAAGCCCACCATCGGGGATCCCATCCGTCCGGTGAGGAGAGAGGATATTCCGGCAGCCTGCCGTCTGGAGTATGGAGCAGTCATCCTGCAGTTTTTGGTGATGGCAGCGATAAAAGCAGCTTTGATTTTTCTGATTTAGAGAAAACGGCAGCAGAGATTCAGAGAAAAAGGATAGAAAAAGAGGATAGAAATGGAAGAACACGGCGGAAATATTTTCGATAAAAACATCAGATTGGACTTCTCTGTCAATATCAATCCTTTTGGCATGCCCGAATCGGTGAAAAAGGCGGCCCTTGAAGGTGTCGCTCTTGCTTACCGGTATCCGGATATAGAAAAAAGAGAACTTAGAAAAGCCCTGGGAAGAAAACTTCAAATATCCCCCGGGCGGATCGTGACAGGAAATGGGGCGGCGGAACTGATCTATGCCATAGCGGCTGCCTTTGAACCGGGGAAGGCTGCTGTGCTGGGGCCGACCTTTGGGGAATACGAAAAAGCCCTTCGTATCCACGGATGGCAGGTGATGCACTATCTGACCCGCCGGGAAGAGGGATACCGCTTTACAGAAAAAGCGCTGGAATGGCTTGAGAAAGAGGAAGGGCTTAGCGCTGTTTTTCTCTGCAATCCCAACAATCCTACCGGAATGCTGGCAGATGGAGGATTTTTGGAAAAGCTGGCTGATCTGTGTCACAGGAAACAAATGCTTCTTGTGGTGGATGAATGTTTTCTGGAACTGACCGGGCAGGGAGAGGAAAAAGCTCTTCGGCATCTCCAGGAACAATACCCGGGGATTCTTATTTTGCGGGCATTTACAAAAATTTATGCTATGCCGGGACTTCGGCTTGGCTATGTACTGACAGCTGATGAAGAAACAGCCGGAAGACTTGAAGATGTGCTGCCTCCCTGGAATGTATCCGCTCCTGCACAGATGGCAGGGTGCGCTGCCTTGGAAGAGGAGGCCTTTGTCAGAGAGAGCCGGGAATTTCTGTTAAAAGAAGAAAAGTGGATGGAGGAAAAGCTGACGGAACTGGGATTTTTCGTATGGCCTTCAGATACCATCTTTTGTATGTTTGAGGGAGAGGAAGGTCTGCAGGAAGCCTGTTTGAAACAGGGAATCTATATTCGGGATGCAGCCAGTTTTCCGGGGATCAGAAAGGGAACTTACCGGATCGGGATCAGGCGGCATGAGGACAATGTGCAGCTTCTGGAAGTTTTGAAAACGTGCGGTGATATCGGAAAAAGGAGAGAACAATGGCAAAAGCGATCATGATACAGGGAACCATGTCCGGAGCAGGAAAGAGCCTTTTGGCAGCCGGACTTTGTCGGATTTTTACGGAGGACGGCTTTCGGACCGCTCCCTTTAAATCCCAGAATATGGCTTTAAATTCCTATATTACAGAGGACGGCCTGGAAATGGGACGCGCCCAGGTGGTGCAGGCGGAGGCGGCTATGACAAAGCCCTCTGTCTATATGAATCCTATTTTGCTCAAACCTACCACGGACACCGGATCCCAGGTCATTGTAAACGGGGAAGTCATAGGAAATATGAGCGCCCGTGAATATTTTGCCTGCAAAAAAAAGTTTGTCCCGGATATCTTAAACGCCTGCCGCCATCTGGCAGAAGAGTATGATATTCTTGTTATAGAAGGGGCGGGGAGTCCGGCGGAGATCAATCTGAAAGAAAATGATATTGTCAATATGGGTCTTGCCGAAATGCTGGATGTTCCAGTACTTCTTGCCGGAGACATTGACCGGGGCGGCGTATTTGCACAGCTTTACGGGACAGTGGCCCTTCTTGAGCAGAAGGAGAGGGAGCGGATCAAAGGCCTCATTATCAATAAGTTCCGGGGAGATAAATCCATCCTTGATCCGGGAATTGCGATGCTTAAGGAGCGGACAAAGATTCCTGTAGTGGGAACTGTTCCCATGCTTTCCGTGGATATCGAGGAGGAAGACAGCATATCGGAACGTTTGGAAAGGGGAGGAAGCAAGGCGGGCCCAAAAGGCGCACAGAAGGCAGCTATTGAAATTGCAGTGGTCCGATTTCCAAAGATTTCCAATTATACAGATTTTGCGCCTCTGGAATCTGTGGAGGGTGTGGAGGTTCGTTATGTTTCCGCTCCCCGGGATCTGGGACATCCCGACCTTATTTTGCTTCCCGGAAGCAAAAATACAATGGGAGATCTGAAATGGATGCGGACCTCCGGCATGGAAGCTTCTATTTTTAAATGTTTGAAAAAAGGTACCATGATCTTCGGCATATGCGGCGGATACCAGATGATGGGGGAAAGCCTTGCAGATCCGGAGGGAACAGAAGAGGGAGGAACCATGAGAGGAATGGGACTCCTCCCGGTGGAGACTGTTTTTTATAAGCAGAAAACAAGAACACGCATACAGGGAAAACTGGAAGCTTTAAGCGGGATGTATAAAAAACTGTCAGGCGCTGCATATGAGGGATATGAGATCCATATGGGCAGGACAATGCTTACAGGAGAAGCGCAGGTTCTGGCAAAAAAAGAAGAAGAAATCTTAGGCGTGTGCCGGGGGCAGGCAGCAGGAACTTATATTCACGGAATTTTTGACAGCAGCGAGACAGCCGACGGTCTTCTTCAAATGCTGGCAGAGAAAAAAGGCCTGGATGGTGCCGCCCTGAAGGGGATTGATTTTCGGGAATACAAGGAAAAACAATACCAGGCTTTGGCGAAAGGTCTTCGGGAGTCCCTGGATATGGAGGCGATTTACCGTATGTTAAGGGAAGTAAAATGTTAGGAGGGAAATCATGCTGGAAGAATTAGAACAGGTACTGCCGGGCGACATAGAAAAGAGAAGTTTTGAGATCATTACAGAGGAATTGGGGGAAAGAACCTTTGATCCTCTGGAAGAACCCATTATCAAGCGATGCATTCATACCAGTGCGGATTTCGACTATGCGGATCAGCTTTACTTCTCACCCGGCGCGGTAAAGATTGGAATAGAGGCTATAAAAAAAGGCGCCCGGATCGTGACGGATACCAATATGGGAAAAGCAGGAGTCAACAAGACAGCCCTTGGTAAATTTGGCGGGGAAGTGCTGTGCTTTATGGCAGATGAAGATGTGGCAGAGGCGGCAAAAAGAGAGGGAACCACCCGGGCAGTAGCCAGTGTAAAAAAGGCCGCTGCTCTGAAAGCTGCAGAGGCGACGGGAAGGCCGATGGAAGAGCCGGAGAAAAGGAAGCAGGAGGATGAGCGGCCTCTTATTCTGGCAGTGGGAAATGCGCCAACGGCTCTGATCGAAGCCTATGAGCTCATTCAAAAAGGCAGGTTTGCACCGGATCTTGTGATCGGCGTGCCGGTTGGATTTGTCAATGTGATCCCGGCAAAAGAACGGATCATGCAGGCAGGAGTTCCCTGTATTGTGGCAAGGGGACGAAAGGGCGGAAGCAATATTGCAGCAGCCATCTGTAATGCATTGATCTATATGGCAGCAGGAAGACAGCGGTAATTTAAAAATGCCGAATGTCATGCAGATAGATTTATTCAAAAAATAGGAGGAAGGCAAAATGAAAATCGTATTGTTGGAGAGTCTGGGCGTGTCAGACTCAGTTATGGAAGGTTATGCAGCGAAGCTGGAAGAAATGGGACACAGTTTTGTGGCGTATCCAAAGGACACAGATCCCAAAGTCCAGGTGGAAAGAAGCAAAGATGCAGATGTTCTGATGCTGGCAAATATGCCCCTTGATGCATCTGTTATTGAGGAGGCTTCTTCCCTGAAATTTATTGACGTAGCGTTTACCGGAGTGGATCACATCCCGGTGAAGGAGGCAAAGGCAAAAAAGATTGCCATCAGCAACGCTTCCGGTTATGCGACACAGGCAGTGGCAGAACTGTGCATCAGTTTCATGATCCAGCTCCTTCGCAACGTAGGAAAAACAGAAGAGCGGTGCCGGGAAGGCGGGACGAAGGAGGGTCTCATCGGCAATCTTCTGTGTGGAAAGACAGTAGGAATCGTAGGCGCCGGAGCCATTGGAAAGAGAACAGCAGCCCTCTGCAAAGCATTTGGCTGCCGTGTCATTGGATTCAACAGAAGTAAAATTACAGATCCGGTCATCGATGAACAGGTGAGTCTGGAAGAACTGTTAAAACAGTCAGATATCGTTTCCCTTCACTGCCCGCTGACCGAGGACACAAAAGGAATGATCGGAGAAGAGCAGCTGAAAATGATGAAGAAGACCGCTCTCCTTATTAACACTGCAAGAGGAGCAGTAGTAGATTCCAAAGCCCTGGCAAAGGCTCTGGAAGAAGGACAGATTGCAGGAGCGGCAAGCGATGTCTTTGAGATGGAGCCGCCCCTTCCGACCGATCACCCGCTTCTTAAAAGCCCCAACACCATTGTGACGCCTCATATTGCATTTGCGTCGAAAGAGTCTATGGAGCAAAGAGCAGAGATCGTATTTGACAATCTTTATTCCTGGCTTGCAGGAGAGCAGAAAAACGCGATCTGATTTTAATGTCCTGCTAAATGGGTGCTAAACAGGCTGTGCCCGGAGGGCGTGGCGCACATAGAGTTCACAGATGGACTCATATTCGCCAAGACCTTTCAAAATACAGGTAGTCTCATAGCCGCGGGACTGGAAGATGGATTTCCAGGAATCCTCATCCACACCGGCAAGATCGTTGGAGGCGTGATCTCCCGCCACCAGCATAAGCGGCGCAAGGTAGACATGGCGGTAACCTTTGCCTTCCATCAGCTCAAGAACAGCATCAAGATCCGGATAAGCCTCCACTGTGCCTACATAGACATGGGGATGGCCCGTCTGCTTAAAGGCGTAATCCAGCGCCCCATAGAGCATATTGGCATAGTGGGTGCTTCCGTGGCCCATGAATACAAGAGCTTCCTGCTCCGACAAGGCGGGGAGCTCTTTTGTTAAAGCGTCGATCACATAAAAAAGATCCGAAGTATCCGTAAGGAGAGGGGCGCCGAAAGAAAGACTGGAAAAATGCTCCCGGAAGGAGAGTACGTCCGCCTTCATGAGATCATTTTCCACACCGTTCATAATGTGGGTGGGCTGCACAAGAAGATCTGTAAAACCTTCCTTTACAATATCCTCCATAGCTTCCTTTACATTGGGGATAATTATGTGGTCCCGCTCTCTTAATTTTTTCAAGATCATGCCGCTTGTGTAGGCATGGAAAAACTTCCTGTCCGGAAACTTCCGGGCAAGAATTTTCTCGATATGTTCAATGTTTTTTTCTCTTGTTTCTTTATAGCTGGTGCCAAAGCTTACCACCAGCAGAGCTTTGTTTGTCATAGATTTTTCCTCCGTATGGGTAAATAGGAACTGTCAGTAGTATAACGGAGGTTTAAGAAATAATCAATTGGGGCAGAAAAAAATTCGCAGAGTTACATACTCTGCGAAATCGTAAATATTATACCTCATCTGTATTTGTTATTCAACAAAAAGATCAGAATTGCCATGATTTCCATAGGTTTTCGCCTGTTTTCGCGTAGAAATGTGTAGAAAGCAGGCCTTTTTCGACATTTGAAGTTTCCTGTTTCTTCTATAAATATAGTATAAAGATAATTCCCGTCTATCAGCCGTATTTTAAAGCTTTTTCACTTTTTACGATTTCGCAGAGTATGTAACTCTGCGAAAATGAGGAGTGATTCTATGTGGTGTATACTGAAATGTCACCCCGGAAAAACAGAAGAGGTCATAAAGTCATGCAGAAGGCAGATTTCACATCAAATTTTGCGTGATATTTTTGTGTTCACTTCCGACAGAATGAAGCGGTACGAAGGAAGCTGGCATATGGAAAAAAGGCAGCTTTTCCCAGACTGTATCTTTGTTGAGACAGCAGATCCTGCCGTTTTGTCGGAACAATTGGAACCCTGCCGCAAGTTTCTTCAGACTTCCGAGGAGGGCGGACTGCTTTGGGCTGTGCCTGCAGATGCGGAAGAATTTTTGAAAAAACTGTGCGGAGAAGAGCATCATCTTTGTATGTCCCAGGGATATATCCGTGATGGAATCACCCATGTCATCCATGGCCCGTTGGTGGGAATGGAACGACGAATCCGAAAAATAGACCGCCATAAACGTACGGCAAATGTGGAAATGCCTGCCGGAGGATTAGGAACCTTTCTTCAGGCAGGTTTAGAGATCACTTCAAAAAGTTAAGCAGGTGATCGGATAAAAACCAGAGTCAGGATCTTTTTCTGTAGTGTGTGCTATGGGAATCGTGGATTGTGGTCATAAATTTGCGTATAAAAAGTTCGGAGTATGACGCTTCATACTTCGGATATGGCGAAGCATACCCAAAAAGGAGCATACGTATGTGGTATGTGATTCAGACGACAACAGGACAGGAAGAAATCCTGGTAGAGATGATGAGGAAAATCCTCTCACAAGAACTTTACAGGGATTGCTTCTATATAAAAAGGGAATGTGCCATAAAACAAAAAAGTAGCTGGGAGATCTGCCAAAAGGCATTGTTTCCCGGCTATGTCTTTATAGACACAGATTTCCCCAAAGAATTATATTATGAATTAAAGAATGTACCGAAGCTTACAAAGCTTTTGAAAAATGAAGAGGAAGTTTTTCTTAAGGTAGAAGAAGAGGAACAGAGATTTCTGGAAAACATCCAGAGTGAAGGACATCTTGTCCGGCGCTCACTGGTAAAGCTGGATGAAGAAAAGCAGATCGTGGCAGCAGAGGGAGCAGTAGGAAAATATTTTGAGTATATTATCAAACAGCGGATCCGGAAGCGCTACGTGCTGATCTGTCAGCAGTTTCTGGGAAAGGACCGGGAGATTATCCTTGGCATCCGGCTTGAGGATGATCCGGAAGGAAAAAGGTAGAAGAAGTAAAAGAAATATAGAAGAACCAGAGAGGAAGGCAAAGCCTTCCTATTTTTGTGGAGAAAAATAAGAGCAGCATCAAGAGTTTAAAAATGAGGCTGCAGAGGATGAGAGGAAAAGATGTTTAAGCAAGGAAAAGATTTTAAGGCTTTTGAATCAAAAGTCTGGCTGAGCAGTCCGACCATGCACGGCCCGGAAATTGAATATGTGAAAGAAGCCTATGAGACAAACTGGATGTCTACAGTGGGACAAAATATCAATGAGGTGGAACGCATTGCCTGCGAAAAGACAGGGTGCCATTATGCGGTAGCGCTTTCAGCGGGAACGGCAGCGCTGCATATGGCAGTCAAGCTGGCAGGAGTTCAGCCCGGGGAAAAGGTGTTTTGCTCAGATATGACTTTTGACGCCACGGTAAACCCTGTTGTCTATGAGGGTGGGATACCGGTATTTATTGATACTGAATATGATACCTGGAACATGGATCCTGTTGCTTTGGAACAGGCTTTTCGTCTGTATCCGGAAGTGAAAACAGTCGTTGTGGCTCATCTGTATGGAACGCCGGGAAAAATCGATGAGATCAAAGAAGTGTGCGACCGGCACGGGGCAACTATCATCGAAGATGCAGCAGAATCTTTCGGCGCAACTTATAAAGGTGTACAGACAGGAACCTTTGGTACATACAACTGTATTTCCTTTAATGGGAACAAGATCATTACAGGATCTTCCGGAGGGATGCTCCTGACCAATGACAAAGAAGCAGCAGAAAAAGTGCGGAAATGGTCTACTCAGGCCAGGGAAAATGCTCCCTGGTATCAGCATGAAGAACTGGGATACAACTACCGCATGAGTAATGTGATCGCCGGAGTGGTACGGGGACAACTTCCTTATCTGGAAGAGCATATCGCACAAAAGAAAGCAATCTATATGCGTTATAAGGAAGCGTTCAGGCGAGCAGGTCTTCCGGTAGAAATGAATCCTTATGACGAAAAAAACAGCGAGCCGAACTTCTGGTTAAGCTGTCTTCTGATTAAGCCGGAAGGAATGTGCAGACAAATGAGGGGAGAACAGGAGGTATTGTATCTTCCGGAACCAGGGAAGAGTTGTCCTACAGAAATCCTGGAAACACTGGCTAGCTATAACGCGGAAGGAAGACCCATCTGGAAACCCATGCATATGCAGCCCATTTACCGGATGAATCCATTTGTGACGCGGGAAGGGAACGGAAGGGCAAAGACCAATGCTTATCTTGCAGGAGGAGCCGTTGGAAAAGACGGAAGAGCGTTGGATGTGGGAATGGATCTGTTCCAGAGAGGACTATGCCTGCCGAGTGATAATAAGATGACGGTGGAAGAGCAGGAGAAGGTTATTGAGATTGTGAAGGGATGTTTTGAGTAGAACAATGAGAAGCAGGAAACAATTGACACATGTCCGACGGGGAATTTATGAGAAGTATATAAAACGGCCACAGGATTTTATTTGTTCTCTGGCCGCTATTATTTTGCTTTCACCAGTTATGGCAGTTGTGGCTTTGTTGGTAAGAATAAAACTGGGAAGCCCTATTATTTTTAAACAGGAGAGACCAGGATTAAAAGAAAAAGTTTTTACGTTATATAAATTCCGTACCATGACAGATGAGAAGGATGAGGAAGGAAATCTCTTACCAGATGAAGTCAGATTGACAAGATTTGGAAAGCTGCTTCGTTCTACCAGTTTAGATGAATTGCCTGGACTATTTAACATATTAAATGGGGATATGTCCATTGTGGGGCCGAGGCCTCTGTTGGTTAAATACCTGCCACTCTACAATGAACATCAGGCGAGACGGCATGAAGTACGTCCAGGATTTACAGGATATGCACAAGTACACGGAAGAAATTCGATATCGTGGGAAGAAAAGTTTGACTTGGATGTAGAGTATGTGGATCATATTACCTTCGGACAAGATTGGACTATTATTTTCCAGACAGTAAAGACGGTGCTGAAAAGAGAGGGGATCAGTTCAGATTCTTCGGTGACAATGGAAGAATTTAGGGGTTCAGATAAGAAATAGGTGAAGATAAGGTGAAAGAACAAGTCATTATAGTTGGAGCAAGCGGGCATGGAAAAGTTGTAGCGGATATTGTTCAGTTAGCTGGAGACCAGATAGTTGGTTTTTTAGATGATAATCCTAACTTATCTAATTCGTTTATAGGATTGCCTGTTCTGGGAAGTGTAGATAAATTTAAAAATTACACATCTTGCCAATTCATAATTGCTATAGGGAATGCTGCAATACGGAAAAGAATATCAGAGAAAATGAAAAATGTGCAGTGGTACACTGCCATTCATCCGTCAGCAATTATTTCTGATGTAGAAGTATCTATAGGAGAAGGAACGACTGTTATGGCAAATGCAGTGATTAATGCAGGAACTAAGATTGGAAAACATTGCATTATTAACTCCAGTGCAGTAGTAGAACACGATAATCAAATAGGGGATTTTGTTCATGTGTCTGTAGGGGCAAAACTGGCGGGAAATGTGCATGTTGGAAACAATACCTGGATTGGAATTGGGGCAAGTGTGAGCAATAATCTTTGTATTTGTGAAAACTGTATGATTGGGGCAGGGGCAGTGGTTGTCCATAGTATAGACGAGCAGGGAATTTATGTTGGGGTGCCGAGTAGAAAGATTTGTACAAAGGAATTTTGAATATTGGAGCGATGTCAAAAGATGAATACGGGTCAGAAGAATAAAAAGTTTTTAATGGTTGCTACAGTGCCATCTATGATTGGACAATTTAATATGGATAATATTCGTATTCTTCAGGAGATGGGCTATGAAGTACATGTTGCCTGTAACTTTAAGGATTATAGTGTATGGACAAGAGAGAGGATTGAGAAATTTAGAGGAGACTTAGCAAATCTAAAAGTTAAAGAGGTTCAAGTGGAATTTGCACGTACGCCTTATGATATATCTAAATTGCTACAAGCATACAAAAAGCTTAGAAAATTGATAAAGGGACAAAAATACGAGGGACTTCATTGTCATACACCTGTGGCAGGCATGGTTACAAGATTAGCAGCCATTCATACAAAAACAAAAGTAATTTACACAGCGCATGGTTTTCACTTTTTTAAAGGTGCACCTTTGAAAAATTGGCTTATTTATTATCCAGTTGAAAAGATATGTTCTTATATGACAGATGTGCTGATCACTATCAATAAGGAGGATTATGCGTTAGCAAAAAAGAAAATGGCGGCTAAAAGGGTGGAGTATGTACCTGGTGTTGGAATTGATCTAGATAAATTTAAACAATGTACCCTTGACAGAACTAAAAAACGAAAAATGATAAATGTTTCAGAAAATGACATTATGTTACTTTCGATAGGTGAATTATCTGTTCGGAAAAATCATAAAATCGTATTAGACGCCATAGCCGAGCTTGGAGATGAAAAAATAAAGTATTGCATATGTGGAACGGGAGAAGAAAAGGGTAATTTGATTAGATATTCTTATGAATTAGGGATACAAGATCAACTTATACTACTTGGATTTAGAACGGATATAGTTGAACTATGTAATATTAGCGATTTATTTGTATTTCCCTCTATACAAGAAGGTCTACCAGTTGCATTGATGGAATCAATAGCATGTAAAGTACCTTCTATTTGTTCTAGAATACGTGGGAATATAGATTTAATAAATGATGATAATTATTTATTTAATCCGCTTAATACAGAAGAAGTTATGAAAAAGATAGCTTTTTCATTGAATAATAAAAAAAATAATGAAGTTGTAGAAGGAAATTATTTGAGATTAAAAAGATGCTCTATTGATAAAATTCGATTAGAGATGAAAAAGATTTATAGTATGATTGATGGGTGAAAATAATGAAAAAGATTAAAATACTTCATGTGATTAATGGTATGGGAAGTGGTGGGGCTGAAATGATGATAATGAATTGGTATCGTAATATAGATAGAGAAAAATATAGTTTTGATTTTTTGTTAAGATCAAATGTTAATATATATGAACAAGAAATAGAAGACTATGGAGGAAGGATCTATTATACTGATAAATTTCCCCGCCATATATGGAGAAATTATAAAGAAACAAAGAAATTTTTTGCAACACATTATTACGATGTGGTTCATATACATGCTAATGCGCTAATTTATTTGAAAGCTGCAATAGAAGCAAAAAACAATAAAATTCCAATTATAATTATGCATAGTCATAATACAAGTACTGCAAAAAAAATATATATTCCAATACATAAACTGAATATGATACGAATAAATAAGTATGCAAATGTGTTTTTAGCATGTTCAAAAAAAGCGGGGACTTGGATGTTTGGGCAAAAAAAATATCAAGTTATAGAAAATGCGATTGATACGAGAATGTTTAATTTTTATCCCGAGGAAAGAATAAAGTTAAGATATAGATACGGCCTGGCAAATTCATATGTAGTTGGGCATGTCGGAAGATTTTTACCATCTAAAAATCATAGTTTTTTAATAGATATATTTGTAGAAATATTAAAAATAAAAGAAAATTCAGTATTAATTTTAATTGGAGAGGGAGAAGGGAAGAAAGAAATAGAAAATAAAGTGAAAAAATTAGGCATTGAAAGTAAGGTATTATTTTTGGGCCTGAGAACAGATGTGGCAAAATTAGAACAGATAATGGATGTATTTATATTTCCATCTTTTTTTGAGGGTCTGCCTGTTTCTTTAATTGAAGCACAGTTTACACGTCTACCGTGTGTTGTTAGTGACAATATATCACATGAGGTACAAATGAATAATGCTATTAGTTTTTTGGCATTAGAAAAATCTGCTAAAGATTGGGCAGAAGAAGCTATTAAAATTTCAAATCGTTGCAATAGAGGAGAAATTTTATTTAATCAGAATTCTAGAAATTACCAAATTCAAGAAATCATAAAAAAATTAGAAGATATTTATTTAAAAAGATATTTGCTAGAGGAAATTCTATGATGTCACTATTGATATATTATAGCTCTTTTTTTATTTCTATTATATTTAGCGCTATTTATCAAAAAAGAGTACAGAATAAAGATTATCCAAAAGTAATAAAAGTATTATGGGCTTTTTTAATTATGTTTCCGGTTATTATTATTCAAGGTTTCCGATTTAATGTAGGAACAGACTATTATGCATATAGTGTACTATACAAGGAGATAGTCAAAGGTCCAAATAATTATTACTTTCTTTCTTATTTAAAAGAGCCATTATATTTGTTGGAAAACTATATTGCATTTTGGTTATTTGGAAGCAGTAAAGCACTATATTTTATAAATGCAATTATAGAAGGATGCTTTTTGTTTCTTTTTTTTGATTATTATAAAAATAAGATTAATATGTCAATGGCCTATACTTGCTGTTATTTTATTGTCTATCCGCATTTCTTTAATGCTGAGCGTCAAGGAGTTGCTGTAGTAATAGTATGGTTTGCCATAAGATATATTGCAGAAAAAAAATTTATAAAATATTTAATATTGATTCTATTAGCATCTTGTTTCCATAATACAGCTTTAATTTGTTTGCCACTATATTTTTTAAATAGTCTAAAAAAAATATTGAGGAATAGGAAATGGTGGATTCCTATTATCATAATTGTAGTATTTTTCATTTGGCAGGGAAGGAATATTTTTCTTTTTATATCGAATTATATTGGATTTTTAAATAATTATGGCGGATTTTTATTAACTTCTGCTGATGAAATTAGTTTTGCCTTTGTTCTTCCATTTTTATTTGTCCTACCTTGCTTTTTGTTTTATAGAAATCTATTAAAAAATGAAAAATATAATAATATTTATTTATATTTATATTTTACAGACATAATTTTATTATGCTTGTCAGCGATATTTGCTTTTGGAAATAGGATGTTAATGTATACGGATATATCAATTATTTTATTGATTGCTTTTACTTGCAAATCTTTCTTTTCAAAAAAAAATAAAATAACATTTACACTTCTCTTTTCAATTTTAGCAACAACATATTTTTATATAGTTTATTTTTATGTGGGATGTGATCAAATTTTCCCATATAACACAATATTGAATATATGAAATAGAATGTATAGGAATGGAAAAATGATATCAATTATAATACCAATTTATAATGCAGAAAAATATTTAGATCAATGTATTGAGAGTTGCTTGGAACAGACATTTTCGGATATTGAAATTATTTTAGTTAATGATGGATCAAAAGATGAGTCTTTGAAGATATGTAAAAAATACGCAGAAATAGATTCGAGAATTAAAGTTATAACTATTATCAATCAAGGAGCTTCTTGTGCTAGAAACGAAGGGTTAAAAAATGCAAGTGGAGACTATATTACATTTGTTGATGCTGATGATTGGATTGAAAATAATTATATTTTTAAACTTTATCATGCTATTAAAACCACAAAAACAGATTTAGTTGTATCGGGAATGATAAAATGTAATGAATTGGGAAAAGAAATTAGCAAACAGTTACCGAGCGATGAGATGTATAGTGAAAAAGAAATTGTAAAATGTATTCTAAATTGGAAGAATTCTTTTTTATATAAAGGGCCATGTACAAAGTTATATTCGAAAAAAATAATAGAAAAATTTTGGTTACAGTTTGATTCAAGTCTTGTATTTGGAGAAGATACATGCTTTGTTTTAGATTATTTAAAACATTGTAATAGTTGCATACAAATTCCATATGCGGGTTACCATTATCGCCAAATTGAGAATCAAGAAAAAAAGATGCGATATAAAAAAGATAATGTTTTATTTCAGTGGGAGAACGGAGAAGTAGTATATAAAAAAAGAGTTGAATTATTTCAGAGTAGGGGGGATGTTAATAAATACCGTACAGAGTTAAATAATTTTTATTTGGAAAAAGTGCGCTTATTTATGAATATTTGCTGCGCAAATCATTGTAATAAGAAAGAAATTTTAGAAAAAATACAAGGAATATCTAATGAAAAATATAACGAGTTAAGAAATGTGAAATTTTCCAAAATAGGAAATCCGTTAGATAAATTAATTTTATTTTTTTTAAAATATAAACTATATGATTTGTTATATTTTGTTTTTTGGTTAAAAGTAAAAATTTATAATAGAAGTATATGAAAGAGGAATATGTATTAATGAAAAAATTTGCTTTGTATTTACCACAATTTCACGAAACTGTAGAAAATAATAAATGGTGGGGGAAAGGGTTTACCGAATGGACACATGTAAAAAATGCAAAAGCATTGTTCAAAGAACATAAACAACCGTTGCACCCTAGCAATAATAATTATTATAATTTAATAAATAAAGAAACAGTTAATTGGCAAGTTGACTTAGCAAAAAAGTATGGAGTTGATGGATTTATATATTATCATTACTATTTTACTGGAAAACTTTTATTGAATAAGCCTGCCGAAAATCTCTTGCAATGGAGGGAAATAGAGTTTCCATTCTTTTTTTGTTGGGCCAACCATACGTGGTATCAAGCGATAAATGGAAAAAGAAAAGTATTAATAGAGCAGAAATATGGAGATTATAATGACTGGAAAAAACATTTTGAATATTTATTACCTTTTTTCAAGGATCCTAGATATGAAAAGAAACATAATAAACCAGTTTTTATGATTTATAATTCTGATTTTAAAGAAAAAAATGATATGATAGAATGTTGGAATAAAGAGTGTATTGCTAATGGATTTAACGGTATATATATTATCGAAACATATACAGGAACGGAATGGAATGGTGGTGAGGGAGTGACCAAATTTTATGGAAAATGTTCTTCTAAGACAGAGGCAATTTATTTGAGGGAGCCAAATGTTAGCACACAAATTTTGCGTGATCAAACATTATATTCTCCCGAAAGAGTGGGAAGATTATTAAAACGAATTATTTCAAGAAAAATATTTCCTGGTCTATTATTAAAATATAGTGGAACTCGATTGTATAAGTTAATGCGCAAATATGAGTTTAATTTTCAAATTCCGATTCAAATTTATCACGGAATCTTTTTTAATTGGGATAATACGCCTAGACATTCTTCATATGGATATATTATCACTCCTCCTGCGGAGAACGAATTCTCACTTTATGCGGAAAAAATTCAGGGTGATGATTACATTATAATTAATGCGTGGAATGAGTGGGCTGAAGGAATGATTTTAGAACCTACAGAAGAATATGGAGTAAAGTACCTGAATTGGATAAAAAAATATTTGCCGTAATTTAAAGAGGAACAATACATGAGAAAAGAATTGAAAATTCATTCAATTAAATATAATTTCATAATGAATTGTTTGCTAAAAATTTCTGGAGTAATTTTCCCTTTGATAACATTTCCATATGTTTCAAGAGTACTGTTGCCGGAGATGACTGGAAGAGTAGCATTTGCTGAATCAGTAGTGAGTTACTTTACATTATTTGCTTCGCTAGGGATACCGGCATATGGAGTTAGAAAATGTGCTGAAGTACGTGATGATCGACAAAAACTTAGTAAAACAGTTCAAGAACTTTTGATTATCAATTTTGCTTCTACAATATTAGCATATATAATCTTGTTTTTGATAGTATTAAGCACACCTAAATTGCTGGCAGAATCAAAATTACTATATGTTTTCTCGCTAACTATAGCACTAAAAACATTCGGAGTAGAATGGTTTTATGAATCAATTGAACAATATGACTATATAACAATAAGAAATCTTGTTTTTAAAATTTTTTCTGTAGTATTGCTTTTTGTATTTATAAAAAGACCGGAAGATTATCTTAAATATAGTTTTATTCTTGTATTAGGTACAGCTGGATCTAATATCTTGAATATAGTTAGAATTAATCAATTTATAACAATAAAGCCAATAAAAAAATATGATTTAAAAAAGCATATACAACCAATTATTATATTGTTTTTTTATTATGCAGCAACTACGATATATACAAATTTGGATATTGTAATGCTAGGATTTCTGTGTGGTAACAAAGAGATAGGGTATTATAATGCCGCTATCCGCATAAAAAATGTTCTTGTGAGTATTATTACTGCTTTAGGCGTAGTTGTTTTGCCTAGATCTTCCTATTATTTATCAAAAGGACAAGAAAAAGAATTCGAATTATTGGTAAAAAGAGGCTTTGGATTTACTTGTTTTGTTGCTATAGCTATATCAGTTTTTTTTACAGTAATGTCTTTTGATGTGATTCTGCTCTTAGCCGGGAAAGATTTTTCAAACGCAAATTTGTCTATGAAATTTGTAATGCCATCGATGATATTTATAGGAATAAGTAGTGTTACAGCTTGGCAACTTTTAATACCATTAGGCCGTGATAAGTATACTTTGATTGGTGCATTATTAGGAGCTTTAATGGATTTTATCTTAAATTTATTATTAATTCCAATGATGGGAGCAACAGGCGCAGCAATAGGAACCTTGATAGCAGAAGTTGTCGTTGTTATTGTGCATTTTTATGGGTTAAGAGATCAAATCAGTAAATTATTTAATTATAGAGATACTATTATTTTATTAGGTATAGCAGTTTTTGATGGAATAGTAACATATAAAATAATGTCATTTATTAAAATTAATCTTTTAATGAATATTGCTATTTCATCAATTATGTTTTTTTCAATTTATTTGGTATTGTCAACTCTGATGCATATTTCAATTGTAAAATATACCTTGAATTATATTAGTGCTAACTTTGTAAAAAAGTTACACTAAAGGCCTATGACGCCGGTTCTTCTAAATAGCCTGGTGACAAAGAGGCAGGAAAGCATGGACCAGATTCAGCAATGGCTTGCTGAAGGGGTAGCGATGTCGAAGTAAAGATGAAGTCTTTAGTATAAAATCAATACTATATCTTTTGTATACTTTCCCGTATGGATAAGATGTGGTCCGAAATATTATGTGGGAAAATTACGGAGGATTTTGAGAAAAGCAGAGTGTTAAAAAGGAAAGTAAGCTGGAATTTAATTTCCATAAATCCGGTCTTTACTTTCCTTCTTTTTTACATTATAATAAAATTATGTAAATTGAAAGCGAGGGCGAATGGTATACTAACAGATGGAATCTGCCTATAATGAATATTACGGTGCGGCGGAGCCGCCTGTCCGGTGTGGCGAGAGCCACCTGTCCGGACTAACGTAAACGCTCCATCGTGAGTACCTACCCTGTGTGAGTATAGTTTGAGATAATAGCATCAAATACTATGAGTATAAAAAGTTAAGTAATCAACTTTTTATACTTGGCTACAAGGAGGCTATATATCATGAAATCTCAAACAAGTTTAATTGCATCCCAGTGCCGACTTCAGCAATGGGCTAAGAAGATCCACGACTGTCAGAACCGCCCGGCTGATATGCAGGTTTCAGAATGGTGTGAAATGAACGGTATTACAACAGCCAACTATTACTACCGCCTGCGCCGTGTCAGGGAAGCCTGTATCACGGAATATCAGAACACACAGCCGGCATTTGTTGAACTGTCTGTTGCACATGCACAGGAGCCTGATCCTGTATCCACCAGTGCGCAGCCTTGTGCGATCCTCAAGTGTAAAAACGGTATGACACTTGAAATCCTTTCCAGTGCCACCCCGGAGTTTTTGAAAACACTGATCGGAGTGACGGCCTATGCTGAATGATGGAGCGTTTACTGTAAAAAAGTTCTTACCGGACGGTGTAAAGAACTTCTTACCAACTCATGTAAAAAACTCCTTACCGCGTCATGTAAAAAACTCCTTACCCTGTGGCTGTAAAGTCACCTTACCACGCACACGCAAAAAGCGATTGGTCAGCTTTTTGATGTGGACAGAAGCGTTGTTACAAAGCATCTCAAAAATCTTTACGAAAGCGGTGAATTGTCTGCGGATTTAACTTGTGCAAATTTTGCACAAGTTGCGGATAATGGAAAAACTTATCAATATAAGTTCTATTCGTTATCTGCTATCATTGCTGTCGGGTATCGCGTTAACTCTGGCAGGGCAACACAGTTCCGGCAATGGACAACGAAAGTATTGGACACTTTTGCCAAACAAGGATATGTTTTGGATAAAAGCAGACTGATTAACGGGCAAATTTTTGACGAGGACTATTTTGATCACCTGATTTCCGAAATACAGGAAATTCGAGCTAGTGAGCGCCGTTTTTATCAGAAAATCACGGACATATATGCCACTGCGGTTGATTATTCTTTCGATAGTAAAATCACGCGAGAATTTTTTACAACAGTGCAGAACAAGATGTATTATGCTATAAGAGTTGAACGAGATTGTCACAATGTACCTGGACTATGCGACAAGGCAAGCCAGGCGTCATATTCCTATGACGATGGCAGATTGGGCTTCCAAACTGGATGCGTTTCTGCAATTTAACGATGCTGAAATCTTACATGATAAAGGAAAGGATACGGCTGAAATCGCAAAAGCTTTTGCAGAAAGTGAATTTGAACAATACCGTATTCTTCAAGATCGCCAGTATCAGAGCGATTTTGATCGTCTTGTGGCCAGCACTGAGGAAAAGTAACTGGATAGGAATAAGGAGATCTTTTCCTATGATTATGGATAAAATGTAGAGTATGATTCTGGCAGAGCGTGTCCGGGAGTTAAAGGAAACGCCGAAAGGAGTAGAGGATATGTGTCGTGAGATGGATGAGATTTATAATGAGGGAATTGAGATTGGAGAACAAAAGGCCAAAAAAGAAGCAGCTATGACACTTGCCTCCATGGGAATGTCTGTCGATAAGATCTCACAGGCGGTAAAGGAAAGCATGGACCAGATTCAGCAATGGCTTGCTGAAGGGGCAGCGATGTTGAAGTAAAGATGAAGTCTTTGTATGGAGACCTATACTATATCTTTTGCATACTTTCCCGTATGGATAAAGACGTGATTTTGAAATATTATGTGGGGAAATTACGGAGGATCTTGAGAAAAGCAGATGTTAAAAAGGAAAGTAAATCGGGATTTGATTTCCATAAATCCGGTCTTTACTTTCCTTCTTTTTTATCCTATAATAAAATTATGTAAATCGACAAAAGGGCAGATGGAATATGAGAAGGTCGCCTGCCCTTGACGATGAATAGAGATATAGCCTGGAGCAGATTCTTTCGTGATAGCCAATCAGATACAGTAATGACAGATTGTTACTTATTTTCAGCGGCAGAATTGAAAGAGGAGTGAATATGAGAAACACGGGAATCAAGCCAGATGTTATATTTAAAAACTTTTGGAGAGATAACGGACATTTTGCCAGTCTCTTTAACACAGTTGTGTTTGGCGGTAAGACAGTGATACAGCCGGAGTCGCTGAAAGAACTGGATACAGATGTATCTAATGTCATAAAATCTGGAAAGTATGAGGAATCTTTGACAAGAGCCAGAGATGTTGTGAAAAAGGCAGCTCATGGTACGGACCTTGTGATACTGGGAATTGAGAATCAGCGGAAGATCCATTATGGGATGTTGCACAGAGCCTGAAGGACATGATCAGAGATATGCCCTCGGAGATTTCCGGAGTGTTTTCGGATTATCGGATGAATCTGCTGCAGGTGAGGGAGGGAGTCATCCCAATATCATTTTGATAATGAAGATGTCCAGACCATTTTTGAAATCACCAGATTTATTTATCAGGGTGAATTTGCTAAAGTGAAGAAATTTTATGGAGAAAAAGTAGTAAAATCCGACGTGGGTGCAGTGATCGGAGTTATGACAGACAGCAGCCTGATCATTGAAGAAGCCTTGGAGAGTAAGGGAGGAATAAATATGTGTACAGCATTAGAGAAGCTGGAAGAAAAAGGCCGCGAGGAGGGAAAGCTGGAAGGAAAACGAGAAATGATCCTTGCTTTTCTGAAAGCAGGCGCGGACACCTGGATGATCAAAAAAGCCAGTGGGTGGAGTGAGGAAGAGATTGAGGCAATCCGCCGTAAGATGGAGTAACGGGAAGAACGGGGATTGCTAATTTTCCGCTAAAGTGTCAGGTCAGCGGCCATAAACTCTATTGCTCTTTTATCCTGCAGGTATTATAATTTTATTATTGTTTGTTTTATAGCAATATTGGCAGATATTGCTGCAAATTATGACAAAAGACAACAGCAGAGGCAGGTAAAGAAATTGACAGATAAAAGAAAGACAGAAAGTAAAAAATTCGGAGAAGAGCTTAGAAAGCTGATGCATCTTGCCGGATTGAAGGAGAGAGAGCTGGCAAATTTTATTAACTATGATATTACGTCCATCAGCAAGTGGGTGAATGGAGCTAAGTTGCCCTCCAAACGGAACCGAAGTGAGATCATTTATGCACTGGCGGAGTGCTTTGCACAGAATATGAAAGATGTGAGTGCAGATGCGGCAGAGATTGCGGAGGAGCTTTTGAACGCCTGCAGGAAGGATGAATTGTTTAAAGAGATGGAGATACAGGGAACTTATTCTCTGTCTTTTGTGGACAGCAGAAAGGATTTCTTTGATGTGCTTGAGAAGCTGTTCCGTCAGGTCAGCGCGCTGGACGACCACACTGTTGAGATTGCCGCCTCCTTCAATGTACTGGAACATCTGGGACATCGGTTTTATGAGCTGATACAGAAGCTGCCGTCTGTCGGAACAAAGAGATTCAGCATGAAAATGTGCATGAATATGCCGGAGCAGGAAGTAGAAAACAAGCTGTACTGTGATATGCTCCTGAATATTGTTGCGGGCTATGAAAGAGCGGAAATTTCTATTGTTGCTGCAAAAGAGCAGACGCCATGGATCATCGTGGTGAATGGATTTTTTTACATACAGATCCTGTATCAGAAAGAGGATGACTTTGCAGCCTGTTTCAGCACGGATCCGGAAGTGGCGTCTATGTTCCGCAGGATCGGGAGAGAAATTTTTGAGAATGCCGAGCAGGTTTTGAGCTATGCTTCGCCGGAAAATTTAAGAAAAACGAATGTACAGCTGGATTCTTATTCCTGCCGCCGGCAGAGATTGTTTTTCAATGAGGCACCTGCTATGCTCCTGCCGGAAAATGTAATGGAAGAACTGGCAAAGCAAAGTGAGAGTAAAGATTATTCGGATTATTTAAGGAAGCTGAAGAAAGTATTTTCTTCCTATACATATAATGCCAGAGTGGATCTTCTTTTGTTTTCCTCGGTGATCAGCGAGTATATTGCAACAGGAGAGTTAAGCCTGGGAAATGTGCCGCATCATCTGACAGAAAAGCAGGTGAAAGATCATATTAACTATATCAGCAGGTGTATGGAGGAAAATCATGGTTTTAAGGTTTATGTTCTGCGGGATACAGTGAATGAGTCAGAGAACCTTAGAATGTTTCCGTCTATATTCATTGATACGATGGCGGTAACGCTGGAAAATTCCAGAAGGAAGCCGAATGAAAATTACCATATTTCCATGTACCCGCAGATCATAAGAGTGTTTGAAAAATATTTTGATGCCATGATACAGCGTCCGGATTGTTATGAGCTGACTCCGGAAGAACTGCGCCGGTATCTGTAGACATGTCAGTATCTGTAGACATGCTGGTATCTGTAAAGATCTTGTACCTGGATAATGAGAGAAATGATGAGGGGAGTTGAATAACTTGAATTCAACTTTCCTTTTTTTGACCCCATTGACGTTTCGGAACGACTGTCCGATTCAATTGAATATAACCATCAAAATGCATTATAGTAAATTCAACAATAAAAAAACAGGAAAATATTCAGAAAAAAGGAGGGGTTACATGGAAGAGAAAAAAGTCAGCATATCCCAGGTAATTGCTATAGGCGGAGCATTTATGGGATTTGTTATCGGTTCAAGTTTCGCTTCCGGGCAGGAATGTATGCAGTATTTTACCGGACACGGAGTGTTGGGAAGTATAGGGGCAGGAATTATTGCGCTTCTGCTGTATGTATGGTTTGTTACTGTGATCGTGGAAGACGGGCGGAAACTTAAGCTTCACAATTCAGGCAAGATGTTTAATTTTTACCTTGGAAAATATTTAGGGTTTATTATGGAGTGGTTCACGCCGATCATGCTGTTTTTTGTATATTCTACGATGATATCAGGAGCAGGATCTACGTTTGAAGAGTATTATGGCGTCAATGGAAATTTTGGCCGGGCCTTCATGATCATTGCTTCTCTTCTGACCGTTCTTCTGGGGCTGAACAAGCTGGTAAAGATCGTGGGATATATTGCTCCGGTGCTTCTGGCTGTGACGATTCTGATAGGCGTTATCTCTATTGTAAGTAATCCGGCGGGAATTGCAGAGGCAGATGAGACATTGAAGCATGTGGAAGTAAACAGCAACTTCAGTAACTGGGCGCTTTCCGGATTCATGTATGGCGCTTACACAGTGACCGGGGTAGTTCCCTACCTTGCTGATATTGGAAAGTCTACAGCGACTAACAGGAAGAATGCATTACTGGGCGGAATTTTTGGAGGCGGAGCATTTTTGATCGCAGTTATGATCCTGAACTTCGGACTGCTTGCAAATCTGGGCGATGTTTATAATCTTGAGATTCCGTCTCTGTTTGTGGCAGCGTCAATTCATCCGATTTTCGGACAGATATTTTCTGTTCTTCTGATCGGGGCAATCTACACTACTGCAGTTCCGATGCTCTATACAGTATGTAATAAAATTTCTTCTGACTCCAAGAGTACACCATATCGTGTGGCTGCAATTGTGACGGCGATTGTAAGTATATTTGGAGGGCAGCTGTCCTTTTCCACTATGATCAGCATTATCTATCCGATTTCCGGATATGCGGGAGTTGTCATTTTTGCAGGAATGATCTATACAAAATATATTAAGAAAAAGAAATACGAAGAGTTTGACGAAAATGATGTTGTAGGAAAAGCCCAAAATTAAAAAGTGAAAAAGGTATATGATTTCGTGGGGTGAGATCAGAAAGGAGACCAATATGAGACAATATGAAGATGGAAGAGCGTTTGCGCAGAAAAAGGATCAGGAAGATCCGTTGAAGGATTTCCAGCAGAGGTTTTATAAGCAGGAGGGTGTCATTTACATGGACGGAAACTCTCTTGGACTGTGCAGCAAAGATGCGGAAAAAGCGCTGATGAATGCGCTGGAAGTGTGGAAAAAAGCCGGAATTGATATGTGGGAGAAATATGATTACTTCCTGTATCAGGATAAACTGGGAGCAATGTGTGCGCCCCTTGTAAATGCGGATCCGGAAGAGGTGACTATCTGCATGAGCACAACAATGAATGTGCATCAGGCGATTGCTACTTTCTATAAGCCGACTCCGGAAAGAAATAAGATTATTATGGATGACTTGAATTTCCCGACAGACCGGTATGCGGTATACAGCAATATCCGCGTACATGGATATGATCCGGATGAATGTCTGAAAGTGGTAAAGAGCCGGGACGGAGAATATATTTATGAGGACGATGTGATTGAAGCGATGACAGATGACGTATGCCTTGTTCTTCTTCCTTCTGCTCTCTACAGAAGCGCCCAGCTCATTGATATGAAAAAGATTGCAGACGCTGCACATGAAAGAGGAATCTATGTAGGATTTGACCTTTGCCATTCTATTGGAGCAGTTCCCCATGATTTTAAGGAAATCCAGCCGGATTTTGCAGTGTGGTGTACATACAAGTACCTGAACGGCGGCCCGGGAGCGATTGCAGGTCTGTATATCAATAAGAAACATTTTTCCATGGAACCGGGACTTGCAGGATGGCATGGAAACAGAAAGGATACACAGTTCAATCTGGAGCAGTATTTTGAACATGCAGAATATGCAGGAGGATGGCAGACAGGAACACAGCCGGTTCTTTCTATGGCGCCATTGGAAGGAAGCCTTGAAATGATCAAAGAGGCAGGCCTTGAAAATCTGCGGAAGAAATCCCTGGATATCACAGAATATTTGATGTATCTGATCGATTCCAGACTTTCAAAATATGGATTTTCTGTAGGAAATTACAGGGAAGATTCCAAACGTACCGGCCATGTTGCGCTGGTGCATGAGGATGCGATCCGCATCAATGCGGCAATGAAAGCAAGAAATATTATTCCGGATTTCCGGTTCCCGGATGTGATCAGACTGGCTCCGGTTCCACTTTATATCTCCTATACAGAGGTGTATGATATGGTAGATATTATTGTGGACATTATGGAAAAGAAAGAATATGAAAACTTTGCAAATAAAAGAGGGACCGTGGCGTAAGCCATGGTCCTTTTAAGATGCGGGAGTTTTAAGCGGCAGAAGAGGTTTCAGGATCTGACATCAAGCAGCTCTTTTTCCAGTTCATCCATGTTTCTGGGGACAGGCAAAGAAGGATCAGCTATCCCCCGGCTGCACAGAAATTTATGGAGACGGATCACGGAAGGAAGTTCCAGGTTCGTCTCTTTTAAAAGCTTCTCATCTGTAAGCACTTTATCAGGACGGTCCTGACTTAGGACGCGTCCGTTTTTTAAAAGGATGACCTCATCGGCCCATTCCAGTGCATAGTCTGTATTGTGAGTTGCCAGGAGCACAGTCATGCCGGATGTACACATTTTGTCAATCTGCTGGCGGATGATCCGGGTGTGGACAGGATCCAGGGCGGCAAAGGGCTCGTCCAGGATCATGATTTCCGGTTTCATTACCAGGATGTCTGCCAGCGCCACCTGCTTTTTTTGTCCGCCGCTTAAAGCGTGGGCGGGGCGGTGGCGAAAGTCTGTGATCTCAAGTGTTTCAATGATATTTTCTACCGCTTCTGCGGCTTCTTTTTCCGGAATACCCAGATTGAGAGGTCCGAAGGAAATTTCCTGATAGACGCTGGCACAGAAAAGCTGGGTGTCGGGATTTTGAAAGACGATTCCCACTTTGCTGCGAAGTTCCAGCAGATTTTTTTTGCTGTAAGATACCGGCTGTCCCTTGAAAAGGAGTTCTCCCTGATCCGGTTTTAAGATTCCGTTGCAGCATAAGAAGAAGGTGGATTTTCCGGAACCGTTGGCTCCCATAACGGCGATCTTGCTGCCGCGGGTGACGGAAAGAGAGAGACCGTTTAAGGCAGAAGAGGATGAGTCCTCATAGGAATAAGAAAGGTTTCGGGCTTCCAGTATGATATCTCTCATAAGATTACCTCCACATTCTGAAAAGTATTTCTGATAGCCTGGCATCAAATACAGTGATCAGGAAAAGAACCCCTTCAAATAAGATGAGCCAGAGGATTTCTTTGCGTCTGGCAGGATGCTGTTCTTTTAAAACATGGATCCTGCCATTATAGCACCGGGCTTCCATCGCGTCGTATACAGTGCTGGCCCGCCGGATAGAAAGAATAAACAAAGAGGAGGCCAGGAGACCATATGATTTTATGGAAGTGCTCAAATTCCTGTTCCCCAGCCGCGAGCGCTGGGAACAGGAAATGGAGGAAGCAATTTCCAGCAGGAGAAAAATGAACCGGTAGATCAGCATCATAAGTTCAATGATGAGCCAGGGGATATGCCAGGATTCCAAAACGGAAACTATGTCTGTCACAGGAGTGCTAAGGGACAGGAAATACAGACAGGAAACACAGGCAAGGGCAGTGAGAATGAGCTGGATCCCGTGATAAATCCCTTCCCAGCTTCCGCTTATGTACCAGGATCCCACAGGAAGGGCAAATGCATCAAGGGGAACAGAAGAGATATTTACAATAATGGCCGCTGTGCTGACGAGCAAAAAGGCGCATGGGATCTGCATCAGTTTCCGATAGCAGCGGGGAGAAATACCGCCTTTTTTTATGGTAAGACAGGATGATGCAAAAAGGACGATCAAGGCCACAAGGACAGAACGGCTGATGATGCAGAAGCACAAAGAGGACAGAGAGAAGAAGACCTTCTCTCCGGCATTTGTATATCGCAGTTTGGATGTATAGCATAATTTATCAATAAGTGACATGGAAACAGCCTCCTGACGGATACGAACACTAATCTTCGGTTGGATCCGTATCCTTCATCCATTTTTTTCGTTCTACAAATCTTCCCATGAAAAATGCGATGATCCCTACGCCGATACCGGTCTGCAGGCAGAAGATCAGACTTTCTATTTCCCCTGGAAGTTCCCCGCCAAGGAAGGTTTCAAGGACAGGCGTGAACCAGGGCTCATAGGCTTCTCCCTGGACTTCTTCCACCATGACGCTTCCGGCGTCGTCGGATCCGCCAAAGTCGGCGTCTTTTTGGAAAAACAGAGGAGAAATCACCAGAAAAACAGCGAGGATCAGTAAAAGAATGACAGTTCGTTTATTTTTACTCATATGTTTTTGCCTCCTTATGATATCCGATCAGCTTCAGCTCAGGCTGCGCATAGGTCTCCAGGGCAATGACGATGACAACGGTCAGGATTCCCTCGATGACGACAAGCGGAAGCTGTGTGGGAGCAAACACACCCAGGAATTTTACAGCAGATGTGAGGAATCCGCCCTGCTGGGACGGATAGGCAAGCGCCAGCTGAACGCTGGTAATACAGTAGGTGAAAAGATCACCCAGGGCAGCGGCAAGAAAGATGCTGACGCGTCGGTTTATATTCAGCTTTTTGCAGATCGTATAAATGAGCCAGGATAAAATGGGGCCTGCAACAGCCATGGAGAAGGTGTTTGCACCAAGAGTAGTCAGACCTCCGTGAGCCAGGAGAATTGCCTGGAACAAAAGCACAATGAGACCCAGAATGCTTACAGCGGAAGGACCGAATAAAATGGCTCCCAGTCCTGTACCTGTCATGTGGGAACAGCTTCCGGTTACGGAAGGGATCTTCAAAGAAGAAATAACGAAAATGAATGCTCCGGACATGGCAAGAAGAACCAGCGCTTTCCGGTTGGACGCAAGTGTTCGGCGAATAGAGAAAAAGCCGGCTAAAAGAAACGGAAGACAGATAACGCCCCAGGCGATACAGGAACCGCCGGGAAGATAGCCCTCCATAATATGCATGGCATGCACGCTGGGCGCTGTCCCAAAGGACAGGGCCAGGACAGCTGTGAAAGATACCAGCATTTTCTCATAAAGTGTCATGGATCGATTTGTCATAAAATGCTCCTCCTTTAGATTATATTCTGCAGTCAATAGAAATGCCCCTGTCGTGGGAAGAACAAGGGCACCAAAAAGAGAAGCAAAAGAACGAAAACTCTGCTTTCTTTATACCTTGTGTCATACTCCGTGACAGACGGCAGTTCCATACAGACAGGCAGGTCTTCTGACTTGGAGATCATCACGGTTTTTTCCTTCCCATATCTATTGCATATCACGGCGTAAGATACAGTGGCTTAATAAAAATCGCTCCTTCCTTACAGCGGCGGGACCGTACAGGCTTTGCACCTGTTTCCCTATTATCCTGTACAAGGCTGGTCGCACAGCCTTTACAGGCACCTGAATGTATTTAGTTTTGTTTTTATGGAAAAAAGGATAACACGGCGTTTCTGCAAAGTCAAGCATTCCTGAAAGTGCTCCTGCTTATCTTAAAAGACTGCCGCCCAGTGCTTCCAAAATATCAGAGGGCGCCTTGGACCGGGCATAGATCTGCAGGTTTGGCTCTGCAATATCCCAGAGATAATGGGCGTCCGAGCTGGAGAGGATCCGGCAGTTTTCCAGATAGTGGTGTTTCCTTTTCAGCCGGTGCAGATTTTTCATATCTTTCAGTTCTGCACAGGAAAAGGTGCTGTCCGGCGGAATTGCTCCCAGATTGGAGATCAGGCTGGTAGAGGACTTGTCAAGATGGGCCGGAAAACAGATGCCGCCAAAGGAGTCAGCCAGCTTTCCCGTTTCATCAAAAGGGATGTCTGTGGCGCTGATCAGAAGTTTATCCAGGGATCCGGATACTTTGTCATTTTCATCTACGATCAGCTGCGTGCCGAAGATTTCCGGGCGGTTTCTTACGGGAAGAAGATGCTCATACACATAGGCGTCAAAGGAAAGGGCGCGACCGAGGGAGGCAAACAGGAAAAGGACATGGATCTCTTCTGATGTAGTGAGTTCCATGCCGGGAAGGACTGTGATTCCCAGGCGTTTTCCGGCCTCTATGGCAGCAGGGCAGTTCCTGCAGGAATTGTGATCCGTAAGTGCAATGACATCCAGATTCTTGACTGCGGCCATGCCGGTGATGTTGGAAGGGGTCATATCGTCATCTCCGCAGGGCGACAGGCAGGAATGGATGTGCAGGTCATAATAGAGCGGGATCATAACAGCTGATGAACCTTCAGCGCGGCTTCAAAGACAGGAAGATCCGTGGAAAATACTGCGATTTCCTGCTCTTTGGCACACTGCATATCGTCCTCTGTAAAAGAGGCCCCTTCCGCAAGGACGATGCAGGATACGTCTGCAAGAGAAGCGACAGCCAGGGTGTTCCGGTTGCCAATGACTGTGACCCAGGCGCAGCCGGAAGGCGCTTTCCCCATGGCGACGCTTAAGAGGTCGCAGCAAAATACACGGGTGATCGGCTGTTCGCTTCTCCCCGGATTTTCGGTATGGAATATTCCGGAATTGATAAGATCCTGTACAGAAGCCATTTTTACACATCCTTTCTCTTTAACTCTGCCTCCAGTTTTTTTACATAGTCTTCCAGGTCTTCCCTGGAAATTTCAGATCCGTCTTCAGAAGAAGTAAGGTTCCGCGCCGTATAGGAAATTTCCCGGGAGAGATTTCCGATATATTCAAAAAATACATAGATACAGTCGGTTCTGTCTGCCTCGCCCCTTACAATATCTTCGGCCAGAGCACGGCATGTGGGCGCACCGCAGGAGCCGCAGTCCAGGCCGGGGAGCTGTTCTGTCAGCTCTTCTACCATGCCCATCATTTCCAGACTTTCCCGGAATGTCTTCCCAAGCCGGAATACAGGCTCGTATTCCACATAGCTGTCCCAGTGATAATCCACATCGGGATACATGTTGGAGTGGGTGCGGGACACAGGGAGATAGCGGTGCAGCTTCTTCGTCTTTGCAGTGGCAATGTAGGGATTTTCCACCGTCAAAGCGCCGCCGACACAGCCGCCGTTGCAGGCATTCAGTTCCACGAACTTCAGACCGTAAAATTTTTCATCTTCCAGATCGCTCAGGACGCGAAGGACGTTCATAATGCCGTCAGCTGCCAGATAATTGTCTGTGATCAGCCCGGCCGCCTCTCCTCCGCTGTTGCTCCAGCCAATTCCGATACGGCCGGAGGCGGCAAGCGGCTTCAGGCGGGACTCATCGTGAGTCATATGAGTTAAGAGGACGGGGTAAACGTCCTTGATCGCCAATACCTTGTCAATCTGGCTTTTTTCAATGCCAAGAGGTGCTTTGGCATAAGTTACCTTGGAAGGACAGGGAGAAATGAAAAAGATCCCGATATCCGAAGCGGGAAGGCCTGTCTTTTCCATTGCCTTTTTTCTGGCAATCTCGGCTGCGATCTCCACAGGAGGCTTAAGGGGCAGAAGACGGGGGATAAGCGTAGGAAAGCGAACCCGGATCATACGGACAATGGTGGGACAGGCTGTACTGATGAAGGGAGCTTCATCCCGATGCTGTGCAATGTAATTTCTTGTCATTTCCGAAACAAGCTCCGCTGCCGCACTCACTTCAAAAACATCATCAAATCCCATAGAGATCAGGGCATTTAACACAATATCTATGTTTGTCAGATTGTTGAACTGCGCATAGAGGGAAGGGGCGGGGAGAGCCACTGTGTATTTATAATGTGTGATCTCCTCCAGGGAGTCAGATACAGGTATTTTGGCATGGTTGGGGCAGTAGCGGATACACCGTCCGCAGTCTACGCAGAAATCCGGATTTATGGAAGCCTTGCCGTTATGTACCCGTATTGCCTGGGTGGGACAGTATTTGATGCAGTTGATGCAGCCGGTGCAGGCGTCCTTATCCAGTTTTACAGAATTTATAAATTTATCGTTATGATCCAAAGCTGAAGTGCCTCCTTCCTGTCAGTCCTTTTGATGAATCTCTTACATATGGATATCCATGGTGACTGTAGTTCCGCTTCCGATTATGGTGTCGATCTTCATATCGTCAGAATACTTCTTCATATTGGGAAGTCCCATTCCGGCGCCGAAGCCAAGAGAACGAACTTCCTCCGGAGCGGTAGAGTATCCCTGCTGCATGGCTTTTTCCACATCGGGAATGCCGGGGCCGGTGTCGGCAAGGATGATCCGGATGTTGTCATCAGAGACCAGTACTTTGATTGTACCGCCGTTTGCGTGGATCACCATGTTGATCTCTCCTTCATACATGGCAATGGACACTTTGCGGATCACTGTGCTGTCTACGCCCATCATTTTCAGCTTATTCTTTACGCTGCTGCTTGCTTCGCCGGCGCGGGTAAAATCATCGCCCGGAACCTGATATTCAAATGTCAGTGTTTTACTCATGCGCACCACCTCCAGGCAGTCCGTGAGTATACAGGATACCGCATGCGCAGAACATGTCCAAAGATGTCTGCAAAATACAGATATCCCTTTCTCCCGCAAGAGCAAGAGCCTCTAAGCCGGGGGATTTTCCCTGGACAAAAATAATGCACGGCATATCCATCATTTCTGCAGTACGTATGACCTGCGGATTGCAAAGGCCGGTGAGAAGGGCAGAGTGGGGAGAAGCATAAGCTAATACATCACTCATCATATCCGAGGCAAAGGCTTCGGAGACAGTGTGGTCAAGCTGTGCTTCGCCCTCCAGAATACGGGCCTTCAGGAGCGATTGGATTTCTCTGATTATCATAGGAACCTCCTGCAAAACAGAATACTAATATGAAACAATTGACTTTAATAAAGTATAGCATTGAGAATATGGCAAATCAATACATTTTGTATAAAATATATAAAAAATGAGGCTAAATATTGTGCATTTATTGACATGATTGTGAAAAAAATAGCTTGAATGTAAACAAATTTAACAAAATATAAGGAAAAAATAAGTGGATATTTAGTATGTACTGTGGTAGAATGTGTTATAAACAATAGTCAGCCTCTATATAGGAGTGCTGGGCAATTTTCAGACAAAATACAAACAAGGGAGGTTCAGAAATGCTTTCTAAGAAAACATCAGTTCCGTTTCGCGGAACTGAAGCACAGGAACAGGCACTGCTGGAAGTGATCCGCGAAATGAAAGATGAAAAAGGTGCGCTTATGCCTATCCTGCAAAAGGCGCAGGATATTTACGGATATCTTCCGATAGAAGTGCAGAAGATCATTTCCAATGAAACGGGAATACCGCTGGAAAAAATTTATGGCGTTGCGACATTTTATTCTCAGTTTACCTTAAGTCCCAAGGGCAGATATAAGATTTCCGTCTGTCTTGGCACGGCATGCTATGTAAAGGGCTCCGGCGACATCTACAATAAGTTGATGGAAAAGCTGGGGATCGTGGGAGGAGAATGTACCCCCGACGGTAAGTTTTCCCTGGATGCGTGCCGTTGTATCGGTGCCTGTGGTCTGGCCCCTGTCATGACCATCAATGACGATGTATATGGCAGGTTAAAAGTAGATGATATTGACGATATTTTGGCAAAGTACGAATAGCCTATGCTGCCGGAAATATCATTGCATGTTCTTGATACGGCGGAAAATTCTGTCCGTGCGGGAGCAGCTTTTGTCGAAATAGAAGTTGCAGTCAGTACTGCAGAAGATTCTCTTAGTATTACCATCAAAGATAACGGATCCGGTATGGACCCTGAACAGGTGCAAAGAGTGACGGATCCCTTTTTTACTACCCGGACAACGCGCAAGGTAGGGCTTGGTGTTCCGTTTTTTAAGCAGGCAGCGGAAATATCAGGAGGGAGCTTTCAGATTACATCAGAGAAGGGAAAAGGAACGGTCCTTACCGCCCGGTTTGTCCTGTCCAGTATTGACAGAATGCCTCTTGGCGATATGAGTATGACTGTACATAATCTGATGGTATACCATGAGGAAGTGGATTTTCGGTATCGTTATGCGTGCGACGGCCGGGAATTTGTCCTCGATACAAGAGAGATGAAAGAAATGTTAGGCGATGTGCCGCTTCATTCCCCGGAAGTTTCCGCATTCATTATGGATTATCTTAAGGAAAATCACAGGGAAGTAAGCGGAGGGAAAAATTTGTAACGGAAAGATCTGAAAAAGAAATGGAGGAAGAGTATGAAATCTCTGGAAGAGTTACGGGCAATTAGAGAGAAAATGCAGGGAAAAGTCGGCTTCCGCTCCGAAGATGCGACACAGACAAGAGTAGTTGTGGGTATGGCAACCTGCGGAATCGCAAGCGGCGCCCGCCCGGTTCTGGCAGCGCTGGCAGATGCTGTACAGGAGGAAGGATTAAATAATATTAACGTAACCCAGACCGGATGCATCGGACTTTGTCAGTATGAGCCGATTGTTGAGGTGATGGAGCCGGGCAAAGAAAAGGTTACTTATGTGAAAATGACGCCGGAAAAGGCAATGGAAGTGTTCCGCCTGCATCTTAAGGGCGGGCAGGTTGTAACAAAATATACGCTTGCAGCGGAAAAAATCAGTAAAGAATAAAAGGAGGTTACATATGTATCGTTCACATGTACTGGTCTGTGGAGGAACCGGATGTACCTCCTCAGGCAGCCAGAGGATCAGAGAGAAACTGGAAGAAGAAATCAGAAAGCAGGGGCTGGAAAATGAAGTCGGCGTTGTGAAAACAGGATGTTTCGGCCTGTGCGCCTTAGGCCCTATTATGATCGTATACCCGGAAGGTTCCTTCTATTCCATGGTAAAGGAGGAAGATATCCCGGAAATTGTATCGGAACATCTGCTGAAAGGAAGAGTTGTAAAACGTCTCCTCTATGATGAGACAGTAAAAGGAACGGAAGTGCTTCCCCTGCAGGAGACAAAGTTTTATAAGAAACAGCACAGAATCGCCCTTAGGAACTGCGGTGTGATCAATCCGGAGAATATTGAAGAATATATCGGTACAAGAGGCTATGAGGCGCTCGGAAAAGTGCTGACAGAGATGAAGCCGGAGGATGTGATCCAGATCCTTCTGGACAGCGGACTTAGAGGAAGGGGAGGCGCAGGATTCCCCACAGGTCTGAAATGGAAGTTTGCAGCGGCAAATGAGGCGGATCAGAAATATGTCTGCTGTAATGCAGATGAAGGGGATCCCGGTGCATTCATGGATCGATCTGTACTGGAAGGTGATCCCCATGTTGTGCTGGAAGCTATGGCAATCGCAGGATACGCTATCGGAGCATCCCAGGGATATATCTATGTGCGTGCAGAATATCCGATCGCGGTAGAGCGTTTGAACATTGCCATCGGTCAGGCAAGAGAATACGGTCTTCTGGGAAAAGATATTTTCGGAACCGGATTTGATTTTGATATTGAGCTTCGTCTTGGAGCTGGTGCCTTTGTATGCGGCGAAGAGACTGCTCTTATGACATCCATTGAGGGAAACAGAGGAGAACCTCGTCCCCGTCCGCCGTTCCCGGCGCTGAAAGGATTGTTCCAGAAGCCGACGATCCTTAACAATGTGGAAACTTACGCAAACATTCCGCAGATCATTTTGAACGGACCGGAATGGTTTGCATCTATGGGAACGGAGAAGTCCAAAGGAACAAAAGTTTTTGCCCTCGGCGGTAAGGTAAACAATACGGGACTTGTGGAGATTCCAATGGGAACTACTCTTAGGGAGATTGTAGAGGAGATCGGAGGAGGAATCCCGGGAGGCAAGAAATTCAAAGCGGCCCAGACCGGAGGACCGTCCGGCGGCTGTATCCCGGCAGAGCATTTTGATGTTCCTATTGATTACGATAACCTGATCGCCATTGGTTCCATGATGGGATCCGGCGGACTGATCGTTATGGATGAAGATACCTGTATGGTGGATATCGCCAAATTCTTCCTGGAATTTACAGTGGATGAATCCTGTGGAAAATGTACGCCGTGCCGTGTGGGAACAAGGCGCATGCTGGAAATTCTGGAAAAGATCACCAAGGGTCAGGGAACCATGGAGGATCTCGATCGCCTGGAAGAACTGGCAGAACATCTGAAATCCAATTCTCTGTGTGCGCTGGGGCAGACAGCTCCCAATCCGGTTCTTTCCACCCTGCGGTATTTCCGGGACGAATATATCGCTCATATTGTAGACAAGAAATGTCCGGCAGGAGTCTGTAAGGATCTTCTGCAGTACCGGATTGATGCAGATAAATGTAAAGGATGTACTCTGTGTGCAAGAACCTGTCCGAACGACGCTATCATCGGCAAGGTAAAAGAGCCGCATGTGATCAATCAGGAGAAATGTGTGAAATGCGGCGCCTGCATGGAGAAATGTCGTTTTGGTGCTATTTACAAAGAATAATGGAGGATGGAGAATATGGAAAACGTAAACTTAAAAATCAATGGTCTTGAAGTATCCGCTCCAGCCGGCTCCACCATTCTTGAAGCGGCACATCTGGCAGGAATTAAGATACCGACTTTGTGTTTCCTGAAGGAAATCAATGAGATCGGTGCATGCCGTATGTGTGTGGTGGAAGTCAAGGGAGCCAGAAACTTGGTGGCAGCCTGTGTATATCCGGTGACGGAAGGAATGGAAGTGTACACCAACACACCAAAACTGATCAAGTCAAGAAGGAGAACGCTCCAGCTTCTTTTGTCCAATCACGATAAGAAATGTCTCTCATGCGTAAGGAGCGGAAACTGCGAGCTTCAGCAGCTCTGCAGGGAGTACGGAGTAGAGGACGAGAACTATTTTGAAGGAAAAACCAATCATTATGAGCTGGATGATTCTGCTGCTCATATGATCCGCGACAACAACAAATGTATTTTGTGCCGGCGCTGTGTGGCAGTGTGCGAAAAGACCCAGGGGATCGGTGTGATCGGACCCAACAACCGGGGATTTGATACATTTATCGGATCCGCATTTGATATGGGGCTGGGGGAGACCAGTTGTGTATCCTGCGGACAGTGTATTGCAGTCTGTCCTACAGGGGCACTGTATGAAAAAGATTATACAAATCAGATCATAGAAGCGATTGCAGATCCGGATAAATATGTAGTTGTCCAGACTGCTCCTTCCGTAAGAGCGGGACTTGGAGAAGAGTTTGGATATCCCATGGGAACAGATGTAGAAGGAAAGATGGCTGCAGCACTTAGAAGGATCGGATTTGATAAAGTATTTGATACGGACTGGGCAGCCGATCTTACGATCATGGAGGAGGCTACAGAACTTCTGGATCGCGTGAAAAACGGCGGCGTACTTCCGCTGATCACTTCCTGCTCACCGGGATGGATCAAATATTGTGAGCATTATTTCCCGGATATGACAGAAAATCTGTCCAGCTGCAAATCACCCCAGCAGATGTTCGGGGCGATGCTGAAAACATATTTTGCTGAAAAAGAAGGAATCGATCCGAAAAAGATTGTGTCCGTCAGTGTAATGCCCTGTACGGCAAAGAAATTTGAAATCGGAAGAGATGATCAGAATGCAGCGGGAGTTCCGGATGTGGATATCGCCATCACCACAAGAGAACTGGCCCGGCTGATCAAAAGGTGCGGCATTGACTTTACTGCGCTGCCGGATGAGAAATTTGACGATCCGATGGGCGAATCTACAGGTGCAGGTGTGATCTTCGGCGCAACCGGAGGAGTAATGGAAGCCGCTCTTCGTACTGCAGTGGAAGTTCTGACCGGTGAAGAACTTGCTAATCTGGAATTTACCGATGTGCGCGGCACAGAAGGAATCAAGGAGGCCAGCTACAATGTGGCCGGAATGGACATTAAAGTGGCAGTTGCTTCAGGACTTAACAATGCAAGGAATCTGCTTAATAAGGTGAAATCCGGAGAAGCCAGCTATCATTTCATAGAGATCATGGGATGTCCAGGCGGATGCGTCAATGGAGGCGGACAGCCGCAGGTATCCGGCGATGTGAGAAACTTTACAGATGTACGTGCCATCCGGGCAGGAGTGCTCTATCGGAATGATCAGGCAAAATCAATCCGGAAATCCCACGAAAATCCGGCGATCAAAAAGCTTTATGAGGAATATCTGGGCGAACCGGGAAGCCATAAGGCTCACGAATATCTGCATACAACTTATGTAAAGAGGACTGTGAATTAGCCGGATAAGGAAAAGATCCACAAATAATAAATCGAGTAGGAGGAATTTCTCAACTATGAGAAATTCCTCCTACTCGATTGGGAGAAAATTTCAGGAGGAAACATGAAGGACTATCAGTATTTTTTGTTTGATCTGGACGGCACGGTGACAGATCCGGGAGAAGGAATTACCAATTCTGTTATGTATGCACTGCAAAAATTCGGAATCCATGAGAGGGACAGAAGGAAACTCTATCGATTTATCGGCCCCCCGCTGGCAGATTCCTTCCGGGAGTTTTATGGATTTTCGGCGGACGAGGCGAAAAAAGGGATCAGTTTTTACCGGGAATATTACAGCAAAAAAGGAATATTTGAGAATAAGCTTTATCCGGGAATAGAAGATATGCTGAAGAGAATGAAAGCAGATGGAAAAATGCTGGTGCTGGCCACCTCAAAACCGGAATTTTTTGCAAGCCAGATTCTGGAATACTTTCACCTGGACAGCTATTTTACGTTTGTTGCCGGGGCTACTATGGATGAAAATCGTGTGAAAAAGGGAGATGTGATCGCCTATGCCCTGGAGCAGTGCAGTATTACAGATAAAAGAAAAGCACTCATGATCGGAGACCGGAAGCATGATATCCAGGGGGCGAAAGAAAACGGCCTTGACAGTATGGGCGTGCTGTACGGATACGGAAGCAGGGAAGAACTGGAGACGGCCGGGGCGGATTACCTTGCGGAAACAGTGGAAGATATTTACGGCAGCGTATAAAAATCCCATCAGATTTAACTTCTGATGGGAAGAGCTGCTCTTACTTTTTCCACTCCTTCGTTAATGATAGCCCCGGTGCGGCTGGCAGACTCCTGGGCTTCCGCTGAGATGCCGGAAATGCCGGTTGAAGTTTCCAGGGCAGCCGGATCGTTGACAGGAAGGATATAAAACTGTGCTCCCACATCATCAAAGCGATAGACACAGGTAGGAGTGAAAACAGCGTCAGTCAGAGAAATATTGCCTTTTTTATCTCTGTCGATAGAAAGACTGAGAACATATCCATCCTCTGTCTCGCCTGTGGGCATTTCGGCCTGCATATATTCTTTTTGCTGATTGGAAAGAAAGTTGCCGATGGCGTAGGCGCATACCATCTGGTGTTCTCCGTTCGTGCTTGTGAGAAGATCTACCGGCTGAATGACATGAGGATGACTGCCGATCAGAACGTCAATCCCCAGATCACATAATTTCTGTGCAATCTCCTCCTGTTGCTGGGACTGCTGCGTCTGGTACTCAGTGCCCCAATGCATATAAGCGATAGTATATTCAGCTCCGTCTTTTTCCATTGCCTCCAAAGAATCCTGAAGTTCTGTATAGAAACTGTCCAGATCATTGTAATCGAAAGAATTGATCAGAGCGGAAGCGCTGTCGGACAAGGGAATGCCGTTAATGGATGGAGTCCCGCCCGCTTCGGTTGTCTCATATACATAACTGATGATGCCGACTTTGATCCCGCCGATATCCTGAATAGTATATCTGTTTTCCTCTTCGGAAGACCGGACACCGCAGGGGATAAGATTTTTCTGCTTTATTACATCCAATGTACGCAGAAAACCTTCTTCTGCTGCATCATATACATGATTGCTGGCAAGATTTACCATGTCGATCCCGCTTGCTGCCAGAGCGTCGGCCAGGGCGTCAGGACCCTGAAACATAGGGTATCCGCTGTAGCCGTTACTTCCATCTACAAGAGAACCTTCAAAGGTGACAGAGGTATAGTCGGCCTCTGACAGGAGATCTTTGCAGTAGGTGAAAATGGATGTGTAATCATAGGTCCCGTCCTGGGAATCCAGATAAACGGGAGATTCCAGAAACGGTTTGTGGAGAATAATGTCTCCGGCGGCTGTATAAGTGATAGAAGCCGGTTTTTTGGCGGTGGAAGGCTCTGCGGATACTTCCACTGCCTTGGGCTTTCCCTTTTCCGGTTTTGCTGCAGTCGGAAAATAGACAGACAGAAGGGCTGAAACAACAATGGCTGCAGCAATACAGGAGAAAACACCGGCATAGAATGCCGAGCTTCCGGCCAGCAGATGTCTGGACTTTCTCCTTTTTTGTTTTTTTCTGTGACGTTTCAATTCCGACATGTTCCCCACCTCTTTTGTATGTTACATAAGTACAACCAATGTGTTTTTGTAAACTGATTTTATTGTAAATCTGAGCAGGACAAAAAGCAAGCGGTATCAGACACTATTATTGTGGCGTATATTGCTGTTTCCGTTGCAGGGGGACAAAGCGGATGATATACTATGATAAAAGCCCGAAAAATAAAGGGGGATACCGGATGAAGATTAAAATTTGTATTGGAAGTTCCTGTCATTTGCGGGGATCAGAGACTGTAGTAAAAAGGATACAGGAACTGGTAAAAGAACAGGGAATGGATGAACAGATTGAACTGGGAGGATCTTTTTGCATGGGAAAGTGCTCCAGGAAAGTCAGTGTGAAAGTGGATGATGAGATTTACCATATCGGGCCGGAAGAGGTGGATGAGTTCTTTTTTAAGATCATAGGAAAGGAGGAGTGAGAATGCGGGTTATAGATTTTAAGGATGCAAGCTGCAGACATTGCTATAAATGTGTACGTCACTGCGAGGTAAAGGCAATCTCCGTGCAGAATGCCCAGGCTCATATTATGAAAGACCACTGTATCAACTGCGGGCATTGTCTGGAAGTCTGTCCCCAGAATGCGAAGAAATTTGCAAGTGATATGGACCGGGTTGTAGGCTATCTTCGGCAGAATATGAAGGTTATCATTTCTATTGCGCCTTCCTATCTGGGAGTGCTGGACTATGACAAGCCGGGACAGGTTGTATCGGCCCTGAAAAAGCTTGGATTTTATGAAGTGAGAGAAACGGCGGAAGGAGCGGCCCTGGTAACAAAAGAATATCGCCGGCTCTTAAAAGAGGGAAAGATGACCAACATTATCACAACATGCTGTCCCAGTGTAAACGATCTGATCGAGAAATATTACCCTGAGCTTGTTCCTTTGATGGCGCCGGTGGTATCGCCTATGATCGCTCATGGACGCCTGATCCGGCAGATTTACGGGGATGATGTGAAAGTTGTATTTCTGGGTCCCTGTATTGCCAAAAAAGAGGAAGCGGAAGGTGATGAAAGAGTAAGCGGGGCTATTGACGCTATTCTTACCTTTGAAGAAATTGTAAAGTGGTGGGAAAGGGAAGGAATCAACCCGAAAGAGTGTCCAAGCGAGCCTCTTGGCAACCCGAGTCCGAAAGTAAATCAGCTGTATCCTGTAGGAGGGGGTATTATCAAATCCATTCGGGCAAGTTCCGTGGAGGATAATTACTATAAAGTTTCTGTAGACGGACTTACTGCATGTATGGAACTTTTTGATGAATTGAAAAAGAATGAGATTGAAAACTGCTTTTTTGAGGTGAATGTCTGTGAAGGAGGGTGCATAAAAGGGCCTGCATCCGATAAATGGCAGCGGTCTGTGGTCCGAGCAAAGATGGACGTAGAGGATCAGGCGGTTTACCGGGAGGAAGCAAGTGAGATCGATGGCAGCGGCGTGGACATGGAGAAAATATTTATGGACCGCCGTGTGACAGATATGGAGCCGACAGAAGAGCAGATGGAAGAAGTGCTGCACGCTATGGGAAAATACACCAAAGAAGATGAGCTGAACTGCGGGGCATGCGGTTATCCAAGCTGTCGTGCAAAGGCGAAAGCAGTTTTTCAGAAAAAAGCAGAGATCGGCATGTGTCTGCCCCATGCAGTTGCACAGGCAGAGTCTATGTCCAATATTGTTATGGATGTGACGCCCAGTATGATACTGATCATTGATAAAGAGCTTCGGATCCGGGAATGTAATAAAAAAGCCCAGAAGATGCTGGGGGTATCCAGAGAAGAGGCGCTGGAGCGGTATATTTTTGAATTTATTGAGCCGGAGGATATCGTTCAGGTATTGGATACAAAGGAACAGATCATACGAAAGAAAGTCAGCCTGGATGGGTCGGAAATGATGGTAGTAGAGAGCATTATTTATATTGACCATCTGGAATCCGTTCTTGTGACTTACCAGGATGTGACAAAAGAAGAAAAGGCAAGGGAACAGCATTACCATTTGAAGATGGAGACAGTGGAGATGGCGCAGAAAGTCATTGACAAACAGATGATGGTTGCGCAGGAGATTGCAGGGCTTCTTGGAGAAACAACGGCAGAGACAAAGGTAACGCTGTCAAAGCTTAGGGATTCCATTTTATTTGAAGAGGAAGAATGATATGAGCGTTCGTGTTGATATAGCGTGGAAGAGTCTGAATAAACACCATGAGGAGCTGTGTGGAGATAAGGTTGAGATCCTGAAAACAAAGGATTCAGATATTGTGATCCTGGCAGATGGCATGGGAAGCGGAGTAAAAGCCAATATTCTGGCAACTTTGACGTCTAAAATCCTCGGCACCATGCTTCTGAATGGAGCGGCCATTGATTCCTGTGTGGAGACCATCGCGAGTACGCTGCCGGTCTGTAAAGTGAGAGAAGTTGCCTATGCCACCTTCAGTATTCTGCAGATTTTCCATGATGGAAGTGCGTATCTGGTAGAATTTGACAATCCTTCCTGCGTTTTTATCCGGGATAAAAAAATCGTGGATTATCCATATGAGGAACGGATGATCGAGGACAAGAAGATCAGGGAATATCGGTTTCAGGTACAGTTAAACGACTGCTTTGTGCTGATGAGCGACGGCGTGATCTATGCGGGAGTCGGCGAGCTTTTGAATTTCGGATGGACATGGGAAAGCATGGCTGAATATACACTGAAATGCACGAAAGAGACATTATCCGCATCCCGGCTTGCCGCAATGCTGTCGCAGGCCTGCTTTGAGCTGTATGGCGAGAAGCCGGGAGATGATACGACAGTAGCAGTGACTCGTGTGATCGAACGGAGAATTGTGAATATTTTTACCGGTCCTCCAACCCATAAAGAGGACGATGAACAGGTGATTCATGATTTTATGAAAAACGAAGGGAAAAAAGTTGTCTGCGGAGGTACAAGTGCCAATATTGCTGCCAGAGTCCTGAAAAAGGAGATCATTACATCACTGGATTATGCAGATCCGAGCGTTCCGCCTACAGCGACGATCGAAGGTCTGGATCTGGTGACGGAAGGGGTTCTTACCATCGGTAAAGCATTGGGACTTTTGAAAAGATATGAGCAGGATGATTTTGATGAAGAATTTTTCGATGAACTGGACGGAAAAAGCGGAGCGGCAAAGCTGGCCAAGCTTTTAATCGAAGAATGTACGGATCTTCACCTCTTTGTGGGGAAATCTTTGAATCCGGCACATCAAAGCTCTAATCTTCCTTTTGATCTGAGTGTTCGGATGAATCTTGTGGAACAGCTGAAAGAATGTGCGGAACATTTGGGGAAAAGTGTGACAGTGAAGTATTATTAAGCAAAAAAGGACGGGGTATTTCGCAGTTTTACCCATGGTATTATGCAGTTTGGGACGTAACACTTTTAAAAAGTGTTACGTCCCAAACTGCATATTTCATCATAAAATCCCGGATAGGAAACGTCCACGCACTGGGCGTTTTGTATAATGGTCTCCCCTTCCGCTGCAAGGGCCGCCACTGTAAATGCCATGGCAATCCGGTGATCAAGGAAGCTGTCGATTGCGGCGCCCTTCAATGCTTTTCCGCCGTGGATGATCATGCCGTCATCAGTGGGAATGACATCAGCGCCCATAGCCTGAAGTCCGCGGGTGATGCTGTCGATCCGGTTGCTTTCTTTGACTTTCAGTTCAGCGGCATCGGAGATGACAGTGGTACCTTTGGCGTATGCTGCAAGAACAGCAATAACCGGCAGCTCGTCAATGAGAGTAGGGATATCAGATCCGCCAATGGCTGTGCCGTGAAGAGGAGAGTAGTTTACCAGCAGATCAGCGGTAGGCTCACCGGCAGAAACATGCTGATTGATGCAGGTGATGTCAGCGCCCATTTCCCTGCATATTTTCAGGATGCCGGCCCGGGTGGGATTGATCCCGGTGTTTTTGATAAGAAGCCGGGAGCCGGGGATCAGAAGGGCAGCAGCAATGAAATAGGCTGCTGAGGAAATGTCTCCGGGTACCCGGATATCCTGGGCAAAAAGTTCCCGGCAGGGCTGGATGGAGGCGCACCAGGAACCATTCTCATTTTGATGCGAGGAAACGTCGGCACCAAAGCCGGACAGCATGGATTCCGTATGATTTCGGGAAAGCGCGGGCTCTGTCACCTCTGTGGGGGAGTCTGCATACAGCCCGGCCAGAAGGATGACAGATTTTACCTGGGCAGATGCAACTTTGGAGTTATACCGGATCCCATGAAGCTTTCCGGGAGAGATGCCAAGGGGCGCACAGCCATTTCCGGAAATGCTTTTAATAGAAGCGCCCATTTGGGAAAGAGGCTCGATGATCCGATTCATCGGCCGCCGATTCAGAGAGTCGTCCCCTGTCAAAATGCAGCTGAAATCCTGTCCTGCCAGAATACCGGAGATCAGCCGGGTAGTTGTTCCGCTGTTTCCTGTATACAAAGGACCGTCCGGCTGCTTCAATCCGTGAAGCCCCTGGCCATGTACAAGAAGTTCCGGTGAAAAAGAATTGTCGGAACGTACGCTGGAAGAGTCTGCATATTCTATACGTATCCCCATTTTCTGAAAACATTCTATTGTAGACAGGCAGTCCGCTCCGGACAGAAATCCCTGTATCCTTGTGGTTCCCTTTGCAATGGCGCCCAGCATCACCGCACGGTGGGAAATAGATTTGTCGCCGGGAACGCAGATGGTTCCGGACAGAGGATGCTGCGCCGGAGTGATCAACTGATTGTGTGTAAACTTACCGTTCATAAACAATATACCTGTATTTCTGCAGAAGTTCCGACGCCTTCCGGGAGGAAGCGTCATCGTAAAATTCTATGCGCAGAACCCCTTCTTCAAATTCACGGTTATGAATGATGCCAATGTTTTTCAGGTTAATATTATTGGAAGCAAGAATGGTGGCAATTGTTGCAATCCCTCCGGCTTCGTCAATGATATCACAGTAAACGGCAAATACCTTTTTGATGGGTCCTGATGATCCGCCGGGAATCGAATTTCTATAATTCCTTGAACTGTCGAAAAGATGGTAAAGGGCCTGTTCATCCCCTTCGTCTACCGATGCTTTTGCCTCTTCCAGTACAGAAATATACTGTTCCAGAATATGAGAGATATTCTCTTTGTTTTTCAGACAGATATGCTGCCACATGGTAGGCGAGGAGGAGGCAATCCGAGTGATATCTTTAAAACCTCCGGCTGCCAGCTGTTTCATCAGCTCATCCGGCGTATCTGCATCTTTTACCAGGCAGACAAGGGTGGAGGCGATAATGTGGGGAAGGTGGCTGATAGCGGCTGTGATCTGATCATGGAGATGATAGTCCAGCACAACCGGCAGCGCTTTCAGGCTTTCAATAAAATTCTGAAATTCCGAAATCTTCTCTTCAGGGACTTCCTGGGCAGGAGTCAGGATATAGTAGGCATTTTCGATCAGCATTGCCTTGGAATTGGTATATCCGCTTTTTTCAGAGCCGGCCATAGGATGTCCGCCAATGAAATACTTCCCTAATTTCAGTTTTTTTATTTCCTGATGGATGCTTGTCTTCACGCTGCCTACATCCGTCAGAATGCATCCCTCTTTCAGATAACAGGCAACCTGCTTAAGATAAGCATTATTATAGGAAACAGGGGCGCATAAGAAAATATAGTCGCATCCCCGGAAACTGTCGTCAATATGAACGGCGGCAACGTCGATCACAGACTCCTGGGTAGCAAGTGCCAGCGTTTCTTTGTTTTTGTCAAATGCGGTAATGGTATATTCCGGATAATACTGACGGATTGCTCGGGCAATGGAGCCGCCGATCAGCCCAAGTCCGATAAAACCGATTTTTTTGCGCCTTACCTCAGCAGACGATAAAAAGGAGTGTGTAAATTCATTCATAAATTGCTAAAGTCCTCTCTGATAGCTGTAGTCAGATGAAATGATCTTTCATCACAATTAGTTAAATTTTACTATGTCCGCCGGGGCTTGTCAAAGACCAGGTGATATTTAAATCTGACTGAATGGAAAAAAATTTCCTCAAGACAGAATTGTATATTAATACCAGGTAGTATTTTGTAAAATGTGCATGAAATAGTTGTAAAAACAGTTTTTTTTTAGTACAATATACCCATGAGATTTTACAAAACAAGGAGGCAGCCATATGAAGGTTTACAGAACGGACGAAATCAGGAACGTGGTTCTTTTGGGACACGGAGGATGCGGAAAGACAAGCCTTGTTGAGGCAATGGCTTACGTATCGGGAGCCACCAGCCGTATGGGAAAGGTAGCCGACGGCAATACGATCAGTGATTTTGATAAAGAGGAACAGAAGCGGGGATTTTCTATCAGCACAACACTGGTACCCATCGAGTGGGAAAAAGCAAAGATCAATATTCTGGATACGCCGGGATATTTCGACTTTGTCGGAGAAGTGGAGGAAGCGGTCAGTGCAGCTGACGCCGCAGTTATTGTTGTTTCCGGAAAAGCAGGTGTAGAGGTAGGAACGGAGAAGGCCTGGGCACTCTGCGATAAATACAATCTGCCCCGCATGGTTTATGTGACAGAGATGGATGTGGATGATGCCAGCTTCCGTGAAGTGGTACAGCAGCTGACAGACCGGTATGGAAAGGTGATCGCGCCTCATTTTCAGCCGATCCGCGAAAATGAAAAGTTAGTAGGCTATGTAAATGTTATCAAGAATGCAGGAAGACGTTATACAGGCATCGGCCAGAGAGAAGAGTGCGAGATTCCGGATTACTGTAAACCAAACCTGGAAATCTACAGGGAAAAGCTTCTTGAAGCAGTAGCAGAGACAAGTGAAGAATTTATGGAACGGTATTTTGCCGGAGAAGAATTTTCAATAGAAGAAATCAGGGCGGCAATGCGTACTGAGGTTATGGACGGCGATATTGTTCCGGTGGCAATGGGATCCAATATTCAGGCACAGGGAGTTGCCAACCTCCTTTCTGATATTGTTCGTTTCTTCCCAAGCCCGGACTGCAGAAAATGTGCGGGACTCAACAAAACAACAAATGAGATCTTTGAAGCAGACTACAATTTTTCCGCAGCAAAGAGCGCGTATGTATTTAAAACAATGGTGGATCCGTTTATCGGTAAATATTCCTTCGTTAAAGTATGCTCCGGCGTTCTGAAGGGAGATGATGTTCTCTACAATACTACTTCAGAGACAGAGGAAAAACTTGGAAAGATCTATACAATGTGCGGAAACAAGCCGGTTGAGGTAAGCGAGATGTTTGCCGGAGACATCGGCGCCATCGCAAAGCTTTCCAGCACAAAGACCGGGGATACACTGTCCGCGAAATCCAGTCAGATCGTATACGGAAAGACAGATTATTCCAAACCATATACATATATGAAGTATGTAGTGAAAAATAAAGGCGACGAGGACAAAGTATCACAGGCGCTGCAGAAAATGATGGCAGAGGACGTTACGCTTCGCGCAGTCAATGACAGCGAAAACCGCCAGAGTCTGATCTATGGTATGGGAGATCAGCACCTGGAGGTAGTTGCAAGCAAGCTCCTTGCAAGGTATAAATGCGAGATCACTCTGGAGACACCGAAGGTTGCTTTCCGGGAAACTATCCGTAAAAAATCCGATGTTGATACAAAGTATAAGAAACAGTCCGGCGGACACGGACAGTATGGACATGTTAAAATGCGTTTTGAGCCGTCCGGCGATCTGGAGACTCCTTATGTATTTGAAGAAGAAGTAGTTGGAGGCGCTGTTCCGAAGAACTATTTCCCGGCAGTAGAGAAGGGACTGCAGGAATCTGTCCTGAAAGGACCTCTGGCAGGATATCCTGTTGTAGGCGTGAAGGCAGTTCTCTATGACGGATCTTACCATCCTGTAGATTCTTCAGAAATGGCGTTCAAGACAGCAACGATCCAGGCATTTAAGAAAGGTTTCATGGAGGCAGGCCCCGTTCTGCTTGAGCCGATCGCTTCTGTGAAGGTTACAGTCCCGGATGAGTATACCGGAGATATTATGGGTGATCTGAATAAGAGAAGAGGCCGTGTGCTTGGTATGAACCCGGTAAGCGGCGGTTATCAGGTAGTTGAAGCAGATGTGCCGATGACAGGTCTGTTCGGATATTGTACAAATCTTCGTTCCATGACAGGCGGACGCGGTACGTATGAGTATGAATTTGCCCGCTATGAGCAGGCCCCGTCTGATGTACAGGAAGCAGAGATTGCAAAGAGAGCTGCAGAAGAGGCATAAGATAACCTAAAACAAAGTGATTTAAGAGATATTTCAGGGAGGAAATTCCTTTCCTGGAATGTCTCTTTTTTCTATTGCAGTATAATACTAAAAGTGCTATAATCCACTTGCCATAATATCAGGGCAAGAAAAAACCTATAGAAAAACTACATAAAAAAGAGGGAAAAACGGTGAAGATAGTTATCATTGGAGATGGAAAGGTAGGCCATAAACTGACTGCCCAGCTTTCCGAAGAGGATTATGATATTGTGTTGATCGACCAAAATGAAGGCAGGCTGAAGGAAGCGCTGAACCGCATGGATATATTCTGTATTACAGGAGACGGCGCAAACGCTGAAATTCAGAAGGAAGCGGACGTTCCGCATGCTGATCTGGTCATTGCCTGTGCATCTACAGACGAGCTGAATATGTTAAGCTGTCTCCTTGCCAGACGTTTGGGGGCAAAGCATACGATTGCCAGAGTAAGGAATCCTATCTATTATAAACAGATCGGGCTGCTCAAAGAAGATCTGCATCTTAGCATGGCCGTAAATCCGGAACTTGCAGTTTCCCATGAGATTGCAAGAGTACTTCTTTTTCCGGATACCAGCAAGGTGGAAACTTTTGTGAAAGGCCGGGTGGAGCTGGTGGAGTTTCCCATTCGTGCTGAGAGCCGCCTGAAAGATCTTTCATTGGCAGAGATTTACCGGAGATACCAGATCAAGATACTGGTATGCGCGGTAAAGCGTGGAAATGATGTGTTTATTCCGGACGGAGAAACCGTGCTAAGAGAAGGGGATAAGATCCATATGGCTGCTACTCACAAGGAACTGGAGTCATTCTTCAATGCCCTTGGAAAGAGAAGCGGAAAAGTGAAAAATGTGCTGATCTGCGGCGGCGGCGGAGTGAGCTATTATCTGGCAAGCCAGCTTGGGTCAGACAGAATGAATGTGAAGATTATTGAAAAGGATTACAGCAAATGTGAAAAGCTCTGTGAAATGCTGCCGGACGCAACGATCATCCATGGAGATGCGACGAATCACGATCTTTTGATCGAAGAGGGGATTGAGCAGGCCGATGCCCTTGTAGCGCTGACAGGAATGGATGAAGAAAATATTATTATGGCGCTGTTTGCAAAGACAAAGAATGTGCCGAAGATCGTTGCCAAGGTTAATGAAGATTCCAGGGCGCAGATGGTGGAAGGCCTGGGGATCGACAGCATCGTGTCGGCCAAGAGCGCAACTGCCGATGTGATCCTAAGCTATGTAAGGGCAAGGCGGAAATCCTTAAAAAGTGCCAATGTGGAAGCCCTGTATCAGCTGGTAAACGGTAAAGTTGAAGCATTGGAATTTATTATCCGGAAGGAATGTGAATACACCAACATCCCTCTGAAAGATCTGAAGACAAAGAAGAACTATCTTATTGCCTGTATCGGGAGAAAGGGAAAAATCCGGATTCCCGGCGGTGAGGATCACATTGAAGTCGGGGACAGTGTTGTGATCGTAACAACAGAGCGGGGAGTCAATGACCTGAAGGATATGCTGGAGAAATAGAGGGAAACAAAAAATGAACAGGAAGATGATTTTACATATTCTCGGTAAGATGATGGGGGTGGAAGGGCTTCTCCTTCTGATCCCGGCGTTTGTAGGATTGATCTATCAGGAAAAATGCGCGGTTTATTTTGTCATTACGGCGGCGGTGCTGGCAGTTATTTTTCTGCTGACAGGAAGGAAGAAACCGGAAAATACGATGCTTTACGGAAAGGACGGTCTGCTGATCGTTTCATCAGCCTGGATTCTGTGGTCGCTTTTTGGAGCGCTTCCGTTTTTCCTTTCCGGATCGATCCCGAATTATATGGATGCATTTTTTGAAACCGTATCCGGATTTACCACTACAGGATCTACGATTCTGAAGAACGTGGAAGTGCTTCCGCAGTGTATGACTTTCTGGAGAAGTCTGACACACTGGGTAGGAGGAATGGGCGTGCTTGTTTTTGTTATGGTGCTGACGAATCTGGGCAAGCAAAGCGCCATCCATCTGATGCGCGCGGAAGTACCAGGGCCTGAGAAAGATAAACTGGTTCCCAAATCACGGACAACAGCGCAGATCCTGTACGGAATGTATTTTATTTTGACAGCGATCCAGGTAGTTCTTCTGCTTTTGGGAGGCATGAATCTTTTTGATTCTCTGATCCATGCATTTGGGACAGCGGGGACAGGCGGATTTTCCAATTATGCAGACAGTGTGGGGCATTTCGACAGCGCCTATCTGGATGGAGTGATCACTGTCTTTATGATTCTGTTCGGGATAAACTTTAACCTGTACTTTTTCCTGGCAATCCGGGAATTTAAACTGGTATTTAAAAATGAAGAATTGAGAGCTTACCTGATTATTATAGCAGGCGCGATCTTAATGATCATGGCCAATATCTATCCGATATACGGGTCTGTAGGAGAAGCGTTCCGCTATTCTGCATTCCAGGTGGCTTCTATCATTACCACTACCGGATATGCGACAGCAGATTATATGTTGTGGCCGCAGTTTTCCAGATGTGTGCTCGCAGCGCTGATGATCATCGGAGCCTGCGCGTCTTCCACAGGAGGAGGGATCAAGGTGTCCAGACTTTTGATCTCCCTGAAAAGTATTTATAAAGAAATCAAACAGATGCTTCATCCGAAATCAGTAAATGTGGTAAAACTGAATAAAAAGAAGCTGGGTGAGGATACAATAAGAAATGTCTACGTATATCTGCTTGCCTATATTACCCTTGCAATCGTGTCAGTCCTGATTGTTTCACTGGATAATTTTGATTTTGAAACGACAGTCGGTTCGGTGATCACAGCGCTGGGTAATGTTGGCCCCGGCCTTGGTATGACCGGGCCGGTGGGAAGTTTTGCAGACTATTCACTTCTGGCAAAATTTGTGTTTTGTTTAGATATGTTGGCCGGAAGGCTTGAAATCTTCCCGTTTTTAATGTTATTCTCTTATGTATGGAGAAAAAAATTTTAAGACTCCATAAAAAGGAGGAATTATGAAAACAAGCAGAAAAGTATTGCTGGGGATGATTGTCCTGATCCTTGCAGGAATCTACTATTATGTAGCGCTCCCGGCAATTAATATCCACTCGTCGGACGTCTGGTTTTTTGCGCTGTTCCTTCTTGCTGTACTTGCAGTTGCCTATGCAGTAAGAAAACGATTGGGAAGAACAGAACTGAAGCAGTCCAGAGTCATGAAAATTTTCGGGATTTTGATCCTGATTATCGGAGTGGTTTATCTGGCAGGGACACTCCTGTCCTCACCTATTATTAATGCGAAAAAATATCAAAGTCTTTTAAAGGTAGAGGAACGAGAATTTACCAAAGACATCGAAGAAGTTTCTTTTGACAAAATACCGCTTCTTGATAAGGATTCTGCTGAAATTCTCGGCGACAGAAAAATGGGAAGCATGGTGGACATGGTATCACAGTTTGAGGCAGATAATATCTACAGTCAGATCAACTACCAGGACAGACCGGTGAGAGTATCTCCTCTGAAATATGCAAGTCCCATTAAGTGGCTGACAAATCAGTCGGAAGGAATACCGGCCTATATCATGATCGATATGACGAATCAAAATACAGAGCTGGTTAAATTGGAGGAAGGTATCAAATATTCCACAAGCGAATACTTTAACAGGAATATATACCGTCATTTGCGGTTTGCTCATCCGACCTATATTTACGGGGAACTGAGCTTTGAAATTGATGATGAAGGAGTTCCATATTGGATCGCTCCGGTGAAAAAATTTAATATTGGATTATTTGGAGGAGAAACAGTAGGAAAGGTCGTACTCTGTAATGCAATTACAGGGGAAACGACAACCTATGATGTGGAAGATGCGCCACAGTGGATTGACCGTGCCTATTCCGCAGATCTTCTGGTGGAACTGTTCAATTATTACGGTACGTTGAAGCATGGATTCTTCAATAGTATTTTAGGGCAGCGGGATTGTCTGCGGGCTACAGAAGGATATAATTATCTGGCCCTGGATGATGATGTGTGGATGTATACCGGCGTGACCTCAGTAAATGGAGATCAGTCCAATGTAGGATTCGTTCTGGCAAACCAGAGGACAATGGAAACAAGGTACTATGAAGTGGAAGGTGCAACAGAGGCAGCGGCCATGGCGTCTGCCGAAGGGCAGGTGCAGAATCTGAAATACACGGCCACTTTTCCGATGCTGCTTAATGTGGCAGATGAACCGACATATTTTATCGCACTGAAAGATGATGCCGGACTGGTAAAAAAATATGCCCTTGTCAATATTCAGAAATATCAGATTGTGGCAGTGGGAGACAGTGTAAATGAATGTGAGGAAAGCTACAGAAATCTCCTTGTGAAAAATGGAATTACAAAAGAAGAAGAGGATACCCGGCAGGAAAAGAGCATAAGCGGCAAGATTACGAAAATTGCTCAAGGCGTCGTGGATGGAAATTCTCACTACTATATTATGCTTGACAGTTCAGACCAGATCTTTGACGTATCGGTAGTGGATCATATCGACATCATTCGATATGAAGAAGGACAGACAATTACAATGGAGTATAAAGAAGATACTCCTGCCAATACGGTAACGGCTATCCGTTAGACAGGCGAGGAAAAGATGGGATGAGAGAACAATGGAATTAAGTATACTGCTGGCGGAGCAGATCGCAGCGCTCTTTTTGATGGGGCTGGTAGGTTATCTGTCCGTGAAATCCGGAAAATTCAGAGAATATGAAAGCCGGATCATTTCAAATCTGGTAGTGTATATCTGTTCTCCTTGTGTGATCATTGATGCATTTCAGATCGATTTTACTGCAGATAAGGTCAAGGGGCTCCTTCTGGCCGGAGGGGCTTCGGTACTGGTGCATATTATTTTGATCGGTGGAGGGAAGCTTCTATCGAAACCGTTCCATTTGAATGGGATTGAGAAAGCTTCAGTGGAATACAGTAACTCCGGCAATCTGATCGTTCCCCTGGTGGGAGCAGTACTTGGAGCAGAGTGGGTATTTTACACAACTGCATTTATGATCGTACAGACGATACTTATCTGGACCCATGGGCAGTCAGTGATCTGTCAGGGACTGGAGATGAATTACAGGAAAATATTGCTGAATCCGAATATCATTGCGATTATAACAGGACTGTTTTTGTTCCTTACGAAAATACGCCTGCCTGTGATCGTAAATGAGTGTATCAGTGGATTTGGGGATATGATAGGACCTGCAAGCATGATGGTTGTGGGAATGATCATTGGAAATGTAGATCTGAAATGGGTGTTTTGCCAGAAAAGGCCATATTTTATCTGCTTTTTACGGTTGATTTTCTTTCCGATGATCATTATACTGATTTTTGCATGCAGTGGAATCCGAAATCTTCATCCGGATGCTGAATATATCCTGATGATCGTCATACTGGCAGCCAGCGCTCCGGCAGCGGTTATGGTGACGCAGCTTGCGCAGATACATGACAGAGATGCCATATATGCCAGTGTAATAAATGTTATGTCTGTAATTTTCTGTATTGTTACTATGCCTTTGATGCTGCTCTTTTATGAAGAGCTTATCTAAAAGGTAAAAAATAAAAACAATCATACAAAGGATGGAAAAAAATTATGGGAATCACAGAGGTTTTGCAGTTGCTAGGGGGACTTGCACTTTTCCTGTACGGTATGCAGATGATGAGTACCGGTCTGGAAACAGCGGCAGGAAACAAAATGAAGACAATCCTGGAAAAACTTACTTCTAACCGGATCAAAGGTGTTATTGCAGGTGCGATCATTACCGCAGTTATTCAGTCGTCTTCAGCAACCACAGTCATGGTTGTGGGATTTGTAAATTCAGGACTTATGACTCTTAGACAGGCTGTATGGGTAATTATGGGAGCCAATATCGGTACAACCATTACCGGACAGCTGATCGCTCTCGATGTAGGGGCTATGGCGCCGTTTTTTGCATTTGTCGGCGTGGCGTGCATCATGTTTGTGAAAAAAGAAAAAGTAAGACATATCAGTGAAGTTATTGCCGGATTCGGTGTGCTCTTCATCGGTATGGATATGATGGGGGCTGCTATGGTTCCTCTCCAGAGCTCGGAAGTGTTCATTAACTTTATGACAACCTTCCAGAATCCGCTGGCAGGAATTGCAATGGGTGCGATCTTCACCGCGATCATCCAGTCCTCTTCCGCGTCAGTAGGTATTCTGCAGGCGCTTGCTACAGCTGGACTTGTTCCTCTTTCCAGTGCGGTATATATTCTGTTTGGACAGAATATAGGAACATGTATTACAGCGGTTCTGGCGTCTATCGGAACAAAGACGAACGCGAAGAGAACCACGATCATTCATTTAATGTTCAATATTATCGGTTCTGTTTTATTTACAATTATTTGTATAGTGACACCATTCACATCTTTGATGGCACAGACAGCACCGGGTAACCCGGCTGCACAGATCGCCAATGTGCATACGACGTTTAATATTGTGACAACACTGCTCCTTCTGCCATTCGGAACTTATATGGCGAAGCTGGCAGAGAAAATCCTTCCGGAGAGCGAAAAAGAGAAGGAGGAAGTCAAACGTCTCAAATATATTGTTCCCTTTGAGACCAATTATCAGGTGGGACATGCAGCAATCGTACAGACACAGGTTGAGAAGGAAGTTGACCGTATGACAGGTATGGTCCGTAAAAATGTAGAGGAGAGTTTTGATGCCCTCTTAAACAATGATGTTGAGAAGCGGGAAGAGATTGATGAGAGGGAAGAATACATTGACTACCTCAATGTGGAGATATCCCGTTATATTGTCCATGTAATGTCTACAGAGGCCGGCAGTCAGGATTTGGTAAATATCAACGGCTACTATACTGTAGTGGGCAATCTGGAACGAATTGGCGATCATGCGATGAATATTGCGGGATATGCATCTAATCTGAAAAAGTGGAAACAGACTTTCTCCGAGGAAGCGCTTTCCGAAGTGCGGGCGATGCGTGACATGTGTCTGAAAACGATCGATACATTGGAAGGATTTACGCGGGGAGAGAAGGAAAAGATTCTGGAGCGCACAGCACAGAACGAGCAGAGAATTGACGATATGAGGGATGAATACCGTGACAAACAGGTAAACCGCATGCAGAAAGGAACCTGCCAGGCAGATACAGGTATTATCTATTCCGAAATCCTTACAGATTTTGAGCGAATCGGAGATCATGCGCTGAATATTGCACAGAAATATAATGAGATAGCATAGAAGGAAAACTTCTTTTTACAGATCGGGGACAGAGTATTTTGCAAATACTCTGTCCCCAACGTTATTTTACGGTCTAAAAAAGGTCCTGTGTCAATCATTTTCATTTGCACAGAACCTTTTTGTTTTCCCCAACTTTTTAATTTAATACCTTACAGGTCTCTGAAAGATTGATTCCTGTGAGATCATCCTTTCCGGCGCTGATGCTGACGTAAAAATCCATGTCGCATTGTGCGGAAATCTTTTCCAGACGTTCTACGAATTTTGGCATGTCCTCTGATTTGATGTGGTCGCGTTTCAAAATTCCATCGATAAAGATACACTCTACATCGTGATTAGCACTGTACATTCCGTACAGGAAACCGATATATTCATCAATATTTGTGATCGCATCATAGTCGTCCATACATACAACCCGAATATCAAATGCTACGCTGCTTGTATCACGATGACTGTTTTTGATAAAAACTACATTCCCGCTGCATGCCTTTGCCTGTTGATTTGCAAGATCGATCATCTGCTGTGTCTTACCGCTGCCTTTCGGCCCTGTCAATAAATTTACCATGGGAAACACTCCTTTTTTATGTATTTGACATACGTATTTTCTTAACATTTATTATACATGAATTTAATGAGAGAAACAATACTTAATTCCAGAAGTCTGTCTTGTCTTTCAGGGCAATATCTGCAGCTTTGAAGACCGGATTTTTGCCGGCTTTTTTCTGTTTGATATAATCCTGCAGACAATGTACGGCAGGTCCACCCAGCAGGATGATGACAGGCAGGTTGATCAGCGCCAGAAAGCCCATGATTACGTCTGCTGTACTCCATGCTACGCTAAATTCCATTAAGGATCCGCCAAATACTACAACTGCTGCAAACAGACGGAAAACAGTCAGAAGTTTTTTGCCCGGTTTTTTATCACAGAGATAACCAAGGCCCATTTCTGCATAAAAGTAATTTCCGATCAGAGTTGTAAAGGCAAAAAGGAACAGGGCTACCGTGATGAAAACAGTACCAAAGGATCCAAGAGATTCCGCTGCCGCAGTCTGGACCCAGGGCATACCTTTGAGTTCATCACTGGGAGCTACCCCGGAGCAAAGAAGCATAAATGCCGTTGCGGAGCAGATCAGGATTGTGTCAATGAATACAGAAAGCATCTGGACAAGTCCCTGTTTTACAGGGTGGGATACGGATGCGCTTGCAGCGGCGTTAGGAGCGGAACCGACACCGGCTTCATTGGAGAAAAGTCCTCTTTTGATACCCTGCATGATGCAGGATCCTGTAAAGCCTCCAAAGATAGCCTTTAAGTCAAAAGCATTGGAGAAAATATCTGCAAACATCTGCGGTATAAGATTAAAATGTGTCACAACGATAAACAGCGCTACAGCAAGATAAAAAATTCCCATAAAAGGAACCAAGACTCCGGTAATTTTGGAAATCTGTGTACTTCCGCCAAATACGCACAGACAGAAAATAACCGCAAGAATGGCTCCAACGATCATCGGAGTCGTGGATTCATTAAAAAAACTGTAAGTACGGAAGGAGTCAGTGATGTTGAAAGATGCTACAAGATTGAAACCAACCATGTAGGTCATGATCAAAAAGACAGCAAACAAGGCTCCCAGCCACCGTTTTTTCAGAACTGCCTGGATATAGTAGGCAGGCCCGCCATAGCAGGTTCCGTCTTGAGCTTTTCTTTTGTAGATCTGTGCCAGAGTACTCTCAATAAACGCAGAGGCGCTGCCGAGAAGAGCAGTTACCCACATCCAGAAGACAGCTCCGGCGCCGCCAAGGCATATGGCCGTAGAAATACCGGCAATGTTTCCCGTTCCTACTCTGGAAGCGGTGGATACCATCAGAGCCTGAAAAGAAGAAAGACCGTTTTCGTCATTTTTGGGCTCCATTACGACGCGGATAGACTCACCCAGCATGCGAAATTGTACGAAACGTGTCTTGAAAGTAAAGTAGATCCCTGTACCAAGAAGCAGGACAATCAGAATGTAGCTGTACAAAAGATCGCTCAAAGTGTTGATGATTTGTGCAAACATGTTCAAACCTCTCTTTCCTGTTGTGTTGGATTCTATAATCGGTCATTTTGGCAGGAAATATGCGCTTCCTCTAAAATGGCCATGCTTATATATCATAATAGAAAGAAGCGGGGTTTGTCCAGCAAAACCGGGAAATTTTCTTACATATTATTAAAGATAATTGCCGGGGAAAACTTGACAGGAAAAACTCGTATGGTAAAATTAAAAGATAGTGTATACTCTTGGCTGTATATGCATTTATCAAGGAAGAGTATTTACGCGTATGCATGATTTAGGAGGAATGAATAATGGCTGTACCTTATAATCATAAGGCGATTGAGAAAAAATGGCGGGAAAACTGGGAGAAAAATCCAGTTAACGTCAAAGTAGATAAGACTGGCAAAGAGCGCGAGAAATATTACTGCCTGGATATGTTTCCGTATCCATCAGGAAATGGCCTCCACGTAGGACACTGGAGAGGATATGTTATTTCTGATGTGTGGAGCAGATACAAATTATTGCAGGGATATTATATTATTCATCCCATGGGATGGGATGCGTTCGGACTTCCGGCAGAAAACTATGCGATCAAGATGGGAGTACATCCGGCAAAATCTACTGCAGAAAATGTAAAGCACATCAAAGAGCAGATCAACCAGATCGCAGCGTTGTATGACTGGGATATGGAAGTCAATACAACGGACCCGGAATTTTATAAATGGACACAGTGGATCTTTGTGAAAATGTTCAAAGAGGGTCTGGCATATGAAAAAGAATTTCCGATCAACTGGTGTCCGTCCTGTAAGACAGGTCTTGCAAATGAAGAGGTTGTAAACGGAAAATGTGAAAGATGCGGTACGGAAGTGACGAAGAAAAACCTCCGTCAGTGGATGCTGAAGATTACCGCTTATGCAGAGCGTCTTTTAAATGATCTGGACAAGCTTGACTGGCCGGAGAAAGTGAAAAAGATGCAGTCTGACTGGATCGGTAAATCCTACGGAGCGGAAGTGGATTTCCCGGTAGAAGGACGGGACGATAAGATCACAGTCTACACTACAAGACCGGATACGCTGTACGGCGCTACTTTCATGGTACTTGCTCCGGAACATAAGCTGGCGGCAGAGCTCGCTACACCGGAATATAAAGAGGCGGTTGACCAGTATATTTATGAGGCATCCATGAAGTCAAACGTGGATCGTCTGCAGGATAAGGAGAAGACAGGCGTTTTTACAGGAAGTTATGCCATCAACCCGCTGAACGGAGAGAAGACACCGATCTGGCTGTCCGATTATGTACTGGCGGATTATGGTACAGGAGCGATCATGTGCGTACCTGCCCATGATGACCGTGACTTTGAATTTGCTACCAAATTCGGAATCCCGATCGTTCAGGTTATTTCCAAAGACGGTAAAGAAATAGAAAATATGACAGAGGCGTATACCGAGGCATCAGGAATCATGATCAATTCCGGCGAGTGGAACGGAATGGAATCTTCTGTGCTGAAAAAGGAAGGCCCGCATATTATAGAGAAAAAGGGAATCGGACGAGCTACGGTAAATTACAAGCTGCGTGACTGGGTATTTTCCCGTCAGCGTTACTGGGGAGAACCGATCCCGATCGTACACTGTCCGGACTGCGGCGCTGTGCCGGTACCGGAAGAGGAGCTGCCGCTTCGTCTGCCGGATGTGGAGTCCTATGAGCCTACAGGTACAGGAGAGTCACCGCTTGCAGGTATCGAGGAATGGGTAAACTGTAAGTGTCCGGTATGTGGAAAACCAGCTAAGAGAGAGACAAATACCATGCCGCAGTGGGCAGGATCTTCCTGGTATTTCCTGCGCTATGTGGATAATCACAACAGCGAGGAGCTTGTATCAAGGGAGAAGGCAGATGCACTGCTTCCGGTAGATATGTATATCGGCGGCGTAGAGCATGCGGTGCTCCATCTGCTCTATTCCAGATTTTACACAAAATTCCTGTGTGATATCGGAGTGATCGATTTTGACGAGCCGTTTACAAAGCTGTTCAATCAGGGAATGATCACCGGAAAGAATGGTATCAAGATGAGCAAATCCAAAGGAAACGTCGTATCTCCGGATGATCTGGTAAGAGATTACGGATGCGATTCTCTTAGAATGTATGAGTTGTTTGTAGGTCCGCCGGAACTGGATGCCGAGTGGGATGACAGAGGAATCGACGGAGTATATCGTTTCCTGAAGAAAGTATGGAACCTCCTTCAGGACAGCAAGGAGAAAGAGATCGAGGCGTCAAAGGATATGGTAAAAGAACGTCATAAACTGATTTATGATGTTACAACTCGTCTGGAGAGCTTCAGCCTCAATACAGTTATTTCCGCATTTATGGAACATACAAACAAGCTGACAGAGATCGCGAAGAAAGCCGGCGGCATAGACAAAGAGACATTGGAAGCTCTGGCTGTGCTCCTTGCTCCGTTCGCACCTCATATGGCAGAGGAAATGTGGGAAGAGCTGGGGCATGAAGAGACTGTATTCCATGCAGGATGGCCGTCCTACGATAAAGAAGCCATGAAGGACGATGAGATTGAGATCGCTGTCCAGATCAATGGAAAAACAAGAGCAGTCGTATCACTTCCTGCAGAGATTTCTAAAGAAGAAGCCCTGGAGAAAGGAAAAGAAGCTGTCAAAGACAAACTGACCGGAACCATTGTAAAGGAAATCTATGTGCCGGGAAGAATTATAAATATTGTACAGAAATAATTGAAAAGAAATTTTCATAGTAGAATACAATGCTTAGAAATATTAAAGCATTTGGTGAAAATCGCGGGTTACGAGTATTTCATCAGTGGAATGACGCAGATAATAGAAATGTTATCTGCGTTATTTTTGTGACAAATGATGTAAATAATTACAAAGTATAATGTTATGAAGGAATAGAGAAAGTAAGATTTGAGGAGATAAGAATATGAATGAATATAGCTATGTTACCTTAAGACAAAAGCCGGAATTGAAAGAAGCCGCTGCCGCATGGTTTCATGACAAATGGGAAGTGCCGCGAGAAGCTTATCTTGAATGTATGGAAGCCTATCTTAATAATGAAACGGAATACGGTTGGTATCTTTGCTTAGATAAAGAGCGGATTGTAGGCGGTCTTGGGGTAATAGAAAATGATTTTCATAACAGAAAAGACCTTGCACCAAATGTATGTGCGGTATATATTGAAGAAGAATATCGTTGCCAGGGAATTGCGGGACAATTACTTGATATAGTTGTGGATGATATGAAGTCCAAAGGAATAACGCCGATTTATTTGATTACGGACCATACAAGTTTTTACGAAAGATATGGTTGGGAATTTCTGTGTATGGTTCAAGATGATAATGGGCCTGGTATGACAAGAATGTATATTCATAGATAAAATTTTATATACCATAGGGAGAATTATGAAAAAAATCAGTTTATTTATAGCGATGAGTCTTGACGGATATATCGCAGACAGTAAAGGGAGTGTCAATTGGCTGGGCGGACATGGTAATGATGCTGATAATATTGATGTATATTCTGAATTTGTGAAAGATATTGATACTGTGATAATGGGATGGAATACCTATCAGCAAATTGTCACTGAACTTTCGCCAAATGAGTGGGTGTATGATGATTTTATAACCTATGTTGTAACACATAATCAAAAAACGTCTTCCGATAAGATCCGTTTTACCAGTGAAAAACCCGTTGATTTGTTGAAAAAAATATGGGAAGAAAATGGGAAAGGTATTTGGATATGTGGTGGAGCAAACCTGATCCAACAGTTAATTAGAGAAGATATCATTGATTATTATTACATTACCGTTATCCCAATCATTTTGGGGGCGGGCATTCGGCTTTTTGAAAAGACAGATCATGAAATTGAGTTGAAGCTGCTTAAAACACAATCGTATAATGGAATGACAGATTTGGTCTACACAAAAAGATAACTTTCAGTTCGAGCAGACGGTTCGGCAGTTTACCGTTATAACAATAATCGTGCAATATAGATATGATGTAGAAATAAAATGGGAGAAGAGATACATTTATGTTTCCAAGTAAAGAAATAGCAATCAAAGAATTAGAGAAAGCAGAGAAAAAATATTGACGGATTTGATTGTATCCGCAAGGCTTCAATGGCATCTTGATTGGAGATGCAGGTCTAGAGAAGAGTTTTTCTTGCTAACGCACTGGAAGCCAACGCCTGCCAGTCGGGATATAGGAGAAGAATTATTTTACACGATAAATATATAAAACACTGCATTGAAGGGGAAAACAGCTTAATTTCTTATAATATTGAGAATACCTTAAAATTTAATTTTTGAGGTGTTCTTTTTTTTATATAGATGAAACTGACGATGAAAAGGAAGAAGAAAAATTTGTCGCTCAATAGAAAAGATAATAGCATAATATCACAAAAATAGAAAAATTAATTGTGCATAATTAATAAAAAAGGAAAATAAAATCAAAATGTATTGACTATTATGCTTAAATGAAGTATTGTGATAACAGATATAAGACATCTGATATCAGATAAGTAAAAGGATTAAGGAGGAAAAGAAATGGCAAACATTTATTATGACAAGGATGCGGATTTGAGTTTGGTAACAGACAAGGTAGTAGCAATTGTGGGATACGGAAATCAGGGGCGCGCACAGGCTCTGAATATGAAAGATTCCGGCGTAAAGAGGATCATCGTAGGAAGCCGTCATGATGGATCTTATGATCAGGCGGAAAAGGACGGATTTGAGGTGTTTCCAATCGCTGAGGCCTGCAAGATGGCTGATGTGATCTTCATGCTTCTTCCAGACGAATTTGCACCGAAGATTTTTGAAGAGCAGATCGCTCCTGGATTGGAAAAGGGCAATATTGTTAATTTCGCTTCCGCCTACAATATTACATTCAAAAAGATTATTCCGCCTGAGTATGTAGATGTTGTTATGGCAGCTCCAAGAATGATTGGAGAAGGAGTTCGTGAGATGTATCTAAGAGGAGAAGGCTTCCCAGCATTTGTAGGCGTTGCGCAGGATGCGTCCGGGAAAGCGCTGGAATATGGCAAAGCCCTTTGTAAAGCGATAGGTTCCACGAAAAAAGGTGCGATTGAGGTATGCTTTGATGATGAAACATGCCTGGATCTGATGACAGAACAGGGAATTTGGCCGATTATCTATCATGTATTTGTAGAAGCATTTAAACTTCATGTAGAAATGGGACATCCGGAAGAAGCAGTACTGATGGAGGAATACATTTCAAAAGAACCTATGTTCATGATGGAGAAGGCAGCAGAAATGGGAATGTTCAAACAGCTTCCGTTCCACTCACATACAAGCCAGTATGGACAGCTTAAAAGTTTTGAACTTTTTGATCCGACACAGATTAAAGAATTTCTCCGCGACAGATATGACAGAATACGCAACGGTGCATTTGCAGAGGAATGGGAGAAAGAACAGAAGGAGAATGATCTGGCGACTCTGAAAGAACTGAGCCAAAAGGCAATGGAAAGCGAACTTACAAAGGCAGAAGAACGACTCTTTGAAAAGATTAATTAATATTACGTAAAGGGACGGCGGATCGAACAGACCGTCCCTTTCTAAAAGGAAGAAGGGAGGAAAGAATATGTCTGAAATGGCACAGGTATCATTATGGCTTATTATTTCAATCGTTGTGATTTTGATTTCTATTATGAAATTGAAATTAAGTCCAGTTATCGGGTTGATCTTTGGAAGTCTTGTCATGGGGCTTGGATGCGGCATGAATCTGTTAGATACAGCGACAACAATTGGAACCGGATTTGGCGACCTAATGGCTGGAATCGGTCTTCCAATCGGTTTAGGCGTTATTTTAGGAAAACTGCTGGAAGAAAATGGAGGCGCTCGTGTGATTGCAGAAACGCTGGTAGCAAAAGCCGGCGAGAAATATGCGCTTTACGCTCTTGGATTTGCGGGATTTCTTCTTGCAATACCGGTATTTTTTGATATTACTTTTATTATCCTTGTACCTCTTGCAATTGAAGTAAGTAAAACTTTGAAAAAACCTTTGCCATACGCCATTGGCGCTGTAACGATCGGTGCGGCCGGAGCACATACTCTGGTTCCGCCTACACCAAATCCTCTTGCAGCTGCACAGATCTTTCATTTTGATCTTGGTATCATGCTTGGTGTAGGGGCAGTTGTTTGCCTTTTCGTCTATATTATAGGAACAACGATTTATTTTAAAATGCTGGATAAAGGGTTCTGGAATAAAGAAAAAGATGAAACGGGAATTTTGGAAATGAGTGAGTCAAAGCCAATCCCGGAAGGAGCACCAAGCTTCGGTATGGCTCTGATTCCTTTGCTGCTCCCGGTTGTCTGCATCCTGCTTGACACAGTCAGTACAGCATTTGGAGTGGATTCCGCTGTACTGTCATTTCTCGCAGACAAAACAATCGCCATGCTCCTTGGAACTCTGGCTGCTTATTTGATCTCTATTAAATCTATTGGGAAAAATCTGGAAAGTGTAGCGAATAAAGCAGTTGCAGATTCCGGTATCGTTCTTCTGATTACCGGAGCCGGCGGATCGTTTGGAGCTGTGATCAGTGCCACCGGATTTGCTGACATCATTGCGGAAAGCTTTACATCAATTGGAACTTCGCCGGTTGTTCTGGTACTGTTTGCCTTTATCATAGCGGTAGTGTTCAGAATAGCGCTTGGTTCAGGAACAGTTGCTTCCATCACTTCCATGAACATAATGGCTGGTTTTGCCAGTATGACAACACTGCATCCGGTTTTTATCGCACTGGCGTGCCTAGCCGGCGGAATCAGTGTTGGACATGTAAATGACAGTGGTTTCTGGGTTGTAACCAACATGTCCGGCTACACTGTAAAGGGAGGACTTAAGTCCTACACACTGGCAGGCATATTTATAGCCGTATTCACAATGATTGTTTGTATTGCGGCAGCACTAATCAGCTCCATATAGTAAATCAAAAGGTTTTCGGACTGGCATATCTTGCGGAACTGCCAGTCCGAATTTTAATGATGCAGTGTCAGGGTATCCCACTTATTGATAGAGTGAAGAATTGCGTCGTGCATGGCATTTTGATCTCTCTTTTTAAAGGCTTGAAGGATCCGTTCATGGTTTTCCAGCACAATATTCTGATAGATGGAGTTGGAAACCTCCATGGAAGGCTTGAACAATTTCATGATCGCATTCCCGATACAGGAAAAAAAAGGATTTTTTGTTGCGGAATAGATATATTCATGAAACTGGACATCTAATTCCAATGTGTCTTCCTTTTTTTCGGCTTTTTCTTTCATTTGTTCATGCAACTTTTCTAGAAAAAGGATCTCTTCATCAGTAATTGTATTTACGGCAAGGCAGCTGACAGCGTTTTCAATGATGCGACGAAATTCAACCAGATTATCCTGTGAAGAATTGCTCTGGAGGATCAGCTGATAGGTCAGCGGGTTTAAGGCATCGGAATCAATAGAAGTACGGATACGGCTGCCGTGTCCTTTTACAATTTCTACGACGCCGACTGCCTCCAGCATTTTTATTGCTTCACGGATGCTGGATTTTCCGACTCCCAGGTTTTCAGAAAGTTGATTTTCGGAAGGAAGATACTCACCGGGTTTGAGCTGTCCGGTTGCCAAGGCTTCGGTAATTTTATCAGTAACCATGCGGCTCAAATTTTTTTTGGGCATGGGCAAAAGCCATGATTCATTTGATTCTATCATATAAAAACCTCCTAATATTCTAATTTTAACATAATTCAACGACCAATTCTATTTATTTTTGAAAAATAGAGGGAATCGATGTAAAAAATATATTTTATCATTTGTGTTGGAGTTTCTGGTACAACTATAGAAAGGGGAAGAAATATGGGTTTTGAAAAAATGTTTTCTCTGAACGGAAAAAATGCGTTGATCGTTGGAGGGTCAAGGGGACTTGGAAGGGGAATGGCAGAAGCTCTTTCGGAGGCAGGAGCACAGGTAATCCTTGCTAGCAGAAAAGAAGAAGAATGTAAAAAAGCAGCAGGAGAAATACAGAAAAAAACCGGCGGAAAGGCTTTTGGACTACGAGCAGATATCAGTGGGAAAAACGGTGCTTCCCAGCTGGTGGCAGAGGCGGTAGATTTGGCAGGACATGTGGATATCCTTTTGAACAGCGCAGGAGTCAATGTCAGAAAACCGTCAGTGGATTATACGGAAGAAGATTGGGATAGGGTACAGGAGGTACAGCTGAAAGGTGTGTTTTTTACCTGTCAAGCTGCGGCAAGGCATATGATAGAAAAAAAGATCAGAGGGCGGATTATTAATGTTGCGTCCATCAATGCAAAGGTTGTTGCAAGGGAGGATATCGTTTCTTATGTGGCCGCCAAAGGCGGTGTGATGCAGATGACAAAAGCGCTGGCAGCAGAGTGGGCGTCTCATGGAATTACGGTGAATGCGGTCGCACCGGGATTTTTCCAGACAGAACTTACAAAAGTTTTGTTTGAAGATTCGGATGTAAGATCCAAATTGTTAAGCCATATACCGATGCGGCGTTTTGGAGATCCAGATCAGGATCTAGGAGGGATTGCCGTATTCTATGCGTCAGATCTGTCAGCCTATACAACCGGACAGATGTTGTGTGTGGACGGAGGTTATACATTGATATAGACGCAGAAAAAAATGATATAATAATATATTAATGACAAGCGGAGGAAGAAAATGAAATTTAAAGAAATTACTGTGGAAGATATGACATTCAATCCCTTTACAAGGACAAATAAAGACTGGATCCTGATTGCGGCAGGGGATGAAGAGGAAAATAATCTGATGACGGCATCATGGGGGTTGTTTGGAACACTCTGGAGAAAAAGTATTGTGGAAATTTTTATCCGCCCTCAGCGCTATACCAAAAAATTTGCAGACGAGAATGATATGCTCACTATATCTTTCCTGCCGGACGGTTACCGGGAAGCATTGAAGATCTGTGGTACAAAGTCGGGAAAAGATATGAATAAATGGGAAGCTGCGGGTCTTCATCCCTATTATGTGGATGGGACAGTAGGAGTAGAGGAGGCAGAACTCATTATTGTGGGAAAGAAACAGTATACGCAGTGGGTGGATCCGACACTGTTTATTGAAAAAGAGAATGACATAAAATGTTATCCGGAGAAGGACTACCATGAGATGTATATGCTGGAAATTGTAAGGATTCTGCAAAAGGAAGAGTAGCGTCGGTGTACAAGGGGCAACACGGTCGGTGAAGGGTAGATTTTAGTCCCTT